>Ga0160470_100016_pt1 | contig 312454 bp, 280 predicted proteins | sample HID1973I_E11MG_FD_108214 | JGI IMG/M metagenome (GOLD analysis project Ga0160470, IMG submission 108214) | Enriched mosquito-associated microbial communities from UW Madison campus, WI, USA - HID1973I_E11 MG | ecosystem: Host-associated > Arthropoda: Insects > Digestive system > Unclassified ... | reverse complement strand
GCCAGCACCAAGGGTTTCACCCTGGCGCAGAAGATGGTCGGCAAGGCGTGCGGCACCGACGGTATCCGTCCGGGCACCTACTGCGAACCGAAGATGACCACCGTCGGTTCCCAGGACACCACCGGTCCAATGACCCGTGACGAACTGAAAGACCTGGCATGCCTGGGCTTCTCGACCGATCTGGTGATGCAGTCCTTCTGCCACACCGCGGCCTATCCAAAGCCGATCGACGTGACGACCCACCACACCCTGCCTGACTTCATCATGACCCGTGGCGGCGTTTCCCTGCGTCCGGGCGACGGCATCATCCACAGCTGGCTGAACCGCATGCTGCTGCCGGACACCGTCGGTACTGGTGGTGACTCCCACACCCGTTTCCCGATGGGCATTTCGTTCCCGGCCGGTTCCGGTCTGGTTGCGTTCGCCGCAGCCACTGGCGTTATGCCACTGGACATGCCGGAATCGATCCTGGTGCGCTTCAAAGGCAAAATGCAACCGGGCGTCACCCTGCGTGACCTGGTTCATGCCATTCCTTACTTCGCGATCCAGGCTGGCCTGCTGACCGTCGAGAAGAAAGGCAAGAAGAACGCCTTCTCCGGCCGCATCCTGGAAATCGAAGGCCTGGACAACCTGAGCATCGAACAGGCTTTCGAGCTGTCCGACGCCTCGGCCGAACGTTCCGCTGCCGGTTGCACCATCAAGCTGTCGAAAGAGTCGATCACCGAGTACCTGAACTCCAACATCACCCTGCTGCGCTGGATGATCGGCGAAGGTTACGGCGATGCGCGTACTCTGGAACGTCGTGCTCAAGCGATGGAAGCCTGGGTTGCCAACCCTGAGCTGATGGTTGCCGATGCTGACGCCGAATACGCCGAAATCATCGAAATCGACCTGGCCGACATCAAAGAGCCTGTGCTCTGCGCGCCAAACGATCCGGACGACGCCCGTCTGCTCTCCAGCGTTGCTGGCGAGAAGATCGACGAAGTGTTCATCGGTTCGTGCATGACCAACATCGGTCACTTCCGCGCTGCCGGTAAACTGCTGGAACAGGTCAAGGGTCAACTGCCAACTCGTCTGTGGCTCTCGCCGCCGACCAAGATGGACGCTCACCAGCTGACCGAAGAAGGCTACTACGGCATCTACGGCAAAGCCGGCGCGCGCATGGAAATGCCGGGCTGCTCGCTGTGCATGGGTAACCAGGCACGTGTAGAGCCGAACTCGACTGTAGTCTCCACGTCGACCCGTAACTTCCCGAACCGTCTGGGTGACGGCGCAAACGTCTACCTGGCTTCGGCTGAGCTGGCGTCTGTTGCTTCCATCCTGGGTCGCCTGCCGACCGTCGAGGAATACATGGAATACGCTGGCAAGATCGACAGCATGGCGGCCGATGTTTACCGCTACCTGTCTTTCGACCAGATCGCCGAGTTCCGTGAAGCTGCAGCGAACGCCAACATCCCGGTCGTTCAAGCCTAACGTTACACAGCAATAAAAAACGCCGCCCATCGTGAGATGAGCGGCGTTTTTTTTGTCTGTAAGAAAGGTGCTTATAGTGCTGGCCTCAACGCGGGCAAGCCCGGCTCCCACAGGGTTTGTGGTGTGTCCAGATGCAGTGCTCGAGCGCAGTCACTGTGGGAGCCAGGCTTGCCCGCGATAGCGGTATGCGGTGGGTACATGGCCAGATGTCACACTGTCGCAAACAGCCTCACTCTCACATTGGGTCAAGTGTTCAGCTTTAAGGCCTGCTGAACCGCCCCATCCACACTCAACCCACTCAGCACCACACCATTAGCCTCTACTTCCGGCAATTCGGTCAACGCGAGTTGCGCGCGATACTTAAGGCGGGCCAACACCAGCCGTTTACCTTCGCCATGCACGCGTCCAAAAAACTCCTGCAACGCTTCAATACTGGTGCCATCGAGGTCCGGCGACTCCTCCAGACTTAAAATCACCGTGTGAATCGGCGTCTGCGAATGCCGGATCAAGCGCAAAGCGCCGCCCAGAATCCGTTCGATGTTGGCAAAAAACAACGCCTCACTCGGCCTGACAATCAGCACACCGGGTTCCGTTACCGCCGCAGGGTGGCGCTGCACATCGACAAAATCGTGGCCGCCATCGATGCGGCCGAGCACCTGGATATCCGCGGCTGACAGCTGCTTGAGCATCAGCAACACACTGATTGCCACCGACACCAGCAAGCCGTCCAGTACACCCAGGACCAGTACCGCGCCGACGGCACAGATCACCAGCACCCGATCACGGCGCCAAATGAAATACCGCCCCAACGGTTGCAGGCTCAAACCACGGCCCAAGGCATGAATGACGATGGCGGCGAGAATGGGTTCCGGGGTCAGGGCAATGTATGGCAGCACGGTCAAGAGGATAAGCAACACCACCAGCGCTGCTATGCCACCGGCCAGGCGGGAGGTGGCGCCTGCGGCCTCGTTGGCTGACGTTGCCGAATACCCCGCTCCCGCCGGCATGCCGTGAAACAGGCCCGACAGCAGATTGGATGCACCCAGGGCCAGCAGATCGCGGTTAGACGTGACGCGATCCCCGTGTTTGAGTGCATACGAACTGATCGATCCATAGGACTCGGCGTACAGGATCATCACCATGGCGAACGCCAACTCACCCAGCCGCAGCCAGTCGGTGAATGCCAACGCCGGCCAGGTGGGCACATCCATACTCAGGTCGATGACACCGATCAGCTTCACCCCATGGGCCGGCAGGTTCAGCCACTGCCCCGCCATGATACCGATCACTACCACCAGCAAACCGCCCGGCAGGCGCCGAAAACGCGCGAACAGCCACAGCAAGGCCAACGCCACGGCGCCCACCGCTGCCGCTACCCAGTTCCATTGCGGCAGTTGTTCCAGCAATTGCGGCAGAAACCGCACCAGATTGGTTTCGGTCAGGTGCACGCCAACCACGCTGGCAACCTGCTTCAAGATAATGGTCAGGGCCAGGCCAAAGGCAAAGCCGCGCAGCACCGGTTTGGCGATGAAGGATGTCACGCTCCCCAACTTGAACAGCCCCGCGAGCAGGAAAAACACGCCCGTCATCAGCACCAGGCCTACGGCCAGGGTCGAGCGCAGTTGCGGATCACCATCAGCCAGCGTCGCGGTGGCGGCAGCCAACACCGCCGCAGAGGATGAAGTCGCCGAGACAATGGCAAATCGGCTGGTACCGAACACGCCATAACAGAGCAAACCGGCAAACAGCGCGATTACCCCAGCCTGGGGGGCCAGCGCGGCGATACTTGAATAGGCGACCGCTTCCGGTAGCAGCAGGCCGGCAATCGACAACCCGGCCAGCAGGTCCCGCCAACGGTTGGGCTGTTCGGTAGAATTTGAGGCTTTGGCACTGGGCAATCCGCTGTCTCCAGGCGAAAAAAAACCGCTGCAGGTATCGCCTGCAGCGGCCACTGTAACTGTCATTCAGGCACTGCGCGAGCAGGCCGGGCGATCACGCACTCAGCGAATAAATCAACGCCGAAATCGCCACCAGACCAACCGCCGTCACGAATACGTTCGACGCCTGCCCACGGTACCGCGCCATCGCTGGAACCTTGCGGATCGCGTACATCGGCATCAGGAACAGAATCGCCGCAATGATCGGCCCACCAAGGGTTTCGATCATCCCCAAAATACTAGGATTGAGCGTCGCAACGATCCAGCACACGATCAACATGAACGCAGCCGTCATACGATCCAGAGTTTTGGGCGCCGGACGCTTGCCGCTTTTCACGATCAGGCCCTTGAGACCTTCACTGGCACCGATGTAATGCCCCAGGAACGATTTCGAAATGGCCACGAAGGCAATCAACGGCGCGGCAAAGGCGATGGTCGGATTGCTGAAATGGTTAGCCAGATACGAAAGGATCGACAGGTTCTGCGCCTTCGCTTCTGCCAACTGCGCCGGTGACAAGGTCAACACGCAGCTGAAGACGAAGAACAGCACCATGACCACCATCAACGCGTGGGCGCGCGACAGGATCTGCGAGCTGCGCTCTTCGGCATGTGCACCGTAGCGACGCTTCTGATCCACCGCGAACGCCGAGATGATCGGCGAGTGGTTGAACGAGAACACCATCACCGGAATGGCCAGCCACAGTGTGTGCAACAGCGCCGACGGCTCAGGCAGCGTTGACGCGGTGGCCAGGATGCCGCCATTCCAGTGCGGAATCAGAAACACTGCCAGGAACAGCAGCGCAACGATAAACGGATAGACCATCAGGCTCATCGCCTTGACGATGACCTGTTCACCGCAGCGCACCACGGCCAGCAGGCCAAGAATCAGCACCAACGACAACACGGCGCGAGGTGGCGGCATGATGTGCAGTTGATGCTCGAGGAAACTGCCCACGGTATTGGTCAGGGCCACGCTGTAGATCAACAGGATCGGGAAGATCGCGAAGAAGTACAGCAATGTAATCAGCGCGCCAGCCTTGATGCCGAAGTGCTCTTCAACCACTTCGGTGATGTCGGCACCTTCACGCCCGGACAACACGAAGCGGGTCAGGCCACGGTGCGCATAAAACGTCATCGGGAACGCCAGCACCGCAAGCACCAGCAACGGCCAAAAACCGCCCAGCCCTGCGTTGATGGGCAAAAACAACGTGCCAGCACCGATTGCGGTGCCAAACAGGCCCAGCATCCAGGTGGTGTCATGGCGATTCCAGCCTTCGAGGCTGGTGGGTTTCGCCGTTACATAGCGTTCGTCGACGCTATTGGCCTGATCATTCATCCGGTGGGATCTCCGCATTCCGGTCAGTTGCTACCCGGTCAGGACGAGTCGGAAAAATCCGACAGGCAGCGTCCTGGCCGAAACAGGGGCGCGATTGTCCGGGATTAATGAACAGAAGCAAAGACTTAGCTGAGGAGCGGTTGTACGGTTCAGATTTTGTACGCGAAATCACCCGCCTAAAGAGTCTTGTTGCCTTAAAGACGACCCGTCATTCCCCGCTTGATAAAGGTCCACCATCATGTATTTTGGTTTGACTGACAATTGACTGGAGTCATCCCATGCCACTGGTTCGCGTCGACATCAAGAAAAATCAGGACCCCACCTTCGCCAAACGTGTTGGTCAGCAGATTTACGCCGCGATGCGTAGCGCCATATCTGTGCCGGAGAACGATAATTTTCAGGTCCTGAACGAACACGACGAAGATCATTTCATCTTCGATCCCCAGTACCTGGGCATCCACCGCACCGACAACCTGGTGATGATCCAGATCACCCTGAGTGAAGGCCGTTCCGACGACCTGAAAAAACTCCTCTACAAGACCATCGTCGACAACCTCAATGCCGAGCTGGCGGTGCGCCGGGAGGATGTTTTCATTAATCTGGTGGAAGTGAAGAAAGAAAACTGGTCGTTCGGCAACGGAATTGCCCAGTACGCCCTCTGATTCCCCACCTTTATAGCTGTGAGCCGCCAATGCCCCGTGTTTCCCGCAAACAAGCTGATCTCAACCGCGAAATCATCGTTGATTCCGCCACGCGCCTGTTCCGTGAGCGGGGGCTGCACGGGATCAGCGTCATCGATGTCATGGCCGCTGCAGGCCTGACCCATGGCGGCTTCTATGGCCATTTCGAGTCCAAGGAAGCCCTGGCGCGGGAGGCCAGTGGTCGCGCGTTCCAGCAGTCGGGTGAGCGTTGGCAAGCCAGAATCGCTGAGAGTGCGGATAGCGACACTGCCCGCCGCGCCCTTATTGATCCCTACTTGTCAGCCGCCAGTCGCGACAACCCGGGTGACAGCTGCCCAGTGGTGGCCTTTGCCGGAGACATGTGCCACGAAGCCGTCGATAGCGGATTGCGTCAGACATTCAATGAAGGCCTCAACCGATTGCTGCAAATATTTGGCTCGTTGCAGGACACCGGCGACGACGCTCAGGATCGACAGCAGGCGCTGGTACAGTATTCGTTAATGGTAGGGGCACTCACCCTGGCCCGAGCCACTCGGGGTGAAACGATATCCGATGAAATTCTTGAGGCCGCACGGTGCTTTCTGGACCAGGCTTGAATCACTCTTCAAGTAATATGATCTATCACTTTATATAATCAGGAAAGTTCCTACAGACCAAACCTGTAAAACCAATACAGCGCATTACTTTAAACATAAACACTTAATTGTAACAATCAACCATCCGCTATTGAGCGACCCGTCTTCTCGGACTATATTTTTTGCGCTTTGAATGTTTACGCTTAACAAGCAGCCATCAATAAATCCGAGAAGGCGATAATTCCATGCATAAAAATACCATCACGTTCAGATGTCTGCTTCTGGCGGCACTGTTGTTTCCACTCGGTAGCTTTGCACAACAGGCACCCGCCACGGCCGATATCCGGGACCTGGCCTCCTCTCCTCGATGGCTGACCACCAAGGTGTATATCGAGGGCGCCCCACAGACGGACGTGAAAGCCAACTATCCAGGCGTAGTCGGAATATCGACGTGGGACCCGGATCGCAATCGCTATGAGTTTTTTTACGCCGACACAGGAAAATCAAAGTACGCCAATGGGGGCGGCGGGTACTTCTTTATCACCGGTAATCACAAAACCCACGTTTTGGTACCCGATGTCGGGCCGACCAAGACAGTGGTCAGGCGGATGGAAACACTGAACCAAAGTGAGTTTACTTACTCTCGTGAAGTGCCCCGCGACATGGTAGAAAACAACCCGATTGTGCGCATCCACGTGGTTCATGCACCTTACACTGGAACAGTAGAGACACCCTCCGCGCTCAAACCGGGCACACCTGCAACGCCATAAATCAATCGTCGCCTTTATATTATCTCTCTGACGGGCCCTGACCCGAATTGTAACTTTATCTGACTTACCATCACCCAAGTTAAAACATGGAGATTCACTGTGCAGAAAACAATCAGAACATTGCTGGTATCTACGCTATTTGTATCCTCAGCCTTCTGCGGCGCGGTTAATGCGCAGACAACAAACTCCGCCGCTAAAAATGCCGTTGCTACACCGGAAAATGCCGTCATGCTGACTGTTTTCTTAAAGCATGATCAATCAAGACCGTTAGGCGAACTCAAAGCTCAGCTTGCCCGGCAAGGATTCCATAAGGCCTTCCCTCCTGCGGGTGTAGAAGTGGTCAGCTGGAACATCATGATGGGCATCGGACAAGTCGTCACACTACGGCTCCCAGCCTCTCGTTTGGCTGAAGTAAATCTTGCACTCGAAAATACGGCGTGGGGAACCTACAGAACCGAGTTCTACCCGACCTATGATTTCAAAGCCATCGCTCTGGCGGAACAAAACAAGGCTAACCAGTCGCTAACAACCCAGTGACACTAAGCAGCACGCTGCATTCGCAGTGTGCTGCGCCATCACGTCGAAACCCTTGCAGCAACCTGAGTCGTAAATTTGCTTCTTGCGCGAAGCAGGCCAGACTGAAAAACACCGCCGCAGCGATTCACCACCATTGCCAAGTGGTTCTGTAATCAGCACTCTGAAACGACGTAAGACGCCCGCCACGCCGACGACCACAGGAGCATAGCAATGCCCGCAACCGTTCTGATACTGGTTGAAACCATCAACGACTACCTGCCGATTCTCGAACACCAGGGCTTTCACCTGATTCTCGCCCCGACACCTGCCGAGCGTGTGGCAGCCATCACCCGCCATGGTGCTCAAATCGACGCAGTTCTGACCCGTGGCCCGCTGGGCTTATACGCCGATGAAATTGCCGCACTGCCGGCTCTCAAGATCATCTGCGTGATTGGCGCTGGTTACGAACACGTCGACCTGCAAGCCGCTGCCGACCGCGGCATCACCGTCACCAACGGCGCCGGGGTCAACGCCTCCTCGGTTGCCGACCACGCCATGGCCATGCTGCTGTCGCTGGTGCGCGATATCCCCCGCTGTGATTCTGCCGTGCGCCGGGGCGAGTGGCCGAAGATCATGCGCCCTTCCCTGTCCGGCAAGCACCTGGGCATTCTCGGTCTCGGTGCCGTCGGCATGGCCATCGCCAAGCGCGCCGCCCATGGCTTCGACATGACGGTGAGCTATCACAACCGGCAACACCGCAAAGACGTGCCTTACGATTTTTGCTCCACGCCAACCGAGCTGGCGCGCGCATCGGACTTTCTGGTGGTCGCAACACCCGGCGGCATTGGCACCCGGCACCTGATTAACAGGCAAGTGCTAGATGCATTGGGCCCGAACGGCTTTATCGTCAACATTGCTCGTGCCAGTGTGGTCGCAACCGCAGACCTGATCAGCGCCCTTGAACAACGCAGGATCGCCGGAGCGGCCCTGGATGTCTTCGACAATGAACCCCACGTTCCGGATGCCCTGAAAGCCTTGGCCAATGTGATCCTTACACCGCATGTCGCCGGGCTGTCTCCGGAAGCCACTCAAGGCACTGTGGAATTGGTGGGTCGCAATCTTGTGGCGTTCTTCTCGGGCGAGCCGGTGCTGACGCCGATCAGCCTGCCGACAGCCCTGAGCAGCGCGGTGCTGTAAGCGTAATTCAAACAGGTGTATCAAAAACAATGATCGCCCGGCAACACGCTCACCTATAAGGGCGGTTGGTGGTTGTGAGTGCCGGGTGTGCGCATTAGATTAGCCAATAGTTTCAGGCCACCAGAATAAGCAGAAGGGATAAGCATGGCGCTTACTGACCAGTCCACCCGTACTCGCACCGGCGAAGAACTCGATGCCAGCCTTATCGACCCCTACCTCAAGGCCCACATTCCTGGCTTGAGTGGCTTGCCTCGCATCAGCCAGTTCCCGGGTGGCGCTTCAAACCTCACCTACCTGTTGGAATACCCCGAGCAGGAGTTTGTCTTGCGTCGGCCACCTTTTGGCCACAAGGCCAAGTCCGCGCATGACATGGGCCGTGAGTTCCGCATCCTCAATCAGCTGCGTGACGGCTTCCCGTACTGTCCCAAAGCCTACGTGCACTGCACCGACGAATCGTTGATCGGTTCCGAGTTCTATGTGATGGAACGGGTCAAGGGCATTATCCTGCGTTCTGAACTGCCCCCGGAACTGGGGCTGAATGCCGCGAATACCGAAACCCTGTGCAAGAGCTTCATCGACAAGTTCGTCGAGCTGCACCAGGTCGACTACAAGGTCTATGGACTGGGTGATCTCGGCAAACCCGAAGGTTACGTGGCGCGGCAGATCCGCGGCTGGAGCGATCGCTACGAAAAAGCCCTCACCCCGGATGCCCCTCAGTGGGAAGTGGTGAAAGCCTGGCTGAATGACAAGATGCCAGCCGATCACCCAACGTCGAGCATCGTTCACAACGACTACCGCTTTGACAATGTGATCCTCGACCCGGACAACCCGATGCAGATCATCGGTGTCCTCGACTGGGAACTGACCACCCTCGGCGACCCGCTGATGGACCTGGGCAATACCCTCGCCTACTGGATCGAAGCCAGTGATCCCGCGCCGGTACAACTGATGCGCCGCCAACCGAGCCATGCGCCCGGCATGCTCACGCGCCGCGAGTTCGTCGACTACTACGCCGAGCGTGCAGGCATCCAGATCGACAATTTCGATTTCTACTACACCTACGGCCTGTTTCGCCTGGCCGGAATCGTGCAGCAGATCTACTACCGCTTCTTCCATGGTCAGACCCAGGACAAACGCTTCGCGCAGTTCATTCACATGAACAAGCTGCTGGAGCAGATGAGCTTGCAGGTCATCCAGAAATCCAGCCTTTGATAACGCTTCAGGCCCAATAACAAGACTTTTTACAAGGGAATTCCATGTCCAAGACTCAGTTGTTCGACCTCGATGGCAAGATCGCTTTCGTCTCCGGCGCCAGCCGCGGTATCGGTGAAGCCATCGCCAAACTGCTGGCCCAGCAAGGTGCCCACGTGATCGTCTCGAGCCGTAAGCTCGACGGTTGCCAGCACGTCGCCGACGCGATCATCGCCGCGGGCGGCAAAGCCACCGCCATCGCTTGCCACATCGGTGAAATGGAACAGATCAGCCAGGTCTTCGCCGGTATCAAGGAACAGTTCGGTCGTCTCGATATCCTGGTCAACAATGCCGCGACCAATCCGCAATTCTGCAACGTGTTGGACACTGACCTCAGTGCCTTCCAGAAAACCGTCGACGTCAACATTCGCGGCTACTTCTTCATGTCGGTGGAAGCCGGCAAGCTGATGCGCGAGAACGGCGGCGGCAGCATCATCAACGTCGCGTCGATCAATGGCGTTTCACCGGGTGTATTCCAGGGCATCTATTCGGTGACCAAGGCCGCCGTGATCAACATGACCAAGGTCTTCGCCAAGGAATGCGCGCAGTTCGGCATCCGCTGCAATGCGCTGCTGCCGGGTCTGACCGACACCAAGTTTGCGTCTGCATTGGTGAAAAACGAGGCCATTCTCAACACCGCGCTGCAACAGATCCCGCTGAAGCGTGTGGCCGATCCGAGTGAAATGGCGGGGGCGGTGCTGTACCTGGCGAGCGATGCTTCGAGCTACACCACGGGTGTATCGCTGAACGTCGACGGCGGCTTCCTGTCCTGACGCGTACCCATGTTGTATTAACGCGCATCCCCGTAGGAGCTGCCGCAGGCTGCGATCTTTTGATCTTCATAAAAAACAAGATCAAGAGATCGCAGCCTGCGGCAACTCCTACAGGGGATACATTTTCAACAGTGGATGAATCCAACCGCTTATTGGGTAATGCAGCGCGTCAATTCGGTCTGACGCGTCACCTGTCCATCACCCCGCATATCACCCTGCACCTCAGTGCTTTGTGATGTTTCACAGGTGCGTTCAAGCGGCGGAGGCGGAGCGGGAGGTGGCGGCGGTGGCGGACTGGAACAACCGGCCAAAGTCAGTGCGCAAAGGACAAGCGACAGCGGCGAAAAAATACGTTTCCCAAGACTGTTCATAGGCTGACCCGCGGTAAGTAATCGACACTTTCCGCGACACGACGACAACACCGCGAAGTCGCGGACCGGTCACAGAAAATAATACCCTCGCTTTCCTTATAGCCTAGCCAGCGCTCAACGCCAGTAAAAGGCCACTTTGTGACTACAAAGGGCCGAGTTGATGCAGATTGTTACTTTCAAGCTCGTAGCGCAGTTCTTCTATCAGCGCCGCCACCGCATTAGGCGTTCTGAGGTTGTGCAGGCTCAACCCACTGACCACCAGGTCCACCTGGCCTGATGAGGGATGGTAAAGCTTCACGGTCAACGAGTTGTCACCCGTCAAACTGCAATCACAGGCCAACGGTGAAAAACTCCGCTCCAGTTCGATACGCAATTGCACTAGAGAAATCATAAGAATTCACCTCGGCAGCGGCGCAACATTGACCGGCGTACGGCTTTGTTCGTTGTCAATACTGCGGTTCCTTCAGCTGGTTCACAAGAACGCGACCTGGGTCGTGAGCACCCATGTCACATCCATACAGGCTACGAGCAGCGTTTCTCCCACGACACGTCCATTTGCACCCCCTCGATTAGTGCATTTGCACCCTATCGCTGTCCTTTGGTTCTCCATTCACCCGAAAACAAGCCACGCTCCCTCGCCCAGACAATCGCCTCACTGCGGCTGTGCACGTTGAGCTTCGAATAGATGGTCGATACGTGATTGCGCACTGTGTTGGGCGCCAATTTCAGTCGAGCGGCAATTTCCTTGTCAGCCAGGCCTTCGCAGATCAACTCCAGCACGTCACGCTCGCGCGCCGTCAGATCAGTAAAGGACGCGCTGAGGAGTTTCGGTGAATTGACGCTTTTCACATTGGCAAGCTTCTCGATCAGCGTGCGACTGAACCATGAGGCGTCCTTCATCACTTCTTCTATCGCCGCCACCAGCTCCAACTCGGTGCGTTTGCGCTCGGTGATGTCCATCATCACCAGCAGGTAGCAAGGGTTGTCCTGAATGTTCACGGTGTCAGCCGACACGGCGCAGTCGATCAGCTCGGCGTTTTTCTTACGCAGGCTGACATCGATGCGGTCCAGGCTGGCCGATTTCTCCAAGGCGGCAAACAGGCGTGCCTGAGCACCCTTTTCATGGATAAAGCCGATTTCCGAGAGGGTCTTGCCCAGCACTTCTTCACTGGGATAAGCGAACGTGTCGAGGAAGGCTTCATTGATATCCATCACCACCTGATCGCCGGCGCCGCACACCAGGATCGGTACCGGAGTCAGGCGAAAAGCCTTGGCGAACCGCTCTTCACTTTGACGCAGCGCTACCTCGACCTTGCGCCGGGGTTCCATATCGACAAACGAAAACAACATGCAGTCCTCTTCGTTGAAATCCAGCGGCTGCCCGGCAACGATTACCTGTTTGCTACCGCCCTCAGGGAGTTTCAATTCAGCCTGCATTTGCGGAATGGTCGCGTGCTCACGCAATCGTGCGATTGCCAGGTCCTTCTTTTCGGCACCCTCCAGGATATCCAGCTCATAGGTTGAAGCACCGATCACTTGATCGCGGGCGTAACCGGTCATCTCCAAAAAGCCCGAGTTGACCTTGATGTAACGCAAATCGCTGAGACGGCAGATCACTGCCGGCGCAGGATTGGCATGGAAAGTATTTTCGAACCGCTGTTCGGCGCTGGCCCATTCCGTCACATCGTCCATGATCAGTACCAGCGATTCAGGGTCGCCGGCACTGTCGGTCAGCACCATGCTGCGCACGTTGTGTACCCAGACGCGTTCTTCGTCGTCGACCGGGGTCACTTCAACCAGCACGTCACCGAAGGTCTCGCCACGGGCAACGCGGTTGATCGGGTAGTTTTCGACGGCGACCGGGTGATTATTGCGATAGCGCAAGGCAAAACGCTTGGCATACTCCGCGGCATCGGCGCCCAGATCGCTGATGCGCCCCACACCGTGCATCGTCAGTGCAGCCTCGTTCGCCCACAGAATGGTCTGGTCAAGCTCCAGCAGGATCACACCATCAGACAGGCCGGCGATGATCTGCTGCAATTGGCGGCGATTGGTTTCGGTGGTCAGGACGTCCTGGCTCATTGGCTCTCCACTTATAGGTCCGCACCAACTTGCGGTGCTCAGTGAAGATGTCGACCTCAGCGACTTGCGATAGTGCAAAGAAGCCTTCTGTCCCTGTAGGAGCAAAGCTTGCTCGCGATGGCGGCGGCTCAATCAACTTATAGGCCACCTGATACACCGTCATCGCGAGCAAGCTTTGCTCCTACGCGGCCGCCGCTGTCCTCCAGAACCAACTCCCGCAAGGTATCCAGAAACAGCTTCAGCACTGGCGATCCATCGTCGGCGCGGTACGTGGCGTACAACGGCACTTCCGGCAATGCCGGCGTCAACCGACGAAACACCAGTCCTGCGGGCGCCAACTGTTCAATAGACGCAGGCAACAGCGCCACGCCAAACCCGGCCCGCACCAGGCTGAGCAGCGTCTGTACCTCGATCACCTGCTGGCGAATCTGCGGGGTGAACCCGGCCTTGATGCAGCACTGATACAAAAAATCCGCAAACCTCGACTGCTTGAGCTCCAATGCCACGAAGGGCTCGGTTGCCAGGTCCATCGGCGCCAAAACCTCCCGCGCCGCCAAGGGATGGTCAGCCGGCATTACCACGCGAATCGGCTCATAGATCAGCAGCTCATTGCGCAGCAGCGGATCGTCGTACCCCACACGAAACACGCAGGCATCAATGCGTTTTTCCTTTAGCGCCTTGACCTGCGCTGCCGGCGTCATCTCATGCAGGCGCCAGTTGACCTGCGGATAGCGCTCGCGAAACAGGTGCAACGCACGAGGTAGTACGCCGACCATGACCGAACTGATCATGCCGATTTCCAGCTCACCCAATTGCCCGCGACCGGTCTGACGCGTCAGGTCTAGGGCGCGGTTCAGCTGTTCGAACACCAGCGGCGCCTGTTCCTTGAGCATTTGCCCGGCCGCCGTCAACTCGACCCGGTGGTGACTGCGCTCGAACAATGGTGTGCCGAGTTCGTCCTCCAACAGACGAATCTGCTGACTCAACGGCGGCTGGCAAATGTGCAACCGCGTGGCCGCCCGACCGAAATGCAGCTCCTCAGCCAGCGCCATGAAATAGCGCAACAGTCGCAAGTCCATGGCGGTTTATCCCAAGGTCAGAGGCGTCGAACGCTGGCGCACGCCGGTCAGGCTGAACAAGGCGTTGGCGATGGCCGGCGCCACGGACGGGCTGCCCAGCTCACCGACGCCCCCCGGCTTGCTCGGCTCACCGTCCAGCACCAGGATGTCCACCGCCGGCATGTCGGACATGCGCGTCACCCGGTAGTCATGGAAGTTGCTCTGCACCACCCTGCCCTGTTTGATGTCCATGCGGTCGAACAGCGCGTGGCCGAGCCCCCACATCAGACCGCCGTAGATTTGTTCTTCCACGCCTCCCGGTGACACTGCCAGGCCGCAATCGACCACGCAGGTCAGCTTCTCCACGCGAGCCACGCCGTCCTTTTTCGACACCCGCGCAACCACGGCAATAAAACTGGTGTAACCCTGGTTGGTGGCGATACCGAGCGCCGTCCCCTCCGGCAACGACTGCCCCCACCCGGCACGTTCGGCGGCACTTTTCAGTACCGCGACATGCCGTGGCCGCTCTTGCATGTGGGCGAGCCTGAAGGCCAGCGGATCCTGCCCCGCACCATGTGCCAGCTCGTCCATGAAGCTTTCGACGGCGAAAACATTCGGGATGAAACTCACCGAGCGATACCAGCCGCTGGGCACCTGGCTTTCGTGCTTGACCCACACCAGATCGAGATTCGCCGGACGGTACGCAAAGTCCCACGCGGTGATGGCCTCGGTGGTGCTGTAGTCCATGTGATCGGGGCGCTCGAAATAGCCCGGTTCCCACTGTTCCGGCGACGCGGGTGACACCGCCTCAAGTCGCAACGCCGTCAAATGCCCCTGGGCATCCAGCGCGCCTTTGGCTCGGTGCAAGGTCGCCGGGTGCATAAACAGCGAGCGCATTTCATCTTCGCGGCTGTTCATCAACTTCACCGGCACCTTTGCCTGTTGCGCCAGGTAGGCCACTTCGAACAACCAGTATTTGGCCTCGCGCGCACCGAAACTGCCACCGGACACCAACTCGTTGATCGTGACCTTGTCCTTGTGGATGTTGCACACGGTTTGCGCCGCTTCCAGTGCCGAGGAAGGCACCTGCACGCCCCCCCAATAGGTGATCCCGTCGTTCTGAACCTGTGCGGTGATGCACACCGGCTCCAGCGGGTTTTGCACTTTGTACGGCATGCGGTAATCGACTTCGAGCAGTTTCACCGCCGTCGGCCATTGAGCATCGACATCGCCGGCCTTCATGGCAGACACCCGCTGCGCGTGCGTGTCATCGAGGGCCAACGCTTGTGCGGCAGCCAGTTCATCACTGTCGAACCTGGCCAGCGGAGAATCGCTCCATTGCACCTTGAGCAACGCACGCCCCTGCTGCGCGGCCCAGTAGTTCTCGGCCAACACCGCAACGCCTTCCTGATTGCCGCCCAGCACGTCCGGCCGCCCCGGAATCGCGATCACTTTATGCACGCCCGGCACTTGCAACGTCGCCGCCGAATCCACCGACACCACCTTCGCGCCGACCACCGGCGTGCGCTCGATCACGGCCACGAGCATCTCGGGTAACACCACATCAATGCTGTACTTGAATCGCCCGCAAACTTTCGCCGCGGCATCACGTTTATGCCGCAGCTTGCCGATGTATTTGAACTGTGCCGGGTCCTTCAGGGGGACGTGGGTCGGGGCGGGCAAATGCGCGGCGACATCGACCAGTTCGCCATAACCGAGCCGGCGCTGGCTGGCGCTGTGAACCACGCAACCTTCTTGCGTGGTGCAACTGTCAGGGCTGACCTTCCACTGTTTTGCGGCAGCGCTGATCAGCAGCGCCCGAGCCGTGGCTCCGGCCATGCGCAGGCGATCGTACTCCAGGGAAACGCTGGTACTGCCGCCGGTAGAGAAGACTTTCCAGACCGGGTGAATGTAGGTATCGAAGAACGGATTTTCCGGCGTGATGACCTGCACGGTCATCGGATTGACGTCCAGTTCCTCCGCCACGCAGGCCGCCAATGCCGTCTGGGTACCGGTCCCGGAATCGTGCTTGTGCACCACCAGTTTCACCGTGCCATCGGGCAACACCCGAACCCAGGCGTTCGGTTCGAATGTGGCGGCAGGTGCTGGCGCTTTCGGGTCGCTGGCGGCCACGCCCGAAGGCAGGTAAAACGCGATGGCCAGACCGGCAGCAACGGTCGCGGTTTGCTTGAGAAAAAGCCTGCGCGGCAACTCAACTTGAGTGAAGCTCATCACGCCTCCTTCGGCGCATTGGCGGCGCGCTTGATGGCTTTGTTGATCCGCCCATAGGTGCCGCAACGGCACAGGTTGCCGGACATTGCGTTGCGGATCGAATCATCGGTGACCGCCGCCCCGGTGTTGAGCAATGCTGCCGCCGACATGATCTGACCGGATTGACAGTAACCGCATTGCGGGACATCTTCGGCAACCCAGGCCAGTTGCAGCGGATGCTGTTCGGTCGCTGACAAGCCTTCGATGGTGGTGATGCTGTGCCCCGCCACGGCGGCGACCGGCAGTTGGCACGAACGCACTGCGACACCGTCAAGGTGCACGGTGCAGGCGCCGCACAGACCCATGCCGCAACCGAACTTGGTGCCCGTGAGTTTCAAGTGGTCACGCAATACCCATAGCAAGGGCATGGAGGGCGACGTCTCTACCAGCTCGCGTCGTTCGCCGTTTACCGTGAATTCGATCATTGTCAGGCTCCAAGAGAGCGGCCCGTCTTTGTGCAGGCCTGGTGATCGATTATTGGAAGCCTGCGTAATATCGGGCCAGCGACGATTTCTGCCACGTTGTGTAAGTAGGACTAACAGCATGCACAAGCGATACCCGTCGGTGCAGTCCATGAGCGCATTCATTCAGGCCGCCCGCAGCGGCAGTTTCTCCAGCGCCGCGCGCAAACTCGACCTGACCCACAGCGCCATCAGCCAGCAAATCCGCTCCCTGGAAGACTTCATCGGCCAGCCCCTGTTCGTGCGCGAAGGCGGCGGCAGCAACCTGACCGACGCCGGGCAGCTGTTCGCCAGCGTGTTGTCCGATGGACTGGCGCAGATCGACCGGGCACTGTCCTCGGTGAAAAACCGCAGCGTGGCGCAACGGCTGACCCTGGATGTCGACAGCGAACTGGCCCAGAGCTGGCTCAATCCGCGCCTGCCGCAACTGCTGGAACTATTGCCCGACCACGAGGTGGTGCTGCTGTCGATGCCGCGCTCGGATCGCAGTTCGTTCGAACGGGTGGACCTGGCGTTGCGCTACGGGTATGGCGATTGGGAAGACTGCGAGATGACACAGATCTGTGGCGACAGCGTCAGTGCCGTGGCCTCGCCGACCCTGCTTGAGCGGCATGGTTTGCAAGTGCCGATCACGCCAGCGCAGATCCTGCAATTGCCATTGCTGGGGTACACGCGCAGGTCGTGGATTCCGTGGCTGGACGCCGCCGGAATGACCCCGACCGAACCGTCGGCGCGAGTGGTTTTCGATAATGCGGCAAACCTGATTGCAGCGGCCGAGGCTGGCGTTGGTGCAGGGTTGGTTCGGGGACTATTGGCGGCAGATGCGCTGCGCAGCGGGCGTTTGGTGGCGCTGAACGAGGCGCATATTCCGGCGCATTACAACCTGTATGCAGTGTGGCCGATCGGGCATGGAGAGCGGGTGGCGCCGGTGGTTGAGGCGATCAAACAGTTGGCTTTGCGTACACAATCCTGACGCCATCGCCAGCAGGCTGGCTCCCACATTGAAATGCAATCTCCTGTGGGAGCCAGCCTGCCGGCGATGAGGCCCGCCCAGTCAATACGAAACCATATCGAACGCATATCACCCCCTCGCCCAATTAGTATTGTACGAACCCCAGCCCCCCTTCCAATACTCCTCCCCAAGCAGCCAGTGTCCCGAGCCGGATGCGACCAGGCGAGGGAATGCGCAGCCATCTGCGCATAGAAATGGCCGATTGCCCGGGATGCGACTGCTGTGAACCGCAAGGTTCCCTTCCCCGCTATCAGGAGATCGACTTCAATGATCATCGATATCAGCTGCTATCCCACCGACCTGGTGGACCTCGCCTGGAGGCATGACGGTGACCCGTTCACCGGCGAGCGTCTGCTGGAGATGATGGATGGCCCGTACATGGTCAACGGCAAACCTCGCCGCATCGACAAAGCCTTCATCCAGCCACCCCAAGGCAACACCATTTACACCTGGACCGACGGCGACCTGACCGGTCGCGAGTCCATCGACGCGTACATGGCCTACACCCTGAAAATGGTCCAGACCTACCCGGACCGGTTCATCGGTTGCTTCGTCTACAACCCGCGCTGCGGCGTGGAAAACGGCGTTGAAGCCATCGAGCGCTACGTCAAGGAACACGGCTTCAAGATGGTCCAGATGCAGGCCAACATGCATGCCTACCGTCCTGACCGGGCGCTGGACTGGGTCCGCCCGTGCTTCGAGAAATGTGCCGAGCTGGGCATCCCGGTCAAGCTGCACACCGGTGACGGGCCCTACAGCATCCCGTCGGAGTGGGTGCCGATGATCAAGGAGTTCCCCAACGTCGATTTCATCATGGCCCACTTCGGTGTGCAGACCGGTGGCGTCTACGTATTCGAACCAATGCAATGGGCGATGGAGCTGCCCAACGTCTACTGCGAATCGGGCTGGTGCCTGCAATCGCGGATCGTCGAGTTTGCCAAGGTCCTGCCCACCCACAAGATCCTCTTCGGTACCGACACCCCGCCGAACGAACCGGGCATGTGGCTGCGCCTGCTGGAAGTGCTCTGCCACGAGCCGCCGCAGGGTTTGAACCTCGACGAAGACACACTCGAGGAGTACCTGGGCAACAACACCGCCCGGATGATCGGCCTCGAACCGACCCCGCCGCCACGTTCCGTTTCCGAAGCAGAGGCGCAGCTCAAGCGCCCCGTCACCACTCAACTGGCCAGGAGCTGAACCGATGATTATCGACACCCATCTGCACCCTACCAACCTGGTCGACGAGGCCTGGCGCCACACCGGCGAACCGTTTACCGGCGAGCGCATGCTCAAGCTGATGGACGGCCCTTACATGATCAACGGCAAACCCCGGCGAATCGACATGGGCTTCATCCAGCCGCCACCGGGCAACACCGGTTATCGCGACGGCAACCGCCGGGGCCGCGAGGGCGTGCGTGACTACATGTCCTACGTCGCCGAACTGTGCGTGAAATACCCGGACCGCTTCATCGGCAACTTCAACTTCAACCCGCGCTGGGGACCGGAAAACGGTGCGGCGGAGCTGGAATTCCACATCAAGGAATACGGCTTCAAGATGCTCAAGCTGCACGCCAACATGCACGGCTACCGCCCGGACCGCGCCCTGGACTGGCTGCGCCCGGCGATGAAAGTCTGCGCCAAGTACAACATCGTGGTGCAGATCCACACCGGTGACGGTCCGTACACCATTCCGACGATGTTCTATCCGATCATCCGCGAGTTCCCGATGGTCAACTTCATCATCGGTCACTTCGGCATCCAGACCGGTGGCAACTATTCGTTCGAAGCGTTCTGGATGGCCATGGATACGCCGAACGTGTACTGCGAATCCGGCTGGTGCTTCCAGTCACGGATCGTCGAATTCGCCAAAGACCTGCCGCGCAACAAGATCGTCTTCGGCACCGACTCGCCCCCGAACGAACCGGGGATGTGGCTGCGTGAACTGGAGGTGCTCTGCTCACCAGCGCCGCAGGGTCTGGGCATCGATGAGGATCACCTCGAGGATTACCTGGGCAACAACATTGCCCGGTTGTGCGGCATCGAACCAACGCCGCCACCCAAGGACCTGATCGAGGCGGACATCCGGCTGACCACGACTTACCTGTAGTTAACTCGAAACTCTGGTTAATGAGGGAGTGGGTATAAGGGAATCCTGTGGCGAGGGGATTTATCCCCGTTGGGTCGCGAAGCGACCCTAAAACCAGCAAACGCGTTGTATCAGGTCGACCGCGTTTACCGGTGTTACGACTGCTTCGCAGCCGGACGGGGATGAATCCCCTCGCCACAAAGGCCCTTAGGTCCATAGGGCCACTGGTCCACAGGTCCACAGGTCCACAGGTCCACAGGTAACAGTGCAACAACACAGCGACTTTACAGGCGCGAAGATGAACCGGCGTTCGATCGACCGGCGGGCCAACGGCTTGTCGATCGAGCGTCGCCCTCAACCCTGCGCGCCTGCTTTTTACGAGGTGAAACCATGACCCTCTCTACGCTCGGCGATACCCAGGACTTTCACGCATTCATCGACGCCTATCGCCGGCAGTACCCGGACGATGTGCTGACCATTACTGAAACGCTTTCTGCCGATCAGGATGTCACCGCCCTGGTCGATGCCCTGGCTGCACAGGGCCGCGATCCGCTGCTGATCTGCGAAAACGTCGGCACCCTCGGCGTTCCGGTCGCCACCAACCTGTTCGCCTCCCGAACCCGCATCGCCCGTATTTTCGGTGTGAATCCAGCGCAATTGCACGAGACCTTCCAGACCCGCGCCAACCATCCGATCCCGCCGCGCTACGTTGAAACCGGCCCGGTGCTGGACGAAATCTTCGAAGGCGAAGCGGTGGACCTGGCGCTGCTGCCGATGCTCAAGCACTTCGACAGTGACCGCGGTCCGTACATCACCAACGCCATCATCATTGCCGAGGACCCGGTCAGCGGCATTGCCAACATGAGTTACCACCGCTCGATGCGCCACGCCCGCCAGGCCCTCGCCACCAGCCTGCATTCCCGTGGCCACCTGTGGCGCATGCTGCAAACCGCCCGGGAACGCGGCGAGGAATTACGCGTTGCCATGGTCGTCGGCGCCCATCCGCTGTTCATGCTGGCCGCTGCTGCACGGTTGCCTTTTGGCAGCGATGAGCGCGCGGTCGCCGGCGGTCTGTTTGGCGCACCGCTGGAACTGGTCAAGACCCCGCGCTATGGCATTGGTGTACCGGCCTACGCAGAGTTCGTACTGGAAGGCGCCATCGATCCTGCGGCCTACGCCGAGGAAGGTCCGTTCGGGGAATTCAGCGGCTATTCCTCAGACCGCTCGACCAACAACGTGCTGCGCGTCGACACCCTGATGCGGCGCAAGGATGCCTGGCTGGTGGACGTGGTGGGCGGCCGTTACGCCGAACACCTGACGCTTGCGCGGTTGCCCCGGGAAGCGGAGATGAGCGAAAAACTCAAGGCGCGTTTCCCCGCAGTCACCGCCGTGCATTACCCCAATTCCGGCACGCACTTCCATTGCTATGTCGCACTGGACCAGAGCCGTGATGGCGAGGCCCGGCAGATCATGCTGGCGTTGCTGGGGTGGGACCCGTACCTGAAAACCGTGATCGCGGTGGACAGCGACATCGACATTACCGACGACAGTCAGGTGCTGTGGGCGCTGGCCACACACTTCCAGCCACACCAGGACATCTTCGTCATCGACGGTTTGCCCGGCAGTCCGCTGGACCCCTCCTCATCGGTCAACGGCACCACCTCGCGCATGGGCCTGGATGCCACCCGCGGTTCCGGGTTCGACGGAATAAAGGCACAACTGGATCAGGACGTGGTTGAACGCGCACGCAACCTGCTCGCGAGCTATCCATCATGAATCGCCAGCGCATCGTCGTCGGCATCAGTGGCGCGTCCGGGTTCATTTACGGTGTGCGCCTGCTGGAGTTGTTGGCGCAGTTGAATGTCGAGAGCCACCTGATCATCAGCCGCGCCGCACTGCTGACCATGGCCCATGAAACCGACTACAAGCTGGCGGACGTCACCGCCCTGGCGAGTCATTACCATCGTGCTGACGATGTCGCGGCCGGGATTGCCAGCGGTTCGTTCCGCTGCCTGGGCATGGTCGTGGCGCCGTGTTCGATGCGCACCCTGGCGGAAATTGCCACCGGCACGTCATCGGGCCTGATCGGCCGCGCCGCCGACGTGACGCTGAAGGAGCGTCGCACCCTGGTGCTGATGGCCCGGGAAACCCCGTTGACCCTCGCGCACCTGCGCAACATGACGGCCGTTACCGAGATGGGCGGAATCATCGCCCCCCCCGTCCCGGCCTTCTACGCCCGCCCGGAAAACCTTGCACAAATGGTCGATCACAGCCTCGGTCGTGTCCTTGACCTGTTCGGCCTCGACGCCGGCACCGCAACGCGCTGGCGAGAACCATCAGTCACACAAATCCCCTGTGGGAGCCAGCAGGCTAGCTCCCACAATTGATCGCATTTCGGCAAAACACAGGTAAGGAGCTCTAAATGAACACACCATTCAACGCCCCAACCCCCAACACCAAAATCCCCGTAACCATCCTCACCGGCTTTCTCGGCGCCGGTAAAACCACCCTGCTCAACTACATCCTCAAGGAAAACCACGGCCGCAAAATTGCCGTGATCGAAAACGAATTCGGTGAAGTCGGCATCGACGGCGACCTGGTGCTCAGCTCCGAAACCGAAGAAATCTACGAGATGGTCAACGGCTGCGTGTGCTGTACCGCCGAGGTGCGCGAGGACCTGGTGCGTATTGTCCGCGAATTGGTGGCGCGGCCTGTGCGGCTGGACCATATCCTGATCGAAACCAGCGGCCTGGCCGATCCGTACCCGGTGGCGCAGAGCTTCTTCATCAACGACCCGATTGCCGATGAAGTGGAGCTGGACGCCATCGTGACCATGGTCGATGCCAAACACATCGCCCAGCACCTGGAAGACTTGAAGCTCGATGGCGTGGACAACCAGGCCGTGGACCAGATCGTTTGCGCCGACCGGATCGTCATCAACAAAGTCGACCTGGTCAGCGCCGCCGAAATCGCTGCGCTGAGTGAAAAAATCCGTGGCCTGAACGCGACGGCGGAGCTGGTGACCTCCAGCTACGCCGAGATCGACCTGACGAAAATCCTCGGCATCGGCGCGTTCGAATCCACGCAAAAACTCATGGAAATCGGCTCGGAGCATGACCACCACGCCGAAGAACATCACCACGACCTGGATCATGACCACGACCCGAGTGTTTCTTCAGTGGGTATCACCGTCGACGGAGCCGTGAACCTCGGCGCGTTCCACCGCTGGATCAGCGAACTGCGCACCGAGCAGGCCGACAATCTGTACCGCATGAAAGGCGTGCTGGCGGTCAAAGATCAGGATCAACGCTATGTGCTGCAAGGCGTGCACAGCCTGGTCGAGTTCCGCGCATCGACGCCGTGGGGCATAGAGCCACGCTCGAGCAAGATCGTATTCATCGGCCGCGACCTGGACCGCGCGGCGTTGAACCAGGGCTTTGCCGCCTGCCTTGCAGGCTGAACAAAGGCATCGGAGCCGGTGGATGGCGGGTCCGAGGCGCATAGATGTGAAAAGGCAAAGCACAATTTCCTGCAGGAGTGAGCCGGCTCCGGGCGGCTCACTCCCACAGGGGATATGGATTGCCGGGCATTAGAACGAATACCCCTCTCTACAGCATAAAAACAGCAAGAGGTGTTTCTCCATGTCGTCAGCCAACACAACAACCTCCATCCATCCGGTAGACCAGGTTCTGCCGATCCGACAAATGCTCACCCTCGGCCTGCAACACATGGCCGTCTCGTACATCGGCGCCATCGCCGTGCCGTTGATCGTCGCCAGTGCCTTGAAAATGTCCCAGGCGGACACCGTGGTCCTGATCAGCACCACGCTGTTTTGTTCGGGCATCGCCACTTTGTTGCAAACCGTGGGTTTCTGGAAATTCGGCGTGCGCCTGCCGATCCTTCAAGGCGTTGCATTCAGCAGCGTTGGCCCGGTCATCGCTATCGGCAGCAACCCCGAGGTGGGATTTGCCGGGGTCTGCGGAGCGGTGATCGGCGCGGGGATTTTCACCATGCTGGTCGCGCCCTTCGTGGGTCGATTGCGGCGGTACTTTCCGCCGGTGGTCACCGGGTGCATCGTCACCGTGATCGGGTTGCAGCTGTTCCCGATTGCCTATGAGTGGGTCGGTGGCGGGAGACATGCCAGCGATTTCGGCGCACCGGCGTACCTTGCCGTGGCCGCCGTGGTGTTGCTGACCATTCTGCTGGTCAACCGCTATGGCAGCCCGATGCTGCGCAACATGGCGGTGCTGGTGGGCATGCTGGTGGGGGCCGCGCTGGCCTATGGACTGGGCATGGGCAGTTTCAGCAGCGTGCAGGAATCGCCCTGGCTCACCGTGCCCTACCCCTTCTACTTCGGCCTGCCGACCTTCAGCCTGATCCCGATCGCCACCATGGTGGTGGTGATGATCGTACAGATGGTCGAATCCATGGGGTTGTTCGTCGCGATCGGCGACATCGTCGACAAGCCCGTGGAAGACAAACAGGTGATCAACGGCCTGCGCGCCAACGGCCTGGCGAGCACCATCGCCGGCATGTTCGCGGCGTTCCCGTTCATTGCCTTCATGGAAAACGTCGGGCTGGTGATCCTCACCGGCGTGCGCAGTCGCTGGGTGGTGGCGATCAGCGGGTTGCTGATGTGTTCCGTGGCGCTGGTACCAAAAGCCGGAGCGATCATCGCTTCAATGCCGACCGCAGCCCTCGGCGGCGCCGGAATCGCGATGTTTGGTGTGGTCGCCGCAGCGGGTATCCAGACCCTGGCCAAGGTCGACTACGAACGCAATCGCTACAACGTGCTGATTGTCGGTTTCACCATCGCCGCCGCCCTGGTGCCGGTGCTGGCCCCGGCCTTGTTCAAGCAACTTCCTGAGTGGAGCCAGCCGTTCCTGCACAGCAGTGTCGTGATCGCCTGCCTGGTGTCGGTGCTGCTCAACGCCTCGCTCAATGGCGTCAGTGTTCCTGACAGCGCCGCCACCAAACCCGCCTCCCACAGCCTTTGACTGGAGAAGCCCCATGACTCAACTGCAAAATATCCTGATCAAAAACCCGCTGGCGGTGATGACCGGCCTGCGGGGCGCACGTGCCCGGGCCGGCAGCGTCGACATCCGCGTGGTCAACGGGCGTATCGCCGAGATGGCCGCCGGACTGGAGGCGCAACCCGGTGAGCGGGTCATCGACGCCCGCCATTGCCTGGTGTATCCGGGCTGGATCAACACTCACCATCACCTGTTCCAGAATCTGCTGAAAGCCGTGCCTGAAGGCTTGAACGAAGACCTGCAAGGCTGGTTGGCGAGTGTGCCCTACCCGCGTCTCAACCGTTTCACGCCGCAGTTGTCACGCATTGCCGCGCGGTTGGGCATGGCCGAATTGTTGCTCTCGGGGGTGACGACCTGCGCCGATCACCATTACCTCTATCACGCCCACGGCACCACCGAGACCGGGGACCTGCTGTTCGACATGGCCGACGAATTCGGCCTGCGATTTGTCCTGTGCCGCGGCGGCGCGCTGGAGTCCGCCAGCGCCCACCCGGGGTTCTCGAAAACCGCACTGCAACCGGAGACGCTGGACCAGATGGTCGGCGACATCGAGCGGCTCAAATCGAAGTACCACCAGGACATCCCGGACGCAATGCGCCGGGTCGTGGTAGCCCCCACCACACCGACTTTTTCGCTGCCACCCACCTTACTGCGGGAACTGGCGCACACCGCACGCGGCCTCGGCCTGCGCTTGCACACGCACCTGTCGGAGACGCAGAACTACGTGAATTTCTGCCGGGAAAAATACAACTGCCTGCCCGTGGAATTCGTCGCCGAACACGAATGGCTCGGCCCTGACGTCTGGTTCGCCCACGCCGTACACCTGCAGCCCGGCGAGATCCGCATGCTCGCGCAAACCGGCACCGGCGTTTCCCACTGCCCGGTGAGCAATGCGCGGTTGGGCAGTGGGATCGCGCCGATACCCCAGATGTACGAGGCCGGCGTGCCCGTTTCCCTAGGTGTGGACGGCGTGGCGTCGAACGAGTCCGGGAGCATGGTCGGCGAAGCCAATACCGCATGGCTGATTCATCGGGCGGAACAAGGGGCTTCGGCGACCACGGCTGAAGACGTCATCCACTGGGGCACGGCCGGCGGCGCGCAGGTGCTGGGGCTTGGTGCAGTGGGCACGCTGGAGATCGGCCAAGCCGCGGATCTGGTGATCTACGGTCTGGACCACCCACGCTTCTTCGGCTTCCACGACATCGCCGTCGCACCTGTGGTCGCAGGCGAACCGATTGCCGTGCGCTACAGCCTGGTCGGTGGCCGCGTGGTAGTGGATGACGGCGTGATCCCGGGCCTGGATCTGGAGCGCATGCGCGCCGAGGCATGGGAAGGCGTGCAGCAACTTATGTACGTCGACGACTGATCCACTAACACCATAAAACCCTGTAGGAGCAAAGCTTGCTCGCGATGGCGTCAGGTTAGTCGACTTGGATGTTGACTGACACGACGCCATCGCGAGCAAGCTTTGCTCCTACAGGTGGCTAGCGATCTTCAGGCGGCCAACTGCCCTTTCGCAATCGCCGCCGAAGCCGCCAGCATCGCCCGCAACAACACCGCGCACCCGGCCGCCAGATCATCCGGCGCGGCGTTTTCGATTTCGTTGTGGCTGATACCCCCTTCGCATGGCACGAAGATCATTCCCGCCGGACCCAGTTCAGCCAGGAAGATCGCGTCGTGCCCCGCTCCACTGACAATATCCATGTGCGACAAGCCCAGCCCCTGGGCCGCATTGCGTACCGCTTCGACACACCCCTTGTCGAAATACAGCGGCGGGAAATCCGCTGTGGGTGTCAGCTCGAACGTCAGCCCATGCTGCTCGCACGTGGTCTCGATGATCTCGCGCACTTCGGCAATCATCGAATCCAGACGGGCGGGCTCCAGATGCCGGAAGTCCAGGGTCATGCGCACTTCACCGGGGATCACATTACGCGAGCCAGGATAAGCTTGCAGGCACCCGACCGTACCGCACGCGTGGGGTTGATGGCCAAGCGCGGCGTGGTTGACGGCGCCGACGATGATCGATGCGCCGACCAGAGCATCCTTGCGCAGGTGCATCGGTGTCGGACCGGCGTGGGCTTCGACGCCCCGCAATTTCAGGTCGAACCATTTTTGCCCGAGGGCGCCCATGACGACGCCGATGGTCTTGCGTTCGTCTTCGAGAATAGGGCCTTGCTCGATGTGGGCTTCGAAGTAAGCGCCTACGGCATGCCCACTGACCTTGCGCGGGCCAGCGTAGCCGATGGCATTGAGCGCTTCGCCGACCGTGACACCCTCTGCATCGACCTTGGCCAGGGTTTCTTCAAGGGTGAATTTTTCCGCGAACACGCCTGAGCCCATCATGCACGGGGCGAAACGTGAGCCTTCTTCATTGGTCCAGACCACCACTTCCAGCGGTGCTTCGGTTTCCACGCCAAGATCGTTGAGTGTGCGCAGCACTTCGACGCCGGCCAACACGCCGAAGCAGCCGTCGAACTTGCCACCGGTGGGCTGGGTGTCGATGTGGCTGCCGGTCATTACTGGGGGAAGATCAGGGTTACGGCCGGGGCGGCGGGCAAAGATATTGCCGACGGCGTCGATGCTGACGGTGCAGCCAGCCTCTTCGCACCACCGGACGAAAATGTCCCGGGCCTGGCGATCCAGGTCGGTCAGGGCCAGGCGACAGACGCCACCCTTGACCGTGGCGCCGAGCTGAGCCAGCTCCATGAGCGACTGCCACAGGCGGTCGCGGTTGATGTGCTGATGGGTGGACTGCAGAACGTCTACAGCAGCGTTCATGGTGATCTCCTCAGGCTGTTCTTATGAGTTTTTCTGTTGTGTCTGTCGGGCCGCCATCGCGAGCAAGTCGAATCGTCGCACCGTCGGCTCCCACAGGTATCAATGTCGTACACAAATGCTGTGTACACCTCAGTACCTGTGGGAGCCGACGGTGCGACGATTCGACTTGCTCGCGATGAGGCCCTCACTTACACCGCCGATTTCACGACTGACGCACTGGGCCGCATCGAGCACAACCCGTAATAAATCAAACCGCCGAGCGCCGAGCCGGTGAACCAGCCATAGCTGTAGAACCAGCTGAACGCATCACTGCCCAGCGACAGCAGCGTCAACACCACCGGCACGCCAAACGCAATAAAGCCGTTCCAGTTCCACGCCGGGTACACGTCATCGCGGTACAAACCTGCCAGGTCCAGCTGCTGTTTCTTGATCAGGAAATAGTCCACCACCATGATCCCGGCAATCGGTCCCAGCAGGCTGGAATAGCCCAGCAGCCAGTTGGAATACACCGTCTCAAGGCTCACGTCAGACACAATCAAACCGAGCTTTTTCAACAGCTCATGGGCCATCAGCAACAACCCCACCAGCCCGGTCAGCATGACTGCCTTGGTGCGGTTGATCACCTTCGGCGCAATGTTCTGGAAGTCGTTGGTGGGCGAGACGATGTTGGCTGCGGTGTTGGTGGACAGCGTGGCAATGATGATCAGCGCCATGGCCAGCGCAACCCAGACCGGGCTCTGGATATGACCGATCAAGGTCACCGGATCAGAGACCGTGACACCCACCAGCTTCACCGAGGCAGCGGTCATCACCACACCCAATGAGGCGAACAGGAACATGGTCAGTGGCAAGCCGATAATCTGCCCGACGATCTGGTCCTTCTGGCTTTTCGCATAGCGGCTGAAGTCCGGAATGTTCAGAGACAGCGTGGCCCAGAAGCCGACCATTGCGGTCAGTCCGGCGGCGAAGTAGCTGACCACGCTCGCGCCTTCCGGACGCTTGGCCGGGATCGCCATCAGCTCGGTCATCGACACGTTCGGCATCGCCCACACCAGCAGCCCTGCGCCCACCAGCACCAACAACGGTGCGGACAGGGTTTCCAGCCACTTGATCGACTCGGCGCCACGAATCACCACCCACAGGTTCAGCGCCCAGAACACCATGAAGCCGATGACTTCTCCGGTGCCACCGAGGGATTTCCAGCCCTCGAACACCGATCCCAGAAACAGGTGGATCGCCAGCCCGCCGAACATCGTCTGGATACCGAACCAGCCACACGCCACCAGCGCCCGGATCAGGCAGGGAACGTTGGAGCCGAGGATGCCGAAAGATGATCGCAGTAACACCGGAAACGGGATGCCGTATTTGGTGCCGGGGAACGCGTTAAGCGTGAGCGGTATGAGGACAATGATGTTGGCAAACAGAATCGCCAGCAGCGCCTCCCCCACGCTCAATCCGAAATAGGCGGTGAGCACACCACCGAGGGTGTACGTGGGCACGCAGATCGACATGCCGACCCACAACGCCGTGATGTGCCATTTGTTCCAGGTTCGTTCGCGCACCTTGGTCGGTGCCATATCGTGGTTGTAACGGGGACTGTCGAGGACATCGCTGCCGGCTTCAAGCTCAAACAAGCCGTCGCGCTCGGTCACTTGCGATCTGATCTGTTGCATGGCCGCTCCACTGTTCTTCTGATTATTTTTGCTCATCAGGGGCTGGCGACATCAATAAACATGCCGATTGCCCCGCTTGCGCATCGGGCAGATCCATAAAAAAACGGTAACTAACTGAAGTTCATCAGTTTTATTTAAACAACGCTTGAGTCCTCGGTAACAGGTCTGTTCACTCAGGCCGAATGCCAGGCAAGTTGTCCGAACAGTCAGGACTCAATCTGGTGCATCAAACTTTTTTCGGGTATTGCGCATTAACCATAGACCCTTCTCAAGCAGCTGATTTCACATAGGAAATCTCGTCTATTTTTTGAACCTGTCAAGTGCGTCAAAATGGTGAGGCACGGTTCCATTTTGGTGATTTTCCATTTAAATCGTTATTTTTCAACTATTTAAAACAGTCATAAGCTTATAAAAAATATTCTTGCTCATTCCTTGAACTCAGACTAGCTTCTATTCCTGACAGCGATGACAGGAATACACCTGTTTGCGTCTGCTTCATATAAAACATTTAGAACCGGCACAAGTCGGTCATTGCCTGCGAGGAACTCGGAATGTCACTGTTGATCCGTGGCGCCACCGTTGTTACCCATGATGAAAGTTATCGCGCCGACGTCTACTGCGCCGAAGGCGTGATTAAAGCCATCGGTGAAAATCTTGATGTTCCGGCGGGTGCGCAAGTGCTCGACGGCAGTGGTCAATACCTGATGCCTGGCGGCATCGACCCGCACACCCATATGCAACTGCCCTTCATGGGCACCGTGGCCAGTGAAGACTTTTTCAGCGGCACCGCAGCGGGTCTCGCGGGCGGCACCACATCGATCATCGACTTCGTGATTCCCAACCCCCAGCAGTCCTTGATGGAAGCCTTTCATCAGTGGCGCGGCTGGGCGGAAAAGTCGGCATCCGATTACGGTTTCCACGTCGCCATTACCTGGTGGAACGAGCAGGTCCGCGAAGAAATGGCCGAGCTGGTCAGCCATCATGGCGTCAACAGCTTCAAGCATTTCATGGCGTACAAAAACGCGATCATGGCGGCCGACGACACGCTGGTCGCGAGTTTCGAACGTTGCCTGGAGCTCGGTGCGGTGCCCACCGTGCACGCCGAGAACGGCGAGCTGGTGTATCACTTGCAACGCAAGTTGATGGCCCAAGGCATGACCGGGCCGGAAGCGCATCCGCTGTCGCGACCTTCGCAAGTGGAAGGTGAAGCGGCCAGCCGGGCGATCCGCATCGCCGAAACCCTGGGCACGCCGCTGTACCTGGTGCATGTCTCGACCAAGGAAGCCCTCGACGAAATCACCTACGCCCGCAGCAAAGGGCAGCCAGTCTATGGCGAAGTACTCGCCGGGCATCTGCTGCTGGACGACAGCGTCTATCAACACCCGGACTGGCAGACCGCCGCCGGTTACGTCATGAGCCCGCCGTTCCGTCCTCGCGGCCATCAAGAGGCCCTATGGCACGGCCTGCAATCGGGCAACCTGCACACCACCGCCACCGACCATTGCTGCTTCTGCGCCGAGCAGAAAGCCGCTGGCCGTGACGACTTCAGCAAGATCCCCAACGGCACCGCCGGCATCGAAGACCGCATGGCCGTACTCTGGGATGAAGGGGTCAATACCGGGCGCTTTTCGATGCAACAGTTCGTGGCCCTGACCTCCACCAACACCGCGAAAATTTTCAATCTGTATCCGCGCAAAGGCGCGATCCGCGTTGGCGCCGATGCCGATCTGGTGTTGTGGGACCCGCAAGGCACGCGGACCATTTCAGCGGCGACGCATCACCAACAGGTCGACTTCAACATCTTCGAAGGCAAGACCGTGCACGGGGTGCCGAGCCATACCGTGAGCCAGGGCAAGGTTGTCTGGGCGGACGGTGACTTGCGGGCCGAGCGAGGTGCCGGGCGGTATGTCGAACGGCCGGCGTATCCGGCGGTGTTTGACTTGTTGAGCAAGCGGGCTGAGCAGAACAAGCCCACTGCGGTGAAACGCTGAGAGCGGCCTTCGGCCATCGCGGGCAAGCCCGCTCCCACATTTGAAATGCATTCCCCTGTAGGAGCTGCCGAAGGCTGCGATCTTTTGATCCTGCTTTTCAGAATCAAAATCAAAAGATCGCAGCCTTCGGCAGCTCCTACAAGGGAACAGGTGATCCAGACACTGCCCATCAGAGGCAGCACCTCAATAACCGTGAGGCAAAAAACCGTGATCAAGACCCTCGACCATCTCCCGCATCCCTATCAAAATGCGGCCGCCCTCGCCGGCCATTTCACCGATCTTGCGCCGCCGTTCAACGACCGCCAGGCGCACCTCGAAGCGTCGCGCTGCCTGTATTGCTACGACGCCCCGTGCGTGAATGCCTGCCCGAGCGAGATCGACATCCCCTCGTTCATCCGCAATATTCACGCGGAAAACGTTCAGGGCGCGGCGCACAAGATCCTCTCGGCGAACATCCTCGGTGGCAGTTGCGCTCGCGTTTGCCCCACGGAAATCCTTTGCCAGCAAGCCTGTGTGCGCAACAACGATCATGAGTGCGCACCGGTGCTGATCGGCCTGTTGCAGCGCTACGCCGTGGACAACGCGCACTTCACTGAGCACCCGTTCGCACGCGCCGCCACCACTGGCAAACGCATTGCTGTGGTGGGCGCCGGTCCGGCGGGGCTTTCCTGCGCTCACCGCAGCGCCATGCACGGCCATGACGTGGTGATTTTCGAGGCGCGGGAAAAGGCCGGTGGCCTCAATGAATATGGAATTGCCAAATACAAACTGGTGGACGATTACGCACAGAAGGAACTGGATTTCCTGCTGCAAATCGGCGGCATCGAGATCCGCCACGGTCAGAAACTCGGTGAGAACCTGACCCTCAGCGAACTGCACCAGCAATTCGACGCGGTGTTCCTCGGCCTGGGTCTCAACGCCAGCAAACAACTGGGCCTGAGCCACGAAGACGCCCCCGGTTTAGTCGCCGCCACCGATTACATCCGCGAACTGCGCCAGGCCGACGACCTGACCCAACTGCCGCTGGCGGATCGCTGCATCGTCCTCGGTGCCGGCAACACCGCCATCGACATGGCGGTGCAAATGGCCCGCCTCGGTGCTCGTGACGTCAATCTGGTGTACCGCCGTGGCGTGGAAGAAATGGGCGCCACCGGCCATGAGCAGGACATCGCCAAAGCCAATCAGGTGCGTTTGCTAACCTGGGCCCAACCGGAGGAAATATTGCTCGACGCCAACGGCAATGTGCGCGGCATGCGTTTCGCACGTACCTCGCTGGTGGATGGCCGACTGCAAACCACCGGTGAAACCTTCGAACTGGCCGCTGATGCGATCTTCAAAGCCATCGGCCAGGCCTTCGACGGAACAGCCCTCAGTGACCCGCTGGCCCGCGAGCTCAAGCGCCAGGGCGATCGGATCGAGGTCGATGCACAGCTGCGAACCAGTATCCCCGGTGTGTACGCCGGTGGTGACTGCACCAGCCTCGATCAGGACCTCACCGTACAAGCCGTGCAACACGGCAAACTGGCCGCCGAGGCCATTCACGCCCAACTCGTGCTCAATGTGGAGGCTGCGTAAATGGCCGATCTATCGATCAACTTCGCCGGTATCAAATCCCCTAACCCATTCTGGCTCGCCTCCGCGCCGCCCACCGACAAAGCCTACAACGTGGTCCGCGCCTTCGAGGCCGGCTGGGGTGGCGTGGTCTGGAAAACCCTGGGTGAAGACCCGGCGGCGGTCAACGTGTCTTCGCGCTACTCGGCGCATTTCGGTGCCAACCGTGAAGTGATGGGGTTCAACAACATCGAACTGATAACCGACCGCTCACTGGAAATCAACCTGCGGGAAATCACCCAGGTCAAAAAGGACTGGCCGGACCGCGCGCTGATCGTTTCGCTAATGGTGCCCTGCGTCGAAGAGTCGTGGAAATTCATCCTGCCGCTGGTGGAGGCCACCGGTGCCGACGGCATCGAACTGAACTTCGGTTGCCCCCATGGCATGCCCGAACGCGGCATGGGCGCAGCGGTCGGCCAGGTCCCGGAATATGTCGAACAGGTCACCCGCTGGTGCAAGACCTATTGCTCGCTCCCGGTCATCGTCAAGCTCACGCCGAACATCACCGACATCCGCGTCGCCGCCCGCGCGGCCCATCGAGGCGGTGCGGATGCGGTGTCATTGATCAACACCATCAACTCGATCACCAGCGTCAACCTGGAGCGCATGGTCGCCAACCCTGTCGTCGGCAGCCAAAGCACCCACGGCGGTTACTGCGGTTCCGCGGTGAAGCCGATTGCGCTGAACATGGTCGCCGAAATCGCACGGGATCCGCAGACCCGAGGCCTGCCGATTTCCGGCATCGGCGGCATTGGCACGTGGCGCGACGCGGCAGAATTCATCGCCCTGGGCAGCGGATCGGTTCAAGTGTGCACGGCGGCGATGCTGCACGGCTTCAGGATTGTCGAGGAAATGAAAGACGGACTGTCCCGCTGGATGGACAGCCAGGGCTACGCCAGCGTGGCAGATTTTTCAGGACGCGCGGTGGCCAACACCACGGACTGGAAGTATCTGGATATCAACTATCAGGTTATCGCGAAGATCGATCAGGAGGCCTGCATCGGCTGCGGTCGCTGCCACATCGCCTGCGAAGACACCTCGCACCAGGCGGTGGCCAGCATCAAGCAGGCGGACGGAACGCATAAATACGAAGTGATCGACGACGAATGCGTGGGCTGCAACCTGTGCCAGATCACCTGCCCGGTGCAGGACTGCATCGAGATGGTGCCGATGGACAGCGGCAAGCCGTTTCTGGACTGGAATCATGACCCGAGGAACCCGTATCACGTTGCTGTTTGATTGGTAAATTAAAGATCAAAAGATCAAAAGATCGCAGCCTCGTTTCACTCGACAGCTCCTACACAGATCCTCCAGGGGATCGCGAAACCTCATGTAGGAGCTGTCGAGTGAAACGAGGCTGCGATCTTTTCCAGCCGACATCCAACTCGAACAGCTAAGGCTCCAACCCGATCCCCCGCAAAATCACACTCGTCACCGTCTGCACCGCTCTTTCAAACTGCATGTCCGACAACGGCTGATGATCATTGAGGATATTCACCTGATGATCAAAGTCGGCGTAGTGCTGGGTCGAGGCCCAGATCATGTACAGCAGGCTTGAGGGTTCCACTGGCAGGATGCGTTTGTCTTCGACCCATTGGCGGATCTTGGCTTCTTTCATCTTGGCCCAGTCGTACAGGCTCACGTCCAGTGCCTCGCCCAGGGTCGGGGCGCCGTGGATGATCTCGTTGGCCCAGACTTTGGAGCCGTAGGGACGGCTGCGGGAGTGGTTCATTTTGGCGCGGATATAGCTACTCAGCACCACGCGCGGATCGTCGAACATTTCAAAGCACAGGGCGTCCTGCTTCCAGACTTCCAGGAGATCGAACAGCACGGCGCTGTAGAGTTCGGTCTTGGTGCTGAAGTAGTAATGCAGGTTCGAGCGCGGCAGTTGCACTTCGGCGGCGATGTCGGCCATGGCGGTGCTGCCGAAGCCTTTTTCGGCGAAGACCTTTTCGGCCCCCAGCAGAATCTTTTCGACGTTACTGCGACGAATCTCGATCTTGTGATTGCCCATGAGGGCTCCCTGACGACAGCGTTGGTCAAGACTAGCATCCGCTCTACCTCGCGGCGACAAGGGAAAACGAAACTTCGTACAGGCCGCCTGCGGAAGGTAAACTGACGGCCTCTTCGATCCTGCCCAAGAGGTATTCCACGATGCTGCTCAAGAAAGCCCTGACCACCGCTGCCCTCCTCGGCAGCCTGTTCGCCGCCTCGTCGGTGTTTGCCCACGCCCATCTGAAAAGCCAGACGCCCGCTGCCGACAGTACCGTCAGCGCACCTGCCGAGTTGCGCCTGGTGTTTTCCGAAGGCGTCGAAGCAACCTTCACCAAGGTCACCCTCAGTAAAGACGGGACCGACGTGCCGGTGAAAAGCCTGACCACCGAAGGCAGCGATAAAAAAACCCTGATCGTGACGCCGGCCGCACCGTTGACCGCCGGCGCCTATAAAGTCGAATGGCACGCCGTCTCCGTCGACACCCACAAAAGCGAAGGCGCCTACAGCTTCAAGGTGGGTCAGTAATTCATGACGAGCGCGATGGTGCTGTGTCGTTTCCTGCATTTCACCGTGGTGCTGATGCTGTTCGGGGCCTGGGTATTCAGGCCCCTGCTGTTAAACCGTGAATCGCTGGCGCTGGATCGACGGTTGGCAAGCATAAGCCGTTGGCTGACGGCGGTGGCGCTGGTCAGCGGCGTGTGCTGGTTACTGTTGATCACCGCCAGCATGGCCGGCGACTGGGAAGCGGCGTTCGACCCGGCGACTTTGCAATTGGTGCTGACCAACACGTTTTTCGGCCAGGTCTGGGGCTGGCACCTGCTGCTCAATGGGGTGTTGATGGCGCTGCTGCTGACACCCTTGGGCGCTAAACTGCCTCTTCGGCTGATCCTGGCCAGTCTGTTGCTGGCGACCCTGGCGCCGGTCGGTCATGGCGCGATGCTCGATGGCCTGAACGGGCAGTTGTTGATCCTCAACCAGATTGTCCACCTGACCTGTGTCGGCATCTGGCTCGGCGGATTGATGTTGCTGGTGATGATCCTGCGGCAACCGACGGGTCATACAGTCAGCGTCATTCTGCAGCGATTCAGCGGCGTGGGTTACGCGTTGGTCGCGGGGCTTGTCATCACCGGGCTGATCAATGTCCGCGTACTCACCGGGCAATTCTGGCCGACGCCGTTGTGGTCCGGTTTTGCCTTGATCCTGTTGATCAAGGTCTTGCTGGTCGTGGTGATGCTGGGGTTGGCGTTGTTTAACCGACTGCGCATCAAGGATTGCGAACAGCGCATGGGGGCGCTTAAAAGCAGCGTGGTCATGGAGTGGTTGCTGGGGATTGGCGCCGTGGCGGCAGTGTCGCTGCTGGGCACCATGCCGCCGATGGTTGCGGCCTGAATACCTCACCCCTGCAGGAATAAAATTCTGTGGGAGCAAAGCTTGCTCGCGATAGCGGGCTATCAGAAAGAAACAAGGTAACTGACACACTGCCATCGCGAGCAAGCTTTGCTCCTACAGCGGTATTTTAACGGACGGGGGATTTATCGTTATCCCCCTCCGCCGCCGTATCGATACTCACCACCACCGACATCCCCGGCCGCAGCCGTTCGCTGCCTTCCTGCCCGTCATTCACCGTAATCCGCACAGGCACGCGCTGGGCGATCTTGACGAAGTTGCCGGTGGCGTTGTCCGCCTGCAACAACGCGAACTCCGACCCGGTCCCCGGTGATATGCGCTGAACCTGCCCATGAAATCGTCGGTGATTGAGGGCATCCACGGTGAACGTTACCGGCTGGCCAATCCTCACGTTGTTCATCTGGGTTTCCTTCATGTTGGCGATCACCCACAACTGATGCGGCACCAACGCCATCAGCTGCGCGCCGGAGTTCACATAGGCGCCGAGGCGCACCCCGATCTGCCCGAGCTGACCGTCGCGCGGCGCAATGATCCGGGTGTTGGACAGGTCGATGCGCGCCAGTTGCACCGCGGCGTCCGCACTGGCGACCGCCGCTTCCAGCGAGCCACGATTGACGATCACCGACTGCAACTCCTGGCGCGCAATTTCCAGATTGGCCTGGGCTTGAGCCACTGCCGCAATGGACTGCGCGTTCGCCGCCAGGGTGACGTCCAGCTCGCGCTTGGACACAGAGCCGTCGCGCACCAGCTCATTGTTTCGGCGCAGATCCGCTTCACTTTTTCGCGCCTGAGCCTGGCTGTCAGCGACGGCGGCCTGGCGCAGCTTGATGGTCGCCTCGGCGCTGTTGCGTTGCTGTACCACGTTGGCCAGGGCCGCTTTCTGTACCGCCAATTGCGCCAGTGATTGATCGAGACGCTGCTGGTAGATCCGGTCGTCGAGCCGCACCAGCAGATCCCCGGTCTTCACAAACTGAAAGTCCGACACCGGCACTTCGTACACGTAGCCGCTGAGTTGCGGGCCGATGATCGTCACCTGGCCTCGCACCAAGGCGTTCTCAGTGGTTTCGACCGCGCTGCTGAACGGTGGCAATTGCCAGGCGTATAACACGATCAGCACACCCACGATGGCAATGGCGGCAAAGCCCATGGACGAAAGCACGCGCACCCGCAATGAACGTGGTTCAGTGGCGGGCGTGGACGGTGGTTCGACACCTTCAGGCGTCGCGGCGATGGCATTGGTGGTGGTTGTGGTCGGTTCGGTCATGAAGAAGAAACACCGCTAGGGGCTACGGGAGGCGTTGGGCCGACGTTTTGGGTGGTGCTCATCAGCCACAGGGCGCGTAGGGAAATCCAGATCATGGTCAACACGGCAATCACCGCGATCAGCATGAACACATCGTTATAAGCGAGCACATTGGCCTCGCGTGCGGCGGCCGTGGCCAGACTGCGAATGCCTTGCAGATTGCGCAGGCTCGGGTCAGCGATCAGTGAACCGAGGGCATTACCGCCACTCTGCACCCGTGCCGCCACACGCGGATCGGTCATGGTCAGGTGTTCGACAATATTGCTGGAATGGAATTTCTCGCGAGCGATCTGAAATGTGCCCAGCAGCGCCGCACCAATCAGGCCACCGAGGTTCTGGCAGATACCGAACAACACGGAAAAACTCACCAGGTTGCGCGGGTTGGTCAGGACGTTGCGCGTCCCCAGCACCATCGTCGGGCCAAGGAAAAAGGTCCCGCCAAAGGCTAGCAGGAACTGGCTGAAATACATGTTTTCCGGGCGGGTCAAGTTGTTCGAATGGCTGTCGATCACCGATCCCACGGCCATTAGCGCCAGCGACACGATCAGCGGCATGAACAGGTGTTTGGGATTGATGGTCAGCGCACTGGTGACCAGCCCGGCGATGCTGCCGATCATCATCACCACGTAAAGACTGTGCAGTTGCTGGCTGCTCATGTTGAGGTACTGCATGAACCCGACAGCACCGGTGGATTGCTCCGAGGTCACCATGCGGATGAGGACCACCGCCAGTGCCAGGCGAATCATCACGCCACTGCCGAGCCAACGGGTCATCAGCATCGGGTTACTGCGGTTGTGTTCGATCGCCAGCCCCGCGAGGATCAATGCGATGGAAGACGCCAACGCCACGCCAATCCACGGCGCTTCCAGCCACCAGTCGATCCGCCCCAGCGACAGCACCGCACAGAGCAACGCTACACCGCTTGAGAGAATGGCGAAGGTCAGGAAATCGAGTTTTTCGAAAGTCTTGAAGCGATCGCCCGGTGGCAATTTGAGAAGAAACACGCAACCCAGGGACAGCAGCGCCATGCCCAGTTCAAACAGATAAAGGCCGCGCCACTCGGCGATCTGCAGCAGGTCTTCAGAGAACAGCCGTGCCAGCGGCAAGGCCAGTTGCGAGCTCCCGAGCCCCAGGACCAGCGCCTTCATCCGCCACTTCGCCGGGAACGCCTGGATCATGTAATACAGGCCCAGAGAACTCAGCGCCGCCCCCACCATGCCGTGCGCCGCCCGCACCGCGATCGCCGAGTTCAGGTCGTTGACGAACAAGTGGCCGAAGGTAACCAGCGCATAGAGCACCAGAAACACTTCCGTGAACGCACGCAGGCCGAACTGCTGGCGAAATTTCACCAGCAGCAAATTCATCGACACGTTGGTCATCACATAGGCTGCCGGCAGCCAGGCCATCTCGGCCGTGGTCGCCCCCAGCGCGCCTTGCAGGTAAGTCAGATTGGCGATCACCAACGAGTTGCCCAGGCCGCCGGTCAACGCCACCAGCAATCCCACCAGCGCGAAGGCGAACCGCTTTGGCGTGGAGTGCAGCGGCGTCGAGGGGGAACCGGGCAGGCTGGGCCGTTCATGGGGCTGCCAGTCGCGCGGGGCGTAGTGATCCATTTAACAACCTTGTTTGAGAGTGATGACAGTTTGCCGCAAAAATCGTTGATGAACACGTAAGCCATGTGCGACATCATTCCTATGGGGCTTTTTTAGAAAAAGATCAAAAGATCGCAGCCTCGTTTCACTCGACAGCTCCTACACAGCTCCTACGGGTTCCTACAGGCTCCTTTTTTATGGGATTTACAGACATGGCACCCACACTGATCGAGCTTGTAGACGATCTCACCCGCCTCACCCTCGCCCCCGAGCTCGGCGGCAGCATCGTCAACTGGACCGTGTGCAGCACCGGGCAGCCGCTGCTTCGGCACAGCGACACTCACACGCTGAACACCGGTCTGCCCGGCAAGCTCGCCTGCTTCCCTTTGGCACCCTGGTCAAACCGAGTATCGACAGGCGGTTTCGACTGCCCCGATGGCTGGCTCACTTTGACGCCCAACAGCCTTACTGACCCGTTGCCGATTCATGGCAGTGCTTGGCAACAGCCGTGGCAGGTGGTGGCCCAGTCGCGTAATGACGCCGTGCTGCAACTCGACAGCACCACACCCTTCGCCTATCGCGCCCGGCAACGCTTTCATCTGAGCGACGGTCGGCTGAGCATCGAGTTGCACGTCACTCATCTGGCCGAACGCGCCGCTTGGCACGGCCTGGGTTTGCATCCCTACCTGCCACGCACCCCAGATACGCGCCTGCAGGCAAAGGCCGGAACCGTGTGGATGTGCGACGCGCGCAGACTGCCCACCCACCTAAGCGCTGTACCTGCAGACTGGGATTTTCAGTCGCTCAAGGCGTTGCCCGACAGTCTGGTCGACAACGGATTCTGCGAATGGGACGGGCATTGCCTGATCCAGCAACCCGACCTGGGATATGAATTGCACTGCCAGGCCACTGGCAGCGATGTTTACTTGCTCTACTGCCCACCGGGACTGAATTTCTTCTGCATCGAACCGGTCAGCCATCCGGTGGACGCGCACCACCTGCCGGGCCGACCTGGCTTGCGCCTGCTGGAGCAAGGTCAAACCACCGAACTCGGTTTCAGCCTGCAATACCGCGCACGCTGATCACCCCAGCAACTGGCTCAGCACCGCACGCAACTTGCCGGGTTTCACCGGTTTGTTCAGCAGCGGCGCATTGAGCCGCTGCAGCGAACGCCGGCACTGATCGGTGCGGTCGGCGGTGATGATCACGGCCGGGATGGTTTGACTGAAGTGCTCGCGCAAATGCCTGACCACCTCGCAACCCACCACCCCGTGATCGAGGTGATAGTCCGCCAGAATCAACTCCGGCGCCTGTCCCTGCAAAGCGCTCAACGCTGAAGCCTCGTCCGTGGCCGTCACCACCTCACAGCCCCACTGCCCGAGCAACGCGCTCATGCTTTCAAGAATGCTCACTTCGTTGTCGATCACCAGCAAACGTCGACCCGGCAGCGGATTGCCCGTACCCGGTTGCGGCAACGCCAGGCTGATGGGCAATGGCACCTCGCGGGACATGGGCACCTCGATGGCGAACCGCGAGCCCCGCCCCGGCAATGAATGCACCTGGATCCGATAATCAAGAATCTTGGCAATACGCTCGACGATCGCCAGCCCCAGGCCCACCCCTTTGCGGTCGGCGGCCCGGCCAACGTCCAGCTGATTGAATTCGAGGAAGATCGAGTCGAGGCGATCGGCTGCAATTCCACGCCCGGTGTCCCACACTTCCAGGCTCAACTGCTCGCCCCGGCGACGTGCCGCGAGCAAAATGCAGCCCTGATCGGTGTAGCGGCACGCGTTACTGAGAAAGTTGCGCAGGATGCGCGTCATCAGCCGCAAGTCAGTGCGGATCGCGTAGTCGCCCATGTGCACACGCAAGTTCAAACCGGCCGCCTCGGCCACTGATTGAAACTCCGACACCAGCGGCCCGAGCAATTCGTCGAGGCGATACAGCGCGATGTCCGGCTTCACGGCGGCCTGGTCAAGCCGGGAAATATCCAGGAGGTCCGTGAGCAAATCCTCCGCCCCTTCCAGTGCCTGGTGCGTGCGTTCGACCAGTACCTGCTCGATGTCGGGCAGCTTGCGCTCGCGCAGGGTAGAGATCAGCAAACGTGCCGCGTTGAGCGGTTGCAGCAGGTCATGGCTGGCGGCCGCAAGGTACTTGTCCTTGCTGTGATTGGCCGCCTCCGCAGCGTCACGGGCATCGCGCAAGGCTTCGGTGATCTGTTTGCGCTGGGTGATCTGCTGCTGCAGATTGCGGTTGGCTTCAAGTAACTCATCGGTGCGCGCAGTGACCCGCTGTTCCAGTTCGTCATTGAGCTGCTGCAAGCGCTCCTGGGCCAGTTTGCGTTCGGTGATGTCGGCGACAAAACCTTCCACCAGACCTTCCTGATCCGGCTTGAGCAACAGGTTCATCAGCACGTCGAGGCTGGTGCCGTCTTTGCGCCGCAGCTGGGTTTCATAGCCGTGCAGGCTGCGTTGGGTTTTCAGCAGCTCGCCGATGTTTTCGAGCTCCCGGGCGCCGCCGACAAACAGGTTGCTGGCCAGGTCCGCCAGCGAGAACAACACCTCCTGCGGGTCTTGATAACCCAGCATGCGCGCCAGTGCCGGATTGGCGGCGCGCATGCCCTCGAGCAAGCTGGCCTGGAAGATCCCGTGCACGGCATTTTCGAACAACCATTTGTAGCGATTGCGCTCGGCTTCCAACTCGTCGAGGCGCGCCGCGAGTTCCGGATAATGGCTCTTGCGCGCAGAATGGCTGCCTAAACCCAGTAACCCGGCCAGCGCCCGTTGTTGCTCGTCAGAGGGCTTCGCCATAGACGACCTCGACATCACGCTGACTGGATTCACGCGGATTGGTGAGGATGCACGGATCGTCCATCGCGTGTTGCGACAGGAACGGAATGTCCGCCGTCCGGACACCGTGCAACCCCAGGGTTTCATGGAACCCGATGGCGTGTTTCAGGGCAATCAGGTGGTCGACCAGACGCCCGCAAATCTCCCGGTGATTGAGGCCCCGGCAGTCGATGCCAAAGGTCTCGGCAATGACCTTGAAGCGGTCCGGCGCGGAGCTGTAGTTGAACGCAACCACGTGTTCCACCAGTACCGCGTTGCACAGGCCATGGGGCAGGTCGAGAAAACCGCCAAGGCTGTGGGACATGGCGTGCACGGCACCGAGGATCGCGTTGGAAAACGCCAGTCCGGCCTGCATGCTGCCCAGCATGATTTTCTCGCGCAGGGCAATGTCCGTCGGGTTAGCGATCATCTGCACCAGGTTGCCATTGATCAGGCGCATGGCCTCCAGCGCATGCGGGTCGGTCAACGGCCCGTGACCGGTGGACACGAAGGCTTCGATGGCATGCACCAGGGCGTCGATGCCGGTACAGGCCGACAGGAACGGGTCCATGCTGAGGGTGGTTTCCGGGTCGATCAGCGACACGTCCGGCACCACGGCCTTGCTGACGATCGAGAATTTCATGCGTTCTTGCTGGTTGGAAATGATCACGAATTGCGAGACGTCCGCCGACGTACCGGCGGTGGTCGGAATCAGGATCAGCGGCGGGCTTGGCACGCGGATGGTATCGACGCCTTCGAACTCGAGGATGCTGCGCCCGTGAGCGACGACAATGCCGATGCCTTTGCCGCAATCCATCGGGCTGCCGCCACCGACCGCTACGATTACGTCGCAGTGGTTTTCCCGGTACAGCTCGGCGCCGAGCATAACTTCTTCGACACGGGGGTTTGGCGATACGTCGCTGTATAGAAAGTAGTCGATGCCCTGGGATTGCAGGCTGGCCTCGACGTCGGCGACCCATCCGGCGGCAATCACCCCGGGGTCGCTGACCACCAGGACCTTGCGCGCACCAAAGGTCTTGGCGTAGTTGCCGACGTTATGCCGGCAACCGGCACCGAAGATGATTTCAGGGGAAACGAATTTACGCAGCTGGCTGAGACTCTGGCTCATTGGAAAGCCCGTTTTTTATTGTTTTGAAAGGTAAAGCCACACTAACCCATCCGGCGGTTAATGCAATCAGACCAATGGGTAGCGTGTGGCGGTTCGAGAATGGAGCGCAGCTCGATTGTTAATCCATTGGAGATCCAATGAAGATCCAATGTGGGAGCCTTTGTTAGAGCCTCTATTAGAGCCTCTGTGAGAGCCTTTGTGGCGAGGGGATTTATCCCCGTTCGGCTGCGAAGCGGCCCCAAAAAAGCTTTACGACTGCTTCGCAGCCGAACGGGGCGGTGCGACGTTTCGCTAAATCCCCTCGCCACAAAGGCACACTCCCACAGGGTTCCATGTGCACAAATCACCCGCGATAGATCAATCGCGACGCCTTTTCGTTGCGCAAGGTCAGGTGTTCCATGCCCTGCCCCGGTGCATCCGCCTCATCCCGGGCCTTAAGGATGACGCCGTGATGCGCTGACTTGCTGCACACCGGATCGGCATTTTCCGCATCGCCCGTGAGCATGAACGCCTGGCATCGGCACCCGCCCAGGTCCTTGTGTTTTTCATCGCAGGAACGACAAGGCTCCTTCATCCACTCATCACCGCGAAAGCGGTTGAAGCCGAAAGACTCGGTCCAGATGTATTCAATGCTGTGCTCGCGCACGTTGGGAAATTCAACCGGCAGTTGGCGGGCGCTGTGGCAAGGCAGCGCGGTACCATCCGGGGTGATGTCGAGAAACAGGTTGGCCCAGCCGTTCATGCAGGTCTTGGGGCGCTCTTCGTAATAGTCCGGGGTGACGAAGATCAGCTTGCACGGGTGACCCTGGGCTTCAAGGCGCTCACGGTACTCGTTGGTGATGCGTTCGGCGCGTTGCAACTGTTCGCGGGTGGGCAGCAGGCCGACGCGATTGAGCTCGGCCCAGCCGTAGAACTGACACGTCGCCAACTCAACGAAATCCGCACCCAGCTCCAGGCACAGCTCGATGATCTGCGCGATCTGGTCAATGTTGTGCCGATGGGTGACAAAATTCAGCACCATCGGGTAACCCTGGTCTTTCACCGCCCGCGCCATGGCCATCTTCTGCGCGAAGGCCTTGCGCGAGCCGGCGAGCATGTTATTGACCGTTTCATCAGCGGCCTGAAAGCTGATCTGGATGTGGTCAAGACCGGCGACCTTGAAGTCGCGGACTTTCTGCTCGGTCAAGCCGATGCCCGAGGTAATCAGGTTGGTGTAATAGCCCATGTCCCGTGCGGCTTTGATCAACTCCGCCAGGTCTTGGCGAACCAGCGGTTCGCCGCCGGAGAACCCCAACTGCGCGGCGCCCATGTCCCGTGCTTCACGGAACACGCGAATCCATTCTTCGGTGGTCAATTCGGCACCCTGTCGGGCGAAGTCCAGCGGGTTCGAGCAGTAAGGGCACTGCAACGGGCAGCGATAGGTCAGTTCGGCCAACAGCCACAGCGGTGGGCCGGGCTGCGCTCTGACCCCGCTCACAAGGCAATCCCCCGGTGCCAGACGTGCTGCGTTGTCACGGTGTGATACGGCGGACGCTCAAGCTCGTAAGCCATGCTCATGGCGTCGAGCATGCTCCACAGCACATCAAGCTTGAATTGCAGGATCTCCAGCATGCGTTGCTGACCTTCGGCGGTTACGTAATACGCCAGGGTGATGCGCAGTCCGTGCTCGACATCCCGCCGCGCCTGCCCCAGACGAGTCCGAAAATAGTCATAGCCGGCCACATCGATCCACGGGTAATGGGTCGGCCAGGCGTCGAGACGAGACTGATGGATCTGCGGCGCGAACAACTCGGTGAGGGAGCTGCTGGCCGCTTCCTGCCAACAGACGCGACGGGCGAAATTGACGTAAGCGTCCACGGCGAAACGCACGCCCGGCAGCACCAATTCCTGAGAGAGTATCTGCTCGCGATCGAGCCCCACCGCCTCGCCCAGCCGCAACCAGGCTTCGATGCCGCCCTCGCTGCCGGGAACGCCGTCATGGTCGAGGATGCGTTGCAGCCATTCGCGGCGCACGTCGCGGTCGGGGCAATTGGCGAGGATCGCGGCGTCCTTGAGGGGGATGTTGACCTGGTAATAGAAGCGGTTGGCAACCCAGCCGTGGATCTGCTCGCGGGTCGCGTGGCCGGCGTACATGGCTTGATGGTAGGGGTGGTGGATGTGGTAGTAGGCGCCTTTGGCACGCAGGGCCTGTTCGAATTCGGTGGGGGTCATTGCCGGGGTGCTCATTTTGTTCTCCTTATCGGCATTGCGGCGTCTGGACCGGCCTCATCGCGAGCAAGCTTTGCTCCCACAGGTTTGGGGCACATCGCAGTATTGGGTACACCACTATTCCCTGTGGAAAAGAGGTGCTGGGCACATTACAAATTCCTGTGAAAAGAGGTTCTAGGCACACCACAAATTCCTGTGAAAAAAGGTGCTGGGTACACCACAAATTCCTGTGGAAAAGAGGTGCTGGGCACATTACAAATTCCTGTGAAAAGAGGTTCTAGGCACACCACAAATTCCTGTGGAAAGAGGTGCTGGGTACACCACAAATTCCTGTGGAAAGAGGTGCTGGGTACATCCAAAGCCTGTGGGAGCAAAGCTTGCTCGCGATGGGGCCAGCCGCTATAACTCAATACTCATGCCGTCATAGGCCACTTCAATCCCGCGCCGATCCAGCAGCGCGCGTTCCGCCGAGTCTTCATCGAGGATCGGATTGGTGTTGTTGATGTGGATCAGCACCTTGCGCTGACGTGGGTAAGCCTCCAGCAACTCGAGCATGCCACCCGGCCCGCTCTGCGCCAGATGCCCCATCTCACTGCCGAGGCTCTGCCCGACTTCGCATACGCGCATCTCGTCATCGCGCCACAAGGTGCCGTCCAGCAACAGGCAATCGGCACGCTGCATCCAGTCCAGCACTTCATCGTCCACCTGCCCAAGCCCCGGCGCATAGAACACCGAGGCGCCGCTGCGCAGGTCCTCGATGAACAGGCCGATGGTGTCGCCTGGCTGCGGATTGCCGCGATTCGGCGAATACGGTGGTGCGTTGCTGGTCAGTGGAATCGCGCGAAACTGCAAGTGCTTACAGGCCACGATACTGAAGGGTTCACGGTCCAGGGCAATGGGTTGCCACTGCAAGCCGCCGTTCCAGTGCTTGAGCATGGTGAACAACGGAAACCCACTGCTCAGGTCTTCATGCACGCGCTCGGTGCAATACACCGCATGCGGGCAGCCCTCGCGCAGGCTCAGCAGGCCGGTGCAATGGTCGATCTGGCTGTCCATCAGCACGATCCCGGCAATCGCCGTATCGCGCAATCGACGAGCCGGTTGCAGCGGCGCGAAGCTTTCAAGCTGCGCGCGGATATCCGGTGAAGCATTGCACAGCACCCAGTCCACACCGTTGTCGCTCAGGGCAATGGATGACTGCGTCCTTCGCTGCGCGCGCAGGCTCGCATTGCGCACACCGGTGCATTGGCGGCAGTTACAGTTCCACTGCGGAAAACCACCACCGGCAGCGGAACCAAGAACACGGATGTGCATGAGCAATGCTCCAGAAGGCAGGCCCGGCCAACACGACGGCTGGCCGGGTGAACAATCAACGATTGGCGAAATACATCGTCACTTCGAAGCCAATGCGCAGATCGGTAAACGCGGGTTTATTCCACATGGGGCAATCCTCTTCTTGTGCCGGGCGATTCCGGTAGAGCCATTAATGCACGGAGGGCCAGGCGGCCGAATGCTACTTTCGAACGAAGTCGCGGGTGCGTTGGTAGGGGGTAAACAGACACACGAAACACACACAAACCCCTGTAGGAGCTGCCGCAGGCTGCGATCCTTTGATTTTGAGTTTCAAGATCAAAAGATCGCAGCCTGCGGCAGCTCCTACAGGGGTTGTGTAGTTTCAGTGAGCCAGTGTCCGGTGCCGGGTTAGAAGAACCCCAACGGATTGATGTCATAGCTCACCAGCAGGTTCTTGGTCTGCTGATAATGGTCGAGCATCATTTTGTGGTTTTCACGACCCACACCGGATTTCTTGTAGCCCCCGAACGCGGCGTGCGCCGGGTACAGGTGATAGCAGTTGGTCCACACACGTCCGGCCTTGATTGCCCGGCCCATGCGATACGCGCGGTTGATGTCGCGGGTCCAGAGGCCCGCACCGAGGCCGAACTCGCTGTCGTTGGCGATCGCCAGTGCCTCGGCTTCGTCCTTGAACGTGGTCACACCCACCACCGGGCCGAAGATTTCTTCCTGGAACACACGCATCTTGTTGTGGCCCTTGAGCAGGGTCGGCTGGATGTAATAACCCGTCGACAAGTCACCCTCCAGACGCTCGGCCGCGCCGCCGGTCAACAATTCGGCGCCCTCCTCCTGAGCGATTTTCAGGTACGAGAGGATCTTGTCGTATTGCTGCTCGGACGCCTGGGCGCCGACCATGGTTTCGGTGTCCAGCGGGTTGCCGCGTTTGATCTTGACGATCTTCTTCATCACCTCGGCCATGAACGGTTCGTAGATCGACTCCTGAACCAGCGCGCGTGACGGGCAGGTGCACACCTCGCCCTGGTTGAAGAACGCCAGCACCAGGCCTTCAGCCGCTTTCTCGATGAACTGTGGCTCGGCGTTCATGATGTCTTCGAAGAAAATGTTCGGCGACTTGCCACCCAGTTCGACGGTGCTTGGAATGATGTTCTCGGCGGCGCAATGCATGATGTGCGCGCCGACCGGGGTAGAACCGGTGAAGGCAATCTTGGCGATGCGTTTGCTGGTGGCCAATGCCTCGCCGGCTTCGCGACCGAAGCCCTGAACGATGTTCAGCACGCCGGCCGGCAGCAAATCGGCGATCAATTCCGCGAAGACCATGATCGACAAAGGCGTCTGCTCGGCAGGCTTGAGCACCACGCAATTGCCCGCCGCCAGCGCCGGGGCGAGTTTCCAGGCGGCCATCAGCAGCGGGAAGTTCCACGGGATGATTTGCCCGACCACGCCCAGTGGTTCGTGGAAGTGATAGGCGGTGGTCAGTTCGTTGATTTCAGCGGCGCCGCCTTCCTGTGCGCGGATGCAACCGGCGAAGTAGCGGAAATGGTCAGCGGCCAGCGGCACGTCGGCGTTCAGGGTTTCACGCACGGCCTTGCCGTTGTCCCAGGTTTCGGTGACGGCAAGGATTTCCAGGTTCTGTTCGATGCGGTCGGCGATTTTCAGCAGCACCAGGGAGCGGTCCTGCGCCGACGTCTTGCCCCAGGCATCCGCGGCGGCGTGGGCGGCATCGAGGGCTTTCTCGATGTCGGCCGCACTGGAACGCGGGAACTCGGCGATCGTCTCACCGGTGACGGGGGACGTGTTGGTGAAATACTCGCCGTTGACCGGGGCGACGAACTCGCCGCCGATGAAATTGCCGTAGCGCTGTTTGAAGGAAACAACGGCGCCGGGGGTTCCGGGTTGTGCGTAGATCATGATTGGGCCTCAGTCTGGGTCGATGCCTGTCGGGCAAACAGGCGATGAACCGATAGTAGAGAGCCCCGCGTGCCAGACGAATGCGCCGTTGGCAGGGGGACTCTCGTTATTTGGTCGTAGATTATCTGCGGACGATGACCTGTAGGAGCAAAGCTTGCTCGCGATGGCGACGCCGCATTACTTCAGTGAAATAGGGGAGCATTCATCGCGAGCAAGCTTTGCTCCCACTGGTTTTGTGATCGTTCCCACGCTCTGCGTGGGAATGCAGCCAGGGACGCTCTGCGTCCCATAGCGGACGCGGAGCGTCCGGTGAGGCATTCCCACGCGGAGCGTGGGAACGATCAGCACGATCAGCACGATCAGCGCAATCAGCGTCAGTGTTTAGCGACAAGGTCTTTTGGCAATTTGAACGTCCAGAGCATCCCGCCCTGGTTGAAGTCCTTGATCCGCTTGGCCACTTCGCCACCCCACAGCGGCACCGCGCCACCCCAACCGGACAGCACCGACACGTACTGTTCGCCGTCCATTTCCCAGGTCACAGGCGAACCGAGTACGCCGGAGCCGGTCTGGAATTCCCAGACTTTCTCACCTGTCTTGGCATTGAAGGCTTGCAAGAACCCTTCCGGCGTACCGGTGAATACCAGGTTGCCTTTGGTGGTCAGCACCCCGCCCCACAGCGGCGCGAAGTTCTTGTGGCGCCAGACTTCCTTGCCGGTTTTCGGGTCAATGGCCCGCAGCACACCGATGTAGTCTTCATTCAATGGCTTGATGGTGAACCCGGCGCCGAGGAACGCTGCGCCTTTCTTGTAGGCGATGCCTTCGTTCCAGATGTCCATGCCCCATTCGTTCGACGGCACGTAGAACAACCCGGTGTCTTTGTTGTACGCCATCGGCATCCAGTTCTTCGCACCCAGGAACGCCGGCGCCACGAACACTGAGCTGCCTTTGGCTTCAGTACCCGGCGCACCCGGCCGGCTGGCTTCGTTGTAGATCGGCCGGCCGTCCTTATCGAGACCAGTGGCCCAGGTGATCTTGTCCACGAACGGGAAGCCGCGGATGAATTTGCCGTTGGTGCGGTCCAGCACGTAGAAGAAACCATTACGGTCAGCGGTGGCGGCAGCTTTGATTTCCTTGCCGCCCTCGGTGTAGTTGAACGAGATCAGCTCGTTGACGCCGTCATAGTCCCAGCCGTCATGTGGCGTGCTCTGGAAGTGCCATTTGATCGTGCCGTCGTCGGGATTGAGTGCCAGGCGCGAGGACGAGTAAAGGTTGTCGCCAGGACGCAAGTGCGAGTTCCACGGTGCCGGGTTGCCGGTGCCGAACAGCAGCAGATTGGTCTCCGGATCGTAGTAGCCGCCAAGCCAGGGGGCTGCGCCGCCGGTTTTCCATAGGTCGCCGGGCCAGGTCTTGCCCGCTTCGCCGCCGGAGATGCCGTTCTCAATGGCTTTGCCATCTTTGTAGACGTACCCCATATGGCCTTCCACCGTAGGTCGGGTCCACAGCAGGTCGCCGTTTTTCGGATCGTAGGCTTCGATCTTGCCGACCACCCCGAATTCGCCACCGGCCACGCCGGTAATCAGCTTGCCGTTGATCACCATGGGTGCGGCGCTGATCGAATAGCCCTCTTTATGGTCCGCGACTTTCTTGCTCCAGACGACTTTGCCGGTGTCCTTGTTCAGGGCCACGAGCTTGGCGTCGAGGGTGCCGAAGAACACCAGGTCGCCATACAGCGCGACGCCGCGGTTGATCACGTCGCAGCATGGGCGGATGTCATCGGGCAGGCGTGCATCGTATTGCCAGAGTTTTTTGCCGGTGCGCGCATCCACTGCGAACACCCGTGAGTAGGAACCAGTCATGTACATCACGCCGTCCTTGATCATCGGCTGCGCTTGCTGACCGCGCTGCTTTTCGCCGCCGAAGGAAAACGCCCAGACCGGCCGCAGTTCCTTCACGTTATCGACGTTAAGCGTGTCCAGCGGGCTGTAACGCTGGCCCTGGACGCCCAGACCGTTGGTGACAATCTGGTCCGGGGTTTTGGGGTCCTGGAGAATGTCCTGGTCGGTAACGCCCGCCAGCGCCTGGCCGGACAGCAGCATGGCACTGAGCAGAACGCTCAAGATGAAGGGTTGGCGACGTGCGGGTTGGGTCATGACGGCTACCTCTGCAGTTTTTGTTATACCCGGGAAATTTTCCCGGTCAGGTGCAGATTCTTGGGCGCCGCCGCCCTGGCAACAATTGCCCGCAGTGCTGAGATTGCTAGTCCCTTAGTACAGGGTCGGATGAGATCAAATCAGGACATACGCGTCCCCTGTAGCAGCAGCCGTACACCGCCCCTGTAGCAGCTGATGTACACCGCCCCTGTAGCAGCTGCCGAGCCTGCGAGGCTGCGTTCGAGTGCGCAGCGCTCGCAAAATGGCTGGCGAATGCTTCGCATCCGAACGCAGCCTCGCAGGCTCGGCAGCTGCTACAGGGGACGTGTTGGCAGTGGGGTAAAGGGTTGCGTCGGCAGAGCGGGTTATTTGCCCGCAGTGGAATCGACTCGGCTCATCTGCGCGCGCTCATAGCGCGGATACAGATGGCTGACGCTGCGGATCAGCTCGTAGCGGCTCAGATTGATGCCCGCAAAACGCTCCGGAATGGGGCTGCGGATCATCTCGGACATGTCGCTGCCCTGGGCGGCGCCGTCGCGCAGGAGTTGATCGAGCCAGGACAGGTAATCGCGCATCTGCCCGAAGGGTTTTGCATCCGTGGACACCGGCCCGTGACCGGGCACCACCAGCGTCCATGGCAACGCCTGCAGGGTCTCGATGTCTGCCAGCCACACCGCCAGCCCCGGAGAATTGGGCGTGGTCAGCGCCCGTTGATAAAACACCAGATCACCGGCAAACAGCACCCCGGTTTGCTGGTCGAGAATAGCCAGATCCGCGCCCGTGTGCCCACCCAGGCTCAGCACGCGTAAATCGTGATTCCCAAAACTTTTCACGCCCGGCTCCAGCGTCCGGGTCGGCAACACCACCTCGGTGCCGCGCATCCAGTCGCCTACCAGTCGATACATGTTCTCGGCCATCGCATCGCCCTGCTGATGCAACAGCTCGGTGGTGCCCGCCAACGCGGCAATCGGCACATCACTGAAGGCCTGATTGCCCAGCACATGGTCAGGGTGATGGTGGGTCAGCCACACCTCGATCACCGGTTTATCGGTGGTCGCAGCAATAACTTTGCGCATGGCTTCGCCGTAGCGCTTCGACGGCCCGGTATCGATCACCACCACGCCGCGTTCGGTGACAATGAACGCGGTGTTGACGATGTTGCCGCCATTGGCCTTGGCGAAATTGTCGGTGCTGCCTTCCAGCAACCAGGTGTCCGGGGCGATGAGCCTGGGTTTGAGCGAATACTCAAGATCGGCCAGTGCCGGCCAGCTCAAACCGATGAACAACAACAGCATCCAGCGCATCGCGCGCTCCTTGGGTCAGGGTATGGCCGCATCGAACTCATTGCCGCTGTTGTCACGCAGCAACAGGCGCGTCTGCCCTGCCCCTTCGATGTCGAAGGTCAGATTGGGGTTTTCGCTGACGGCGGGAAACAGCTCGAGACGGGCCAGCACCTGATCGTTCTGGTCCCTCAGCTCGGCATGATTGATAAAGAATTCCGGGATGCCGCTGACCATGCCGTTGTCCATCGGATGCGCCACCTGCACACGCACGCGACTGAACTCGCCACGGGGATAACGACCGCCGAGCACTTCGCCGATGTGCTCCTCCCAACCCGGCTGCGTGCGCACCACACTCGGTGCGGTGCAGCCGCCGCCTGCTGCATCGATCAGGGTCGAACCGACATGCCACAGGCCATCCCGGGTCAGCACCGCTGCGCGCAACGGCGTGGCCTGTTCGATGCGGATACGGATCGACAGCCAGGGCAACACGCCGGTCACAGGCTGGAAATCGACGATTTTCGGCAAGGGATTGAGTTCTGCCCAGGCGAGGATTTTCACCACGTCGCCCTTGAAAGCCCGGGCGTCTATTTCCAGGGGAACTTGCCGCGCGTCCTCGGCGAACGGTGGCGCCAGCAGCTTGACCCGGTCATCGAACACGAATGGCGCATCGCCCAGCATCTGCTTGTGATAGAACGCCCACATTACGGACGGCACCGGGTCTTTGCCGGGGTCGATGTCCGCCGCGTGTGCCGCCATCGGCAACCAGAAGGCTAACAGGCAACTCGCTCGCCAGTTCACTGTTGGTACATCTCCGGCACGTCGTAGCGCAGGCCGTAACGGGCATACAGGGATTTGACCGAGCCGTCGCGAATCAGCCCTTCCAGCGCCTCTTCCACGGCATACGCCAGTTGCCGGTTGCTTTCGTGCACCGCCATGCCGATCTCCCAGCGTTGTTTGCCCATGTTCGGGTAGGCGTTTTCCGCCAGCGCCACCTGCGGATCGGCAGCTTCGTGGACCTGCCAGTCAATCTCGCCACGCATCGCCATTACCGCATCGACTTCGCCTGCCTTCATCGCCGCAAAAGCCTGGGGCACACCGGGATAGTGGCGGGTTTTTGCGGCGAGCATGCCGTTGAACACGGAGGTCAGGTAGAACGACGGCACGCTGTCGACTTCGACCCCGATGGGATGCTGTTCAAACACGGCAACGCTGCCGAGTTTGTCCAGTCGACGCCGGTCATAAGCGACTTGCCATTGTTCGGTCTGGTACGGCCCAAACATCACCACGTGACCGTTTTCCAGTTCGCCCAGATCGTTGCGTTTGCGGGCGTAATCCTGATCGTAAGGCACGCGCATCATCATGTCGGCCAGTTGCAGATCGTGCAGCTGACTGGCGCGCCAGATGTAATCGCGCAGGTCGTCGTCTAGCTTCTCTCCCGCCGGCGCCCAGATCAGAGTCAGGTGCACGCCAAGGGCTTTGGCGAGCGCCTCGGCAAGTTCGACATCCACCCCTCGCGGCTGGCCGGCGTCTTCGAAACTGTAGGGGGCGAAGTCCTTGTAGACGGCGACTTTCAGCTCCCCGGCGGCGATCATTTCGTCATAGGTTCGCACTTGCGCCTGCGCCGTCTGGCAGCACAGCAACAGCGCACTGATCAATACCGCGAGCAGGCGCATGAATTACTCCTCGACGTGGACCGTGTCCAGGTAAGTGCGCACCGCCCACAGGGCTTCCTGGCTCAGGTAATCAGCCATTTTCGGCATGTACACCCGCCCGTCACGTACCGCGCCGTGGCGCACGCGTTCGACGAACCACTCATCCCCGGCGTCACCGACGTCAAGCATGCGCAAGTCCGGAGCGATACCGCCCGACTTGGCTTCCAGGCCATGACAAGCGGCGCAGTTCTGGTTGTAGGCAGAAGAGCCGATTTCCACGGCTTTATCGTGCTGCGGGGAGCTGCGGTACGGGTTCACCGCCGCCCAGCCGTCGGCATCGACCTGTACGCCGGCATCCTTGACCGGGGTCAGGCCCTGGGTTTCCACCGCTTGCGGTACGACGTTGCCGTGCGCCCAGACGGAGCCTGCACTGATCACACTCGCCAGCAAGCCGGCAATGAGCAAGGCGTTGTGTTTTGTTGTCATTGTTATGCCCTCAGGATTGCACGCAAAACCTCTTGGCAGAGGCTATGGCAACCATCTTAGGAAGCGCATTGCGCCAGCCCCATGCTGCTTTGGTGGCCGCTTTCTAGTCCCTTGGTAGTAAGGCCTGTGGCGCACACCCAAATCAGGTGCCGCCTGGGAAGTTTTCCCGGCAACAGCGGGACTTTTTCCGTATCCGGCAACATGCCGGGAGCACCACCCTGTGCAGGCCAAAACCTCCACTGGGAACTGCAACCATGACAATAAGATCGCTACCCGCCCTTTCCCCTTTGACCCTTGCCGTGCAAACCTTTTTGCTGGTGAGCAGTCTGTCGTTGAGCACTGCCAGTCATGCCGCCACTGCTCCGGCCACCCCCACCCGCAATGTGACGTGGGAAGACATTGCCAACGATCACCTGACCACCAAAGACGTGCTGCAATACGGCATGGGCACCAACGCCCAGCGCTGGAGCCCGCTGGCCCAGGTCAATGACAAGAACGTGTTCAAGCTCACGCCGGCCTGGTCCTATTCGTTCGGCGATGAAAAACAGCGTGGCCAGGAATCCCAGGCCATCGTCAGCGACGGCGTGGTGTATGTCACCGGCTCCTATTCCCGGGTGTTCGCCCTCGACGCGAAGACCGGCAAGCGCCTGTGGACCTACAACCATCGCCTGCCGGACAACATTCGTCCGTGCTGCGATGTGGTCAACCGTGGTGCAGCCATCTATGGCGACAAGATCTACTTCGGCACCCTCGATGCGCGGCTGATCGCGCTGGACAAGAACACCGGAAAAGTCATCTGGAACAAGAAATTCGGCGACCACGCGGCGGGCTACACCATGACCGGCGCCCCGGTGCTGATCAAAGACAAAACCAGCGGCAAGGTGCTGTTGATCCACGGCAGTTCCGGTGATGAGTTCGGCGTCGTCGGCCAGCTGTTTGCCCGCGACCCGGACACCGGCGAAGAAGTCTGGATGCGGCCTTTCGTCGAGGGTCACATGGGCCGTCTGAACGGCAAGGACAGCACCACCACCGGCGACGTCAAGGCGCCGTCGTGGCCGAACGACCCGACCACCGAAACCGGCAAGGTCGAAGCCTGGAGCCACGGTGGCGGCGCACCTTGGCAGAGCGCGAGTTTCGATCCGGAAACCAACACCATCATTGTCGGCGCCGGCAACCCCGGCCCGTGGAATACCTGGGCGCGCACGTCCAAGGACGGCAACCCCCACGACTACGACAGCCTCTACACCTCTGGCCAGGTCGGCGTCGACCCGAGTACCGGCGAGGTGAAATGGTTCTACCAGCACACCCCGAACGATGCCTGGGATTTCTCCGGCAACAACGAACTGGTGCTGTTCGACTACAAGGACAAGGACGGCAAAACGGTCAAGGCGACCGGTCACGCGGACCGCAACGGATTCTTCTACGTGGTCGACCGCAACAACGGCAAATTGCAGAACGCCTTCCCCTTCGTCGACAACATCACCTGGGCCAGCCACATCGACCTGAAGACCGGCAGGCCGGTCGAGAACGAAGGCCAGCGTCCGGCCAAGCCGTTGCCGGGCGAAACCAAGGGTAAATCCGTCGAGGTGTCGCCACCGTTCCTCGGTGGCAAGAACTGGAACCCGATGGCTTACAGCCAGGACACCGGGCTGTTCTACATTCCGGGCAACCAGTGGAAGGAGGAGTACTGGACCGAAGAGGTCAGCTACAAGAAAGGCTCGGCTTACCTGGGCATGGGTTTCCGCATCAAGCGCATGTACGACGATCACGTCGGCACCCTGCGCGCCATGAACCCGACTACCGGCAAGGTGGTGTGGGAGCACAAGGAGGCGTTGCCATTGTGGGCCGGCGTGCTGGCGACCAAGGGCAACCTGGTGTTCACCGGGACCGGCGACGGTTTCTTCAAGGCCTTCGATGCGAAAACCGGCGAGGAATTGTGGAAGTTCCAGACCGGCAGCGGCATCGTCTCGCCGCCGATCACCTGGGAACAGGATGGCGAGCAGTACGTCGGCGTGACCGTGGGCTACGGCGGCGCGGTGCCGTTGTGGGGTGGCGACATGGCCGAGCTGACGAAACCGGTGGCTCAGGGCGGATCGTTCTGGGTGTTCAAGATCCCGAGTTGGGATAACAAGACAGCGAAGAAGTAGGCCCTCACCCACTGATCGTTCCCACGCTCCGCGTGGGAATGCAGCCTCGGGCGCTCCGCGTCCACTCGGCTATCCCCACTCGAGAACTCCGTCATGAAATACTCACCCCTGCTTGTTCTGCTGACCTGCTTCCTGGCACACGCCGACGAAGGCGACGACGCCCCGCTCATCATCAACGGCTGCACCATCGCCGATCATAGCCAGTGCCCCGGCGCCGATCTCAAGGGCGCGGACCTGCGTAATCAGGACCTGCGCAACATGAACCTCAGCGGCGCGGACTTGCGCGGTGCCGATCTGCGCCATGCCCGACTCGACCTCGCGAACCTGGAAAAAGCCCAGCTGCAAGGAGCCAACCTGACGCGGGCCAGCCTGCAACAGAGCAATCTGCGGCTGGCGGATTTCACCGGCGCCACCTTAATGGCGATTCAGGGCTGGGGAATGTTCGCCCAAGGCGCGCAGTTCCAGGACGCCAACCTCAGCGCGGCCTACCTGCAATTCGCCCGCCTCTCCGGCGCCAGACTGCACAACGCCAACCTGCGCGCCGCTGACCTGGAGATGACCTGGCTGAGCAAAGCCGACCTCAAGGGTGCCAACCTTGGCGATGCCAACCTGCAGGAGGCCAAGTTTGGCGAAAGCAATCTGGAGCAGGCCAACCTGACCGGCTCTCGTCAGCATTACGCGAATTTCCAGGATGCGAACATGGAGGGCTGCACCGGTTGCCCGACGACTTGGGATAAGTGAACAATCTCATCCCCACAACAAATCCCTGTAGCAGCTGCCGAGCCTGCGAGGCTGCGTTCGAGTGCGAAGCGCTCGCCAAAATGGATGACGAATGCTGCGCATTCGAACGCAGCCTCGCAGGCTCGACAGCTGCTACAGCATGACCATTGCGCGATGGAATCGCACAGGGCTCAACCCGCCTTTCGCACCACCCCCATATCAATCCCCAAATGCACCAGCTCCGCATGGGAGCTGACCTGCAATTTGCTCTTCAGCAAGGTCAGGTGATTGGAGACGGTTTTGCCGCTGATGCTCAGGTGTTCGGCAATCATCCGTGCCGGAGTGCCTTTGGCGAGCATCACGAAAATCTCCAGCTCGCGCTGGGTCATGCTCTGCAAGCGCGGGTCGCTGGCGTCCTGTTGTGGGTGACACGCGAGTTGGGTAGCCAAGGGTTGTTCGATGTAAGCGTGGCCGGCCAGGATGCGCCGCACCGCCTCGATCAACACATCGGGCGCCGAGCTTTTCGTCAGGTAGCCCGAAGCCCCCGCGTCCAGCGCCTGACGCACTAACGGCAACTCATCGTGCATGCTGAAAAACAGCACCCGCAATTGCGGCAGACGCTGGCGCAAACGCCGGGTGGTTTCCAGTCCGCTGATGCCCGGCAAGCCGAAATCCATGATCACCAGGTTCGGCACGACTTCCTGCACGCGGATCAATGCGTCTTCCCCCGTCGCCGCTTCACGCACTTCCATGGCAGGCAGCAAGGCCCGCAACAGACTGGCGTAGCCCTGACGGACCACCGCATGGTCATCGACCAGCAAAATATTCATGACACCTCCAACGGCATGTTCAAAGCCAACGCCCAACCAGCGCCGGGACGACTGAGAATCCGCAACTCGCCGCCCAGGCTGCGGGCGCGCTCCTGCATCGAGTACAAGCCCACACCGGGCTGCGGCGGCTGCTGTGCTCCTCGCCCGTTATCCCGAACCAGCAAGCGCAAACGCCCGCCACGATGTTGCAGGCGAATCCGCACCTGACTGGCGTCGGCGTGGCGTGCGATGTTGGTCAGGGCTTCCTGGAGCAGGCGATAGAGGTGGGTTTTGTCCGATGTGGTGAGCGCTGGCAACTGCAGGCCGACCCGCAATTGGCACTCGATGCCCTGGCGCATCTGCCATTGTTCCACCAGCAAACCAAAGGCCTCGGCCAGCGACAAATGTTGCAGCATCACCGGGTACAGGTCATGCACCAGCGCACGAAATCCCTGCTGCAGGTGTTCACAGTTATGTTCCAGCTCGCGCACGGTTCGCTCCACCGTTGCCGGTTGATCCGCCACCAGTCGCAGCAAACAGGCCTGGGCGCGAATACCTGCCAGGTACTGGCCAAGGTCATCGTGCAGGGTTTGCGCCAGATGCGTGCGCTCCTGCTCCTGCACCGCGAGCAGGGTCCGGGTCAAATGAGCGTTATCGGCACGGGCGTGTTCCAGCGCCTGGGTCATGTGGTTGAAATGACTTGCCAGTTGCCGCGCTTCCGGCACGCCTTCAGCCCGCAATCGCACGTTGAGCTGGCCGCCCGAGACCTGCTGCAACGCACGCAGCAGCTCATCGAGCAGCCCCATTCCCCGGCGTACGGCCCAGCGAATGGTCAACAGGCTCAGCAACAACGCCAGCCCGCACAACGCCAGCAATTGCTGCAGGGAATCCCAGACTTCATCGATTTCATCACGCGGATCCACGGCAATCTGCACCCGTCGACCGTCCTTCAAATCCAGCACCCGAACACTGTGCCGGGCGTCAGCGAAGAGTAACCGCCCAAGCCTGCCATCAATCCCGTTCTGCACCGGCAACCGCGCCGTTTCGCCGGGCGCCAGCCAGCGCACCCGCACATGACGCAAGCTGCGCGTCAGCCTGGGCTGCAGGCTGGCCGGGTCGCGCTCGGCGGTTTCACTCAAGTACTCGACCACCGCTTCGGCGGATTGCAACTCGCGTTCCACATCCGCCAGCGCCTGATGCACCAACAGGCCCATACAAGCCAGCGTGACCAAGGCGAAAAATCCGCACACCCACAGGTTGATCCGCCACAGGGCCGACATCCCTAACGCCCCTGTAACGAGGGCATGATTGCCAGCGGTACGGGACGCGGCCCGTGAAGTTTGTCGACGCCAATCAGACTCAGGATCAACAGGAACGGCAGGAGCAGCGCTTTGAAAATACGCATGGTCGATCTCCTTTAGAGTAATGGCCGTTGTTGACGATGCTGCTGTCCATCCTTCTTTCCATCCTAAGTCGGCGCCGCCCAGGGCAAGTTACTACCTTGGTACTGGCTGACTGGTACTTTCTGCATATTTCCTATCACCCACCGGGTTCCTATGCTGGCGTTACCCGGAATGGAGTGTCCTATGCGCCAGCTTGCCCCCTACGCCCTGTTCTACCTGCTGGCGATCGCTTGTGCCGCCGGGCTGGCGACCCAAAGTCAGGCGGCCGATGCGCCGTTGCAGGTGCAGATCGGCTACCTGGGTTACCGCCCGGACCCAGGCCCGCTGCTGTCAAACGTCATCCCCGAGCCCGCCGATGCCGGACTGCGCGGCGCCGAGCTGGCGATCACCGACAGCAACAGCACCGGACGTTTTCTCAATCAGCATTACAGCCTGCTCAGCGCCAGCGTCGACCAACCCCAGGCGCTGGTCGACGCCGCCAGGATTCAGCACGAACAGGGTGTCCGGCTGTTCGTGGTGAATGCCCCGGTCGACACCCTGCGCCAACTCAGTGCCGCCCTGCCCGACAGCTTGCTGTTCAACGCCGGTAGCGCCGATGACACGTTGCGCACCACCGATTGCCTGCCAAACGTGCTGCACAGCCTGCCGAGCCGGGCGATGCTGGCCGATGCGCTGGCGCAATTCCTCGTGGTGCGCAAATGGCAGCGAGCGCTGCTGATCGTCGGCCCGACCGCCGATGATCAAGCCTACGCCGCCGCCCTGCGACGCGCGGCCAAACGTTTCGGCCTGAAACTGGTGGCGGAGAAAGCCTGGAGTTTCGATAACGATCAACGTCGCAGCGCACAGGCCGACATGCCGCTATTCACCCAGACCGCCGAGTACGACGTGGTGCTGGTGGCCGATGAGCGCGGTGACTTTGGCGAGTACGTGCCCTACCAGACGTGGTTTCCGCGCCCGGTCGCCGGCACTCAGGGCTTGACCCCCGTGGGCTGGCACAAGACCGTGGAAACTTATGGCGCCGCGCAGTTGCAGAAACGCTTTGAAGCCTTGGCCGGACGCTGGATGAACGACCGCGATTTCGCCGCCTGGATCGCCGTGCGCAGCATCGCCAGCGCGGTGAGCAAACTGCGTCAGGCCGATCCGATGGCAATCCGTACTTTGGAAATCAGCGATCAATTGCCACTGGACGGTTTCAAGGGGCGCAAGCTCAGTTATCGCCCGTGGAATGGCCAGTTGCGTCAACCGATTCCGATCGTGCAGCCCCGGGCGCTGGTCAGCACGTCGCCCCAGGACGGTTTCCTGCACCCCTTCAACGAAATGGACAGCCTCGGCTACGACAAGCCCGAGGTCAGCTGCCGCTTTCCCTGATTCAAACCTCCAAAAACAATAAGGAATCCGCCATGCGCCGCACCCTGCTTTCATGCGCCCTGTTGCTCGCCGCCGGGCACGCCGCGGCCAGCACCGCCTGGGTCTCCAACGAGAAGGACAACAGCCTGAGCCTGATCGACATGCAGACCCTGCAAGTCACCGACACCCTGCCCGTCGGGCAACGACCCCGTGGCCTGTTGCTGTCCCACGACAGCAAGCTGCTGTACATCTGCGCCAGCGACTCGGACCGGGTCCAGGTGATGGACGTTGCCACGCGCAAGATCATCAAGGAGCTGCCTTCCGGCAAAGATCCCGAGCAGTTCGCCCTGCACCCCAATAACCGCTGGCTGTATGTCTCCAACGAAGACGATGCACTGGTCACCGTGATCGACACTGAAACTTCCAAGGTGCTGAGCCAGATCAATGTCGGCGTCGAGCCCGAAGGCATGGCGGTCAGCCCGGACGGCAAGTGGGCCGTCAACACCAGCGAAACCACGAACATGCTGCACTGGATCGACACCAGTACCCAGACGCTGGCGGACAGCACCCTGGTGGACCAACGCCCGCGTTTCGTCGAGTTCGCGCCGGACGGCTCACAGTTGTGGGCATCGGCGGAGATTGGTGGCACGGTCACGGTGCTGGATGTCGCGACTCGCCATATCCTCAAGACCCTGACCTTCCAGATCAAAGGCGTGCACCCGGACAAGGTGCAACCGGTGGGCATCAAGCTGAGCGCCGACGGCAAATACGGTTTCGTCGCCCTCGGCCCGGCCAATCATGTGGCGGTCATCGACGCCAAAACCTTCGAGATTCTTGATTACCTGCTGGTGGGCAAACGCGTCTGGCAGATGGCGTTCACCCCGGACCAGAAGCAATTACTGGCCACCAATGGCGTCAGCGGCGATGTGTCGGTGATTGATGTCGACAGCCTCAAGGTGACCAAATCGGTCAAGGTCGGGCGTTATCCGTGGGGCGTGGTGGTCACGCCATGAACGCGCTGGAGGTCAGCGACCTGAGCTTTGCCTACGGTGCACGGGAAGCGTTGCGCCAGGTGAGTTTCAGCCTGGCGCCGGGGCGTTTCGCGGCGCTGTTGGGGCCTAACGGCGCGGGCAAATCGACGCTGATTGCACTGCTCACGCGGCTTTACGATTTGCAACGGGGCGAGATTCTGGTGGGCGGTTGTTCACTGCGCAATACGCCGCGTCCGGCGCTCAGACAGTTGGGCGTGGTGTTCCAGCAAAGCACGCTGGACCTGGACCTCAGCGTCGAGCAGAACCTGCGCTATCACGCCGCGCTGCATGGCCTGTCACGGCGCCAGACCAATCTGCGGGTGGAGGCTGAACTGGCGCGACAGGCGCTGACCGAACGTCGTCGCGAACGGGTGCGCGAGCTCAATGGCGGCCATCGTCGCCGGGTGGAAATCGCTCGTGCCCTGCTGCATGAGCCGCGCCTGTTGCTGCTCGACGAAGCCAGTGTCGGCCTCGACCCCGCCAGCCGCCTGGCACTCAATCAACACATCCGCCGCCTCTGTTGCGAGCAACGCATCAGCGTGCTCTGGACCACGCACTTGCTCGACGAAGTGCAGCCCAGCGATGACTTACTGATCCTTCATCAAGGGCGATTGGTCGCCAGCGGCCAGGCCGATGCGTTAAGCCTGGAACATGGCGGCGATCTCGGTTCAGCCTTCGCGCGCCTCACCACGCCATCACCTTCAGGAGTCGCCGTCCGATGAATGCTTACTGGCAGTGTTTCAGCGGCATCGTCCTGCGTGAGTGGTTGCGCTTCGTGCTGCAACGCACGCGGTTCCTCAGTGCACTGGTGCGACCGTTGCTGTGGCTGCTGGTGTTCGCCGCCGGTTTTCGCGCGGCGCTGGGGATCGCGATCATCGAGCCCTACGACACCTACATTCCCTACGAGGTGTACATCATTCCGGGGCTCGCTTGCATGATTCTGCTGTTCAACGGCATGCAGGGTTCGCTGTCGATGGTCTATGACCGGGAAATGGGCAGCATGCGCGTGCTGCTGACCAGCCCCCTGCCCCGGACGTTTCTGCTCTGCAGCAAACTGCTGGCGACGTCGCTGATTTCGCTGATGCAGGTGTATGCCTTCCTGGCCATCGCCTGGGTGTATGGCGTGCAACCGCCGCCGATGGGCTTGTTGATTGCCTTGCCGGCGCTGTTGCTGGTGGCGTTGATGCTGAGTGCGCTGGGGCTGTTGCTGTCGAACGCGATCCGCCAGCTGGAGAACTTTGCCGGGGTAATGAATTTTGTGATCTTCCCGCTGTTTTTCCTGTCGTCGGCGTTGTATCCGCTGTGGAAAATGCGTGACTCGAGCGAGTGGTTGTACTGGTTGTGTGCGTTGAATCCGTTCACCCATGCGGTGGAGCTGGTGCGGTTTGCGTTGTATGAGCGGTTCAATCCGCTGGCCTTGGGCGTGTGTGCAGGATTGACCCTGGTGTTCGCCCTGCTCGCGGTCCTCACCTTCAACCCGCAGCACGCGGCCCTGCGCAAAGCCACCTGACCCCACAGATTCACCTGCCCCTGCAAATTCCCTGTAGGAGCAAAGCTTGCTCGCGATGGCGTCGTATCAGTCGATATCAGTGGTGCCTGGAAATACGCCATCGCGAGCAAGCTTTGCTCCCACAGGGGATCTTCATGCCTACATCAAAATTACTACTTTAGTACCGGTTTACCTGTCTATCGTCGCATTCCCAACGCACCGCAACTGGCATGTAATAGGTTCATAACTATAAGGATTGAACCCCATGCTGCGTGCCCGACGTTGCCTTCTGCGTCCCACTCTTGCCGCACTGTCCCTGAGCCTGCTGCTGGGAGTTGCACACGCCGACACCGCGCTGTTCTCCCCGGACGGTTATCGCATCGCGCTTTATCGCAGTCCGACACCGAATCAACTGGATGGCGCCGCCATCATTGACACCACGTCCTTGCAAGCATTGCTCAAGCAAACCCCTCGCCCGGTATTGATCGACGTCTACCGCCGCCAATGGCTGCAAGGGCGTTTTATCGAAGATCAGCCCCACGAAAATGTCCCCGGCAGCCGCTGGCTGGCGAACACCGGCGACGGCGACTTGAGCGCCGAGTGGGCGGGCTATTTCGCGCGTCACCTGACGGCACTGACCGCAGGTGATCTGGCGCAACCGCTGGTCTTCTATTGCCGCTCCGATTGCTGGCTGAGCTGGAACGCGGTAAAACGCGCCGCCGCAATGGGCTATAAGACACTGTATTGGTACCGCGACGGCCTCGATGCCTGGCAAGCGGCGAACCTGCCCGTGATGGCCGCCCGGCCCGAACCCTTTCCCTGACCTTTACGCTTGCGTGTTGTTGCCACACCATAATGAAAATAATGAGGTGAAAGGCCATGTACAAAATTCTGATTGCCGACGATCACCCGCTGTTTCGCGAAGCCATTCATAACGTCATCAGCGACGGATTTCCCGGCAGCGAAGTGATGGAAACTGCCGACCTGGACAGCGCCCTGCTGCTGACCCAGGATCACGATGACCTGGACCTGATCCTGCTCGACCTGAACATGCCCGGCATGCACGGCCTCAACGGCCTGATCAACCTGCGCAACGAGGCTCCGACCATTCCGGTGGTGATCGTCTCGGCCGAGCAGGACAAACAGATCGTGCTGCAAGCCATCACCTATGGCGCCGTGGGATTCATCACCAAATCCTCGCCACGGGTGCAGATGACCGAAGCCATCCAGCAAATCCTCAATGGCAACGTCTACCTGCCGCCGGACATCATCCGCACTCAGAAAAGCGGCACGCACCGCCGGATGAACGACAACCCGAGTTTTGCGCCGGAACTGCTGCAGGCGTTGACCCGCAAGCAACTGCTGGTGCTGGAGCGCATGACCAAGGGCGAATCGAACAAACAGATTGCCTACACCCTGGAAATCGCCGAAACCACGGTCAAGGCCCACGTCTCGGCGATCCTGCGCAAGCTCAATGTGCACAACCGGGTGCAGGCGATTCTGAGTGCCGGGGATATTGATTTCGGGTCGTATTTGCGACGTTGAGCGCGTCCTCCAGCTCCGATACCAACCCTGTGGCGAGGGGATTTAGCGAAACGTCGCACCGCCCCGTTGGGTTGCGAAGCGACCCCAGGATTTTCTGCCAGCGCTACGCACTGGAACGGGGTGGTGCGGCATTCCGATAAATCCCCTCGCCACATGTCGCCAGCTGCTACAGGGTTTGGCTTATCGGGTCTGGCCGAGCAAATGACTCATTGCCGTCTTCAGCTTCATCGGCCGGACCGGTTTGTGCATCAGCGTATGGCCCAGCTCACGGATCTGCAGTTTCAGCTCGTTGCTGTAGTTGGCGGTGATCATCATCGCCGGTATCGCACTGGCCCGCCGGGCATTGATGCGGGCCACGGCGTCGACGCCGTTCTGGTCGTCATCAAGGTGATAGTCGGCAATCAACAAATCCGCCTGGGCATGATAGTTGTCCACCTGGCGTGCCAGGTCCTGTTCCGACAACGCCGTCACGACCACACAGCCCCAGCCTTCCAGCAACGTGCGCATGCCGGCGCAAATGGCCGCGTCGTTATCCAGCACCCACACCCGCGCGCCACGCAGACGCTCCAGCATCGGCTCACTCATCAACAGACTCGGCAGTGCCTTGGGGGCCGTGGCGCTCAGTGGCACTTCAACGGAAAACATCGAACCCCTGCCTGGCCACGAACGCACATGAATCCGGTGCCCGAGGATCCCGGCAATTTTTTCCACGATCGCCAGGCCCAATCCCAGGCCACGATCCTGATCCGGCCGTTGCACGTCACCGCGCTTGAACTCCTGGAATATCTCTTCCAGACGATTTTCCGCAATGCCCATCCCGCTGTCCCACACCTCGATCGACAAGCGCTGATGATGACGTCGGCAGCCCAGCACCACTCGCCCGCTGTAGGTGTAGCGAATGGCGTTGCTCAGCAGGTTGCGCAAGATCCTGGCAAGCAACTGGATGTCGCTGCGCACTAGCGCCGAGCAGCCAATGAAATGCAGTTCCAGCCCCTCGCTGAGCGCGACCTGGGTGTATTCAGCGGCCAGGTTTTCCAGCAGCTCGCTTAGGGCGAATGGCGCGATGTCGGCTTTGATCACCCCGGCATCCAGCTTCGAAATGTCCACCAGTGTGCCCAGCAGGTTTTCCACATCCTCAAGCGAGTTGCTGACATTGCGCACCAGGATTTCGTTAGCCATCGGCTCCCGACGCTCCAACAATGCACTGGTAAACAGCCTTGCGGCATTCAGCGGTTGCAGCAGGTCGTGGCTGACGGCGGCGAGAAACTTGGTCTTTGACAGGTTGGCCTGTTCGGCTTCCAGCTTCGCTTCGCGCAAACGCGATTCGACTCGCCGGCGCTCGTCAATTTCCCGCAGCAATTGGTCGTTGAGGGTGGTCAGTTCCGCGGTGCGTTCCCGCACCCGAAGTTCGAGATTCTGATAGGCCTGATGCAATGCCTCGGCAGTGCGGCGGCGCTCGGTGATGTCACGGATCAAAACGAAAATCCCCACCACCTCTCCGGTGGCCAGGCGATTGGGCACATAGGAGCGCAGCATGTAGCGCTCCTGATTATTGATGTTGGTTTCGGCGAATTCGAACGTCACGCTTTCACCCGCCAGCGCTCTGGCGACGTAGGCTTCCAGGCGTTGGTAATGCTGCTCGCTGTGCACTTCGCGCAGGCTCTGGCCGAGCATCACGCCCCGTGGCCAGCAGTACCATTGTTCGTAGACTTTATTGGTGAATTCATAGACCAGATCGGCATTCAGATAGGCGATCAATGCCGGTACGTGGTCGGTGATCAGGCGAATCCAGCGCTCGCTTTCGCTCAGCGCTTCGGCGTGCTGATAGCGTTCGGTGATGTCGGTGAAGGTGTTGACGAAGCCCCCGGTGGGCAATGGATGGGTGCGGATTTCCAGCACCCGGCCATCGTAAAGGCGCTGCTCGCACTCCTGCACCGGGCGGCCGTTGATGTCGCGACTGGCCGGCGTCAGCAGGTTCAATTCGCTGTCGGCGATCACCTCGGCAAATGGACGGTGGGCGGCCACCGGCGCCAGGCCGCTCAGTTCAAGGAACCGTCGGTTCCACAGTTCCAGCACGCCCTCGGCGTTGACCATTGCCACGCCTTGGGACAGGTTGTCGACTGCCCGTTGCAGCAAGTGGGATTTCTGCGCGACGGCTTGTTCGCGGCGCATCGTTTCGCTGTGTTTGACGTCGGTAATGTCAGTGAAGAGGATCACCCGCCCACCCTCCTGGGTCGGTCGTTCACTGACTTGCAGCCAGCGCCCGTCTTGCAGGCGATAAAGCAGGTTTTCGTCGGCATGCCCGCGAGGTTCTTCGGTGAACAAACCGGTGGCACTCATCAAGCGTTTGACTTCTGCCAGGCGCATGCCAGCATTGATTCGCACCCGGCTGTTGACCCAGAACGCCTTGAAGCGGCTGTTGAACAGGACGATGCGCTGTTCGGCATCGAACAACACAAACGCGTCGGAAATGCTTTCGATGGCGTCGATCAAATGCTGATGGGCCGTCTCCGCCCGCAGCCGCGCTTCGCTGAGCAGGTGATTGCCGGACTTGAGTTCGGCCATGGCCTGGTTCAAGGCGTCAGTGCGCTCGCGGACCTGCTCGGCGAGCACCACCGAATGCTGAAACGCCGCGTAGGGGTCATTGCCGCGGGTGGCGCCCGATTCGATGCGCTCGATCAGCGCACTGTTGATGCGCTGCAGTTTGTGATTCTCACGGCGCAGGCTGGCGAGTTGGGCCTGGAGCTCAACGGTGTCCAGGGGATCGGCCCCGGGCAATGGCAACGCCGGTGAAGGTCTGGTTGATGTGCATGCCATTGAACTGTTCTCCGTAGGTGTTGAAACCCATCACCCGCTGGTCGCGCAAAAACGCACCGACGTGCTCCAGACTGCCGCTGTTTTCCAGTTCCATGCGCCGTAGAAAACAATCGCAGCCGAGGGTCAGTAGCAGATCACCGAGTCGCTCGTTCAAGCCTTCGAACAGGTTTTGCAGGTTGGGCAGCATCGGACCCGGCGCCATGACGGTAAGGACGATGCCGTTTTCCACTGCGCAGTAAAAACTCAGGCTCAGGTCCGGATGAACCTGCTGGATCGCCCGTACGTAGTACTGATCGTTGATCCGCACAGCCAACGGGTGCGCCGCGAACACCCGATGATCCAGTTCGGCGACGGGGACACCGATGTGCCGTGCGTACTCCTCGGCGGCGGGTTCGGCATTGAGCTCGAAGACTCGACGGGACGCACTGTCGGCCCCTGTCACCACGAGTTTTTCGGCTCGGGGCAAAATGTGGTGGGTGGTGAACACTTCAAAGTCCAGCCAGGTGTTGACCAGCACCACCACCGCCGCACCGCTGTGAAATTCGCCCCCGAAGTAGACGTGGGTGTGCGTCAGGTAGTTGTCGTCACCGGCCGAACCACCGAAATGCGGGATGTCACCCAACGCTGCACTCAGGGCGCCGAGGACCATTTCTTCGCGGCTGGACAAGCCGTCGAGCAAGGTCAGGGCGAAGCTGTTGCCCTTGATCGGCGCCAGGGTGTTGCTGCGACAGCCGCTGACCAGCCGTTCGACCATCTGCTGAGCGTCGATCAGGCTGAAGTGCTCCATCTCGTCGATCAGTTCGGCGTCGATGGAAAAATGCCGGTGATCGAAACCCACCGCCGTGACGCAATTGCGCCCGTAGCCCAGCGGCGTGATTTCCCCGGCACTGGTACAGCCCACCAGGCGAATGCCGCCAAAGCTCTGTTGCAATGCCTGCCCCAGCGCCTGGAGGTCGTACTCGGCGGAACAGAAAAACAGCACGAAGCCCAAATGCGGGTGCAACAGCTGTCGCGCCAGCTCCTGGGCAACCTGTTGCGCATCGGTGGCCTGGGACATCGCACTGACCACACCTTCATTCCCGACCTGCTGCATTGTCGCCTCCCGCAGGTGCGCGTGTATGAGGTTCGAGTGTACGAAGGCCGGGTAGCGCGACCTATGCTACTTGGGTAGCGGGTAGGCACTTCGATGGGATGAGAGCGATTCCCCAAGCCCCCCGAACCCTGTAGCAGCTGCCGAGCCTGCGAGGCTGCGTCCGGCTGCGCAGCAGTCGTAAAACCAGTCAATGCGGTGTGTCAGACAACCCTCGCATACAGGGTTTACGACTGCTTCGCAGCCGGACGCAGCCTCGCAGGCTCCGCAGCTGCTACAGGGGCCTGTGTTGTTTGGGCGTCACCAGGTCAGCACCGCCCCCACCGCGAACGTATCGGTGTCTTCATTCTGCGCATCGGTATCGTGGCCGTTGATCTCGAACTGGTTGTACTCGGCGACCAGCTTGAGGTTGTCGTTGACGTCATGGAACAACGCGACACCACGGGTTTCGTAGTCTGCGCCGCTGCCAACCGCGCCGTTGCCATCGTCCTTGGTCTTGCCGTAGGACAAGGCCAGGCGGTTCTTGCCCAGCTTGTACGAGCCCTGCAGCAAATAGCCGTCGCTGTCGATGTTGCGCAGCGTCGGCTCGCCGGCGTTGTTGGTGTAGAACGGGTTGATGCCCTTCGCCTGGAAGCCCGAACCGGTGAGCGACAACCCGCCCATCTTCGCCTGCACGCCGTAACCGACACCTTTGGAAGTCACGGATTCAACGCTTGCATCGGTATTGTCCGAGGTCTGGTAGCTGCCGTTGACCCAGCTATAGATCTTCGCCCCGGCGAGATCGAACTGGTAGGTGATCTCGCTCTCGGTGCGCGGGTTTTCCTGATAGGCCTTGCCGGTCGGGCTGCTGTCGTTGGTGTCGACCGGGTCCATGATCCCTACCGCCACCCGCAAGCCCTCCATCACCGGCGTGCGGTAGGTGATCTGTGAGGTGGGAAACGGGTACGGATAACCGGTGCCGATGTTGCCGAACGACACGCCGCCGCCATCCACCAGGCCGAGCGTATCGCTGACCTGGCCATAACCGGCGAGCAGTTCATCCAGCAGAATGTTGGAGCGCGCAAACAGACCGAAGTCCTTGCCGATCAGCACTTCGCCCCACTCGGGGTTGGCCACCGTGCCGTAGAACTGCCGCACATCGATGGCGGTGTCGGTGCCGTTGGTCTCGCTGTCGTTGATGGTCACCCAGAATGAAGCGCGCGCACCGAGCTTCAAGTCATCGACCTGCTTGCCCATGTTGAAGCCCAGGTAGTTGGGCAGGAACCCCATCTTCACCCGCGACTGTCGACGGTCGTATTGGTCGCCGGCGCGGTCCACGTCACTGTTCACGTAGAAGGCGTTGATGTAGCCGTCCGTGGAAAAGGTCGTCTGGTCCTTGTCGTACAGCATGATCTCGGCCTCGGCCATCGGGGCCAAACCCAGGGTCGACAGGCTGGCAATCAAGGCAGGCAAGTAACGATGCTTGAAATTCTTATTGTTGTGCATGACGCGCTCCGCAACGTGGACTGGATGTCGGAGGCGATTATCGAAAGCTGACCGGCGGCGTCATACGCTGCCTTGGAGGCGGTTTTGAAGTGCTTTGGGTTGGCCGGTGCGGCGCGGCAAGTTCGGTGTAAGACCGGGCCGCGACAGGGCCCGGGACCAAGGGTGTAAGACTGTCAGACGCTCGCCCGGTACAACATGCAGGCGGCAATCAGTACACACAGGCTGGCGAAACCGATCTGCAAGCCACGGGCCGGGACTCGCGCGCAGAGGCGTCGACCGATGATCATGCCGACGATGCTGGCGACAATGAAAGCGACACCGCTGGCGTCGATCCGGACACCGGCGTGGAACGCGCCAATCACCCCGATGACCGAGATCAGGCTGATCACCATAAGAGAGGTCGCGACGATTCCGCGCATCTGCACGTCGGTTAATTGCTTGAACGCCGGGACTATCAGAAACCCGCCCCCCACGCCGAGCAGCCCGGAGACGACGCCAGTCACTGCGCCCAGCGCCGCCAGGGTCGCGGTGCATTTGGCGGTCCAGGAGAAACGCCCGGTCTGCTGGTCGAGCATGCAGTTTTTCTGCCCCCAGTTGGCGTGGCCGTGGTCGCTCGGTCCTTCTTCGTGACGCTCGCGGCGCAGCATGCGCCAGGCGACCATGATCATCAGGAGGCTGAACAGGATCATCAGGATCTTTTCCGGCAACTGATGGGCGAAAAAAATGCCGAGTGGCGAAAACAGTGCGCCCAGCAATGCAATCAACAGCGCCGCGCGATAGCGCACCAGTCCATGACGCAGACCGTCGATGGCCCCCACCGCCGCTGCGCTGCCCACCGCGAACAACGCAACGGGGGCGGCTTGCGTCATCGTCAGGCCCATGCCCAGCACGAGCGCGGGCACCGCAAGAATCCCGCCTCCGGCCCCGGTCAATCCAAGTACCAGACCCATTACCACACCGAAAAAACTTGCCAGCAACATAAAAACCCGAGATCCATGAAAAGCCGGGAACGCCCGGTATCGATTGGTTTACAGGATAGAGCCCCCACGGCTTTTTTCCTTCACTGAATTGACCAGGGCTGGTCAAGCCGGTGCAAATGACTCTACGCTCAACAGGTGTCCCACGAAGAACCGGCCATCATGCCTGCCCAGATTGAAGCTTTCCTAGACCCTGCCTCATCGACCTACAGCTACGTGATTTACGAACATGATGGCAGTGCCTGCGCCATCGTCGACCCCGTGCTGGATTATGACGCGGCGGCCGGTCGGACCCGTACCGTGCAGGCCGACCGGATCGTCGCTTTCGTGCGCGAGCATCAGCTGCAGGTGCAGTGGTTGCTGGAGACCCATGCTCACGCCGATCACCTGTCTGCCGCGTTTTATTTGCGTCGGGAACTGGGCGGCAAGATCGCCATCGGACAGACCATCAGCAAGGTTCAGGATGTGTTCAAAAGCCTGTTCAATCTGGAGCCGGAGTTTCGCGTCGATGGTTCGCAGTTCGACCATCTGTTCGCGGCGGACGAATCGTTCATGATCGGCAATCTCAAGGCCAAGGCCCTGCATGTGCCTGGGCATACGCCTGCGGACATGGCCTACCTGGTCGACAGCACGATGATTCTGGTGGGCGACACGCTGTTCATGCCGGATGTCGGCACTGCCCGCTGCGATTTTCCCGGTGGCGATGCCCACCAGATGTTTACCTCGATCCACAAACTGCTGGCATTCCCGGCCAGCGTCAGCCTGTACGTGTGCCACGACTACCCGCCCGAGGGTCGCGAGCCCCGGTGCATGACCACGGTCGGCGAACAGCGCAAAAGCAATATCCATGTGCGTGACGGTATCGATGAAGCCACGTTTGTTGCCATGCGCAATCAGCGCGATGCGGGTTTGGGCATGCCGAACCTGTTGTTGCCGGCGATTCAGGTGAATGTGCGAGCGGGGAATTTGCCGCCGGCGGAAGACAATGGGGTGACGTACCTGAAGATTCCGGTTAACAAGTTTTAAAGTCAAAAGATCGCAGGCTTCGCCAGCTCCTACAGGGGACGAGTACAGCCGTAGAGTTACGGTTGCATGCGATCCACGTAGGAGCTGCCGCAGGCTGCGATCTTTGGATCTTCAGCTCGTCAGGGTCAAACCGTTGGCCGGCAATGGCAGCGCAGTTTTATAGCGCACCTGCTTGAGCGCAAAGCTCGAGCGGATGTTCGCCACCCCAGGTACCTTGGTCAAAAAATCCATCATGAAGCGTTCCAGAGACTGAATGGTCGGCACCAGCACCCGAATCAAATAGTCCGGATCGCCCGCCATCAAGTAACACTCCATCACCTCCGGGCGATCCGAAATCGCCTCTTCGAAATGCTGCAGTGCCTCTTCCACCTGTTTCTCCAGGCTGACGTGGATGAACACGTTGACGTGCAACCCCAGCAACTCGGCATCCAGCAGCGTCACTTGCTCGCGAATGAGCCCCAATTCCTCCATGGCCTTGACCCGATTGAAGCATGGGGTCGGTGACAGGTTGACCGAGCGGGCAAGGTCGGCGTTGGTGATGCGTGCATTCTCCTGAAGGCTGTTGAGAATGCCAATATCGGTACGGTCCAGTTTGCGCATGAGACAAAATCACCTGCTTTTTATGTTTATGCAGATTTTTTATCCTCAAATGATCTCAAGCGCAACGAAACAGAGAGAAATATTCTTCTTGCGCCGGCCTATGATTGTTGTAGGACAAGATTTCTTCCACAGAAGAAAGACGGTCAGCTCACTACAAGAAATTCACAAGATCGAGCGTAGAAGCCATGAACCAAGCGTACGAACCGCTGCGCCTGCACGTTCCCGAACCCTCGGGCCGTCCAGGGTGCAAAACCGACTTCTCCTACCTGCGTCTGACCGACGCCGGTACGGTGCGCAAACCCCCAATTGATGTAGAACCTGCCGACACGGCCGACCTGGCCAAGGGCTTGATTCGCGTCCTCGATGACGAAGGCAACGCCCTCGGCCCATGGGCTGAAGGGGTTCCGGTCGAGATCCTGCGCAAAGGCATGCGTGCCATGCTCAAGACGCGCATCTTCGACAACCGCATGGTGGTCGCCCAGCGTCAGAAAAAAATGTCGTTCTACATGCAAAGCCTCGGCGAAGAAGCCATTGGCAGCGCCCAGGCCCTGGCCTTGAACATTGACGACATGTGTTTCCCGACTTATCGCCAGCAGAGCATTCTGATGGCGCGGGAAGTGCCTCTGGTAGACCTGATCTGCCAACTGCTCTCCAACGAACGCGATCCGCTCAAGGGCCGTCAGCTGCCGATCATGTATTCGGTACGCGATCACGGCTTCTTCACCATCTCCGGCAACCTCGCCACCCAATTCGTACAGGGCGTGGGCTGGGGCATGGCCTCGGCGATCAAGGGCGACACCAAGATCGCCTCGGCCTGGATCGGAGACGGCGCCACCGCCGAATCCGACTTCCACACCGCCCTCACCTTCGCCCACGTTTACCGCGCGCCAGTGATCCTGAACGTGGTCAACAACCAATGGGCCATTTCCACCTTCCAGGCCATTGCCGGCGGTGAAGCCACTACTTTCGCCGGTCGTGGCGTTGGCTGCGGGATTGCCTCCCTGCGGGTCGATGGCAATGACTTCGTCGCGGTCTATGCCGCCTCTGCCTGGGCCGCCGAACGTGCGCGTCGCAACCTCGGCCCGACCATGCTCGAGTGGGTCACCTACCGTGCCGGTCCGCACTCCACCTCTGATGACCCTTCCAAATACCGTCCTGCCGACGACTGGAGCTACTTCCCGTTGGGCGACCCGATTGCGCGCCTCAAGCAGCACCTGGTGAAAATCGGTCAGTGGTCCGAAGAGGAACACCTCGCAGTCAGCGCCGAACTGGAAGCCGAAGTGATCGCTGCGCAGAAAGAAGCCGAAAAATTCGGCACGCTGGCCGGTGGCCAGATTCCAAGCGCCGCGACCATGTTCGAAGACGTTTATAAAGAGATGCCGGAGCACTTGAAGCGCCAGCGTCAAGAGTTGGGGATCTGACATGAACGATCACAACACCAATATTGAGCTGGAAACCGCCATGACCACGACCACCATGACCATGATCCAGGCCCTGCGCTCGGCCATGGATGTGATGCTTGAACGTGACGACAACGTCGTGGTCTTCGGCCAGGACGTCGGCTACTTCGGCGGCGTATTCCGCTGCACCGAGGGTCTGCAGACCAAGTACGGCACCTCCCGGGTGTTCGACGCACCGATTTCCGAAAGCGGCATCGTCGGCGTTGCGGTGGGCATGGGTGCCTACGGTCTGCGGCCAGTGGCTGAGATCCAGTTCGCCGATTACGTTTATCCGGCCTCGGACCAGATCATTTCCGAAGCCGCCCGCTTGCGCTATCGCTCGGCGGGCGAATTCACCGCACCGATGACTCTTCGCATGCCTTGCGGCGGCGGCATCTACGGCGGCCAGACCCACAGCCAGAGCATCGAAGCGATGTTCACTCAGGTCTGCGGCTTGCGCACGGTCATGCCCTCCAACCCGTACGACGCCAAAGGCTTGCTGATCGCCTCCATCGAGAACGATGACCCGGTGATCTTCCTCGAGCCAAAACGCCTGTACAACGGCCCGTTCGACGGTCATCACGACCGCCCGGTAACCCCGTGGTCGAAACACCCGTCGGCACAAGTGCCTGACGGCTACTACACCGTGCCGCTGGACGTCGCAGCCATTGCCCGTCCGGGCAAAGACGTGACCATCCTGACTTACGGCACCACGGTGTATGTGTCACAAGTGGCCGCTGAAGAAACCGGGATCGACGCTGAAGTCATCGACCTGCGCAGCCTGTGGCCGCTGGACCTGGAAACCATCGTCAAGTCCGTGAAGAAAACCGGCCGTTGCGTCATCGTTCACGAAGCGACCCGTACTTGCGGTTTCGGCGCTGAACTGGCCGCGTTGGTGCAAGAGCACTGCTTCCACTACCTGGAAGCGCCTATCGAACGCGTCACCGGTTGGGACACCCCTTACCCGCACGCGCAAGAGTGGGCGTATTTCCCTGGTCCGACCCGTGTGGGCGCGGCTTTGCATCGGGTTATGGAGGTCTGAATGGGCACGCACGTTATCAAGATGCCGGACATTGGCGAAGGCATTGCAGAAGTTGAGTTGTCGGTGTGGCACGTGAAGGTTGGCGACCTGGTCGTCGAAGATCAGGTACTGGCGGATGTCATGACCGATAAGGCGATGGTCGATATTCCATCGCCGGTTCACGGCAAAGTGATTGCGCTGGGCGGTGTGCCGGGCGAAGTCATGGCCGTTGGCAGCATCCTGATCAGCATTGAAGTCGAAGGCGCGGGCAACGTTAAAGAGTCTGCCCAACCGGCGGCGGCTGTCGTTAAAGAAACCCCGGTCGCGGCCCCCAAAGTCGAAGCCGTGGCGGCGAGCAAACCGGTCGCGGCTGCAGCGCCGCGCCCTGCTGTCAGCCAAGGCCCGATGGTTGCTCGCGAGGCCGATGAGCGCCCGCTAGCCTCCCCGGCCGTTCGCAAACATGCACTGGACCTCGGCATTCAACTGCGTCTGGTTCGCGGCACCGGCCCTGCGGGACGGATACTGCACGACGACCTGGACGCCTATCTGGCTCAGGGGCAGTCGAACGCCTCCAGCGTTTCCAGCGCTTACGCCCAGCGTAATAACGAAGAGCAGATACCGGTCATCGGCATGCGCCGCAAGATTGCCCAACGCATGCAGGAAGCCACTCAGCGCGCCGCACACTTCAGTTATGTCGAGGAAATCGATGTCACTGCGGTGGAAGAACTGCGCGCCCACCTGAACGAGAAACACGGCGCGACTCGCGGCAAACTGACTTTGCTGCCGTTCCTGGTACGCGCCCTGGTTGTCGCCCTGCGGGACTTCCCGCAAATCAACGCCCGTTACGACGACGAAGCCCAGGTCATCACCCGCCTCGGCGCCGTGCATGTCGGCATCGCCACCCAGGCCGACATCGGCTTGATGGTTCCGGTGGTGCGTCATGCGGAAGCCCGCAGCTTGTGGGACAACGCCACCGAAATCTCGCGCCTGGCGACCGCCGCGCGCACCGGCAAGGCCAGCCGGGACGAACTGTCCGGTTCAAGCATTACCTTGACCAGCCTGGGTGCACTGGGCGGCATTGTCAGCACTCCGGTACTGAACCTGCCTGAAGTGGCCATAGTCGGGGTGAACAAGATCGTTGAACGCCCGATGGTCATCAAAGGCCAGATCGTGATTCGCAAGATGATGAACCTCTCCAGCTCCTTCGATCATCGCGTGGTCGATGGCATGGACGCGGCGCAATTCATCCAGGCCGTACGTGGCCTGCTCGAACAACCCGCCACCCTGTTCGTGGAGTAAGGAACTGCAATGCAAACTCTAAACACAACATTGCTGATCATCGGCGGCGGCCCCGGCGGCTATGTCACGGCGATTCGCGCAGGCCAACTGGGCATTCCGACCCTTCTGGTGGAAGGCCAATCGCTGGGCGGTACTTGCCTCAACATCGGCTGCATTCCGTCGAAGGCGTTGATCCATGTGGCCGAACAGTTTCACCAGACCCGGCACCACAGCGAGCATTCAGCGCTGGGGATCAGTGTTTCGGCACCAAGCCTGGAAATCGGCAAGAGTGTCGAATGGAAAGACGGCATCGTTGATCGCCTTACCACCGGCGTTGCTGCCCTGCTGAAAAAGAACAAGGTCCAGGTCATTGAAGGCTGGGCCCGCATCATCGACGGCAAGACCGTCGAAGTGGGCGACACGCGGATCCATTGCGAGCACCTGGTGCTGGCCACGGGGTCGAAAAGCGTGAACCTGCCGATGCTGCCGATTGGCGGGCCGGTCATTTCCTCCACTGAAGCCCTTGCGCCGACGTCCGTGCCCAAGCGTCTGATCGTGGTGGGTGGCGGTTACATCGGCCTGGAACTGGGAATTGCGTATCGCAAGCTGGGCGCCGACGTCAGCGTGGTCGAGGCGCAGGATCGCATCTTGCCGGCCTACGACGCGGAACTGACCCAACCGGTTCATGAAGAACTGAAAAAGCTTGGCGTAAAGCTTTACTTGAAGCACAGCGTTGAAGCCTTTGATTCAAAAGATAATTTGCTTAAGGTTCGCGACCCGGACGGCGGCACTGTCAGCCTTGAAACCGATCAGGTACTGGTTGCGGTCGGCCGCAAACCCAATACCCAGGGTTTCAACCTGGAAGCGCTGAATCTGGATATGAACGGCTCCGCGATCAAGATCGACAATCGTTGCCAGACCAGCATGCGCAACGTGTACGCCATTGGTGACTTGAGTGGCGAACCGATGCTGGCCCACCGGGCAATGGCTCAAGGCGAGATGGTCGCCGAACTGATCAGCGGCAAATCCCGCGAGTTCAACCCGACCGCTATCGCCGCCGTGTGCTTTACCGACCCGGAGCTGGTGGTGGTTGGCAAGACACCGGATGACGCCAAGGCTGCTGGCCTGGATTGCATCGTTTCCAGCTTCCCGTTCGCCGCCAATGGCCGGGCGATGACACTGGAATCGAAAAGCGGATTCGTCCGGGTCGTGGCGCGGCGTGACAACCATGTGATTGTCGGCTGGCAGGCGGTAGGTGTGGGCGTGTCGGAGTTGTCGACCGCGTTCGGCCAGAGCCTGGAAATGGGTGCACGACTGGAAGACATCGCCGGCACCATCCATGCGCATCCGACGCTCGGTGAAGCCGTACAGGAAGCCGCACTGCGTGCCCTTGGCCACGCGCTGCATCTGTAACTCAACCTTGTAGGAGCGAGCTCGCTCGCGAAAAACGTCAGGACAACGCGTTCATTCAGGTGAGGCGCGTTATCGTTGATGTCCATCCTGAGCAAGCTCGCTCCTACAGGGATTGCATTCCGGGCTGCGAAACAGGCCCGGAATGAAGTATTGTTGTCCCCATCCAAAAAAACGTCAGAAGCCTTGAACCGCTTTGGCGGTTGTTCAGTGATAGAGGGTGTCATGGGTAACGAAAGCATCAATTGGGACAAGCTGGGTTTTGACTACATCAAGACAGACAAGCGTTTCTTGTCGTACTGGCGTGACGGTTCCTGGGACAAAGGCACCCTGACCGAAGATAACGTGCTGCACATCAGCGAAGGCTCTACTGCGCTTCACTATGGTCAGCAATGCTTCGAGGGCATGAAGGCCTATCGTTGCAAGGACGGCTCGATCAACCTGTTCCGCCCGGACCAGAACGCCCTGCGCATGCAACGCAGCTGCGCACGTCTGCTGATGCCGTTCGTGGAAACCGAGCAGTTCATCGAAGCCTGCAAGGAAGTGGTTCGCGCCAACGAGCGTTTCATTCCGCCTTACGGCACCGGCGGCGCGCTGTACTTGCGTCCGTTCGTGATCGGCGTGGGTGACAACATCGGCGTGCGTACCGCCCCCGAGTTCATCTTCTCGATTTTCTGCATCCCGGTCGGCGCCTACTTCAAGGGCGGCCTGACCCCGCACAACTTCCTGATCTCCAGCTTCGACCGTGCAGCGCCTCAAGGTACCGGCGCGGCCAAGGTCGGTGGCAACTACGCCGCCAGCCTGATGCCAGGTTCCCAGGCCAAGAAGGCGCACTTCGCCGACTGCATCTACCTGGACCCGATGACCCATTCGAAAATCGAAGAAGTCGGCTCGGCCAACTTCTTCGGTATCACCCACGACAACAAGTTCGTCACACCGAAGTCGCCTTCCGTGTTGCCGGGCATCACCCGTCTGTCGTTGATCGAACTGGCACAATCGCGTCTGGGCATGGAAGTGATCGAAGGTGATGTGTTCATCGACAAGCTGTCCGACTTCAAGGAAGCCGGCGCTTGCGGTACCGCTGCAGTGATCACGCCAATCGGCGGCATCAACTACAACGACAAGCTGCACGTGTTCCACAGCGAAACCGAAGTCGGCCCGGTCACCCAGAAGCTCTACAAAGAGCTGACCGGCGTGCAAACCGGCGACATCGAAGCGCCAGCTGGCTGGATCGTCAAAGTCTGACCTGACACCCGCGCCATCGAAACCCTCCATCTGCCCCGGCAGTGGAGGGTTTTTTTATGAGCCCTGATCTTGCTTGTGGGCGCCCTGCGCAATGCGTTTACCCGCCCTGCCCTTGATTCCGCTGGCCTGGCCGTCTTGCTGCTTGCCGGTTCTCGCCTGGGAAATCAACCCGGGGATCAATGCCCCCTCCGGCAGGTTCTTCCAGAATCGCGCCGGCAGATGCCCTTGCATGACAGTCGGGTTGAGCCGTGCAGGGTTGAAAATGTGGCTGTAGTACGTCAGCCACATGTCGCTGTGCGGGTCTTCGACGTTTTGCGCCAGCTGCTGCCATTCCACCGGACACTGGCGCTGGTGGATCAACTGCTCGGCGTCATAGTAAACACCGTCCCTGGGCGTTGCGATCATCCAGCGGTCGCGGCCCATACGACCAATGAAATGTTCACTGGCGCTGTGCAGGATGTCATGGGCTGGCTCATGCCAGGCCACGTACTGCGGGCCTGCGTTTTCAGGCAACGCAACGAACCTCACAAATGCATGTAGATGATGAGATTCACGCTGTATCTGTTTGATTCTTCTCTGTAATTCACTGCCAAGTTTATCGCCTGCCATCATCGCGGTACGGTCGCCGTGGCTGACTCGCCACAGCACTTCATACAGTAGACTCCAACGCTGATCGCCGCGATAACGCGCCGCGCGCTCAAGCGTGTCGAGCAGCATTCGCGGTATCCGAGCCAGAAACGGGCCCTGTGTCTTGGGCAGCACGTCATCGCTGCCAAACAAATCCGCCACGCCCTCACTGGCCCAGCTCACCTGGCTCGGATCAACTTCATGACTCAGCAGCCAGCGAGCCTGCCCGCGCCAGGTATCGAACAGGTCGTCGCAATCCAGATGAATCATCCCCACAACCCCATTTGCTGCGGCTGCGGCCGGTCGCGCAGTTGTTGATAGAGCAGATGACTGGTGACTTCGGCCTGCTGCGGATGGTAATCGCTGGTGATAATGAAGGGTTTGGCTTTGGTCAGCACGCAGCGCATCCGCGCCAGGTCTTCATAGCGGATGCGGCGCTGACGGCGCAGTTCCACCAGCCGTTCGGCGGTGCGCAGGCCAATCCCGGGGATGCGTGCGATCAACGAGGGCTCGGCACTGTTGAGGTCCAGGGGGAAAACGCCGCGATTCTCCAGCGCCCAGGCCAGCTTGGGATCAATGTCCAAGGCCAGATGCCCGGGCCCTTTGAACAGCTCACCGGCGGTAAAACCGTAGCTGCGCAACAGAAAATCGGCCTGGTACAGACGGTGCTCGCGCATCAAGGGCGGCGCGGCCAGCGGCACGCTTTTGGGGCTGTTGGGGATCGGACTGAATGCCGAGTAATACACACGGCGCAGACGGAAATTACCGTAAAGCGCCTGGGCACTGTGAAGAATGGTGCTGTCATCGGTGTCATCGGCGCCGACAATCATTTGTGTGCTCTGACCGGCCGGGGCGAACTTCGGCGATCTGGGCTCGTTCAACACGGTTTGAACGCCGGTATAGATGGTCTGCATCGCCTGCTTGATCGAGCCCAGTTGTTTTTCCGGGGCCAGGGTTTGCAGGCTGGCATCCGTGGGCAACTCGATGTTGACGCTCAGCCGGTCGGCGTAGCGCCCGGCCTGCTCGATCAGCGCAGGGTCGGCCTCGGGAATCGTCTTGAGGTGGATGTAGCCGCGAAACTCATGGTCCTCACGGAGCGACTTCGCCACGCGAATCAGTTGCTCCATGGTGTAGTCCGCTGAACGAATGATCCCGGAGCTGAGAAACAACCCGCTGACGCAATTGCGTCGATAGAAATCCAGGGTCAGCGTAACCACTTCTTCTGGCGTGAACCGCGCCCTCGGCACGTCGCTGGACCGGCGGTTGACGCAATACTGGCAATCATAGAGGCAGAAATTGGTCAGCAGGATTTTCAGCAGGGATACGCAGCGCCCATCGGGCGTATAGCTGTGGCAGATGCCCATCCCGTTGGTCGAGCCCACGCCACTTTTGCCCTCGGAACTGCGCTTCGGCGCACCACTGCTGGCGCAGGACGCGTCGTATTTGGCGGCGTCGGCGAGAATGCTGAGTTTGTCGATGAGTTCCATGGGGCACGCCACTTACTGTTTGGATATACAGTATAGGTTCGATACTCCGGGAACAAGCCATCAAACTGCCCTTGGTCTGATTGTGGGTTCGTTGAATTCAGAATCGCGCGTTAAACGCTGTTCTCGACATCGGCACTGGCAGCAATGCCAACCAGTGCATTGAACTTACTGTCATCCAGAGGGCAACTCAGGTAATACCCCTGACCTTCGTCACACGAGACTGTTTTGAGCAAGTTGAGGTGTTCGGCCGTTTCGATGCCCTCTGCCGTGACCGTAAGCGATAAAGCGCGCCCCAGCCCTACGATTGCCTGGATAATGGCCTTGTCATCGTCGCTTTCGTCGAGCCTGCTGAGGAAGCTGCGGTCTATTTTCAACCCGTCAAACGGGAAGGCCCGCAGGTAGCTCAACGATGAGTAACCCGTTCCGAAATCGTCCATGGCGATCCGCAACCCAAGGCGTTTCAGTGTGTGCATCACCTCAAGAGCACCCTCGGTGTCTTCAAGCATGACGCTCTCGGTAATCTCAAGCTCTACTCGGGCAGGGTTGATTCCAGAACTGTGCAGCACTTTCTGAACCCGCTCCACCAGGTTGCCGCGCTTGAATTCAGTAGGTGACAGGTTGACTGACACGAACAGATTTTTTGGCCAGCGTGCAGCGCTACTGCACGCCGCATCAAGCACCCAGTTACTCAGGGAAAGGATCAGCCCGGATTCCTCGGCAATAGGGATAAATACGTCAGGTGGTATCAAGCCTCGCACGGGATGCTGCCAGCGCACCAATGCTTCGGCGCCCACCATCTGACCGTCGGCGATTCGATAGCGGGGCTGGAAATGCAGCCGCAGTTCACCGTGCTTGATGGCAAATCGCAGATCGTTTTCCAGACCACGACGTTCGATTATCCGGATGTTCATATCGCCCGCGTAGAATCGCCAGGTGTTACGACCTCCGGACTTGGCCTCGTACAGTGCGATATCCGCATAACGAAGCAGTTCAGCAGCCTCGCAGGCGTCATTGGGCGCCATCGCGATACCCATGCTGGCACTGACGAACACTTCCTGATCGTCAATCCTTATAGGGCCTTCGATAGAGTCTATGAGGCGCTGACAGAGTGCCTCGACTTCCTCTTGGGAGCTCATGTCGGTGAGGATCAGCACGAACTCATCGCCGCCGACGCGGGCAACCAGGTCGCCGTGACGCACGCAGTCTGCCAGGCGGCTCGACACTTCGTTGAGTACCAGGTCACCCGCCGCATGCCCGAGCAAGTCGTTCACCGGCTTGAATCTATCCAGATCCAGGCTGAGCATGACCAAAGGCTGCTCGACGGTCGGCATCGCCTTGAGTTTACCGTCCAGAAACTCCCGTAGACGTGTTCGGTTGGGTAATCCGGTCAGGGCGTCGTGCTGAGAGAGAAACTCGATCCGCCTGCGGGCTTCAACTTCCTCGGTCACGTCAGTTGCCGTGCCGCGGAACCCTTTATCCGGCATACCTCGCGCTGAAAGCCGCGTGATGCGCTCCCGCCCCTGGGTATCAACGTAATGGCACAGGAGGCTGATATCAGGGCGTCGATTCGGGATAGCGAGCCACTGGGACAACGACCCCAGTTCAGTGCTCAACAGATCATTGATCGCCTGCCCGATCCAGGCGGCTCTGGAGAGCCCGGTGACGACTTCGAATCGTTCGGACAAATAGGTGAAACGCCAGTCCTCGTCAATTTCCCAGACCCAGTCTGAACTGGCTTCAACGACGTCGCGAAACCGTGCTTCGCTGATGGCGAGTGAATCCTGGCTGTTCTGCAGAGAGGCGTAGCTGGCGTCCAGCGCGAGTGCCCCTGCGGTCGTGCGACGCAAAATGACGAAGGTCATAAAGCACACCAGGAGTGCACCGAGACCGATAAATGGCAGTCCTGTCCCCAGTAATCGCCGTCCGGGCTTCTCGGGCGTCCAGCGCAAACTGCCGGCGGAACCGTCTGCGCCCAATGGAAAGGCCGGCGCCCCGCCGATTTCATCGTCAGTGGCGACGTGCAAGTCTTCCACGCCGAAATCACTGCCTATCGACTCGAGCTTGGCGCGGTCCAGAAAGTCTACGAAAATCAGCACCGAGGGCAGCCGGTCATCACGCATCACTGTCGGGTCGGTGCCCGGCGTGATCGCGGCGGCTGCGACAAGGGCTGGCACCCCTCCCACGTTTATAAAAGTTGTAATGGTCGTTTCAGTTTCGGCCCCTGCGCGGGCTTTACCGAGAATGTCCGACACGGACTGCTTGAGCCAATCTTCGACTGCTACAGACTCAAGCTCACCGTTAACGACTGAATAGACCGTGCGATTGGCATCGTTGACAACGAACAGCCCCCGAAATCCGAAATCCGTATAAAGCGTCGGTCCCACATTTTGCCGCGTGAAAGCCCAGTCGGTGTCCACTTCGACATGCAGATGTCGGTAAGTGTCGCCCCAAAATGCGTAATCCTTGATGGTCGAGCGCGATGTTTTTTCCAGCGCCTGCACGGCTTTCTGCGTGTAGAAAGCACTTTCCCGCTGTTCCGTCCGGTCCAGGTCACGGGCCAGATAAAACAGCGAGAAGCCGGCGAGTAAAAACACCCCGGCCAATAAACCCACAAATTTGAGCAGCGAGGTTCGCGCCAGCGACAAGCTCGTAATATCGGCGCGGGTGACATCGCTTGAGGCGTGTTTCGGCGTCATGGCTGCCTTCTGATTGATGTAGCAATTCGGTGACATAAGAGGCTATCGGCTGCGTTAGCAAAATGATGAGACAGCGCCTAAGGTGTGGAACTGGCGGTGACGCGTCGTTTTGCCTCGTCTGGCAAGACCTGACCGGCGAAAGCTTGAGAGGGCAATTCAACATCAAACCGGCTGCTGATTGCCTTGCGCCCCACCGCTGTCAACGCCAATGCCCGACTATCCAGGTCCTGCGTCACCCATTTGCGCTTGATCGCCGTTTGCAGCAGGGCCGCCCCCAGCGCGCCGCCCAGATGCGGGCGCCGCATGCTCCAGTCCAGGCAGGGACAAGCAAATCGACGGCGCAACAGAGCCAGTGCCTTGACCTCAATGCCCAAGCCCTCGAACGCCCCTTCGCCCCGCTCGCTCAACTGATAGTCCTCATCGTCGGTCGCCACCAGCCAACCCGCCTCGAGCATTCGGTCATGCATCAGCACCGCCAGCGTACCGGCCATGTGGTCGTAACAGGTGCGGGCAAATTGCAGGCGATCCGGCGTACGCGGGCTGAAGGTTGGCGCGGCGTTCTGGCTGATCACCATCAACGCTTCCAACGCCTGGGCCACGCGCTTGTCAGCAAGGCTGTAATAACGATGCCGCCCCTGAACGTGCAACCGCACCAGCGCAAGCTCCTTGAGCCTGGCCAGATGCGCACTGGCCGTGGACGCACTGACCTCGGCAATCGTCGCCAGCTCGGTGCTGGTCCGCGCGTGGCCATCCATCAATGAACAGAGGATTTTCGTCCGTGCCGGCTCCGCAATGGCTGCAGCGACGTGTGAGATGCCGATGTCTTGGTGTTCTACGTTCATATTTCGCTCCCGGACGAATCAAGGCCGTTCCGAACTGAAGATAGTAGCAACACTTTTCAACCTCAGAACAAGGCTGCGACCCATGGACGCGATCATCGCTGCGACTCATCCCGATCCTTATCCCTATTACGCACAGCTGCGCGCCGAGGGTGGACTGATGTTCCATCAGGGGCTCAACCTGTGGGTGGCCAGCAGCGCCCGGGCTGTGGCTGCGGTGTTAGCGCATCCTGATTGTCATGTTCGCCCGTCCAATGAACCCGTGCCCCTGGCGATCGTTGGCGGGATGGCCGGGACCATCTTCGGTGAGTTGATGCGCATGAACGACGGCGAACGCCAGCGCTGCCCGAGGTCATCGATTCAGCCCGGATTGGCGCTGGTTGATTTGGACGAAGTAAAAACACTGATAGACGCTCGATTGATCACGCCTGACGCGGAGGGTCTGCGTAACGCCATGTTCCGTGGACCGGTCTGCGTGATCGCGGCGCTACTGGGCTTCTCCCCCGCTCAGGGCCGGATCATCAGTGCTCTGACAGCCGACTTCGTGGCCTGCCTGTCGCCCCTCAGCGATCAAGCGCAACTGGCAGCGGCACATTCCGCAGCCGAACAGTTCAACGGTTACTTCATAGAACTGCTGGATGACCCGCACAACCGAAGCGCCCTGCTAGCCGGCATCCGCCAACGCTTCGCCGCGACATCAGCAACCTCGCAAACGATCATCGCCAACCTGATCGGCTTGCTCTCCCAAACCTACGAAGCCACCGCAGGCCTGATCGGCAACACCCTGCTGGCGCTCATTCGAGATCCGGCGCTGCCCCGTGATTCAACAGGGATCGACGACTTGATCGCCGAAACCCAACGATTCGATCCACCGGTACAAAACACCCGCCGCTTCGTCGCCTCCCCCTGTGAGATCAATGGCGTCAGCATGAACACCGGGGATGTGATCCTAGTGCTGCTGGCGTCAGCCAATCGGGATCCGCAGCTGAATGACAACCCTGATGTATTCACACTTGATCGCCCGGATCGCCGAAGCTTTACCTTTGGCGCGGGTGGACATCTCTGTCCGGGGCAGGTGCTGGCGATGGAAATTTCCGCCGCGACGGTGAGGGAGGTTTTGGCGGTGAAGCTTGATCTGGGGCGATTGAGTTGGGAGTATCGGCGTTCGGTTAATGGGCGTGTTCCATTGTTCAAGGAGTGGCTGGGCAACTGAGCGTATAGGTCTGCCCTCCGTTCGACAGGGGCAATATTCTGGATGAAAAAAAGTGAGCTTTATCTATAAAAATCCATCGATGAGTCACGAAGAAGCCACAACTTTTCTCATGAGTGACGTGGAGACGGATGTTGCCGAGGCTTTGGTTTCAATAGGGTTAAACGAACAGGATGAAGCCTGGGCTCAAAATACTTGCCTGGAATACATGAGTAGAGAAAACCAGACAATCGTTTCGGCCGCCGTGTGTGCAGTGGGCCATTTAGCTCGCAGGCAGGTCGAATTGGACGTAGAGGCGGTGGACTCTGCACTTAGCAAAGTGAAGAAGAAATTTCCGGCCCTTGAGGGAATTGTCGCTGACGCTCTCGAGGATATTGCGTTTTTTACATGAGCTCTCAGGTCTTTGCGCGACAGCGCGGCGTCGAAGACGTGGCGGCACCTCCGACAGGGATAACGTTGAGCGGAGCACGCCCGCAAAGTCAGGTCGGCTGTCAGGCCGCCTCGCTTTGGCTTTTGATCTGCTTTTGATTTTCTTGCCCCATCGGAAGGCCGAGCGCAGGTTCTGCGCAGTGGGTAACCCGGCATGGATGCCGGGTCAACCCCGGCAATCATTCATCCCGAGTCAACACTTCCAGCAACTCGATCTCAAAAATCAGATTCGAATTCGGCGTAATCAACCCCATGGTTCGCTCGCCATAAGCCAGGTGCGCCGGCACCAGCAATTTGCGCTTGCCGCCCACCTGCATCCCCATGATTCCTTGATCCCAGCCCTTGATCACGCGCCCTGTCCCGATCACACACTGGAAAGGCTTCCCTCTACTGTAGGAGGAATCGAACTCGGTGCCATCTTCGAGCCAGCCACGGTATTGAGTCGTGATCAAAGCGCCCTTCACAGCCGCTTTGCCATCACCCGGTTCCAAATCGATAATCTGCAATTGCTCATTCATACGGCTTACTCGTCCACTGTCTGTCGCCCGGTTCATAGCGGGCATGGACGCAGGTTTTCGCAGAATCGCACGCCGTTGGCAATCCATGGAACCGAATCCTCAAACGTTCGCTCACATAAGTATCGACTTCGCACTCGGGAAAGGACGCTCTGATGAACGACTCACGATCACTGTGCAGCTTTATTCCGCCCTATATTCTCCACCGCATTATTGCCCGTGGCTCCGAGCGGCAACGCACCAGTGCGCGGGTCACGCTGACCCATGTGCGCACCCTGCGCCACGCCCCCTTCCCACCGGTACGCGCTCCCGTCGCGACAATGCTGCCACCCTCCAACCAGCCCGGCGTGGTGCAACGCAGCGTCCACGACGCTCAGGGGAAGATGCTCCTGCCCGGGATGCCAGTGCGCGTCGAACGCCAGCCACCAACGGGAGATCCGGCGGTCGATGAAGCCTATGACGCGTTGGGCGCCAGCTATGATTTCTTCTGGAAGGTGCTCGAACGCGATTCGATCGACAACAACGGCATGGCGCTGATTGGCAGCGTGCACTACGGCCAGGACTATGAAAATGCGTTCTGGAACGGTGCGCAAATGGTGTTCGGTGATGGCGACGGCGAGATTTTCGAACGTTTTACGCGCTCGCTGGATGTGATCGGCCACGAACTGTCTCACGGTGTGATTGAAAGTGAAGCGGGCCTGATCTACGCGAACCAGTCCGGGGCGTTGAATGAATCGATATCGGATGTTTTTGGGGTACTGATCAAGCAGCATGTGCTGGGCCAGACCGCCGAAGAGGCAGACTGGCTGATCGGCGCCGACTTGCTGACCCCGCAGATAAAAGGCGTCGGCTTGCGCTCGATGGCTCATCCCGGTACGGCCTATGACGACCCGCTACTCGGCAAGGACCCGCAACCGGCGCACATGAGCAAATTTGTCATCACCCAGGAAGACAACGGAGGTGTCCACATCAATTCCGGCATTCCCAATCGGGCGTTTTATCTGGCGGCCCAGGCGTTGGGCGGCTTCGCCTGGCAGAAAACCGGTCATATCTGGTATGACGCGTTATGCGACAAGCGCCTGAACAGTGAAGCCTCGTTCAGCGAATTTGCCGCGCTGACCATTGACCATGCCTTGCAGCGGTTTGGCACGGATGAAAGGCAGGCTGTGGCGCAGGCCTGGTCTGATGTCGGTGTTGAACTCAACCGGGAGAAACCATGAAAACCCTGCCTGCATTGGGTGACGATGCGGTTATCCATCTTTCCCGTCAGGGCGGTGTGGCCGCGATCCATGCCTTGACGCGTCCGCGCAGTATCGATTTCGCGCAGTGCGACATCAGCCAGCGCACGCGCATCTGTTCATTGCTCGAAGGCTGCCTGCCCATCGCTGATTCGACTTCTGGCCGCAGCGATCAGCGCTTCTATGAAATTGAAGTGCACTACCGCAGCGGCGAGCAAGCTGACCGAATGGTGCTGAAAGTACCGGAGGACCGGGCACCGGGTGACCTGGTCCACCTGTGGGACAAAGGCGAAGTGTTGTGAGGCTGCTGTTTTACGGCGCGCGCTCTTGGCGAGGGAACTTGCTCCCGCTGGAGGGCGAAGCCATCCTCTTGGTCTCAATACGCGACTAGAAAACGGGGCCGCTTCGCGCCCCAGCGGGAGCAAGCTCCCTCGCCACAGGTTTAATCCAGGATCACTGGATAGCTTGCATGACTCATGCAAGCGACCCTGCCAGCACTGCAGCGTTATTTCTCTACCGGCGTGATGTCGATGATCGTGCCGTTAGTAATCATCACCAGCATATATTTGTCATTGATCTGCACCCATTGGGACTGTTCCTTCGGAGCCTTCAGTCCTTTCGCTTTCCAGTTTTTCAGGGCTTTGTCGCTGCGCTGATAAATGTCCGGCGCGCGGTCGCCGACCACCAGCTCGCGGCTGTTGTTAACGCCGGGCTGTACGGTTTTCTGCGGTGGGTCATCCGCTTGAACGATGGGGCTGATACCGGCAACGCCTGCGGCAATGGCCAGGGCGGCGATCAAGGTTTTGCTGTTCATGGGTGATCCTCCAAGGATGTCGTGGTATGTGAACTCCGACTGCGCGCGAATGAAATCATTCATTTACGCCGCGTTGATTTAGCGCGGTACGCCAACAACACTCCATTCATACAATCATTGCGACCAAAGCTGACGCATGCCGTTACAGCCTTTATCCTTGTCGCCCGCCGTACCGAGTTCTGGAGTTCGTCATGCCCCACGAAGGCAACCTGTTGCAAGCCGCTGTTGTGTTTCTGTGCGCGGCGGTGCTCATCGTCCCCCTGGCCAAGCGCCTGCAACTGGGGGCTGTGCTGGGTTATCTGTTTGCCGGGGTGATCATCGGCCCATCAGTGTTGGGCCTGATCGGCAATCCACAAAGCGTCAGCCACATTTCCGAACTCGGGGTGGTATTGCTGCTGTTCATCATCGGCCTGGAACTGTCACCGCGGCGGTTGTGGGTGATGCGCAAATCAGTGTTTGGCGTCGGTCTGGCGCAGGTGCTGCTGACGGGTTCGGCGATTGGCCTGACGGCGTTGTTCGTGTTCGGCCAGCCCTGGAACAGCGCGATTGTGCTGGGCTTGGGCCTGGCGTTGTCCTCCACCGCGTTTGGCCTGCAAAGCCTGGCCGAACGCAAAGAGTTGACCAGCCCCCATGGGCGGTTGGCGTTCGCGATTCTGTTATTCCAGGACATTGCCGCGATCCCGCTGATCGCCATGGTTCCGCTGCTGGCGGGAGGCGATCACGTCACGACCGCGGCCGAGAACCTGAACCTGGGCTTGCGCGTGTTGGGCAGTATCGCTGTGGTGGTGATCGGCGGGCGGTATCTGCTGCGCCCGGTGTTTCGCGTGGTGGCGAAAGCCGGTTTGCCGGAGGTTTCCACTGCCACTGCGCTGCTGGTGGTCATCGGTACGGCGTGGTTGATGGACCTGGTGGGTATATCCATGGCGCTGGGAGCGTTTCTCGCGGGCCTGTTGCTGGCGGACTCCGAATATCGCCACGAACTTGAAGCGCAAATTGAGCCCTTCAAGGGGTTGTTGTTGGGGTTGTTCTTCATGAGCGTCGGCATGGGCGCGAACCTGAGCCTGCTGCTGAGCGCACCGATCACGGTGTTGGGCCTGACCCTGCTGCTGATCGCCATCAAGCTGCCGCTGCTGTTTCTCGTGGGGCGACTGGCCGGTGGCCTGAACAAGGTCAGCGCGATCCGCCTTGGTATCGTGCTGGCGGCAGGTGGTGAGTTTGCGTTTGTGGTGTTCAAGATTGGCCGCGACAAGGGTCTGTTCGAACCGCATCTGTACGACATGCTGGTCCTGACCATTACCCTCTCGATGGCCGTGACGCCGCTGCTGTTGCTGATTTGCGCACGACTGGTCAGCCCCAAGGTGCAGCCGGTGGAAGTGCCGGAGAAATTCCGTGAAATCGATACCGACACGCCACGGGTGGTGATCGCCGGCATGGGCCGCATGGGGCAGATCGTCGCGCGTATTCTGCGGGCGCAGAACATCAAGTTCGTCGCGCTCGACACCTCGGTGGAAACCATCGAACTGTCGCGCAGCTTTGGCGGCGTGCCGGTGTTCTACGGCGACCCGATGCGCCCGGAGATCCTCAGCGCGGCCAAGGTCGAGCAGGCAGAGTACTTCGTCATTGCTACAGATGACCCGGATACCAACATCAAAACCGCCGAGTTGGTGCACAAGCTGTATCCGCATATCAAGATCATCGCCCGTGCCCGTAACCGCCAGCACGTGCACCGGTTGGTGGATCTCGGAGCCGAGGCCATTCGGGAAACCTACTATTCGAGCCTGGAAATGAGCCGGCGCACGCTGGTCGGCTTGGGCCTGACCCAAGCCCAGGCCGATGCGCGGATCAAGCGCTTCAAGCACCACGATGAGCAGGTGCTGGAAGCTCAGCACGCGATTTATGACGATGAAGCGAAAGTGCAGCAGTCGGCGCAGGAGGCTCGGGCGGAATTGGCGAAGTTGTTCGAATCCGATCAGTTGGAAGAGCAGGAAGCAAGCAAGGCCTGAACCTTGTGGTGAACAGTCTGGCCCCATCGCGAGCAGGCTCGCTCCCACATTTGATCAGCGGTGAACACTGGATCTGCGTCCAACACACATCCCTTGCGGGAGCTGGCCTGCCAGCGATGGCGGTGTGTCAGACGATGATGATGTTGAAGGTGCAGGAACGATAACGCGGCACTTCAGGTAAACCCCATTCCAAGGAACGCACGATGACCGATCAACCCTCGCCGGCCCTCAAGGAAATCTTTAACGCCGAGCGCCTGCAGCACATCGCCGCCGAAATGACCGCTGTGTACCCGGCGTTCAACGCCAAGGCGTTCCTGAAAATGGCCAATGAAGGCCTCGCCGAATTGTCTATCATGCAGCGCATGGCCAGGGTCAGTGAGTGTCTGCATGCGGTGCTGCCACTGAGCTACGAAGATTCCCTGACCGTCCTCCGCGACCTGGCGCCGCGCTTAAACAGCGGTTTCGTCAGCATTTCATTGCCCCACTACGTCGCCACGTACGGGAGCCACACCTTCGATACGTCCATGGAGGCATTGAAGTACTTCACCGCGTTCGGTTCATCCGAGTTCGCGGTCCGGCACTTCCTGCGCAGTGACGTCGAGCGTTCCCTCGCAGTCATGCACCAATGGTCACTGGATGACAATGAACACGTCCGGCGCCTGGCCAGCGAAGGCAGCCGACCGCGCTTGCCCTGGTCTTTCCGTCTGGAAAAGATCCAGGCCAACCCGGCGCTGGCCGCCGCGATCCTCGACAACCTCAAGGCCGACGAGAGTCTCTACGTGCGCAAGTCGGTGGCCAACCACCTCAATGACATCACCAAGGATCACCCCGAGTGGGTGCTGGACCTGATCGAAGGCTGGCCGCTGGACAACAAGCACACCGCCTGGATCGCCAAACATGCGTTGCGCAGCCTGATCAAACAGGGCAATCAGCGGGCGCTGGCGATCATTGGCGCGGGCGGCAAACCCGAGGTCGAAATCACCCGAGTAAAAGTCGAACCGCCAGTGATCGGGCTCGGGGAGAAAATTACCCTGTCCTTTGCCGTGAAATCCACAGTCGAGAATAGCCAGCGGTTGGTGATCGACTATGCCATCGACTACGTCAAAGCCAATGGCAGCACGTCGGCGAAGGTGTTCAAGCTCAAGGCGTTGACGCTGCCCGGCGACTCGACGGTAAACGTCAGCCGCGCACAGCAGATCAAGGAACTCACCACTCGCAGGCATTACGCCGGCAAACACGCGGTGCACATTCTGGTGAATGGCGAGCGCCTGGCCAGTACGTCGTTCGAGATCCTCGACTGAAATCCGTCTCTCTGTAGGAGCTGTGTAGGAGCTGTGTAGGAGCTGTCGAGTGAAACGAGGCTGCGATCTTTTGACGTTGGCTTTTAAAAGCAAGATCAAGAGATCGCAGCCTCGTTTCACTCGACAGCTCCTACACAGCTCCTAAACAGTTCCTACATGGGGCGCGACCGTTAAGTCGTGCTTGCGTTCATGCCCAACAACAGCGCCTGCTCACGCTCACACAGCTCCACTACGTAATCCCACAACACCCGCAGCCGCACCGATTTGTGCAACTCGCGGCGGGTGCTGATCCAGTAGCTGCGCAGAATGCTTTCCTCTGGCAACAACGGCACCAGTCCCGAGTCGGCGCTGGCCATGTAGCACGGCAGCACAGCGATCCCCAGTCCCGAGCGCGCCGCCTGTTGCTGGGCGATGACGCTGGTGCTGTGGAAGACCACCTGCGGATTGCGGCAGAAGCTGTTGAGGAACATCAATTCCTGGCTGAACAACAGGTCGTCGACGTAGCCGATCCAGGCGTGACGCCCAAGGTCTTCACGGCTGCGCAAGGGCGGCGCACGGTCGAGATAGTCCTGACTGGCATACAACGCCAGGCGGTAGTCCGTGAGTTTGCGGGTGACCAGCATGTCCGCCGCCGGGCGTTCGAGGTGGATGCTGATTTCGGCTTCGCGATTGAGGATGCTGACGAATCGCGGCACCGCGACCAATTCCACTTCCAGCCCCGGATACCGCTCGAACAAACCGTTCATGCGACTGGCGAGAAACATGATGCCCAGCCCTTCGGTCACGCCAACGCGAATCTTGCCCAGCGGTGCCGTTGACTGGGTGATTTCCTCCTGGGCCAGCAACGCGACGTTTTCCATCGCTTCGGCATGTTTAAGCAGCGCTTCGCCGGCCGGCGTCAACTCGTAACCTTGGGCGTGCTGCACGAACAAGGCGGTGCCCAGGCTTTTTTCGATGGCTTCAATGTGCCGGGCTACCGTGGCGTGGGTGGTGTTCAAGCGCCGGGCCGCCGTCAGCAACCGCCCGCTGCGCTGCAACTCAAGAAAAAACCGCAGGTCATTCCAATCGAACATGAATCGTCCTTAGGGCTACGCTGTTTAAAAACGCACAGCGGCTGCGCAAAAACTAACATTCTTTAAACGAAAGCTAACAACTAGGATGACCGACAACAAGAACAACAAGACGAGGTCAGGGATGCAGACTTCCCTAGATGAATACGACTACATCGTGGTCGGCGCCGGTCCGGCGGGTTGTTTGCTGGCCAATCGACTGTCGGCCAACGCGCAACACCGGGTACTGCTGCTCGAAGCCGGCGGCCGCGATAACTACGCCTGGATTCATATCCCGGTGGGTTACCTGTTCTGTATCGGCAACCCGCGCACCGACTGGTGCTTCAAGACCGAGGCGCAAGCCGGTCTGCAAGGACGGGCCTTGAGTTATCCGCGGGGCAAGGTGCTCGGCGGTTGTTCTTCCATCAACGGCATGATTTACATGCGCGGCCAGGCCGGTGATTACGACGGCTGGGCCGCAGATGGCAATCCGGGCTGGCGCTGGAACGACGTGCTGCCGATGTTCAAGAAAAGCGAAGACCATTTTGCCGGTGACTCCGAGTTTCATGGCGCGGCCGGGGAATGGCGGATCGAGCGTCAGCGCCTGTCATGGCCGATTCTGGATGCCTTCCGTGACGCTGCCGAACAAACCGGCATCGCCAGCATCGATGACTTCAACCAGGGCGACAACGAAGGCTGCGGCTATTTCCAGGTCAATCAGAAAGGCGGAGTACGCTGGAACGCGGCCAAGGCATTCCTCAAACCGGTCCGCCATCGCCCCAACCTTACCGTACTGACCGACGTCGAAGTCGACCGCGTGCAGCTGGAAAACGGCCGCGCCTCGTCGGTCATCACTCGCTGCAGCGGCCAGCCTAAAACGTTCAAGGCTCGCAAGGAGATCATCCTGTGCGCAGGCGCCGTCGGCTCACCGAGCATCCTGCAACGCTCCGGCATCGGCCCTCGCCCGCTGCTGGAAAAACTCGGCATTGGCGTCGTCCATGAGCTCCCCGGCGTGGGCGGCAATCTGCAGGATCACCTGCAACTGCGCTTGATCTACAAGCTGGAAAACGCCCGCACCCTGAACCAGATCGCCGGCAGTGTGTGGGGCAAGATGGGCATGGGCCTGCGTTACCTGTACGACCGCAGCGGGCCGCTGTCCATGGCGCCGAGCCAATTGGGCGCCTTCGCGCGTTCAGGGCCGGAACAGACGTCGGCCAATCTCGAATACCACGTGCAACCGCTGTCGCTGGAGCGTTTCGGCGAGCCGTTGCACGCCTTCCCCGCCTTTACCGCGTCGGTGTGTGATCTGCGACCGCAAAGCCGGGGCCGTATAGACATCCGCAGCGCCAACCCTCAGGACGCGCCGCTGATTCAGCCTAATTACTTGAGTCATCCAGAAGATTTGCGTGTCGCCGCAGACGCCATTCGCCTGACCCGTCGCATCGTTTCCGCACCGGCGCTGCAAGGGTTCAAACCGGTGGAGTACCTGCCCGGCGATCGTTTGCAAAGTGAAGAAGAACTGCATGAGGCAGCGGCCCGGATTGGCACCACCATCTTCCACCCGGTCGGCACCTGCAAGATGGGCAATGACGCGGACGCGGTGGTAGATGCTCAACTCAACGTCCACGGCATCCCCGGCCTGCGCATCGCCGACGCCTCGATCATGCCGAAAATCACCTCGGGCAACACCTGTTCGCCTACGCTGATGATTGCCGAGAAAGCGGCACACTTGATCCTCAACCCAGCCACAAGGAGCATCACAGGGCCGAAGGAACTGGCCACACACCCCTGAACGGCATACACCTCTGTAGGAGCAAAGCTTGCTCGCGATGGCTTTAAATCTGGTTAACCGCGGTATCGTTGATCGCGAGCAAGCTTTGCTCCTACAGGAAGTACACACCCGATAAATCGAAGTAGCGGCGCCAACCCACAAGGCCGGCGCCGACAGTGGAACAACAAAAACAATCACTGTAAGGGATACCGATATGTCAGAACATGTTCAGCCTCTGGAGTCCGTGGGCCGCGCCGAGATAGGCCACGACACCCGCAAAGTCATTTTCGCGTCGTCACTCGGGACGGTGTTCGAGTGGTACGACTTTTTCCTCTACGGCGCCTTGGCGGCGGTGATCAGCAAGCAGTTCTTCGCGGGGGTCAACGACACCACGGCGTTCATCTTTGCCTTGATGGCCTTTGCCGCCGGTTTTATCGTGCGGCCTTTCGGCGCACTGGTCTTCGGGCGTCTTGGGGACATGATCGGGCGCAAATACACCTTCCTCGCCACCATCGTCCTGATGGGCCTGGCCACCTTCTGCGTCGGATTGCTGCCGACCTACGCCAGCATCGGCATCGCGGCACCGATCATCCTCGTGATTTTGCGCATGCTTCAGGGCCTGGCCCTGGGTGGCGAGTACGGCGGCGCTGCCACCTACGTCGCGGAACACGCACCGATGGGCAAACGCGGGTTCCACACCAGCTGGATACAATCCACCGCGACCCTCGGCTTGTTGCTGTCGCTGCTGGTGGTGCTCGGTTGCCGCTACTTTACCGGTGACCAGTTCGAAGTCTGGGGCTGGCGCATTCCGTTTCTGTTTTCCATCGTGCTGCTGGGCATTTCGACCTGGATTCGACTGAGCCTGCACGAGTCTCCGGCCTTCGTGAAAATGAAAGAGGAAGGCAAGCTCTGCAAACAGCCGATCCGCGATTCATTCGGCAAATGGGAAAACCTCAAGGTCGTACTGATCGCCCTGTTCAGCATCAACGCCGGTCAGGCCGTAACCTTCTATGCCGCGCAGTTCTACGTGTTGTTCTTCCTCACGCAGTTCCTGAAAATGGACCCTGCCCTGGCCAACAGCCTGCTGATTGTCAGCGTCATCATCGGTGCACCGTTCTTCATTTTCTTCGGCTGGCTCTCGGACAAGGTCGGGCGCAAACCCGTGTTGATGGTGGGCCTGCTGCTGGCGACCGCGCTGTACTTCCCGATCTTCAAGACTCTGGCCCATTACGCCAACCCGGCCATCGACCAGGCCAGCCAACAGGCGCCCATTAGCGTACTGGCCGACCCGGCTACCTGCACCTTCCAGTTCGACCCGGTGGGCAAGGCGAAATTTGACAGCCCGTGCGACAAGGTCAAGACCTTCCTGGTCAAGCAAGGCCTGCCGTACACCAGCGCTGCAGCACCCGCCGGCAGTGGCGTGCAGGTCAGCGTCGGCGATGTGAAAATCGACGGTTATGACGAAGCAGCCTTGCGCGGTGCGATCACCTTGGCCGGCTACCCGTCACAGGCGGACGCTCAACTGATCAACAAACCGATGATCGTGGCGCTGATTGTCGCGCTGATCATCATCTCCGCCATGTGCTATGGCCCGCTGGCAGCGCTGATGGTCGAACTGTTCCCGACGCGCATCCGCTACACCTCGATGTCCCTGCCCTATCACATCGGCAATGGCTGGTTCGGCGGATTCCTGCCGACCGTGTCGTTCGCCCTGGTGGTGTACACCGGGGATATTTTCTACGGACTCTGGTACCCGGTGTTGATCACCGGGGTGAGCCTGGTGGTGGGGATGATCTTTCTGCGTGAGACGAAGAACGTGGATTTGGACACTAACTGAAGCCAGCGAAGAAAAACCCGCACACGCGGGTAATGCTGCTTATTTAAGCGGTACCCAGACACTTGTGGCGAGGGGATTTATCCCCGTTCGGCTGCGCAGCAGTCGTAAAACCATCACGCTAGGTGTACCTGATACACCTCGGTGGCAGGTTTTGGGGCCGCTTCGCAGCCCAACGGGGCGGTGCGACGTTTCGCTGAATCCCCTCGCCACAGGGTTTTCGGTAATCTGGACTCAGCACTGCGCAACACAGCCCCGCCACTCACCCGATCGAGGCACCTGTATTCATGATCATTTCATCTGCATCCGACTATCGCGAAGCGGCACGTCGCAAACTTCCCCGTTTTTTGTTCGATTACATCGACGGGGGAGCTTATGCAGAGCACACGCTGAGGGCCAATAGCGCTGATCTCACCGGTATCAGCCTGCGTCAGCGCATTCTTAAAAACGTTGAAACCCTGAGCCTGGAGACCACCCTCTTCGAGCAAAAACTGGCCATGCCAATCATCCTCGCGCCGGTAGGCCTGACCGGCATGTTCGCCCGCCGGGGTGAGGTACAAGCGGTCAGGGCGGCCGAAAACAAAGGCATTCCTCTATGCCTGTCGACGGTCTCGGTGTGTTCCATCGAAGAAGTCGTCGCCCAAAGCCAACAACCCATCTGGTTTCAGCTGTACGTGTTGAAAGATCGGGGCTTCATGAAAAACGCCCTGGAACGCGCCAAGGCCGCTGGCGTGAAGAACCTGGTGTTTACGGTCGACATGCCGACCCCCGGTGCCCGCTATCGGGATGCTCACTCGGGCATGTCCGGGCCCTTCGCCTCGTCACGGCGCATGCTGCAAGCCATGACCCGCCCTGACTGGGCCTTCAACGTCGGACTGATGGGGCGCCCACACGATCTGGGGAACATCTCCAGGTACCTCGGCAAAGCGGTGACGCTCGAAGACTACATGGGCTGGCTGGCGAATAACTTCGATCCGTCGATCAGCTGGAGCGACCTGGAATGGATTCGGGATTTCTGGAAAGGCCCAATGATCATCAAAGGCATTCTTGACCCTCAGGATGCCAGGGACGCAGTCACTTTCGGCGCGGACGGCATCGTCGTGTCCAACCATGGTGGCCGGCAGCTGGACGGTGTGCTCTCCACCGCCCGGGCATTACCACCGATTGTCCAGGCGGTCGGCAACGATCTGACGGTGCTGGTGGATTCTGGAATTCGCTCGGGGCTGGACGTGGTTCGCATGCTGGCGCTGGGCGCGAAAGGCGTATTGCTGGGGCGGTCGATGGCCTATGCGCTGGCTTCGGATGGTCAACGCGGGGTGGAGAACATGCTGGATATCTTCGCCAAAGAGATGCGCGTGGCAATGACGTTGACCGGGGTGACGTCGATTGGTCAGATCGACGAAACCACGTTGGTGCACACCATCGCATAAACACCACGAACCCCTGTAGCAGCTGCCGAACGCAGCCTCGGCAGCTGCTACAGGGTTCTGCGTCGCTGCGCGGTCAGGACCGATCAGAAACTCGCCTTGACCGACATCATGAAATTACGCGGATCACCGTAATAATTCCCGAACGTCTCGGTCCCGATGGTGGCGTAGTAGCGCTTGTCGAACAGGTTGTTGCCGTTGAGGGCGACTGACCAGGTGTCGTCGATGCGGTAGCCGATTCGCCCGTTCCAGATCGCGTAACCCGATTGGCTGAGCTTCTCCCCCGTCGCCGGCGACAACCGGAAGTTATCGCTCTGCGCGTTGACACCCGCACCGATACTGAACCGCTCCAGCGCCCCGCCCAACGCGTAGTCACCCCACATGCGCAACACATGCCGCGGCACGTAGCTGTTGAACGCCGCACCGTTCAGACTGCTGTCGATGTCGTCGAGGGTCTTGGTCTGGGTGTAGGTGTAGCCCGCGAGCAATTGCAGGCGCTCGATGACTTCCCCGCTGATCTCGGCTTCGAAACCCTGTGCGCGAACCTTCCCGGCGTTGACGTAGCAATAGCCGTCCGATGACGGGCAGGAAGAGTTGTAGTCGGTCTGCGCCTGGTCTTTCTGGATCGTGCGGAACAGGTTGAACGAGCTGTTCAGGCGACCGTCGTACCAGGCGCCCTTGATCCCCAGTTCATAGCTCTGGCCCACCAACGGCTTGAGGGTCGAACCATCCTCGGCGCGGAAGTTACCTTGCGGGGTAAAAATATCCGAATAGCTGGCGTAGGCCGTGAGGTTCTCGTTGAGGTCCAGCAGCACGCCGGCAAAGGGTGTGACCTGGCCGGTCTCGGTGGTGCTGGAATGCTCTGAGGTACCTGAATTGATGAACACCGAATCCGTGTCGGAGTTGTACCAGCTCACCCGTCCGCCCATGACCAGCGTCAGCGGGTCCGCCAGCTTCAAACGCAAGGTCGAGTAAACGCCCTTCTGTTTGGTCACGGAATTGACCGGTCCGCCGCGGGACGAGTTATCGGTGAAGTAGCTGTCGTCCGGCTCGGGGATATGTTTGTCCGGGTTGAATACATTCTGCCGCTGCGGCAGGAAGGCCACGGAGTAGAAGTCATCCTTTTTTGAACGACTGGCGTTGAAGCCCACCACCAGTTCGTGTTGCTGGCCGAAGGCGCCAAACTTGCCATCCACGTAGGCGTCGAGGCCGTAATCCACCTGATCGTAATCGTACAGGCTGCCCAGCATGCCGGTGGTGTCGACGCCGGGCGTTACGGACCCTGACGCGAAGGCGTACTTGATGTCCTGGGTGTTCTTTGTATAAACACTGGCGACCTTCAATGCCCAATCATCGTTGATCTGGTGTTTCACATCACTGAACACGGTAGTGCGCTTGCTGCGCCAGGTGTTCCAGGACGGATCAAGGCAGGTTGAGCGACTGAGTTTCAGGTCGCTGCCGTCCTTGTAACGCGGCAGCCCGCCCCAGCAAGGACTGGCGTCGACATCTTCATAGGCCACGCCCAGACCCAGCGTCGTGTCGGGGCTCAGATCGAAGTCGAGCGCGCCGTAATAGACCTGGTCCTTGCGATTCGCGTCGTCGACGAAGTAGTGCCGGCTCTGCTCGGCGACCACGGCCCGGCCGCGCAAGGTGCCCGAATCATTCAACGGACCGCTGGTATCCACCTGACCGCGATAATTGTCATAACTGCCACCGGACAGCGTCACCTCGGTGTGCGGCGTGGCTGTACCGCGTTTGCGCACGAAGTTCACTCCGCCTGCGGTGCCTCCGGCCCCCTTCATCATCCCGGCCGCACCACGGAGCACTTCGACCCGGTCGTAATAGGCCATGTCACCGCTGAAACTGTCGGCCTGGACATACAGGTTGCCCATGTCCAGCGGCACACCGTCGTACTGATACTGGCCCGACATCCGAAAGCCCCGGGAGTAGAAATACTTACCGCCCATGGTCGAGTCATACACCGTAATGCCGGGCGTTTTTTCCATGACCTGATCGATGGTATTGAGGTTCTGGTCATCGAGCATCTTGCGGGTCATCACCGTGACCGATTGCGGTGTTTCCTTGAGCGAGTGTTCGCCCTTGCCGATGGTCACCGCGCCGGTGGTGTATGAGCCACTGTCCTCGGTGGTCGCACCGAGCACCTGCCCATTGATGTTGGTCGCCCCCAGCTCCAGGGCCGAACCGATTGCCGGCGCGGGGCGCAGGATGTAGGTGCCATTGGATTGAGGTTCGGCTTGCAGGCCACTGCCGCCCAGCAGCCGGGCGAATCCTTCACTGACAGCGAAAGTCCCTTTGAGCCCGGGCGATCTCATGCCTTCAGTCTGGCGCGCATCAAACGAAATGGCGGCGCCTGCGGCACTGGCGAAATGGCTGAGTACTTCGGCCAGCGGGCCTGGGGCGATGTCGAACGATTGAACCGAATTCTGTTGTTGTGGCGGTGCGGCGATTGCCGAAACCGGCCATGGACCTATCGTCGTTGCCGCGAGCAATCCGACCTTTATTGCGATCGCCAGACGACCTGGCGCGTACACCCGAGACATGCTTACCCTCCCCCAAGAACCTTCAATAAGTGCTTACTGAGGGATGAGCCGAACGATGTGGTTGAAAAGTGCAAATGAACCGAATGTTTTTTTGCCGGGCTCACTCACAATCCGGTGGGAGCAAAGCTTGCTCGCGATAGCGGTGGCACATCCAGAATCAATGTTGCTTGACACGCCGCCATCGCGAGCAAGCTTTGCTCCTACAGGGGCAGCGTTGCTCCTACAGCGAGACCGTCACCCAATACCGGCTGTAGCGACTCACGCGCAGCGAAAAACCACTCTCCAATGCTGCCAACGCACGGTCCGTGTTATCGATGGGGAACGCGCCGGACACCTTCAAATCGGCGATGCGCGGATCACAGCGCAACACCCCTGTGCGATAGCGGGAAAGGTCGGCCAGCAACTCCGCCAGAGGACGGTCAATGGCGATGATGCTGCCCTGCTGCCAGGCGCCCGTCGACGCATCGGTACGCCCGACCGGCCCCAGCTCACGAGCATTGAAATTCAGGCGCTGACCGGCTTCCAGTCGCACCTTCCTGTCTGTCCCATGGGCACTGACTTCAACCGCTTTTTCCAGCACCGCCACCTCGGCGCCCTGGTTTTGAGACTGAACAATAAAGCGCGTTCCCAACGCCAGGACTTCACCGTGTGCCGTCACCACTTTGAACGGTCGCTGCGAAAGGTCAACGGCCGTCGACACCAAAATTTCCCCCCACAACAGTTCCAGCACCCGTTGCCGACCGTCGAAACGCAGGTTGACCGACGTATCGGTGTTCAGGAGCAACGAACTTCCATCCGCCAGCCGGATCTCTCGACGCTCCCCAACTGCAGTGCGTAAATCAGCAAACAGGTTCTGCGTTGTTTCACTGCGCCAGCCCAGCCAACCGAGCGACCCGGCCGACGCCAGCATCACCACGCTGCGCAGCACTTGTCGCCGGGATCGATCCGCGCCGCGCAAGGCCGGCGATGCCAGGGCGCCTGGCACGCTCGCTATCTGTTCGCCCACCGCCGTCATCCGTTGCCAGGCCTGACGATGTGCGGGGTCCGCATTCAGCCACGCGTGCCACTCCCGCCGATCCCCATCGGTCGCGACCCCGGACTGAAGCCGTGCGTACCACCGAGCCGCCACGCTGATCGCCGCCAATTCGGCTGTCGACAGGCTCATGCCAGCTGCAACTGAATCTGCATCAGGCAGCAATGCTCCATGGCTTTGGCCATGTGGTTGTTGACCGTGCGCACGCTGATATTTAAACGTTCGGCGATCTGCGGGTAAGTGAGGCCGTCGAACTGGGACAGGATGAACGTCTGCTTGACCTTCGCTCCCAGGCCTTGCAGCAGCCGATCAATTTCCATCAGGGCCTGTAGCAGGATCGCCTGATCTTCCAGCGAGGGTTGTTGCCATTCAGGCATGGCACCCAGGGCTTCCAGGTACGACTGTTCAAGCGAGCGCCGCCGGAACAGATCGACCAACAGGCCCTTGGCGATCATCGACAGATAGGGTCGCGGCTCGCGGATTTCCAGCGCGTTACGCGCCTTGATCACCCGAACGAAGGTGTCCTGCGCCAAATCAGCGGCATCGAACGAGTTGTTCAGGCGCTTGCGCAGCCAGCCACTGAGCCAGCCGTGGTGGTCGCAATACAGATCATTGACGGCGCTGCGCAGGGACAATTCGTGGGCGGACATGACGATGGAATAATTCGCGACTGATAATGACTCGCATTGTCATAGTTGTAACCGGTTGTTGGCAATAGCCATTATCAGTTGCTGATCCAAACCCCTTTGCGACCAGACATGCCTATCAGACTTCGGACTCCAGAAGCTCAAACTTCACCTGATCAGGGTAGAACGCTACATAACCTCTGATCTGCTCGACCGATACCTTGGGATCTTCATAACTCCACACCGCATTGGCGCCTTCGTGCCCTGGGATCTGCAGACTGAAATAGACGGCGTCGCCCTTGTATGGGCAATAACTGGTGTGGTCGGTCCGTGCGAAATATTTTTCGTCGATGTCTTCGCGCGGTACGTAATACACCGGAGGGTAGTTGGCCTCCAGCATCACCAGCGCACGTGCTGACGCAGCCACCTGGATACCGTGGAACTTCACTAGAAGACAACCCGGTTGTTCTGCGATGGTAATGACGGCGGGGGGAGTAGGCATGGAATGCATTCCTCTTTGAAGGGCTGGAATCACTGATGGCCGAGGCGTTGACCTGATTGAAGAGCTTGCCAGTGGCGACTGAGCTCGCTCCCGCTGGGTGTCAGGCAACCACCTGCACGGCCCATCCTTCAGGTATAACCCATCTTTTCCCCTCGCGATGGCTCCACAGCCGAACGGAAGCAAGTTCGCCTCTCTTCATCGACTGCAAAGGGCGAACGGCAGAACATCGTCATGCTCGTCATGCTCGTAATGACCGGAAACCGGAAGACTGTACATCCATACAGATAAAGGTTGCTCCATCGTTCGTCACCCGCCATTCTGTGCGCCTCTGACACGCTTGTAGAACGATGGTGGTTATGCGGCTGTATCTCTGTGAAAAACCCTCCCAGGCCAAAGACATTGCGGCTGTTCTTGGCGCAAAACGTCGCGGCGACGGCTGCTGGCTGGGAACGGACGTCACTGTGACCTGGTGCATCGGCCACCTGCTGGAGACCGCGCCGCCGGATGCCTATGACGCTCGATACAAGCGCTGGGTACTGGCCGACCTGCCGATCATTCCGGACAAATGGAAGATGACCGTCAAACCGCGCACAGCCAGTCAGTACAAGGCGGTCAAGCGGTTGTTGGGCGAGGCCGATGAATTGGTGATTGCCACGGACGCCGACCGCGAGGGCGAAATGATCGCCCGGGAACTGGTCGAGCATTGTCGTTACCGTGGCCCGATTCTGCGCCTTTGGTTGTCCGCCCTGGACGACGCGTCGATCCGCAAGGCCCTGGCAGCGCTCAAGCCAGGCGCCGAGACCTTCAGCCTTTACCACTCGGCGCTGGGCCGCTCCCGGGCTGACTGGCTGATCGGGATGAACATGAGTCGGCTGTTCACGCTACTGGGACGCCAGTCCGGTTATCAAGGCGTGTTGCCGGTGGGTCGGGTGCAAACGCCTACCCTGCGCCTGGTAGTGGATCGCGACCGCAGCATCGCCGATTTCGTCCCGGTCGCGTACTGGGCCATCGATGTGCACCTGCGGCACGACGGCACCGTATTTACGGCGCAATGGCGGGCGGCCTCCGAGGTTTGCGATGATCAGGATCGCTGCCTGAATCAGGCACTGGCGCAGCAGGCGGCGAGCGCTATTGCCAGCGCAGCCAGTGCCCGAGTCATCAAGCTCCGCACCGAGCGCATGCGCGAAGTCGCACCACTGCCCTTCGACCTGGGCACCTTGCAGGAAGTCTGCTCGAAAAAACTCGGTCTTGGCGCGCAGGAAACCCTCGACATCGCCCAGGCGCTCTACGAAACCCACAAAGTCATTACCTATCCACGTAGCGATTGCGGCTACCTGCCGGTCAGCCAGCACAGTGAAGCGCCGTCCATTCTAACGGCACTAAAACAGGCCGATCCGACCCTCAACGCTTTGAATGATTACCTTGAACCTCAGCGGCGCTCCCGGGCCTGGAACGATGCCAAGGTCAGCGCCCACCACGGGATCATTCCGACGGCGGCGGCGAAAAATCTCGAGAGACTGGTGGGCAAGCAGCGAGCGGTGTACACGCTGATTCGCGCACGTTACCTGGCGCAGTTCCTGCCCAACCATGAATACGACCGCACTCAGGCCGACTTCGATTGCGCCGGCGAGGCGTTGCGAGCCGTCGGCAAACAGATCGTCGAACCCGGCTGGAAACGCGCCTTGCCCGAGGCCCTGGCGCCGGCGAAAGGACGCGAGGCACCGGCACCGCAGACCTTGCCGGCGCTGGCTGAAGGGCGTGACTGCGCGATCGCTGACGTCAAACTCAAGGACCTCTGGACACAACCGCCCAAGCCTTTCACCGAAGGCGACCTGATCAAGGCGATGAAGAACGTCGCCAAGCTGGTGGAAGACCCGTTGCTCAAGCAAAAACTCAAGGACACCACCGGCATTGGCACCGAGGCAACACGCGCATCGATCATTCAGGGTCTGCTCGACCGTGGCTACCTGATCAAAAACGGCAAGGCGCTGGCGGCGACCCCGGCAGCGTTCAGCCTGATCGATGCGGTGCCGCGCGCCATCGCCGATCCCGGAACCACGGCGATCTGGGAGCAGGCACTGGATATGGTGCAAAGCGGCGAAATGAGCCTGGAAGAATTCGTCACCAAACAGGCGGCGTGGATGAGCAAGCAAGTCGCCCGGTGCGCTGGACTGAGCCTGACCATCAGCGGTCCTGCCAGTCCCGCCGGGCGCGCTGCAACACCGTGGAAAAACAAACGCAAACCCGCCAAGCGCAAAACCACGACTGGCGCCAAACGCACGACCAAACCCGCAAGCAAAGCATAAGGGCACTTCGAGCTGACCGTGATGGTCTAGTGTTCTTCAAGCCCGGCGACAGCCCCAACCCTGAAAGGCATCGAACATGATCATTGTCCATCACCTGAACAACTCTCGCTCCCAGCGCATTCTCTGGCTGCTGGAAGAGCTGGCCATTCCCTACGAGCTGAAACGCTACCAGCGCGACCCGAAAACCAACCTCGCACCGCCGGAACTCAAGGCGGTGAATGCCCTGGGTAAATCCCCGGTGATCGAGGACGGCGCACAGAAGCTGATCGAGTCCGCAGCGATCATCGATTACCTGATTCGACGTCACGGCGAAGGCCGCCTGCAGCCTGATCCAGCCACCCCTGCCTATGATGAGTATGTGCAATGGCTGCACTTCGCCGAAGGCTCGGCAATGTTGCCACTGATGTTGAACCTGTACGTAGGTCGCCTCGGCGAGGCCGGTGCCCCGTTACACCCACGGATTAATTCGGAAGTGGCCAACTACCTCGGCTACCTCGACACAGCGCTGAGCAAATCCGATTATCTGCTGGGCAATGAATTCACCGCCGCAGATATCCAGATGAGCTTTATCGGCGAGATCGCCAGAGCCCAAGGCAAGCTGGGCCAGTACCCGCATGTTGCAGCCTGGGTCGAGCGCTTCCAGAAGCGTCCCGCGTATGCGGCCGCACTGAAGACAGGCGGCCAGTACGACTTCGCTCCGCACTGATTCAACCCGTCAGGAGCCGCCCCAATGCCCTCGGTAGAACTGCACGCCGCCCACCGCGACGAATTGGAAACCATTGAGAATCTGATGCAGTTCTACACCTACGACCTCAGCGAGTGGATGCCGCTGAAGCTGGGTGGGCATGGCTTCTTCGACATCCAGCCGATGCCGGATTACTGGCGTAAACCGACCACCCAACCCTTTTTGATTACCGTCGATGGCGAGCTAGCCGGCTTCGTGACCGTGGATGACAACACTCATCTGGAGGGCGCGGTGCACAACATCGGTTATTTGTTCGTCGCTCGGCGCTTTCGCGGTCAAGGTGTCGCACAGTTTGTCGTCTCTGCCCTCTTGAGCCGTCACCCCGGTGAATGGCAAATTTTCCATCTCGATAAGAACCAGCCGGCACGGCTGTTTTGGGCCAAGGTCGTGCCGGTGCTCACGGGCGGTGAATTCACCCTGCATCAACGACTTATCGACGAATACTCCTGCACTGTTTACCGTTTTCAGGCTTTTTCTCCATCACCCTGAACGACATGCCCCCGCCTTTTTTTTAATTCCAATCCGCTTTGTCCGACAATATGTAGTGACTGAAAATAATCACTACAAAACCGTTGACGCGTCCGATTTGCCCTTGCATGATGCAGACATCTCCCCGATCGGGAGTACGGCAACATGTTTGAGCAAGCTCGTCTGACCGCCGAGCTGTTTTTCCCGGATACACGCTGCCCACAAGGCAGATTGAAGAAGCTGACCTGGCCCGAACGTCCAGTACAAGGACGAGAAGCGCTGGCGATCAATCCTCATGAAGCTTGTGGCCGACCCTGAAAAGTCGGCAGTGGCCTCCAGGTATTCGCTGCTTCTCTTCGTTGTGACGCTATTGCGTAGCAGTTATTCAACACGACTACATGCAACAGACGCGGGACCTCGCCACTGTCGGCGACTGAACGCTGACGTCCTGGTTTCGGTGCCAGGGATCAACTAACCGATGGGCTACCTGTATTAGCGAACCAACTTTGAAAGATCACCAAATGGTCAAGGGGCAAATTATGAATCTGAACAATCAACCAACTATCGAAGAACTGGCTCGTATGTTCGCGGCGCAAAAAGACAGCCAGGACAGCCATATTCTGTGGATCAGCAAATCGGGCCAGGTTCATATTGACTGCCTGTCGACCCACGCTGACGAAACGGAATTCGACAAGAATAATCAGAACCTGCTTGCCCGACTGAAGATGTACCGTCGCGGCCAGGGCTACGTCGGCAAGAAAGCCGCCGCTGATAAAGACTTCATTGGCAATGTTCTGCAAACGCTGAAACAGGCGTGGGCATCGATGCAGAACCAGAATGAAGTTCGGGTGATTGACCGGTTCTGCTAATACTTAATAAAACCAAAGGCCCCGTTCGTGTTTGCGAACGGGGCCTTTTGTATTTCTGCCACCTGATATTCCTCAAATCAACTGTAGGAGCAAAGCTTGCTCGCGATGGCGATTCATCTTTCAACGCAAATGCTGGATGGACCATTGCCATCGCGAGCAAGCTTTGCTCCTACGGTTTGATCTGTGGTGATCAAGAGGTCCTGGTTGCCAGAACAAGCTCCATAAAGGCCACCGACGCTGCACTGTGATAATTGTTGTTCCTGCGCAACAACGCCGCGCCACGTTTGGGCGGCTCACCCTGCAACGGGATCTTGCGCAATGCGCGCTCTTCACTCGCAATCGATTCTGGAAGAACGGTCGCCATGGCCGTGTGCCGTATGACTTCCAGCAACGTGCTCACCGAATTGACCTCGATTCCCACCTTCGGCGTAATCCTTTCCTGGGCGAAGTACTCATCGATGCGCGTGCGTGTCACGAAGTCTGTGGCCAACAGGGCAAAGTTCATCTGCGCGACTTCTTCGGCGGATAACGCCTCCTGACGCTCGAACATTGGGTGATCCCGTCCAACCATAACCCCCATCGTCTCGGTAAATGCCGGGATCGATTCGATATCGGCATTCCTGACCTGGTCAAAAGCGATGGCGATGTCCAGGGAGTCGTCCATCAGCCCGGCCTCGATATCGTCCATCGACAACTCGAAAATCTGCAGCTTGATATTCGGGAATCGCGCCGTGTAATCGCGTACCAACGGCCCCACCAGATACGCCATAAAGGTCGGAGTCATGGCCAACCGCAAGCTGCCGCGCGTCAGGTCTTTCACATCATGCAGCGCACGTTTCCCTGCCTCCAGCTCCAGCAGCACACGGCGTGCCGACTCGATATAGGCCTCACCCGCATCGGTGGGTTTGACCACTCGCGAAGTGCGGTCGAACAGGCTCACGCCCAGGGTTTCTTCCAGTTGCCGGATTTGCTGGGACAACGTCGGTTGAGAAACGTGTAGAGCTTCGGCGGCACGGGTGAAGCCGCCATGGTCGGCGACGGCGATCAGATAGCGCAGATGTCGGAGCAGCATCGGACTTACCTTCTATAGGCTGTGCTTATGCTCGGCATTGTATATGGGTCTTGGACGCTATGGATCGATCGGCAGAAGATAGCTTCACACCCCAGCAGTCATCTACGACAGGAGCACCACCATGCAACAGTCCTACGCCTACAACGATCCAAGCCTGGCACTCACCACGAAAATCCTCGATGCCAAGGCGCAGAAAAACCTGTCCTGGCAGGATCTCACCGACGGCACCGACCTCAGTTTGGCCTACGTCACTGCCGCCCTTCTCGGTCAGCATCCGCTGCCGGAATCTGCTGCCAAAGTCGTCGGCGAGAAACTCAAACTGGACGCCGACGCGGTGGCTCGCCTGCAGATCATCCCGCTGCGCGGCAGCCTCTCGGGTGTCCCGACTGATCCGACCATCTACCGCTTCTACGAAATGATCCAGATCTACGGCACCACCTTGAAGGCGCTGGTTCACGAACAGTTCGGCGACGGCATCATCAGCGCGATCAACTTCAAACTCGACATCAAAAAAGTCGAGGACCCGGAAGGCGGCTCCCGCGCCGTGATTACCCTGGACGGCAAATTCCTGCCATTGCGTCCTTTCTAAACGAACCGCTCATTGCACCCCATAACCTGTAGCAGCTGCCGAGCCCGCGAGGCTGCGTTCGAGGACGAAGTCCTCGCCGGCCAACCCCACGACTTCTGCGAAGTCGAACGCAGCCTCGCAGGCTCGGCAGCTGCTACAGGGATCTGGTCAACTCAAAAGAGGAAGCAACCATGAAAGCGCTGATTGAAGGTTTCCTGAGGTTCCAGAACGAAGCGTTTCCGCAACGTACCGATTTGTTCAAACACCTGGCGACCACCCAGCACCCAGGCACCTTGTTCATTACCTGCTCCGACAGCCGTGTAGTGCCGGAACTGTTGACCCAACAAGAGCCGGGTGAACTGTTCGTGATCCGTAACGCAGGCAACATCGTGCCCTCCTACAGCCCACACCCCGGCGGTGTCTCGGCCACCGTGGAGTATGCGGTCGCGGTACTGGGCGTTACGGATATCGTGATCTGCGGCCATTCGGATTGTGGCGCCATGACGGCCGTCGCCCACTGCAAATGCATGGACCACCTGCCCGCCGTCAGCGGCTGGCTGCAACACGCCGAGTCGGCAAAAGTCATCAATGAATCCCGCGTGCACGTTGATGATGCCGCGAAGGTGAGTTCGATGGTGCGCGAGAATGTGATCGCGCAACTGGCCAATATCCAGACCCACCCAAGCGTGCGCCTGGCCCAGGAAAAAGGCCTGTTGAACCTGCATGGCTGGGTCTATGACATCGAGACCGGTTCGATTGATGCGCTGGATGCCGACAGCCGCGGCTTTGTATCGTTGGTGGACCACCCAACGGCTTGCGCGGTGTACGGCAAAGCGGTCGCCGCCGCCTGATCAGACGACAGCGACCGCCATTGCTGCGGTCGCTTAGCGTTTGACGCTTAGATCGGTCTGCGTCATGCGACTGCGGATGGTGAACACACCGTCTCCCGAAAGAATCGCACTGCGCGCAAACAGACGGCCACTTTCCCAGTTCGAAAGTCCCAACTCCGGCTTGTTCAAGGCGTATTGGCCGTCAACCCAACGAGTTATCCCGTTGCCCACGAACGGCGCATTGACCGCGTTATAGAAGCGCGCTTGAGCGGCAGCCTCTTCGCTGATCAACGAGACCGTGAATTGCGGACTGTAGCGATTGAACAAGGCGATGGATTGGTCCAGGTCATCCACGATTTTCAGGCTGACTTCCGGCGTCTCCTCCCATTCCCACTCGCGCCCCAATTGCGCTTCGGGCAAAGGCTCGGCCAGCGCTTCGGTGCGATAGCCTTCGGCGCGGTACACCTCGACGCTCGCGGTTTGCCAGTCCGCCGGCAAGCACGGCTCGCTGCCTTCGACGATGTGCAACTTGCAGCCCTGCCCCCGAGCAGCGCCCGCCTGTTGCAGCGCATCGAGAAACAGCGGCACCAGTTCTGCCGCACGATCGCGATGTATCAGGCAAACGTTGAGCGTGTTGCAGACTTTACGGTCAAGGGAATTACGCACCACGCTGGCAAAGCGCCGGGCATCGGCGTCCTTGTCCGCGATGAGCCAGGCGCCGCCGGTGCCGTGCAGGCTGACCGCGGTGCCGGACTGCTGGGCGATACTGCCGAGCTGACTGACCGCTCGACCCGAACCACGGGCCACCGCCAGCGACAGGCGTCGGTCGGCGAACATGGCCCAACCCGCCGCGTGATTGACGCTTTCCACCAGCGACACGGCGCCGGCGGGCAATCCTGCATCGGCCAGCGCGGGGTTCAGTGCATGGGTGACGATGGCTTGAGCGGTGCCCAATGCATCGCTGCCAATGCGCAGCACGGCGGTATTGCCGGTGCGCAGTACGCCAGCGGCGTCGGCAAAGACATTCGGCCGGCCTTCGAACACAAACGCGACGATGCCCAGCGGCGAGACCACTTGCTCGACTTTCCAGCCGTCATGCTCGACACAGCTGATCACTTTGCCACGAGTCGCCGACGCATCACGCCAGGCCCTGAGGCCGGCGATCATGTCCCGGCGCATGGGTTCATTGGCGAGCAACCGCGTAGTAGAACGTCCGCGCGACCTGGCTCGTTCGATATCGGCGAGGTTCGCGGCCTCGATCAACGCCCAGGTCTCCGGGTTTTCCAGACGCTGGGCGAAACGGTCGAAAAACTCGCTGATCGCCTGATCCGACACGTCGGACATGGCCTTGAACGCCGTTTCAGCACGCTCGATCGCCACCGCTGCCGCCTGCTGGTCGGACACGGGGATCAGCAACAGTTCGCCGCTGACCTGTTCCACCAGCAAATGGTCACCGGGCTGGAATCGCGCGGCCAGTTCGGGGCTGACGACAGAGACACGGTTACCAGCAAAAGGGATCGGCGTGCCAGCGACTAGACGTTCGAGCGCAAGAGACATGAAGCGGATTCACCATGCAATGGGCGGGCGGAAAAGGTACCGGAAAATCACTGGAGCGTCATCAGCACCCGCCCTCTCGCCCTGTCCCATTTCCCTGCCCCTTTCCCTGTAGCAGCTGCCGAGCCTGCGAGGCTGCGTTCGGCTGCGAAGCAGTCGTAATCCCTATGTATGCATTCCGACTAAATGACCGTTGGACTGATTTGGCGACTGCTTCGCAGCCGAACGCAGCCTCGCAGGCTCGGCAGCTGCTACAGAGATCGTGGGGGCATTAACATTTCGCGATTCGTATCACTCTGTATACGCACCGCGCCTCGACACACTATGGCTCTAATACCCGTTCCCCACGACACATCACCGATACACCCGCCTGTTGAAATTTGCCTGTCGATTGGCCAAGCCGATCAAAGCGCATCACTCAACTCAGCAACGGAGTATCACCATGTTCAAACTCTCGACGTCCTCCCTGACCCTCGGCCTGCTCTTCGCGGGTGGCCTGGCCCTGTCCAGCGTCGCTTCGGCCTCCGAATCCGAAGCTTTCAGCATGAAGCAGCTGGCCCACGGCTACAGCCAGGTCCAGACCGACACGGCGGAAAAACCCGCTGAAGGCAAATGCGGCGAAGGCAAGTGCGGCGCCGGCGAGTAACCCATTGCGGGGGGCACGCCGTTGCCCCACCTCCCTGACTGAACGGAAACAATGCCCATGAGCACCTCAATTTCTTCGGCCGTCAAAGGCCTGCACCTGAACCTCGACCGTGCCGGAAGCTGGATCGCGCCGCTGACCTTGCGGGTGTTCCTCGCCTGGGAGTTTTTCGAATCCGGGCTGGAAAAATGGAATGGCCAGAACTGGTTCGCCGATATCCAGGAGCGCTTTCCGTTTCCGTTCAACCATGTACCGGCGACCTTTAACTGGGAGCTGTCGATGTGGGCCGAACTGATCTGCGCCCTCGCCCTGCTGGTGGGTCTGGGGACACGGGTTTCAGCCGTCATTCTGATCGTGGTCACCATCGTCGCGACCGCTGCCGTTCACTGGCCGGCCGATTGGTCTACATTAAGTGAGCTTGCACAGGGTTATGCCATCAGCAACAAGGGCCACGGCAACTTCAAGCTGCCGCTGATCTACCTCGTTGCCCTCATGCCGTTGTTGTTCACGGGCGCTGGCAAACTCAGCCTCGATGCACTGCTGTCGCGAATTTTCTGGCGTCGCAACAATGACTGAAATGTTAACGTGGCAGCCTTTACCCCACCTTACTCGAGTAGACAGGAGCCACCATGAGCGTGACCACCCAATGGATCGAAATCGACAGCGCCGACGGTAAATTCGGCGCGTACCTGGCCATTCCCCACACTCAGAAAGGCCCGGGGATCGTACTGATCCAGGAAATTTTCGGCGTCAACGAACACATTCGCTCCGTCGCCGAGCAGTACGCTGCCGATGGCTACCTGGTCATCGCACCGGACCTGTTCTGGCGCAGCGGCCCGCGCATCGAGCTGAATTACGACGAAGCCGGCTGGAAACGTGCCGTCGAGCTGATGAACGCCACGGACGTCGGCAAGGCCCAGGACGACATAAAACTGACCATTGAAGCGCTCAAGTCCCAACCTGGCCTGGACGGCGGTGTTGCCTCCATCGGTTACTGCTTCGGCGGCCTGCTCTCCTACCACACCGCCGCCAACGGCCTGGTCGACGTGGCGATCGCTTATTACGGCGGTGGCATTCAGAACCAGCTGGACCGTGCCGATGAAATCACCGTCCCGTTCCTGATGCACTTCGGTGAAGAGGACAGCCACATTCCATTGGACGCCGTGGAGCAAATCGCCGAGCGTTTCGAGGGCAACGATTACGTCGAAATTGTCGTGTACCCACAGGCTGAACATGGCTTCAACTGCTCCCATCGCGACAGCTACAACCAGCGTGCAGCGGCTGAGTCCCATGGCAACACCCTGATCTTCCTGGGCCAGGAACTGTAAAACCGGCGCCCACTGAAAAGGCCCCTTCATCGATTGATGTCGGGGCCTTTTTTCATCGCTGCCTTAACTGATCACCGTCAGCAACCACGCCTTACAGCTGATTCGCGACTGCCATGTTGACGAACCGGCTGTCGAATCGAAGTTTGATGTTGTGCTCGTCACCCAGGGTGGAGCCGTCGGCAAACTGCATGCCCACTGCATCGGCACTGGTCGCGGCCTGGCCAAGCAAGCCTTTGGCAAACGAGAATGTGCGCACCTTGTCCATGGTCTGGCGGATGGCATCGGAGTTGGCAAACTCGAATGCGCTGGTCGGTGTGTAGAACAACATCGTCTGGGTCAATTGTTGCTCGTAGCCCTTCAGGTCTGTCCCGGAGCGTTCCGCCATTGATGTCCGCGCGGCGACGGCCAGGCCATCATCACCGGACATCAATTGCAGCGTCTCGAACCAGGCTCCCACCAGCGCTTTACCCAGTTCAGGATTGGCCGCCAGCGTCTCGGTGTTCACTGCCATCATGTCGATAATCTCTCCGGGAATTTCCCGGGAGGTAAAAACCTGCACCGCCGAGGGAGACTGCTTCATCACCATGCTCAGTTGCGGGTTCCACAACGCCGCTGCCGTCACGCCCGATGTAGTGAACGATGCCACCGCGTCCGCGTCGGAGGTGTTCATGATCCTGATGTCACGCTGGGACATGCCGTGGATATCCAGCGCGCGGGACATCAAATAGTCGGAGACCGACAGCTCTACCAGATTGACTTGCTGTCCCTTGATGTCGGCGAAGGTCTTGCCGTGTTTCAGAACGATGGCATCGTTGCCGTTGGAGTAGTCGCCGAGGATCAGCCCGGTGGTGTCCACGCCATTGGCGCTGGGGATAGTCAGTGCGTCCATGTTGGTCATGCCACAGGCATCGAACGCACCGGCGGCGTACTGGTTGATTGATTCGATGTAGTCGTTGAGCTGCACCAGTTCGATCTTGATGCCGTACTTCTGCGCCCACTTGTCGATGATCCCGTGTTCACTGGCATAGCCCCACGGCATCCAGCCGGAATAGATCGACCACGCCACCTTGAAACTCTGTTTTTTCTCGGCAGCCGACGCACCGAATGCCAGGCAGGACAACGCCAGCACGACGACTGAAAAACGATAAAACACGCACGAGAATGCTTTCATGAAAACCTCAGGGGTTATGAAATGGACTGACGCGTTGATGTCATACGAGCGGCTGGGTGTAGCGGCTCAAGGTCGGCGATTCGCGCTCGTACCACTGCGCGGCTTCGGGGGTAAACCCGGTGGCCTGGGCGAATCCGAGCTGCGGCTCCAGCGTATCGATCACGAATCGACGTTCCCGGGGGCGGCCGTTCACCAGCAGGGTCTGGACAAGGTGTTTGCCATCGGCCGTCAGTTCGAATCCGTCCAGCGGCATCAGCGGCTGACCGATGCGTTCGGCACGGGTCGAGAGGGTCACGTTGAAACCCTCATGGAGTGCCCCTTCGGCCACCGAGGTTTCGAAGTTGAACGCCCGGTTCAACCACTGCGGGTCATCCACGCGCTGCGTGATCTGATCGCGCAACGGCACGTCACTTTCAAGCGGCTGCGCACGGCCCAGCACCATCGCCGCATGGTCACCGCACACAATCAGGCCGCCACCACGGTGGTGCACGTCACCGCTTTCCAGGTCCTTTTCCTCCAGCAACCGCAGGCCGATCAACGCACCGGGGCTTGATGATTGCAAACGCCAGTCTTCGACATACGCGCCACTGGGCGCGAACTCGATCATGCAGTTGCCGATGCGCTTCAGTACACCGGGCTCCGGCCAACGGTTATGCACCTGAAAGGACGTTTCGGTGTGCCAGCTCAGCACCTCGTCTTCCCAGGTACACAAGGCTTCCCAGCCTTCATGGTTGGCGAGCACCTGCAGCTCTTCGGGGCTGTACGCCGACAGCGGTTTCGCGGGCACCTGCCGATCCTCCTGCGGCAAGCGCAAGTCGATGGTGAAGTTGCGACTCTGAAACCAGCACACGTGGGTCTGCACATCGGTCAAGCCATCGGCGAAGCTGATCGAATGGCGTTTGAAGAAGCCGAGCATCCAGTCCGGAACGCCCCGCGCCGGTTGTTGCGGGTAACGAGCGACAAGTTCGTGCAGGTGCATGTTCAGACCTCCAAGGCTTTGGCAGTGCGACCGAATGACGCCAACCCTTTCGCACCCGATGGCAATGTCAGCTCACCACTGGCGAGGCGTTGCTTGAGGTAGCGAAACGTTTGCAGGGTTTGCGCATAAAGATGATCACCACAGGACACCGGGCCGTAGCGACTGGGTGTCGCCGGATCGAGCAGCTGTTCAATGGGTTTAATGACCGTGTCGTAATCACAGGCGCAGAACATCGGAAACGCATAACGCTCCTGCGCCACCTTGCGCACACGATGGGCCGTGGCGACGTAGGTGCCATTGCTCAGCACTTCCATCATGTCGCCGATGTTGATTACAAACGCACCATCCACCAGCGGCACATCGATCCATTGCCCTGCCCCGTTCAAGACCTCGAGGCCTGGCGCTGTCGGCAGGAGGATGGTGAAGCATTCATAGTCGGTGTGCGCACCGATTCCGGGGCGGTCGACCGGTGCGTCCGGCGAGTACGGGTAGTGGATCAGGCGCAACTGGCTGGGCGGGGTGCTGACGTGCTGACTGATCGCATTTTCCGGCAGCCCCAGCGCCAGTGCGAAGCCGCGAAACAGTGTGAGGCTCAGGCTGAACACCGCATCGTAGTAGGCCTTGATGTCGTCCTTGAAACCCGGCAACGCAGGCCAGCGATTGGCGCCGAGCATAGGCCGGTGCCCCGTCTGCGACAGGTAATCGAACCCGACATCGAAGGCCTCCTTGTGATCGATACTGCCCTCGACAAATTGCTCCTCGCCCTCGGGGACGTAGCCGCTGTGATTGCTCGATAGACCGATGTAGTCCTGCATCTTCTGCTCGAACGGCTGGGCAAAATACTCGAGAGTTCGCTGCTTCAGGCGCTGGATGATCTGCGGGTCGATCCCGTGGCCGGTTACATAGAGAAAGCCCGCCTCGCAAGCAGCTTTCCCCAATGCGGTGGCAGCGCTCAGGCGGTCCGTTTCGTCAGTGGAAAAAAGCCCGCGAATGTCCACGAGGGGCAACGTCTTGAATGCGGAGTGAGGGGTGATTCGAGGCGTGGGCGCCATAAGTAACCTCCTGATGATTAGTCAAAATGTCACCTGGTCGTCCAGATATCGCAGAGCCGCGAGGCCTCCGGGTCGTCCCGGATGGTGTGCACCAGAAGAGGTGCGGGAAGGGTTGAGCAATGAGCGTGCCACGTTGAGGGTGAGTGTTGTCCTTCGCGGCTAACTGTTTGTTTTTTATGTATCGCGTCAAGTTTAACGAGTTGGTATTGCTGGGTTTGGATATGGCGATCGGCACCAGATTGGACGCTCATGCGGGCCAGCGTGCGCAAGTTGTGCGCGTGAAAACACGGTCGTACCAGGCGTGCAGCGTTATCGTTGACGACCATCGCGAGCAAGCTCGGCTCCCACAGGGGATCAGCGGTGTTCACCTATTCAGTGCCCGACAAAAATCAAAATGTAGGAGTGAGCCTGCTCGCGATGGCGGTCTAGCATTCACCATTGATGTTGCCTGACACGGCCCCATCGCGAGCAGGCTCGGCTCCCACAGGGCTGTGTTTCGGGTACGTGGCTACTTCGCATCGCCCCCTCGCGGTTTGTAAAACCGGAACCGGCCGATATCCGCCGTTTTGATGTACTTGCCCGCCCAATCCGGCCTCACGGTCTTGTCGTGAAAATACATCGCGCCCAACGTACGATCATTGAGGGTCTTGTTCAGTGCCTTGCGTGCGATTTCCTTGGCGACGGCATATTCCGCGTCCTCCTTGACCTGGTCCGAGCGCCCGTCACACCACCAGGAGAACTGGCAGTTTTTGATTTCCGAACCTTGCTTCACCACTGCGCACACCGTGTCCGGAAAACCTTCATGACCCAGGCGATTCATCACCACGCTGGCAACCGCTTCCATTTCATTGGTTTCACGCCCTTTGGCCTCCCAGTAGATGGAGCGTGCAAGGCAGGTGATGGCGTCATCCAGTGGCGCCTTGCCAGCAGGATCGACGGCCTGAACTTCGGACGTGGTGATGGCTTCGGCTTTGGGCACCGGGACATCGGCGCCCTTCTCTGCAGCTTTGTGTTCCAGTACCTCGGCCTTGTCCTCGGCCTTTTTCTGTTCCTGGTCAGTGGCCGACACGTGGCTGCTGAAAAGGGATATTGCCAGGCAGGTTGCTATCCACATCAATCGCATGATCGACCCTTCTGAGGGAACGGATTCGGGCAACGCATTCGCGACGCTATCACCCGGTTCAGGGGCGATCTGGCTTGATTGTAGTAGCCAGAATCCATTTCAACAGGCATGCAACAAACTGTATTTCGGCGCAAAAAGACATTGCGCTTGCGGGGGTGAAATCGCGCATCATGGGCGCAGTCAGTTCAAGGGGATTTCCATGCGTTTCATACCATCTGCCATGCGTCTTGCCGCGTTGTCGTTGAGCCTGTCGTTCGCTACCCAGGCACTGGCCGCGGAAGAGAAACAACTCATCGACTCGATCAACGCCTACCGCAGCCAGCCCCAACGCTGCGCCGATCAGGTAGCACCGGAGCTACCCCCACTGGCGGGTGATCCGCGACTGGCGCTCTCCGATGCCAGCGCCCGCAACCTTCAACAGGCCATGGCCACCGCAGGCTATCCAATGGTCAACGTGCAAGTCATTACCCTGTCCGGGCCCCGCGATGCGCCGTCCGCCATGAAAGCCATTCAGGAAAGCTTCTGCCACGTGGTGCTCGACCCGCAGTTCGTTGACATTGGTGTCCGCCACGAAGACCGGGACTGGCGCATCGTGCTGGCACGACCGCTGCTGACCGGCCGATTGGGTGACTGGCAGGCGGAAGGACAAAAACTGCTGACCCAGCTTAACAACGCCCGCAGCCAGCCCCGCCAGTGCGGCTCGCAATCCTTTGCTGCCACCACGCCGCTGGCCTGGAATGCATCGTTGGCGACCGCCGCCGAGGCGCACTCGCGCGCCATGGCCAACAACAATTTCTTCGATCACAAGGATCGCGACGGCCGCACGCCCGGTGACCGGGCAGAACTGTCGGGCTATAACGCCCAGCAGATCGGCGAGAACATCGCGGCCGGGCAAGACACCGCTGGAAAGGTCGTCGATGGCTGGATCTCCAGCCCTGGCCACTGCGCCAACCTGATGAATCCGCAGTACAAGGAACTGGGTGCGGCGTATGCGGTGGATCCGAAAAGCGATGCCGGCATCTACTGGACGGCAATGTTCGGCACGCAGTGAGGACCGTTAGCTATCAATTTCCTTGATCTTTTAAATCATGAAGCCGAATTTTTTATTTCTTCCAGAGATGGTCAAGATGGCCCCACTTAAAATCTATGGAAGAAATCTTCATGAATCTTAATTTTGCGTTCGCGTGCATGATCGTTGTGTCGTTTGCGATTGCACTGGGGCACGCCTGATCAACCTGAGGTCCACGGCGATGACTTTTGCGCCTTGCAAGCGCCGGGATCGTCGTGGTGCTGAAGGATCCAGTCGCGTTGTCGTTTAAATCATTTCGTCGCACGCCTGGCATTCTGGCAAACTCTCGCCGCGCCCCTACTTAGAGCAGTCAGCGATGCTTTTCTCCCTTGTCTCGAACGGTTCTCCCCTCACGCCTGATCGACCGGATGCCACGGTGGCGTGGTGGAGCTTCACCAAGACCGTGCTCGCGGCGGCAGCACTGTCGCTTGTCCGCGACGGACTGATCACGCTGGATGACGAATTGCCCGAAGGCCCCTTCACCCTGCGCCAGCTGTTGCGCCACGAGGCCGGGCTGGCGGATTACGGTGAACTCGCCGACTACCATGCCGCCGTGGCCCGCCATGAAACACCGTGGCCGGCCGAAGAAATGCTGCAACGACTCGAGGCAACCCGCCTGCGCTATGCACCGGGAAGTGGCTGGCGCTACTCGAATGTAGGCTATTGGTATGTGGCCAGGCTGATCGAGCGGGTCACCGGGCTCGAACTCGGTGAGGCGCTTTCGCACCGCGTGTTCACCCCATTGGGTTTATCGCGCATTCGCCTCGCCCGTACCGAAACCGACCTGCACGGCGTGAACATGGGCACGGCCACCCAGTACAACCCGGGGTGGGTCTATCACGGCCTCCTCGTCGGACCGCTGGTGGAAGCGGCACTGTGCCTTGACCGACTGCTCACCGGCGAGCTCCTGGCGCACTCCTTGCTAGATCAAATGCAAACAACCCGAACGCTTGGCGGACCGATCCCCGGACGTCCATGGAGTGCGCCCGGCTACGGTCTCGGCCTGATGCACGGCCCGGTCGACGGCGGACGGATTCTGAGCGGTCACACCGGTGGCGGACCCGGCAGTGTGGTGGCGATCTACAACAGTGTGTGCGGTCAGGAGCGCACCACCTGCGCCGTCTTTTCCGACGGCGCCGACGAAGGGGCCGTGGAGGCCGAAGCCGTGCGTCTGTTGAGCGAGCACTGGGTGTAAGATTCAACGACCCGACACCAGGGTCACCCTCATAAAAAAGAGATGACGCTGCGCCGGGCCGGTACCTGCGCAGAACGCGTCACGGGTACAGCGGAGCGTATTGATGAAGGCGAAAATCCCCCTTGCAGAACGTGTGGCCAATGAACAACGGCCCGTGAAAACCGTAGGCTTTCTCGTCATACCCAACTTCACCACCATCGGTTTCGCCTCCTCGGTGGAAACCTTGCGCATGGCCAACATGGCGGCGCGCCAGCCGATGTTTCGCACGCTGGTCATCGGCGCTACGCTGGACCCGGTCACGGCCAGCAACGGCATGCGCATCCTCCCGGACTACTCGATTGAAGACGCGCCCAAACTCGACATTCTGTTCGTGGTCGGCTCCAACCCGATCGTGTCCAACCACAGCAGCCGACCGCTGCTCAACTGGCTGCGCAAGCTCGCACATCAACAGGTCACGCTGGGGGGCATCTGCACCGGCAGTCATCTGCTGGCCCGCGCCGACCTGCTCAAGGGCTATCGCTGCACGATTCACTGGGAAGACATCGAGGCGCTGAAAGAGCGTTTTCCCGGCATCATCATTTCCAATCAGCTGTTCGAGCTCGATCGCGACCGCTTCACCTGTTCCGGCGGTGTGGCGTCCATGGACATGACCTTGCAGCTGATTGCCCGTGAACCGGGTGGTCGAGACATCGCCGCCCATGCCGCCGAATTACTGTTGTGTGATCGGGTGCGCGGAGCGCAGGAACAGCAGCGCGTGCCGTTGCGACAAAAACTCGGTACCTCCCAGCCCAAGCTCAGCCAGATGGTGGCGATCATGGAGGCCAATCTTGAAGAGCCGGTGAGCCTGGAAGAACTGGCGCGGTTGAACGAGGTGTCGGTGCGTCAACTGGAGCGGCTGTTTCACAAGCACCTGCAACGCACACCGAGCCAGTACTACCTGGAATTGCGCCTGTCGCGGGCACGACAGCTGTTGCTGCGAAGCGAATCGCAGGTCCGCGACATCGCCCTCGCCTGCGGCTTTGTTTCGCCGGCACACTTTTCCAAATGCTATAGCCGGTTTTTTGGTGTATCGCCGATTGGTGAGCGCAAGCAGGTGGCGGCGGTGCATTGATGGGTTGGCGTTTGGATTGAAATGGGGGTGTTCTTGAGGACGCCATCGCGGGCAAGCCAAGCTCCAGTAGGAGCTGCCGCAGGCTGCGATCTTTTGATCTGTCTCTGCAATTTGGAGATCAAAAGATCGCAGCCTGCGGCAGCTCCTACTGGGGCTATCAAAGTCTCTACAAACACAGATTCACTTTGATCAATCCTGCAACGCCTTATGCGCCGTCTCCCGGCTCGCCAGCATCGCAACCAACGCCACCGCTGCCGCGGCCAACAAGTACCAGGCCGGTGCCATCCTGTTCCCGGTCATCTGAATCAACCACGTCGCAATAAACGGTGCCGTCCCGCCAAACACCGCATTCGCAATGTTGAAGCTGAAAGCAAACCCGCTGAAACGCACGCGCGTGGGAAAGATCTCGGCGAGGAAGCACGGCAAGGTGCCGTCGTTCATGGCCAGGATCGCGCCGAAGGCGATCTGGATCATCAGAATCACCAGTAGCGGCTGATGATCCAGCATGCCGAACAGCGGGAACGTCAGCACCAAAAACAACACCGACGCCGTCAGCAGCATGGTCTTGCGCCCGAAGCGGTCCGACAGTTTGCCCATCAGGAAAATCAGCCCGATGTACGTCGCCAGCGACACCGTCGATGCCAGAAACGAGTCGCTCTCGCTCATGCCCATCTCGGTCGACAAATAGGTCGGCATGTAGCTGAGCAACAGATAGAACGCCACCGCATTCAGACACGTCACGCCAATCCCGATCATCACGCTGCGCCGGTGCACCGTCAGCAACTCGCGAACCGGGGAGTGGGTCGCGCATTCCTTGGCTTCGAGGCGTTTCTCCATCTCGAGGAATTTAGGCGTGTCCTGCAAGCTCATGCGGATGTATCGCCCCACCAGACCGAACGGCGCGGCCAGCAGAAACGGCAAACGCCATCCCCAGCTGTGCAGGTCCTCGACAGTCAGCCATGCATGCAGACCGGCCACGAACACCGCACCAAACAGCAAACCGGCGGCGGTGCTCGCCGGAACGATGCTGGTGTACAGCCCACGCTTGCCTTCAGGAGCGTACTCGGCCAGAAACGCCGAAGCCCCGGCGTATTCCCCGGACGCGGAGAAGCCTTGGAACAGGCGAATCAGCAACAACAAGGCTGGCGCCCAGAAACCGATATGGTTGTACGTCGGCAAGATACCGATGCAGAACGTCGAGACCGACATGATCAGGATTGACCAGGACAGCGCACTGCGTCGCCCGTACTTGTCGCCAAAATGCCCCCAGACGAGGCCGCCCAATGGCCGGACAATGAACGAAATCGCAAACACCGCAAACGTCGCCAGCAACGCACTGGCCTTGTCGGTCTGCGGAAAGAAGGTCAGTGCGATGACGGTGGCCAGATAGCCGTAGGCTGCATAGTCGAACCATTCAACGAAGTTGCCCATGAAGCTGGCACTGGCCGCGCGCCGCAAAGCCTTGCGCTCGGACGTCTGTTCACGGGCCTGTTCCAGGGCTGGGTTAAGGCTTGCGGTGCTCATTGCGCACCTCCGGGGGTAGAGGTGCGTTGATCGGGTTGGACCGTCGAGACGTGGGACATGACAAATACCCTCTATTGTTTTACTTGGCAGGGTTAAGGGTCAGTAAGTGCCGTGGCGAGGGGATTTAGCGAAACGTCGCACCGCCCCGTTGGGCTGCGAAGCAGCCCCAAAAACTGCGACCGAGGTGTGTCAGGTACACCGAGTGCGCTGGTTTTACGACTGCTGCGCAGCCCAACGGGGCGGTGCGACGTTTCGCTAAATCCCCTCGCCACAAAGGCTCAATCTGCGTGAGCTTTTATTTTTTGATGATGTTGTGCTCTGGCCCATACGGGAATTTGGTGATGTTTTCCCCGCCCTGCTCGTTGACGATCAGGATGTCGTGCTCGCGATAGCCGCCTGCACCCGGCAAACCTTCCGGCAGCATGATCATCGGCTCGATGGACACCACCATCCCCGGCTCAAGCACCGTGTCGATGTCTTCGCGCAATTCCAGGCCGGCTTCGCGACCGTAGTAATGGCTCAGCGTGCCGAACGAGTGCCCATAACCGAAGGTGCGGTATTGCAGCAGGTCGTGTTCGAGGAAAATTTCGTTCAGTTGCAGGGCGATATCGCAGCAGCGCATGCCCGGCTTGATCAGTTTCAGGCCGGCCTCATGCACCTTGACGTTGACCTCCCACAAACGCAGGTGCTCGTCGGAGCAGTGATCCAGGAACAAGGTACGCTCCAGCGCGGTGTAGTAACCGGCGATCATCGGGAAGCAATTGAGGCTGAGAATGTCGCCCTTGTTGACCTTGCGCGAGGTGACCGGGTTATGCGCACCGTCAGTGTTGATGCCGGACTGGAACCAGGTCCAGGTGTCCATCAATTCCGAGTCCGGGAAGGTGCGGGCAATCTCGCGCACCATCGCCTGGGTGGCGTGCAGTGCCACTTCATATTCCGGCACCTGGTCGCGCAGCGCTTCGACGATGGCCGCACCCCCGATGTCCGCGACGCGTGCACCGTGACGAATGATCGCGTGCTCTTCAGCGGACTTGATCATGCGCATGCGCATGCACGGTGCGGCGATGTCCACCAGCTCGGCCTGCGGGTAGCGGCTGGCGAGCTTGTCGCGGTTGAGCAGGTTCAGGTGATCGAACTCGATCCCGATGCGACCGGCTTTGGGCAGCGCTTGCTGAATGGCGACGAAGTAGTTGTCGCGCTGCCAGTCGGTGTAAACGATGTTCTCTGTGCCGACGGTCCGGCGCCATGGCTGGCCACCGTCGATGTTGGCGCTGATGGTTACTGCGCTGTCCTGGGTCACCACCAATGCGTATTGACGGCCAAACGAGCAGTACAGGAAATCGCTGTAATAGTTGATGTTGTGGTACGAAGTGAAGACCGCCGCGTCAATATTATTTTGCGCCAGGTAATCCCGCAGTTTGGCCTGACGGTTGGCGTATTCCTGAGCCGAGAACGTCGGGCTCACTTTTTCGCCGTTCTTGATCTGGATGGTTTTCGGCATTTGCATGTCATAGATCCTTGTCAGTAATTGAGCGACAGAGGGCGCCACTCTGGTGGGCCGCTGGAGATCATTCGAACAGATGCAAGGACAGGTTTTTTGCGCGAATCCGACCTGTAGTTGGTCAGATCCGGCGTAGTCATGCGCACATGTTCAAGGGGGTGCGCGCGCCCCGCGTCAATCAGAGGCCGGTTTTCAACCCGTCGTCAGTCGTCGACTCCCGATTGTCAGAACACACCTTCCAATCTGATCAATCACGTCTATAACCAGTGTTGGCATGATTTGGATCAGGGAGCGATGAAGTATTCCTGGTTAAATTATTCGCTTGAAAAACAGCGGACAAGTGAATGTCCGCCAGGAGAATTTGCGCATGAAAATCTTGAAGATAGCTGCCAGCGATTCCGCCATCGATTGTTTCCAGACCTACAGGGAAGTCGTTCCGATCAGTCAAACCGACTACACCGATATCGCGGTTGCGGTGTTCTCGGTGGAAGATGTGATGGCCGGCGCCCTGGAATCGCTCCAGCGCACCGGTTTCGATATTCCGATTTTTCTCGCGACCTCCCCCGGCACCGGCAATCGTGCCCGCGATGTCTATAAGCACCTGGAGGACGTACTGCTGCAGGTCAACGGTATTTTTGACCGCTCGCGCAACAACGTCGAATACCATGGCCACCAGCTCGAGACCGCCGCGAAGGCCTATGAAGAGAGCCTGCTGCCGCCGTTCTTCGACGCCGTCAAGCGCTACACCGAATCGGCCAACGTGACCTTCGCTTGCCCTGGCCACCAGGGCGGTCAGTTTTTCCGCAAGCACCCGGCGGGTCGGCAGTTCTTCGACTTCTTCGGCGAAACCCTGTTTCGCGCCGACATGTGCAACGCTGACGTCAAGCTGGGCGATCTGCTGATCCATGAAGGCCCGGCGCTGCTGGCGCAAAAACATGCGGCCAAAGTATTCAACGCGGACAAGACCTATTTCGTACTCAACGGCACCTCGGCCTCCAACAAGGTGGTTACCAACGCACTGCTGACGCCTGGCGACCTGGTGCTGTTCGACCGCAACAACCACAAGTCCAACCACCAGGGTGCCTTGATCCAGGCAGGCGCTACGCCGGTGTACCTGGAAACCGCGCGCAACCCCTATGGCTTCATCGGCGGCATCGACGCCCACTGTTTTGAAGAAGAATACCTGCGCGAACTGATCGCTGAAGTGGCGCCGGACAAGGCCCAACAACCGCGTCCGTTCCGCCTGGCGATCATTCAACTCGGCACCTATGACGGCACTGTCTATAACGCCCGTCAGGTGGTCGATCGCATTGGCAAGTTGTGCGATTACATCCTGTTTGACTCGGCGTGGGTGGGCTACGAACAGTTCATCCCGATGATGAAAGACTGCTCGCCACTGCTGCTGGACCTGCACGCGGACGACCCGGGCATCTTCGTGACCCAATCGGTGCACAAGCAGCAGGCCGGCTTCTCCCAGGCTTCGCAGGTGCACAAAAAAGATCGCCACATCAAAGGACAAGCCCGCTACTGCAACCATGCGCAATTGAACAATGCGTTCATGTCCCAGGCGTCCACCAGTCCGTTCTATCCGATTTTCGCCTCACTGGACGTGAACGCGCGAATCCACTCGGGCCGCAGTGGCCTGAAGCTGTGGGATGACTGCGTGAAATTCGGCATCGACGCACGCAAGTTGATCCTGGAAGCCTGCACCATGGTCCGCCCGTTCGTGCCCGCGACCATCGAAGGCCGAGCGTGGGAGGATTACCCCACTGAAGAAATCGCCAATGACCTGCGGTTTTTCGAGTTTCATCCCAAGGATCGCTGGCATGCCTTCCAGGGCTACGGGGAAAAGCAGTACTTCGTTGACCCGTGCAAATTGCTCTTCACCACTCCTGGCATCGATCCGGTGGATGGCAGTTACACCGACTTCGGTATTCATGCCGGCATTCTCGCCAACTTCCTGCGCGAGAACGGCATCGTTCCGGAAAAGTGCGACCTGAACTCGATTCTGTTCCTGCTGACCCCGGCTGAAGACTGGGCGAAAATGACCCACCTCGCCGCGCAAATCGCGCGTTTCGAACGCTTCGTCAATGACGACGCCCCGATGAGCCGCGTGTTGCCGGCGATCTATGCGCGTTACGAAGCGCGCTATCGCAACTACACCATTCGCCAGCTCTGCCAGGAGATGCACGACCTCTACCGCAGTCACAACGTGCAGCAACTGCAGAAACAGATGTTCCGCAAGGAGCACTTCCCGAAAAAGGCCATGAACCCCCAGGCTGCGCAGTTCGAATTCATTAGGGGCAACATCGAGTTGGTGGCGCTGGCCGATGCCGATGGACGCATCGCCGCCGAAGGTGCACTGCCCTACCCGCCGGGCGTGCTCTGCGTAGTGCCGGGGGAAATTTGGGGCGGTGCGGTGCTCAAGTACTTTCTGGCGCTGGAAGAAGGGATTAACGCGTTGCCAGGTTTTACCCCGGAACTGCAAGGCGTTTACTTGAAGGAAGTTGAAGGCCGTATTCGTGCGTATGGGTACGTGATCAAGAACTGACGCGAGTTAATGTGTGGCCAGGTCGCCTAATTTAGTCGCGACCTGAGCCACATCACCCGCGCTCACCAACGCCTTGAGCGAGGTATCGAACTGCTTCAAGGCGGTCACTTGCAACTCGGTTTGCTGATTGATTTGCGCTGCAATCTCCGGCGCCGCTTTGCCCTGAACCCAAAGTGAAGGCATCTGTTTTTCCCGTGAGCCTTCGGCCTGGCCGATGTACTGCAGGTCCGAGTCATAGAACTTCGCCAGGAATCGCGCTTGCACCTGCGGATTGCGCTTGGACACCAGGCGGCTATACGAATCCAGCATCACCACCACATCCGGATGAGCTTGCACGACCGCGTCCAGGTTGTCGTAGACCTTGACCGATGCGAACTCCTTCTGCAACGACCCCATCAACCAGTCAATCGCCATGGTTGGCTCGGAGCTTTTGACGAACGCGCTGCTGATACGCGAGTCGAGTTGAGGGTTCTTCGCGCCCTTCACCGCGACCGCGTGGTACTGCTCCAGGTATTCGATCGTGTTGAGGGTGTTCTCGCTGTAGATCACCCCGACCGACCGGGCATGACGCAGGTCGGTCGCGCTGTTCGCAACCGGGAGAAAGTGGCAGGACGGGTCGGCGGCGTAGACAGGCGCAGCGGCAACGAGGCTGCCAGTGAGAACGGCGGCAATGGCCAGCAGGGAAGAGATTCTCATCGCACAGGTTCCTTCAAAGGCGAGTTCGGTATGTGGTTATCTTCCTCTCTTGATGGAAATACTGAACATGCATTTCTTGATGGTGGATATCGATTAAACGAATGGTTGGGTGTCCGTGTATCAGCCAGGATCCCAGTAGGAGCTGCCGAAGGCTGCGATCTTTTGACTGTGATTCTAAAGATCAAAAGATCGCAGCCTGCGGCAGCTCCTACAGGGCTGGTGTTCGCAACAGGGGCGTAGAGCAATTACAAAATCCTTTTCACCATCGGCACGCACGCCAGTTGCAGCCCCGACGGCGACTGGTAAATCGCAACCTGCTCTCCCACGTAGCCGCATCGCCGATAGAAGTCAGCCGCGTTCAATGTAGCGTCCAGAATGACTTCCTCCAGTCCCGACTCCCCTGCCAGGGACTCCAGGAAATCAAGCATCCGCTTGCCAATGCCTTGCTGCATGAACCCCGGAAGCACAAAGATCGCCCCGATTTCCTTGTGCTTCAGGTCAAGCATTCCCGTCGCCACCGGCTCGCCCTCGATGCACCCCAGATAGAAGTGCTTTTCCATCAGTTCGCAATAGCCGTCCTCAGCCTTGCCTGCCGTCCAGGCGAGCATTTGTTCCGGTGTATACGCGCCGATGCATTGATGGCGTATCGCTTTGAGGCGAATGTCGAAGGCTGTCCCGCAATCGTCGTACCTGGCTCGTTTGATGTCCAACATTTCGATCTCCATCAGCCATTGGCGGACGGCGCATTAAAAAGCCCCGTCCATTTCTGGCGGGGCCTTTGGGTTACTACGTCAGTTAACAAGCACGCGTGAACTCATGGTCCGCCAGAGGCAGTCATGGAAGTGCACATCATGTTCATGCTGAGTGTGTCGTTCATGGTTCGATAGTGTTGTTTGGCAGCCTGGATTGTCAATCCTGCAACACCGGGACAGGCTCGGCGCGGTTTAACGCAGCGTCATCCAGAATCGCGTCCAGGGTGGCGAGGAACAGGTCGTGGCTCAGAATCCCGGTGCAGACTGTCGACAGCACTTCATTCCCGGCCTCATCCTTGATCACCACCAACTCACTCCACACACTCAAATCCACAGTGCGCAAACTCGACATCGGCACCTTGCGACCCTGCACCTCCAGGAACTCGCGCGTCATCAAGATTGGCTGCGTTTCCACATCAAGGAAATTGCCTTTCATGCGCTTGCCCCATACCGCACTGCTCGGTACGTACTTGAAAGTCACCACCCCGCCACCTTCCAGGGTCTGCATGACGGCAGGGAGGCGTTCGCGCACATGCAGCTCGCGCACCCGCTGCTGAAAGTCATGAAACCCCTTGAGGGAATGAATGACCCGGTGAAACGGCTCGTTTGCATTGCGCCGATACGCCAGGTTGGTGATCAGGCCGCTGATTGCCGCTTGCCCGGAGCTGAACAGATAAAGGTCTTCGATCTGAACAAAAGGAACGTATTCCTTCTTCGCACCGATGATGTGCGCGATGCCATGTTCGTAGATTTCATAGCTGCTCTGACGCAGCCGCTTTTGCCAGACAAACAGGCCAAAAAGGCCCGCGGCGATGACCGCCAGGAATGCGCTGGCGAAATACATCATCATTTGCGGGCTGGAGAAATCCAGGTGGGTGCCGCGGCTGGAGGTCACACTCACAGGTCCGGAACTGCCTGCAGGCAGAATCGTGCTCAGGTACAGCACGAAACACGCCATGCCCAGCATGACAAGACCGACAATCAGGATGAAAATCGGGAAACCCTTGCCATGGCGGAAGGACGCGACCAGCTCACCGGTGGCCGGTGTAGACGGAGATGAGGATTGCTGCATGAGGTTCTTGCTTCCTTGTAAGAGAGAGTCGAGACGCGCCGCCATCCAGGCTGGCTTCGCCGATGAACGCGGCGTCGATTGGGGTGTTGCCTGACTGAAGTCCAGTCATCCCGGGGTGGGCACTGTTTTGAGTAGGGTGGACCGTATTCGTTCATAACGTGGCACCGATCGACGCAGCAGAGGCCCTCTCCCTCGCGAGAGAGGGCCCGGCCGTCAGTCGTTAAGGATGTCCCGGTCCTTGGTTTCCGGCAGGAAGAACGTGCCCAGAATGGCCGTCATCACGGCGATGACAATCGGGTACCACAGCCCGTAGTAGATATCCCCCGTCGCCGCGACCATGGCAAACGCCACCGTGGGCAGGAAGCCGCCGAACCAGCCGTTGCCGATGTGATACGGCAGCGACATCGAGGTGTAGCGGATGCGCGTCGGGAACAGCTCCACCAGCCAGGCGGCGATCGGGCCGTACACCATCGTCACGTAGATCACCAGGATGGTCAGAAGCAGCAGCACCATCGGGTAGTTGGTTTTCGCCGGATCGGCCTTTTCGGGGTAACCAGCTTCCTTGAGTGCTGCGCCTAACGTGGCCGTGAACGCATCGTTGCGGGCCTTGAAGTCCGCCGCCGGCATGCTGGCGCCATCGAAGCTGGGGATGACCTTGTCGCCGATACGCACTTGCGCGACCGTTCCTGGCTCGGCCTTCTCGTTCTTGTACGGGATGGCGCGTTTCGCCAGCAAGGTCTTGGCGAGGTCACAGGAGCTGGTGAATTTGGCCTTGCCCACCGGGTCGAACTGGAACGAGCATTGGTCGGGGTCGGCGATCACCGTGACGGGATTTCTTTCCTGCGCGATGAACACGTCAGGGTTACCGTATTGGGTCAACGCATGGAAGATCGGGAAGTAGGTCAACGCCGCCAGAATACAGCCGGCCATGATGATCCCCTTGCGGCCGATGCGGTCGGACAGGCTGCCGAAAATCACGAAGAACGGCGTGCCGATCAACAGCGAACCCGCGATCAGCAGGTTAGCGGTCTGCGCGTCAATCTTCAGCGTCTGCAGCAGGAAGAACAGCGCATAGAACTGCCCGGTGTACCAGACCACCGCCTGCCCCGCCGTGCCGCCGAGCAATGCCATGATCACGATCTTGAGGTTGTCCCAGCGCGCGAAGGACTCGGTCAGCGGCGCCTTGGAGGCTTTGCCTTCGGCCTTCATTTTCAGGAACACCGGCGACTCGCTGAGTTGCAGGCGGATGTACACCGAAACGATCAACAGCAGGATCGACAGCAAGAACGGAATCCGCCAACCCCACGCCTCGAACGCTTCGTTGCCGAGTACCGTCCGGCAGGCGAGGATCACCAGCAGCGACAGAAACAGACCTAGCGTCGCGGTGGTTTGAATCCACGAGGTGAAATAACCCCGCTTGCCTTTGGGTGCATGTTCGGCCACATACGTCGCCGCACCGCCGTATTCCCCGCCCAACGCCAGGCCTTGCAGCAGCCGCAAGGTGATAAGGATGATGGGCGCCGCGACCCCGATGGTCGCGTATCCCGGCAGGAAACCGACGATGGCCGTGGAGATACCCATGATCACAATCGTGATCAGAAAAGTGTGCTTGCGCCCGATCATGTCCCCCAGCCGACCGAACACAATCGCACCAAAGGGCCTGACGGCGAACCCGGCCGCGAACGCGAGCAGCGCGAAGATGAAAGCCGTTGTCTCGTTGACCCCGGCGAAAAAGTGCTTCGCGATGATCGCGGCCAGTGAGCCATACAGGTAAAAGTCGTACCACTCGAACACCGTGCCAAGGGAGGAGGCAAAGATAACCTTGCGCTCCTCCTTGGTGATGCTGTGCTTGGGCGCACTGCCCGTGGTGGTGTTGTCGATTGCGGCCATGAGTGTTCTCCGTCTATCTCTTGTTGTAGGCCGGAGTACCTCACTACCCTCGCCGCACCCAGGCCCTGGGGCTGATGTCATCGGATTACGGACTGCTTAAAGCATTCGAACAGGCTGACGGCCTCGCATCGCTGCAAGGTTTCCTAAGCATAATCAGGATCGCGCAGTTATCCACTCGACAGGCCGTTCAGCGCCGTTGCGATTGCGATAGAACCGCTCTGCATCAGTTATTTATACTCAAATGCCAGCTTAATAATATTTTACCGATACCAGGGTGATCCCTAGTCTTGAGCCCAAGAGATGGCAGGCCATAACCGCCTGAATCCCACATCGAAGGGTAGAGAGATGACCACTGAAAAAATAAAAACAGACACGCTGATTGTGGGCGCCGGTCAGGCTGGCGTGGCGATGAGTGAGCACCTGAGCAAGCTCGGCGTGCCGCACCTGGTGCTGGAGCGCAACCGTATTGCCGAGCGCTGGCGCACCGGGCGCTGGGACTCGTTGGTGGCCAACGGTCCGGCGTGGCACGATCGCTTTCCCGGTCTTGAGTTCGACGACCTCAGCCCTGACGGCTTTGCCCCGAAAGAGCGGGTAGCCGATTACTTCGAAGCGTACGCAAAGAAATTCAACGCCCCCATCCGTACCGGCGTGGATGTACTGAAGGTCGAGCGCAATATCGGACGTCCGGGCTTCACCATCGAAACCTCCGAGGGCGTGATCGAAGCCAGCCGTGTCGTCGCGGCCACCGGGCCGTTCCAGCGTCCGGTCATCCCGCCGATCGCGCCGAAAGACGTGCCGTTCCTGCAGATCCATTCCGCTGACTACCGTAACCCTGCGCAGTTGCCCGAAGGTGCCGTGCTGGTCGTCGGTGCAGGTTCATCGGGTGTGCAGATCGCCGATGAATTGCAGCGCGCCGGCAAGAAGGTCTACCTGTCTGTGGGCGCACACGACCGCCCTCCTCGCGCTTATCGCAACCGTGATTTCTGCTGGTGGCTGGGTGTACTCGGCGAGTGGGATCAGGCCGCCATGAAGCCCGGTCGGGAACACGTGACCATTGCGGTCAGCGGTGCCCATGGCGGGCGCACGGTGGACTTCCGGGGCCTGGCCCATCGCGGAATGACGCTGGTCGGGCTGACCCAGGCGTTCAATGGCGCGGTGGCGACTTTCCAGCCGAATCTGGCCGATAACCTGGCGCGCGGTGACGAGAACTACCTGGCGCTGCTGAATGCTGCCGACGCCTACATCGAACGCAATGGCCTGGACCTGCCGGAAGAGCCCGAGGCGCGGCACACGTTTCCGGACCCGGAATGCGTCACTCATCCGATCCTGGAACTCGACCTGGCCAAGGCTGGCGTGACGTCGATCATCTGGGCCACCGGTTTCGCCACGGATTACAGCTGGCTGAAGGTTGACGCCTTTGATGACCACGGAAAACCACAGCATCAGCGCGGTGTCGCCAGCGAGCCAGGCATTTATTTCCTCGGCCTGCCGTGGCAGTCCCGTCGGGGTTCTTCGTTCATCTGGGGCGTCTGGCACGACGCCAAATACGTGGCCGATCACATCGCCATCCAGCGTTCATACCTGGACTACCACGATGCCGCTCAACGTCAGGCCGAGCCACTTGCGGTCGCGGCTAAAACGCCGGTCAGTGCTTAATTCTTTCTTCAGGAGCCACACATGTCCACGCCAACCCATACCCGTATTCGCATGTTCAACACCAAGGAAACCTACCCGAACCAGAGCCTGGACAACGACCTTTGCCAGGCCGTGCGCGCCGGCAACACGGTGTATGTCCGTGGCCAGGTCGGGACCGACTTCGAAGGTCAACTGGTCGGCCTCGGTGACCCGCGTGCACAGACCGAGCAGGCGATGCGTAACGTCAAACAGTTGCTGGAAGAGGCTGGCAGCGACCTGAGCCACATTGTTAAAACCACGACCTATTTGATCGATCCGCGTTATCGCGAGCCGGTGTATCAGGAAGTCGGGAAGTGGCTCAAAGGTGTGTTTCCGATTTCGACCGGATTGGTGGTGTCGGCGTTGGGGCAGCCGCAATGGTTGATGGAGATTGATGTGATTGCGGTGATTCCTGAGTAATCGGGAGGACCGAATTGCGGCTATCGCGAGCAAGCTTTGCTCCCACAGGGATCTCGGCTCACCACCCCCTGCAGGAGCAACGCTTGCTCGCGAATAGGCCGGCACAGACAACCACTTCGACAAGCTGAAACAAGGAACCAGACCATGACCTTCTCCATCGCCGCCCGTTGCCCCGAAACCGGCCAGTTCGGCATCGCCATCAGTTCTTCCAGCATCGCCGTCGGCGCCCGCTGTCCGTGGCTGCTGCCCGGTGTCGGCGCGGTCTCGACGCAGAACATCACCCTGCCCTCCCTCGGCCCGGAAACCCTCGCCCTGATGGAACAAGGCCTGGCGCCTGCCGAGGCGCTGGACAAGGTACTGACGCGCAACGGTTACAGCCAGTACCGACAGATCACCGCCATCGATCATCTCGGCCACACCGCGCATTTCAGCGGCAGCGAGACCCTGGGCAATCACAATGCCGTATCCGGTGAGCAGTGTGTCGCAGCGGGAAACATGCTCGCAGACCGCGCCGTCATCGACGCGATGGTCAACGCGTTCGAGCAGGGCGAAGGTCAACTGGCCGACCGCTTGCTCGCCGCCATGCAAGCCGCTATTGCAGCAGGCGGTGAAGCCGGACCGGTGCATTCCGCTGCGATGGTGGTGGTCGGTGAGCTGACTTGGCCGATCATCAACCTGAGGGTCGACTGGGCTGATGAAAACCCGATCGCCGAGCTGGAGAAACTCTGGGACGCCTATCGCCCACAGCTGCAGGACTACATCGACCGCGCCCTTGCGCCCGACAAATCCCCAGGCTACGGAGTCGCCGGAGACGATCGATGAGCACCAGCCTCGACTTGCTGAAGACCCTGGTGGGGTTCGATACCACCAGCCGCGAATCAAACCTGCACCTGATCGAATTCGTGCGCGATTACCTCGCGGGTTTAGATGTGCCCTGTGAGCTGATCTACAACGAACAGCGCAGCAAGGCCAATCTGTTCGCGACCATCGGCCCGGCGGAACTGCCGGGCATCGTTTTGTCCGGGCACACCGATGTGGTGCCGGTCGATGGTCAACCGTGGACCCTGCCGCCCTTCGCGCTGACCGAGCGTGACGGCAAGTTGTACGGGCGTGGCACAGCGGACATGAAAGGCTATATCGCCTGCGTGCTCGCCCTGGTTCCTTCACTGGTGCGGGCCGACCTGAAAAAGCCGGTGCACATTGCGCTGTCGTACGATGAAGAAGTGGGTTGTCTGGGCGTTCGTTCGCTGCTGTCGGAACTGGAAAAACGCCTGGTCAAACCGATGCTTTGCATCATTGGCGAGCCGACTGAGCTGAAGCCGGTGCTGGGCCACAAAGGCAAGCTCGCGATGCGCTGCGATGTTCATGGCGAGGCTTGTCATTCCGCGTATGCGTCGCTCGGGGTCAATGCGATTGAATACGCCGCTGAGTTGATCAGTGAACTGGGCCGGATTGGCCATCGCCTCAAGGCGCCCGAGCATCACGACGTTCGTTTCGATCCGCCCTTCAGTACGGTGCAGACCGGTGTCATTTCCGGAGGTAAGGCACTGAACATCGTGCCCGCCGATTGCCGCTTCGACTTCGAAATTCGCGCGCTGCCTTCTCATGATCCCAGTGGAGTCGCACAGGAACTGCGGGCCTTTGCCGAGCAGCAAGTGCTGCCTCGCATGCGCGCGGTGAGTGGGCAGAGCGACATACGTTTCAGCGAGTTGTCGGCCTATCCCGGCTTGGCGACCGATGCGCACAGTGAAGCGGCTGAGTTGATTGCGGCGTTCTCCGGTTCCCGAGAGTTCGGCACCGTGGCGTTCGGGACTGAGGGAGGTCTATTCGACGCGGCAGGCATACCCACCGTCGTCTGCGGCCCCGGCAGCATGGATCAGGGGCACAAACCGGACGAGTTTGTCAGCCTGGAACAATTGAATGGCTGCGACGCGATGCTGCAACGGATGCTGCGATCGATCAGCAACTGATTGATCAACACCATTCCCTGTAGGAGCTGTGTAGGAGCTGTCGAGTGAAACGAGGCTGCGATCTTTTGATCTTGCTCTTTAAAAACAACATCAAAAGATCGCAGCCTCGTTTCACTCGACAGCTCCTACAGGGCACTGCGGTACTCGCAAAAAAGGGGATCAAATTCAGGGATTTCGCAGTCCTGTGACCCCGCCGAAAAATACCGGACCCACCTGATCCAAGGGCATACTTTTTTTAACGTCTGTAGCAACAAACTTACTAATTTATCTCTCCCCCCCCCACCGCACATCATCACTCCAACAAGAAAAGCGTCGTTCGCGCGGCGCTCACCGAAGTACGAAAACGTACTCTCATTGCCTTGGAGTTCGTCATGGTCACCTCCGCAACAACGTTCGCCCCGCTCATCGAAAAACACACGATTGGATACGTGCCGCCCGAAGATCGCCATGGAAAGACAAGGGACCTGTTCACCCTCTGGTTCGGCGGCAACATTGCGCCGCTGCCCATCGTCACCGGCGCCCTCGGCGTGCAGCTGTTCCACCTGAACCTGGTGTGGGGCATCGTCGCTATCCTCGTCGGTCACCTGGTCGGCGGTGTGCTGATGGCGCTGCACTCGGCGCAAGGCCCGCAGATGGGCATTCCGCAAATGATCCAGAGCCGTGCGCAGTTCGGTTCACTCGGCGCGCTGCTGGTGGTGCTGATCGCGGGCATCATGTACATCGGCTTCTTCGCCTCCAACATCGTCCTTGCCGGCAAGTCCCTGCACGGTGTGGTCGACACCATTCCGGTGCCGGTGGGCATCGTCATCGGCGCTGTGGGATCGGGCATCATCGGCATCATCGGTTACCGCTTCATCCACGTGCTCAACCGCATTGGTACCTGGGTACTCGGCGCCGGCATCGTGCTGGGTTTCGGCTACATCTTCACCCACGTGCAGACCGTCGACTTCCTCACCCGCGGCAGCTTCAACATCTCGGGCTGGCTGGCGACCGTTTCCCTCGCCGCGCTCTGGCAGATCGCCTTCGCGCCGTATGTCTCCGACTACTCGCGCTACCTGCCGGCCGACGTACCGGTGGCATCGACCTTCTGGACCACTTATCTGGGCACCGTGCTTGGCTCCAGTCTTTCGTTCATCTTCGGGGCCGTCGCGGTCCTCGCCACGCCAGTCGGTATGGACACCATGGACGCCGTCAAACTCGCCACCGGCTCCATCGGACCGTTGATGCTGGTGCTGTTCCTGCTCAGCGTCATCAGCCACAACGCGCTTAACCTTTACGGCGCCGTATTGTCGCTGATCACCCTGGTACAAACCTTCGCCTACCGCTGGATCCCCACGGCCAAAAGCCGTGCCGTCATCTCGATCATCGTCCTCGCCGGCTGCTGCTTCGCCGCTGTCGGTGCCTCGGCGGATTTCATCGGCCACTTCGTCGACATGGTGCTGGTGTTACTCGTGGTCCTGGTGCCGTGGACCGCGATCAACCTGATCGACTTCTACGCGATTCACAAAGGCAAGTACGACATCAACTCGATCTTTCAGGTGGATGGCGGGATCTATGGCCGATACAACCCCCAGGCGCTGTTGGCCTATGCGATCGGGATTGTGGTGCAGATTCCGTTCATGAATACGCCGCTGTATGTCGGGCCTATTTCGGAGCACATCAACGGGGCTGACTTGTCCTGGCTGGTGGGCCTGTTGATCACTTCGCCGCTCTACTATTGGCTTGCAAACCGCGACACGGCGTACAAACGTCGCCTGTCGAGCGGGAAACTGGCTAACGCTGTGTAAGGGAGCGTTCGTCGTTTTCCGGCGCAAAAAAACCCGCATGATGATGCTAATGCTGCTCACTTAAGCGCGACACTCTACCTGTGGCGAGGGGATTTATCCCCGTTGGGCTGCGAAGCAGCCCCGAATGCTGCAACCTAGGTGTATCAGGCATACAGCGTATGGCGGTTTTACGACTGCTGCGCAGCCGGACGGGGATAAATCCCCTCGCCACAGATGTATGCGTGCCGATTGAGTGGACTGCGTTACGCATGATGATGCGGGTTTTTTTTGTGCCTCCAAACTGGGAGTGCCACCCATCAGGCCATCAAGTGCGCCCGACGGAACCGGTGACCGGCAGATTGCCCAGCAATTTGAGCCCGGTACTCTTCACGAACGTGTCGTAGTCCATCGGCTTTTCGATACGGGTTTCAGCGTTCGGTAACACGTAGGCCCAGGCACGTTTGGACGATGCGTCGTAAACCAGCTTGAACAGGCGAGTCGGGACCCAGACCTTGTTGTCACCGATGGTGCTGTGGCCTTGGTCAAACAACGGGCCGGTAAAGACAAACACATTGCCATCGGCGCGCTTCGCAAACTTTCTGACGTCCGCTTCGACTTTGCTCCAGATCTTCCGATTGTTCGTCGGGTCCTGCGGCACCATGTTCGACAGCGCGAAGGATTGGGCCATGGCATTAGGGCTCGGTGCATCGGCGGCCGGCGATTGGTGCCCACGGTCCACGGCCGGGTGTTGGCTGCGATAGTCGCTCAACTCTGCCCGCCCGCTCTTGGGGATGCGCGGGTCCGGGTAGAACTGGTTGGTGCGCTCCTCGCCTTTGGCGTCCTGCAATTGGGCAGAGTTGAGGCGTTCGACGACGACCATCGGCGTCTTGCTGGTTTGCGAGTACAGCACCGCGAAGTTGTCGGAACACAGGGCCAGGGGTTTCATGGTGGCAGGTATGGTGGCGAGATTGATCGGTTTCGCCGCTGGAAACAGGTCTGCACAGCCATCAAACGAGGCCTGTTTCTGTTTGTTTGAATAGAGGTCCAGCGCCGAGTTCTTGTTGATAGAACCCGAACGGGATGTGTGTTGCTGGTGCTCGGCGGGCGGTTTAAGGAGATCAAACAGGCTGCGGGCTTGCGCGCCGTTCGAGAGCAAAACAAGGGCCGACAGCCCTACTGCAATTTTGCGAAGGTTCATGCTTTAAATTCTTTGTATTGAATAGAGGAAAAACGTGCGGTGAGTCGCGATTCAGCGAGACTCAATGAGGCAGTGGCTAGTTACATTGCGGCAAGCATCCTTTCACTTTCCTTGATCAAACCATCGAAGTAGAACCGGTCGGCTCCCGGTCGGAGGACCGCTGACGATGTGCGGGAATTATTGACCGTGGCAAGTCACTTTAGTGCTGAGGTGCATCTGCACGTAGTTCGCCAAGCTTGAGGCTTCACCGTTTCTGGTCCCGCGTGCGTCCGGGGCCAAGCTGCTCTGTCATCAAAAGTGAAGCGACTGTCGTCAAATGAAAAGCGCCCACGATTCGTGGGCTCTTTAATGTCAGTACTAAAAAAAGCTTCTGGCGATTCAGCCAGCCGCACTTGAACCGACGGACGCGTCTGCTGCTCCCGAGTGACGCGTCTGCGAGTGCCCAAGCAAGAGAATAACAATATGAAATTCGTGAAAAGTCTTCTCGCTGCGTCAATGTTTATGACGCTTGCCATCGATGCCCAAGCCTCCGTATCGAGTCAGGAAGCCGCACAACTAGGCACCAACCTCACGTTGGTGGGCGCTGAAAAAGCCGGTAATGCCGACGGCTCCATTCCGCCATACAGCGGTGGTTTGACCACTGCCCCCGCCAGTTTCAAGGCCGGCGACACCATGCGCCCGGATCCTTACGCCAACGAAAAGCCGCTGTTGGTGATCAATGGCAGGAACGTCGATCAGTACAAGGACCTGCTATCAGCCACGACGGTAGCGTTGGCCAAGCGCTTCCCCGGTTATCGCATCGACGTGTACCCGACCCACAGGACTGCAGCGCTGCCCCAGAAGGTGCTCAACAACAGCCGCCGCAATGCCATCGACGCCAAATCCCTTGAAGGCGGGTTAGCCATCGACAACGTATTGCCCGGCGTGCCGTTCCCCATCCCGAAATCGGGCGCAGAGGCAATGTGGAATTTCCTGCTGCGCTACCAGGGCGTGAACATCCATTCCAAGTACGATTCCTGGAACGTCGACTCGGCCGGCGTGGCAAGCCTGGCGATCACCGGCGAGGCCTTCATTTCCTTCCCGATTTACGAACACCTGTCGAAGCCCTTCAACAACTCCGACATCTACCATCAAATGAAACTGTCCTACACCGGCCCTGCGCGGCGAGCCGGCGAGTCGATCATGCTCAAGAACGCCACCAACCCGCTGCACTTTCCCGGCCGAGCCTGGCAATACATGCCGGCCCAGCGCCGCGTCAAACAGATTTCGGTCCTGGCCTACGACACCCCCAACCCCGGCACCGCTCGCGCGCTGGAACTGTATGACTGGACGCTGGTGGGCAAGCAGGAAATGATCGTGCCCTACAACACCTACAAGCTGACCTACGCGCGGGATGCCAAGTCGCTGACCACGCCCAATTACATCTCACCGGATTTCGTGCGCTGGGAAAAACACCGTGTTTATGTGGTCGAGGGCAACCTCAAGTCGGGTTCAAAACACATCTACCAGAAACGCCGTTTTTACCTGGATGAAGACAGCTGGGCCGCGCTGGCGTCCGATCAGTACGACGCAAGTGGCCAGCTTTACCGTGGCTCCTTCGCGTTCCTCAGCCAGAGCTATGACCAGCAAGTCCCGGACGCTACCCCTTTCATGACGTACGACCTGTCGCGCGGCAGCTACAACATTAATGGCGTGGTTGGTCCGCATGGCGGGATTCGGTATATCGAGCCGCTATCGACGGCGCAATGGGTGCCGGAGTCGATGGCGGGGGCTGGTGTTCGGTAGGTTAACTGTGGAGGGCTCGGGATTTGGCACTGACAGTTAGCATGGATGCTGAATGGCACAGCCTCGCGAGCGAACTTGAATCAGACCGTTCCCATCCCGCTTCCGGTCCGAACTGTAAGAAATTTCGTGGAAGCCGGAGTTGCGGCGCAATCTGCTACATTCATGCCCCAATTTCTCAACAAGGAATGTTCGTCCATGAAATTCGGCTACCTGATCATCTACGTCGCTGACGTTCCCGCCTCACTGCAATTCTTCGAAACCGCATTCGGCCTCACCACCCGTTTCCTGCATGAATCCAACACTTACGGCGAACTCGAAACCGGCGAAACTGCCCTGGCCTTCGCCGCCGATGAGCTCGCCGCCATGAACTTCAGCGGCGGTCATGTCTCGGCCCACAGCTCGGTCAAGCCGCTGGGCATGGAAGTCGGCCTTGTCACCGAAGACGTCACCACTGCTCACGCCAAAGCGCTGAGTGTCGGCGCCACGGAAATAGCGGCCCCGCTGGTCAAACCCTGGGGCCAAACCGTGTCCTACGTTCGATGCCCGGATGGCACGCTAGTGGAACTTTGCACACCGATAAAATGAACCCCGCGCGCCGTTGCCCACCTAACGAAAGGACTATCAGGAGGTGGCTAATGCAAATCGAAACGATCTGGATCGTACTCGCGGCAATTCTTGTGCTGGTCGAGTTGTGGGCGATTAATCGGGTGCGTAAAGCCGAGGGGAAATCGAGCAACAAACTGGTATGGATAGTGGTGATCGTGTTTGTACCGCTGTTTGGACTTGTGGCGTGGGCGCTGGCAGGGCCGAAGCACACGGCTCAGAATCCGCATTCGCCGCAGGCCAGGCAGTAGCGCAGGACGGACTGGCCTTAGTTCCAGGATTTCAAAATCTTCATAAAACAAAGCCCCGAATTTTCGGGGCTTTGTTGTTTCTGGCTGCCCTATATCTGATATGGGGCGGTTGTAAGCTGTGATCTTCTAATTTTCTGTTCTGAAAATATTGTAGGAAACTAGCCATTGTGGCGAGGGAGCTTGCTCCCGCTGGGCGGCGAAGCCACACCAAACCCCGCCGGACTGTTAAACAACTCCCAAACCTGTAGCAGCTGGCGAAGCCTGCGTTGGCTCCGGGGTCGCGCTCGACCGCAGCGGCCGCAATCCCGCTACGCGAGGTCTGTCTGACAATAAACAACGCCTGGCTCCCGATTGCTTCTCAGACAAATACTGGCTCTGCCATCAGCCACAAAATCCGGATTTACGTCCTACACACCCGTTTGCAGACGGAAAAACTGCCACATATAGTTCGCGCCGTCGCTGGCAGTCATTAGTGGCGGGGTTTCGCAGCCCTAAAAAGAAGACACCGAGTACCGTCACTCCAGGGTGCAGCCGATGTTCGTCTGTGGATTGGATCTGACGGATGTGATTCATCTTTCTAGGACTAAAAAATCATGACAACCCAAAACCCACCCCGCCGCTTCACCCCTATGTCCCAATTCGCCACCGACTACCCCGTCCTGCTCATCGACAGCGATGCCCCGCTCCGAGAACTCCACAACTGCGTCAGCGAACGCCTGAACGCCGTCCTCAATTACCTGCACCTGATGGCGTGCACCAGCCACCCCGACTATGCCGAAAACGATATCAACACCGTCACCAACATTGCCCGGATCATGGTCCAGGACGTGAGTGATCTGTTTCGGGTGATTGAACAGCGTGGGTTTGATGCCTCCGAAGGTCAGTGATCGATTTCATACCAACAACCCGCGTTAACGCAGGTTGTTGGTGCTTCAGAAGCCCACAACTGGACGCTATGCGGCAATTCACTTCGAACTGCACGTCATTTTTTTCAGCAAGGAGTAGCCAGCAGGCTACAAGCAGCACTATGATCAAAAAGAGAGAAATCAATATCCACAACACACCCGAGTTTGATAACTGGCTGGGTGATATCAAGGACGCTCCAGGAAAAGCGACTATCTTGAGCCGCTTGGACCGCGCCAAAGATGGCCACTTCGGAGATTGCGAAGCGGTGGGTGGCGGTATGAGCGAAATGCGTGTTTTTGTCGGTCCTGGCTACAGAATCTACTTTGTGCGCACAGGGTTGAACGACTACACGATGCTCACTGGGAGCGATAAAACAGATCAAGTGCGAGGCATCAAACTCGCAAAGAAAATCCTTGATGCCATGAAAGGTAAATGACATGAGAGAAACAACATTCGATCCCGAGGATATGCCGATCCTCGATCTCGACATTTCTGGCACAAATCGTCACGAAGCTTCGCGCTTCCTCGACAACCCGGAAATAATGGCTGCTTACATTGCGCAAAGTATGCAAGCAGGTGACATGGCGCTGGTCCATGCGCTGGGTGAGGTTGCAAAAGCCATAGGCGTAAACAAAGTTGCCCAAGAAGCGGGGGTCAATCGCGAGAGCCTTTATAAGGTGCTTAAAGGCGGGACGAAAACTCGCTTTGAGACAATCAGGAAGCTGATGACTGCGATAGGTCTTGAACTGACTGTACGCCCCATAGAGGCGCCAGCAGCAGCAAATAAGCCCAGAACTGTTTCGGAAAAACCTGCAATCCGACCCACGACTGCAAAATCGAAGTCCAAGGTTTCAACACCCAAAGTTGGTACCAAGCCTGTTCCAGCCTAAACCGGTCAATTGGATAGACAGTGTAGCGGTCCTGTTAAAGAGGGACTGCTTCGCAGTCCAGCGGGACGATTCGACGAGCTCCCTCGCCACAGGTGCAGTGACGTGCTTGGCTTGGGTGATATCAGATGAACCGCGTAACGCGGGTTTACGACTGCTTCGCAGCCGGACGCAGGCTTCGCCAGCTGCTACAGGGGGGCGGCTGAGATTAGAAGTTAGCCGGGGTGTTGGCGCTGATGATTTCTGCTTCGTCCTGGCCGATGTTGCGAAACCGATGCGGCAGCGTTGTCGGGAAGTAGTAACCGTCACCCGCGTTGAGCACGCTGATCTGGCCGTCTACCGTCAGCTCCACAGTGCCCCGCGTAACCAGCCCACACTCCTCGCCTTCCGAGTGCACGATCGGTTCTTCCCCTGAACTCGCTCCCGGTGCGTATTGCTCGCGCAACAATCGCATCTGCCGGCTTGGTACCGATGCGCCGATCAGTAGCAACCGCAGGCCATGGCGGCCCAAGTCCGGTTGCTCATTGGCGCGGAACACGTATTGATGTTCACGGGGCGGTTGATCGAAGGTGAAGAAGTCCGCCAAAGACATGGGAATGCCTTCGAGCAGTTTTTTCAGGGAGCTGACGGAGGGACTGACGCGATTTTGTTCGATCAGGGAGATGGTGGCATTGGTGACGCCGCTACGCCGGGCCAGCTCGCGCTGGGAGAGTTTGTAGCTTTCGCGTACTAGTTTGAGTCGTGAGCCCGTGTCCATGACAGCCTTATGTGAGGAAAACTTAAGGGTTATGGGGGTGGATGGCGGGCGACTTTTGGCCGCGAAAGTACCGCTTCCCTGTCCCGGAAATTTGAAAGTCGGGTATTAAATCACGTTTGGTGGTGTTGCTCAGCAGGTTCGATGAATGGGTGGGTGAAAAGCGTACAGGCCAGCATGGATAGCGGCTTGTAGAGCCTCTTCGCGAGCAAGCTTTGCTCCCACAGAGGCTGCGACGTGTCAGGCAGAATCAGCGTTGAATGTAATGCCGTCATCGCGAGCAGGCTCACTCCCACACGGGCTATCGTTCATCCATAAAATCTGTGTTACGCAGAAATCGACTTTGAGGGCTTGTCCGCGACGGTGGTGTGTCAGGCAGCGTTGATGGCGACTGACATGGCCCCTTCGCGGGCAAGCCCGCTCCCACAGTTGATCAGCGGTGTTTTCACATACTCGGCAAGGGGCTTAGATCCCGAATCGATCGCGCAGCGCGTAGTACGCGGCGCCCATGGCGGTGAGCGGGGCCTGGAAGGTGCGGCCGCCGATCATTGGCATGTGCGGCAACGAGGCGAAAGCATCGAAGCGTTCGGCGTCGCCGCGGATCATTTCGCTAATGAGTTTGCCGGCCAGGTGCGAGCAGGTGACGCCGTGGCCGCTGTAGCCTTGCATGTAGTAGGCGTTTTTCTCGATGCGGCCGAATTGCGGCATGCGCGACATGGTCAGCAGGAAGTTGCCGGTCCAGCGGTAGTCGATCTTCACGTCCTTGAGTTGCGGGAACGTCTTGAGGATCTTCGGCTTGATCAGTTGTTCGATGTCGTCCGGTTCGCGGGCGCCATAGACCACGCCACCACCGTACAGCAGGCGGTTGTCGGCCGTGAGGCGGTAGTAGTCGAGCAGGTAGTTGCAGTCTTCGACGCAGTAGTTGTTTTTGATCAGGCTGCGCGCAACCTTTTCCGACAACGGTTCGGTGACGACGATTTGCGAACCGCACGGCATGCTTTTACGCGTGACGCGGCTGTCGAGGTCTTGCGGCAGGTAGGCGTTACCGGCGATCAGCAGGTATTTGGCGCGGACCACGCCTTTGGCGGTGCGTACGGTAATCGGCTCGCCGTAGGTGATTTCCACTGCGGCCGATTGTTCGTAGATCTTGCCGCCCAGGCCGATGATGGCCGAGGCTTCGCCAAGGGCCAGGTTCAGCGGATGGATGTGGCCACCCTGCAGGTCGAGCAGGCCGCCAACGTAGTTGTCGCAACCGACTTCGCGCTTGATGTCGGCCGCGTCAAGCATCTTCAGGTTCTTGTTGCCGTAGCGTTCCCAGCTGCTTTTCTGCTCGGCCAGGCCTTTGAGCTGCTTTTTGTTCAGCGCAGCAAAAATGCCACCGGGCTTGTAGTCGCACTGAATGTCGTAGTGCTGTATGCGCTGACGAATGATGTCGGCGCCTTCGAAGATCATGCTGCCGAGTACTTCAGCGGTTTTGTCGCCGTAGCGCTCTTCGATCACATCGACGTCGCGGCTATAGGAGTTGACCAGTTGACCGCCGTTGCGACCGCTGGCACCGAAACCGACTTTGGCGGCTTCGAGCACGGTGACGCTGTAGCCGGCTTCGGCCAGGAACAGGGCCGAGGACAGGCCGGTGTAGCCAGCGCCGATGATGCAGACGTCGCAGTCCACGGCCTGTTCCAGCACCGGAAAATCACCGGTGAAGTTGCGGGTGGCGGCGTAGTAGCTGTTTACATGCGTTTGTTTCATAGGTTTCTCCGAAGGTCGCAGGCACGCCTGCGACCGCCGTTGTAGAAGTATTAGAGCTTGATCCAGGTCGCTTTGAGTTCGGTGTATTTGTCGAACGCGTGCAGCGATTTGTCCCGTCCGTTACCCGACTGCTTGTACCCGCCGAACGGCGCGGTCATGTCGCCGCCGTCGTACTGGTTGACCCAGACGCTGCCGGCGCGCAAACCGCGCGCAAAGGTGTGGGCCTTGCTCAGGTTGCTGGTCCAGACGCCGGCGGCCAGGCCGAAGATGCTGTCGTTGGCAATGGCCAGGGCTTCCTCGGCAGTGTCGAAGGTGATCAGCGACAGTACCGGGCCGAAGATTTCTTCACGGGCGATGGTCATGGCATTGGTTACGCCGTCGAAGATGGCCGGTTCCACGTACAGTCCGCCGGTGTCTTCGAGGGTACGGCTGCCGCCCGCGATCAGTTGCGCGCCCTGGTCTTTGCCAACCTGGATGTAGCGCAACACGTTGTCCAGCTGACGCTGATCGACGACTGCGCCGACGGTGGTTTCCGGGTCCAGAGCGTGCCCCGGTTTCCAGGCTTGCAGCGCTTCCACCAACAGCGGAATGAATTGCTCGCGAATTGAACGTTCCACCAGCAAACGCGAACCGGCGGTGCAGACTTCGCCCTGGTTGAAGGCGATGGCGCCGGCCGCGGCTTGTGCTGCCGCGCGCAGATCCGGCGCGTCGGCGAACACCACGTTCGGGCTCTTCCCCCCGGCTTCGAGCCAGACGCGTTTCATGTTGCTTTGGCCGGCGTAGATCAGCAGTTGCTTGGCAATCGCGGTCGAGCCGGTGAACGCCAGAACGTCGACGTCCATGTGCAATGCCAGTGCCTTGCCGACGGTGTGACCGAAGCCTGGCAGCACGTTGAACACGCCTTTCGGGATGCCGGCATCCAGCGCAAGCTGGGCGATGCGGATGGCCGTCAGTGGCGACTTTTCCGAAGGCTTGAGGATGAACGAGTTACCGGCTGCCAGGGCTGGAGCGAACTTCCAGCTGGCCATGATCAGCGGGAAGTTCCACGGCACGATGGCGGCGACCACGCCCGCAGGTTCGCGGGTGATGAGGCCGAGCTGGTCGTGGGGCGTGGCGGCGACTTCGTCGTAGATCTTGTCGATGGCTTCGGCGCTCCAGCGGATCGCGTTGGCGGTCGCCGGGATGTCGATGTTCATCGAGTCGTTGATCGGCTTGCCCATGTCGAGGGTTTCGAGCAAGGCGAGTTCTTCCTGGTTGGCCAGGATGAGGTCGGCGAAGCGGATCAGGATGCGCTTGCGCTCGGCCGGGGCGAGATTGGCCCAGATGCCGGATTCGAACGTGCGGCGTGCGACGGCGACTGCCGCGTTGGCGTCGGCTTCGTCAGTGCTGGCGACGTTGGCCAGGAAACGGCCGTCGACCGGGCTGGTGCATTCGAAGGTATCGCCGCTGAGTGCCGGGCGGTATTGGCCGTCGATGAAGGCGCGGCTTTCTATGGTTAGGGACTGGAAGCGTTGCTCCCAGCCGCTGCGAGTGTTTGTCATTGTTGTGACTCGACGCAGGGGAATAGGTGGTCATCAGGCTGGCGCCTGTTTTTTAAAACCTGGAATGCAATCCCCCTGTAGGAGCTGCCGAAGGCTGCGATCTTTTGATTTTGCTTTTTGAGATCAAGATCAAAAGATCGCAGCCTTCGGCAGCTCCTACAGGGTTTATCGCCCGTCGTTAAACGGTGTGCAAGTACCAGTTGTACTCAAGGTCCGAGATGGAGTTCTCGAACTCGGCCAGCTCGCTTTCCTTGCACGCGACGAACACGTCGATGTACAGCGGGTCGATGTATTTGGCCATGACTTCGCTGTCGTCCAGCTCGCGCAGTGCGTCGCGCAGGTTGTTTGGCAGGCTCTGCTCATTCTGCTCGTAGCTGTTGCCTTCCACCGGTGGGCCCGGCTCGATTTCGTTGGTCAGGCCGTGGTGAATACCGGCCAGGACCGACGCCATCAACAAGTACGGGTTGGCGTCGGCACCGGCGACGCGGTGTTCGATGCGCACGGCGTCCGGCGAACCGTTTGGAACGCGCACGGCCACGGTCCGGTTATCGATACCCCAGCTTGGCGAGTTCGGCACGTAGAACTGCGCGCCAAAGCGGCGGTACGAGTTGACGTTCGGGCACAGGAACGCCATCTGCGCCGGCAGGGTCTCGAGCACACCGCCGATCGCGTGTCGCAGCGCGGCGTTCTGCTCGGGATCCTCGCTGGCGAAGATGTTGTTGCCTTCTTTGTCGAGAATCGAGATGTGCACGTGCAGACCGTTGCCCGCCTGGCCCGGATACGGCTTGGCCATGAAGGTGGTGTCCATCTCGTGGTCGTAGGCGATGTTCTTCACCAGACGCTTGAGCAACACCGCGTAGTCGCAGGCCTTTATAGGGTCGGAGACGTGGTGCAGGTTCACTTCGAATTGCGCCGGGGCGCTTTCCTTGACGATGGCGTCCGCAGGAATGCCCTGCTCTTTCGCGCCTTCGAGGATGTCTTGCAGGCAGTCTACGTACTCGTCCAGGTCGTCGATCAGGTACACCTGAGTCGACATCGGACGTTTGCCCGACACCGGCGAGCGTGGCGATTGCGGACGCCCGTTCACGTTGTCCTGGTCGATCAGATAGAACTCGAGCTCGAACGCGGCGCAGATGGTCAGGCCCATGTCATCGAACTTGCTCACGACCTGGCGCAGTACTTCGCGGGGGTCGGCAAAGAACGGTTGGCCTTCCAGTTCGTGCATGGTCATTAACAGTTGCGCGGTTGGGCGCTTCTGCCAAGGCTCGATGCTGAGGGTATTGGGGATGGGGTAGCAGATTCGATCGGAGTCGCCGATGTCCAGACCCAGGCCGGTGCTTTCCACCGTAGAGCCGTTGATGTCCAGAGCGAAGAGCGAGGCCGGAAGGTTGATGCCTTTTTCGTAAACCTTATGAAGACTGGTGCGTTCGATGCGCTTGCCGCGCACCACACCGTTCATATCCGCAATCAGAAGGTCGACGTACAAAACCTCAGGATATTTCTTAAGGAATGCGTTTGCTTCGTTGAGTTGAACGGTACGCAGAGGGACCGACATGATGCACCTATTAGCTGTTAATTATTATGTTCACTGCCTTGTTGCGAGCTCAGTCAATCCGAAAGGCAAAGTGAAGTCAATAGCGAACACTTGGCCTTTCAACCTTTATTTTCGGGCCTCTAATGGGCACGAGAGTGCCAAATCAGTCCCGCATACCGCGTAAATCCTGAGGATCGGACACACGGCGTTTAGAATTTTTTACATGAGAGTTGTTAATTAAAATCAACAAGGCTAAGCTCCGGAAAAGCTCGTTCAAGTGTGAAACTTCGAGGTGATAAAAATGGCATTCAAGCCATTGATTGGCGTTACTGCATGCGTCAAACAGATTGGCCTGCACCCCTACCACGTCAGCGGCGACAAGTACTTGCGTGCTGTCAGCGTCGCGGCTTTGGGGTTGCCCGTGGTCATTCCTTCATTAGGCGAACTGACTGAAATCGAAGACCTGCTTGCGCAGCTCGACGGTCTGTTGCTGACCGGCTCACCTTCGAACGTGGAGCCCTTCCACTATCAAGGCCCGGACAGTGCGCCCGGCACGGATCACGATCCGGCGCGGGATGCCACCACCCTCCCCTTATTACGTGCAGCCATTGCGGCAGGCGTTCCGGTGCTCGGCATCTGCCGTGGCTTTCAGGAAATGAACGTCGCGTTTGGTGGCAGCCTGCATCAGAAGGTGCATGAGTTGCCGGGCATGCTCGATCATCGCGAGGCGGATCACCCGGAACTGGCCGTGCACTACGCACCGGCCCATGCCGTGACGGTTCAGCCTGGGGGTGTGTTTGAAGCGCTGAAGTTGCCTGGCGAGTTCATGGTCAATTCGATTCACAGCCAGGGCATCGACCGACTGGGGCCTGGCCTGCGCTGCGAGGCGATTGCGCCGGACGGTTTGATCGAGGCGATTTCGGTGGAGCACAGCCCCACCTTTGCCGTCGGCGTGCAGTGGCACCCGGAATGGCAGGTGCTTTCGAACCCTCCCTATTTGAGTATTTTCCAGGCGTTCGGCGATGCGTGCCGGCGACGGGCTGCGCTGCGTAACCCACGCTGACTTAAACAGACAATCAACCCAATTACTGCCCCCGCGAGTCTGGCGGGTGCGCCTTTGCGCATCCGTGACTTGTGAAAACAACACACTGCAATAACAACAAGTACGACCCAGGCAGCCAGGACGGCGGCGCCGAATAAGCCCGAGTGGCGGGTACCGGCAGCTCATGCGCACCACCCTGTAGGAGCTGCCGAAGGCTGCGATCTTTTGATCTGGATCTTGAAGAGCAACATCAAAAGATCGCAGCCTTCGGCAGCTCCTACAGGGGACCGCGTTTGAACTGGATGGCATCGCACGCTCCGGGCTTGCAATTCACTATTAAGTCAGGCCGCGTTGGCCCGACGACTGAAACCTGTTGGGAGTTTCACATGGCAAACGCCTCCAGCATTTACAGGAAGGCTCTTGAAGGTCACCAGGCACCGAAAAAGGTGCTGGTGAAAGTCGATCGCGTCACCAAGAAATTCGACGAAACCGTCGCAGTGGATGACGTCTCGCTTGAGATCCATCAAGGCGAAATCTTCGCCCTGCTCGGCGGTTCCGGCTCCGGTAAATCGACGCTGCTGCGCATGCTCGCAGGCTTCGAGCGCCCTACCGAAGGACGTATCCTGCTCGACGGTGTGGACATCACCGACATGCCGCCGTACGAGCGGCCGATCAACATGATGTTCCAGTCGTACGCCCTGTTCCCGCACATGACGGTGGCGCAGAACATTGCCTTCGGCCTGAAGCAGGATCGGCTGTCCGCCAGTGAAATCGACGCCCGTGTAGAAGAGATGCTGCGCCTGGTACACATGACCCAGTACGCCAAGCGCAAGCCTCACCAACTGTCCGGCGGTCAGCGTCAGCGTGTGGCGTTGGCTCGCTCTTTGGCCAAGCGTCCGAAGCTGTTGCTGCTCGATGAACCGATGGGGGCGCTGGACAAGAAACTGCGTTCGCAGATGCAGCTTGAGCTGGTGGAAATCATCGAGCGCGTCGGCGTGACCTGCGTGATGGTGACCCACGATCAGGAAGAGGCCATGACCATGGCCCAGCGCATTGCGATCATGCACCTGGGCTGGATCGCCCAGATCGGCAGCCCGGTCGACATCTACGAAGCTCCGGTCAGCCGCATGGTCTGCGAGTTCATCGGCAACGTGAACGCCTTCGAAGGCACGGTTGTTGAAGACCTTGAAGGTCACGCGATCATTCACAGCCCGGACCTTGAGCAGAAGATCTACGTCGGTCACGGCGTCAGCACGTCGGTGCAGGACAAGTCGATCACCTACGCGATCCGCCCGGAAAAGATGCTGGTCAGCACCCTCAAGCCAGACACCCGCTACAACTGGTCCGTGGGCAAGGTGCATGACATCGCCTACCTCGGCGGCCACTCGGTGTTTTATGTGCAGCTGCCGGGCGGCAAAGTCGTGCAGTCGTTCATGGCCAATGCCGAACGCCGCGGCGCACGTCCGACCTGGGACGACCAGGTCTACGTGTGGTGGGAAGACGACAGCGGCGTGGTACTGCGCGCATGAGAACCTTCAATCAGCAATTCCTCAGACTGGTCCCCAGCGGGCGAAAACTGGTCATTGGCATTCCGTTCATCTGGCTGTTTCTGTTCTTCATGCTGCCGTTCTTTTTGGTGATGAAGATCAGCTTCTCAGAAGCGGCCCTGGCGATTCCGCCATACTCGGAGATCTACACGTTCGCCGAGCAGAAATTCCAGTTGCTGCTTAACCTCGGCAACTACTCGTTGCTGACTCAGGACGAGTTGTACATCTCGGCGTACCTCGGTTCGTTAAAAGTGGCGTTGCTCAGTACGGTGATGTGCCTGGTGATCGGTTTCCCGATGGCGTACGCAATCACCAAGGCGAGCAAGGAATCGCAGAACGTCTTGCTGCTGCTGATCATGATGCCGACCTGGACCGCGATCCTGATCCGTGTTTATGCGTGGATGGGCATCCTCAGCAACAACGGCTTGCTCAACGCGTTCCTGATGTGGACCGGCCTGACGTCGCACCCGATCGAGATCCTCAACACCAACACCGCCGTTTATATCGGCGTGGTGTACGCGTACCTGCCGTTCATGGTGTTGCCGCTGTACGCCAACCTGGTCAAGCACGATGGCAGCCTGCTGGAAGCGGCGCAGGATCTGGGTTCGAGCAACTTCAACAACTTCTGGAAAATCACCGTGCCACTGGCCAAGAACGGCATCATCGCCGGTTGCATGCTGGTGTTCATTCCGGTGGTCGGTGAGTTCGTGATTCCCGAGCTGCTCGGTGGCCCGGAGACGCTGATGATCGGTCGCGTGTTGTGGCAAGAGTTCTTCAACAATCGCGATTGGCCGGTGGCGTCTGCGCTGGCGGTGGTGATGCTGTTGATCCTGATTGTGCCGATTCTGCTGTTTAACCGCAGCCAGGCCAAAGAGATGGAGGCACGGGGATGAAACGCTTCGGATTTTCAAAGTTCATGCTGATTTTCGGCCTGTCGTTTATCTACCTGCCGATGCTGATTCTGGTGATCTACTCGTTCAACGCTTCCAAACTGGTGACGGTGTGGGGCGGCTGGTCGTTCAAGTGGTACGCCGGGTTGCTCGACAACACTCAACTGATGGGCTCGGTGGTGCGCTCGCTGGAAATCGCCTGCTACACCGCGGTGGCGGCGGTGGCACTGGGGACATTGGCGGCGTTCGTGCTGACCCGCGTGACACGCTTCAAGGGCCGCACGTTGTTCGGTGGCTTGGTGACGGCGCCGTTGGTGATGCCGGAAGTGATCACGGGGCTGTCGCTGTTGCTGCTGTTCGTGGCCATGGCGCAGTTGATCGGTTGGCCGATGGAGCGTGGCATCGTCACGATCTGGATCGCCCACACCACGTTTTGTGCCGCCTATGTCGCAGTGGTAGTCTCCGCCCGCCTTCGCGAGCTGGACCTGTCCATCGAAGAAGCGGCCATGGACCTCGGGGCGAAGCCATTCAAGGTATTTTTCCTGATCACCATCCCGATGATCGCGCCGTCATTGGCGGCGGGCGGCATGATGTCCTTTGCCTTGTCGCTGGATGATCTGGTGCTGGCAAGCTTCGTGTCGGGACCGGGGTCGACGACCCTGCCGATGGAAGTGTTCTCGGCGGTGCGCCTGGGTGTGAAGCCTGAGATCAACGCGGTTGCCAGCCTGATTCTGTTGGCGGTATCGATTGTGACGTTCATGGTCTGGTACTTCAGCCGTCGTGCTGAAGCGAGCCGTAAACGTGCGATACAGGAAGCGATGGACCAGACGGCCAGTGAGTCGTGGCAGCCTGGCAAGCAAATGGCTGAAGCGACTGTTTGAGGTCGATGAGTCAACTGTGGTGAGGGGATTTATCCCCGTTCGGCTGCGCAGCAGTCGTCAGACCAGTGAACGCGGTGTACCTGATGCACCGAGGTTGCAGGTTTGGGGCTACTTCGCAGCCCAACGGGGATAAATCCCCTCGCCACAGGTTCTGGGTTCACTGCGGTGGTTTGGTGTTCGCTGCACAGGTTCTGATGTGTTGCATCTTTGCTGTGTGATTTTGAATAAAAAGAATTGGAGTTGTACTCGATGAAAATGCTTGGCAGGACTTTGCTGACACTGTCCTTATTCGGCGCGATCGCCACGGGCGTCCAGGCCAATGACAAGGTCCTGCGCGTCTACAACTGGTCGGATTACATCGCCCCGGACACCGTCAAAAAGTTCGAAGACGAGACCGGCATTCGCGTGACCTACGATGTGTTCGACAGCAATGAAACCCTCGAAGCCCGGCTGCTTGCCGGCAAGTCCGGCTATGACATCGTCGTGCCGTCCAACAGTTTTCTGGCCAAGCAGATCAAGGCTGGCGTCTATCAGGAACTGGACAAATCGAAGTTGTCGAACTGGAAAAATCTGAACCCGGTGCTGCTGAAAAACGCCTCTGCCAGCGATCCGGACAACGGTCACGCCTTCCCGTACATGTGGGGCTCGATCGGTATCGGTTTCAATCCGGACAAGGTCAAGGAAGTGCTTGGCGCCAATGCCCCGACCAACTCCTGGGACCTGTTGTTCAAACCGGAAAACGCCGAAAAACTCAAAGCCTGCGGTATCAGCTTCCTGGATTCGCCAACGGAGATGCTGCCCGCTGCCCTGCACTATCTGGGTTATGCGGTGAATTCCCAGGACAAGGCTCAGATCGCTGAAGCCGAAGCGCTGTTCATGAAGATTCGCCCATCGGTTGCGTATTTCCATTCCTCGAAGTACATCTCCGACCTGGCCAACGGCAACATCTGCGTGGCGGTCGGTTACTCCGGCGATGTGCTGCAGGCCAAGGCCCGCGCCAAGGAAGCCGGGGATAAAGTGAAGATTGACTACAGCATTCCGAAAGAAGGTGCCGGCAGTTTCTATGACATGGTTGCCATCCCCCGTGATGCGGCGAACGTCGAGAACGCTTACCTGTTCATGAACTTCCTGATGCGCCCGGACATCATCGCCGAGATCACCAACAACATCGGCTACAGCAATGCCAACGCGGCGGCTACGCCCTTGGTGGATGAGGCGATTCGTGATGATCCGGGGTCGTATCCGCCGCAAGACGTGATCGCGACGTTGTATGCGATTCCGGATTTGCCGATTGGTATTCAGCGGGTGATGACTCGGGGTTGGACGCGGGTGAAATTGGGCAAGTAGCCCGCGCTGTAAATTTGCTCGCGTAGGAGCTGCCGAAGGCTGCGATCTTTTGATGGGTCGATTGAAGAAAGATCAAAAGATCGCAGCCTTCGGCAGCTCCTACAGGGGCGTGTGCATCCGGACAACACGTTTTCCGTTCCCGCAGCGCCTTACCACCGCTGCCTTTCTCTGATGAAGAACGGCCTCACCTGGCTTCCTCGGTTAAGGTGAATTTGGGCGCCCTCGGGCGCCTTTTTTTGTGGCTGGCGTTACGTAATCAACGGCCATTGCGCGAGTGCCCGATAACGGCCTTTATGGGATTCGAACAGGGCGAAGTGATCGGCGCGCAGGAAAAACGCCGGCGGCGTCGTCGACTCGGGCACCGGCGCCCGGTAGTCGCGCATCAAGGTCAGGTGCGGTCTAAAGTCCTTGGACGTCTCCTCGAATCCGAACGGCAGCATCGCCTGCTCCAGCGCATACACCAGACGTAGCAACGCGGGTGGCGCCTGCTCTGATGCCAGCACCAACGCCCCTGCCCTGCGCCAGGCATCCAGCCGATCCAGCTCGACCCGCAGCGGCTCACCGGGCACGCGAACCTTGCCGGCGGCGCTGCAGACATCGGCGATCTGTTCCACACCGACCGAGCCGAGAAACAACAGCGTCAGATGGAAATTTTCCGCAGGCACCGGGCGGCCTGTCCTGAGTTGCAGCGCGCTACGCCACTGCGCTATCGCCCGGCGTTGCGCGGGTGCGCAGTCCAGCGCGAAAAACAGCCGTTTCGACGGCTCATGGGATTCGTCGCTCATGCCTGGCAGCTCCTGGTGGGCAAGTTATAGTTCAGACAACCGAATCAACGGGAGGTGACCATGCGAGAGATCATCAGCAAGGAACCGTGGTGGGCAATGCCACCGCGACCTGGTCAGGATGAGTCCGAGCTGGACTGGGGATGGCTGGTTCACTATAGCGAAGGTGAGCCGCGTTTCGAATTTATCCGGGAACGACCTACGGACAGTGAAATACGCAATCGCAAGAGCTGCAGGATCACCCCTTCATCGGAGTGATCCTGCGACGGGCGTCAGGCTTGCACGATCACGTTGAATCCGCCGAATACCATGCGCTGACCGTCGAAGGGCATCGGGTTGACGTCCGGCTGCATGCGCGGGTCAGACATGAGCTTGTTCATTCCGGCATCGCGGGTGGCCTTGTCGGGCCAGACGATCCAGGAAAACACCACGGTTTCGTCGTCCTTGAGCTTGACCGCCATGGGGAACGAGGTGACCTTGCCGTCGGGCACGTCATCGCCCCAACATTCAACGACGCTCAAGGCACCGTTTTCTTTGAAAATAACGGAGGCCGACTCGGCGTGTTTTTTGAATTTTTCCCGATTGGCGGTTGGGACTGCTGCAATGAAGCCATCAACGTAAGTCATGGTTATTCTCCTGCGGGGGGTAGAGGGTCGATCTGCTGGTTAGTCGATTCCGTCGGGCTCCAGTCGACAGACCCGCCACCCGAACTGACCGACGGTGCTTCGACAGCCCCCGCCAGATTCCCTTCGACCTGCGCCGCCATGTACAACGTCCCGGCCATCACACCGGTCGTCGGGTTCTGCACCAGCTTCACCCAGGCTTTGTCGAACGTATTGCCCAGGCTGCTGCGAATCAGCGCCTCGCTGTCAGGCCGGTCACTGGCCTGGATGATGGCGCGAATCCCCGCGACGCCCACGGTAATCAATCCTCCCGCCAGCCTCCCCGCCGCTGCCGCTACCGCACTGGCCGCCCCACGCGGGGCCATTTCGGCTTCCATCCGCTGACTGGCGCGTTTGGCCACGGGCGCCATGGCGGTATCGGTCGAGCCGACGCCCTTGTCGCCGCCGGCGGTGTGGATCTTGTCGATCAACGCGGAAAACGCCGGGAGCATGTTCAGGTCGGTATGGATGACCTGATAGAGCGAGGCATCCCGGGCAGAGGGCGGGCCCAGCGCGATGGCGGGGATTTTGTTGACGCGGGCATTGAGCTGGTCCATCGGCACGCCGTAGCGCTGGGAGATGACCTGAAGTTGCTGGCCAATGAGCTGCACATAAAACTCGGTGGCCTGATGAAGAATCGCATCCGGGTCTATCTCAACCGCCACCGGTGCCAGGACACGTTCCTGGTATTCCTCCAGCAAATACGCCGCCAGACGCTTGGCCGACGCGTCCTGCTCGCCCTTGGCGCTGATGGTGTACCAGCTGACTTTCATCGACATCCATTCCTGGGCCCAGTAACTGCTGAACCACGGAATGAAATTCTCTTCGGTCTGTTCGTAAATGCGTGTGCGCCAGTGTTCCATGGACCCGCGCGCAAAGATCTTGGCCTGCTCGGTGGCTGATCGTGATGCCGCGACAATATCCCGGTCCACTTGCTGCCAGGTGGCCTGGGAAACGATGACTGGTGGCGGGGAAACAGGCGCACGCGTAGGCGTGGCGCAACCCGCCACGACCAACAGCACGGCGACGATCAGCGAACGCAGGTTCAAGGTCGCGGCTTCCCGAAAATGTTACGCCGACCGTAAGGATCGGCGGTCGAAGGGGTACTGTTTTGAGTATAGGTGGAGGTCTGGGTCTGTCCTTGGTCCGCTGTCGAATCTGTACGCCGCTATCGCGAGCAAGCTCGGCTCCCACAGGGATCTTTGTGGGTCACAGCATCGGCATGCACCGCCGAAAATTGTGGGAGTGAGCCTGCTCGCGATGGCCCGTGTCAGGCGACAGCAATGTTGGATAAGACCACTTCGCCCGTATCAGGCACCCGCCAACGCACCATAACCACTGACCATCATTCCCATCGATAACCACCATTGTCCCGAATGCCTACCGCAAAAAATCCGTCAGCGTAGGATCAACCTCATCCCGTCAACAAATCCCGCATCGGAGGGGTTCATCATGCTGATTCATCTTTTGACTTGCCTGGCCCTGACCGCTGTCACCCTGATGCTTTTTTCTTACATCGTTCTGGACATCGGTCAGACCGAGGAGCAGCCATCATGATCCACGCCGTCACCCTCTCCGTGAGCTTTCCGGTTTTTGGCAATAACTACTATTCCCAGCAAGTTGTTCCGCGCCAGGCGCTTTCGCTGGTGTTCGACAAAAATTTCGAAGCGTTGCTGATGCCGGCCGCCGCCAACCATTTCAGTAATGAAGTGGTGGGGCTGAATGATCAGTTTCGGTTCTTGAATGATGTGTTGGTTGAGCACCTATTGGACAAGGAAGTGGCTCTGGATACCACGCGGCGGTTCACGTTTTAGGAGCTGGCGGGGGTTCAGCATCCATCAGTTGACCAATGAGGTATGTCCTTGTCGCCGCCCTTGAACTTGATGACGCCGTAAGTGATAGCCACCGCGTGCAATTCCGTATTCATTCCCGTCCTGGGCGCTGTCGTGATGTGAACGGTCGTGCCCAAGGCGTCCGTTATGGAAAGCGTTCCCGTCCAGGAAATGGCCATATCAATAGCGTTCCCCTCGATGTGTCGTGACCTCAGCGCCGGGGCAACTTTCAGTTTTTTCAGGCCATAGGCATCCACCATTTCCCGGGCGGCGACGATGGATCGCTCGCTACAAAATTCGCCCTCTTCGTCTACGTGGCTCCACTCGATGTTCACGCCCTCGCGGGTCGGGATGGTTTGCGGGTCTGCGTCGGCATTGACGATTTTCCAGGCCCAGTGCATCAGGAATGCGCGCTGGGCAGGACGCAACGTAGCGGCGATATTGATGCTCGCACCTGCTGCTTGGAGGGCGCTGATGAAGGAATGGGCAGACGAACCAAAGGCCGGGCTGAGATCATCAAGACGCGTACTGGTTGGAAACTCCGAAACCCAAGAGCGGCCGCTAAGTTGTTTTAGGGTGTGATCTCCTTCCAAAGCAGCCTGCGCCTGGGAAGGGGTCAATAAATTCGACGGTTTTGCCATGGTGAAGCTCCTCGATTCTGGCTGTTCATCGAGTGTCCAACGGCTTCAACAGGTTCCTGCGAAACACCTTTCCTGGACACGGGTGCGCGGGTGCACGGGAATTAAGGCGTTCTTGATAAAACTTATCTGTCAGGCATTTCCTCTTTTTCAGAGAGCAAACGGATCAATTTATCGGATCACGACTGTTGGCGTGCACACCTCTTTAAGACACCCCCTCAACCAGCGATGCACCGGGTCGGCGTCCATTCGCGGATGCCAAAGCATGGCGACGGTGAATGGCGGCATTTCAAAGGGAAGCGCAAAGCTGTGCATTCCGACACGCAGGCTTTCAGTATGGCGCTCTGGAACACAGGTGATCAGGTCGGTGCCCTTGGCGAGCGCCAGCGCGGTCGAGAAACCGGCGACCGTCGTCACGATGTCACGTGTGAGTTGCAGCGCCGCCAGCGCATCATCAATCGGTCCTTTATCCAACCCCCTTCTGGAAATGCTGATGTGCCCGCCCGCCGCAAAGCGCGCAGGCGTGATGTTGCCTTTGCCGAGTGGATGGTCCTCGCGCATGACGCCAATGAAACGATCGCGGAACAGCCCCTGCGTGCGCAACTCCGGCCCTGCGCCCTTCCCGACCACGCCTGTTTCCAGATCCACGGTACCGTCCCGTAGCGCGGTGCTGTCCTTATCGGGTTTGTGCATGAAGCGCAGTCGCACTCCGGGGGCTTTCGCGGCGATGCGTGCTATCAGCGGCGCGCCGAAGTTTTCGACAAAGCCCTCGCTGGTGCGCAAGGTAAAGAGGCGGTTCAGATGTTGCAGATCCGGCTGTTCGGCCGGGCGAAGGGCAGCTTCGGCGTCCTGGACCAACTGCCCGACGCGCTCGCGCAATTCGATGGCTCGGGGGGTTGGTACCAAACCGCGCCCTGCCCTGACGAGAAGCGGATCGCCCGTGGTCTCGCGCAAACGGGCCAGCGAACGACTCATCGCCGAGGGGCTGAGCTGCAGGCGTTTGGCGGCGCGGGCGACGCTGCCTTCAGCGAGCAGCACGTCCAGAGTGATCAGCAGATTCAGATCGGGGAAAGGCATGCTTCGCCTCCAGGCAGGTGGGAGATGGCGTTTGGCGCATGGATAAAGTGCAAACCGTGCGTCTTCCGCCATGTTAGGCCTGGGCGTAGATTTCGGACAGCCCCGCTTCGGGAGCGGTCAGAAAGAGGACGCAGATAATGACTACGATTGCCGCCGCTCGATCGGCTGGCGCCACACGGTGGACGCTCACCAGTCTTTCCCTGTCGATGTTGCTCTCGTCGCTAGGGACCAGCATCGCCAACGTAGGATTGCCGACATTGTCTGGAGCGTTCAACGCGCCCTTTCAGTCGGTGCAATGGGTCGTGATTGTCTACCTCCTCGCCATCACTGCGTTGATTGTCAGTGTCGGACGACTCGGTGATCTCACGGGGCGTCGACGTTTACTGCTGATCGGCATCGGTCTGTTTACCCTGGCGTCGGCGTTATGCGCAATGGCCCCGACCCTGAATCTGTTGATCGCCGCCCGAGCACTTCAGGGGCTTGGCGCCGCCATCATGATGGCGCTGACCCTGGCGTTTGTCAGCGATGCAGTGCCCAAACCCAGGATCGGCAGGGCCATGGGGATGCTCGGGACGATGTCGGCCATCGGCACCGCGATGGGGCCTACATTGGGTGGTCTTTTGATTTATGGATTCGGTTGGCGGGCGATCTTTCTGATCACTGTTCCACTGGGTCTGCTGACAGGGTGGCTCGCGTATCGCTGGCTCCCTGCCGACAGCGCGGAATCCGGAGCCAGGCGCGGCGGATTCGATGTGCCGGGCACGTTGATGTTCGTGGTCATGCTGACGGCGTACGGGCTGGCGATGACGATCGGGCGCGGCAGTTTCGGATGGCTCAACAGTGGGCTGCTGGTGTTTGCGGGTGCTGCTCTCTGGATGTTTGTGTCCATCGAGAAGCGTGTCGCCTCACCCTTGATTCGCCTGGAAATGTTCCGCGATCCAGACTTGAGCGCCTGCCTGGCGATGAGTGCACTGGTGACCATGGTGATGATGGCGACGCTGGTGGTCGGGCCTTTTTACTTGTCAGAGGCACTTGAACTGGATGCCGTCGGGGTTGGCCTGGTGATGTCGGTCGGGCCAGTGGTCGCTGCGCTGGCAGGGGTGCCGGCGGGCCGCGTTGTCGACCGGTTCGGCGCACGGCGCATGACTGTCTCGGGGCTTGCAGCGATGGTCATTGGGTGCTGCGCGTTATCGATAACGCCAGTGGAGTTCGGCATCGGCGGCTATGTGGCGGCCGTGTCTGTCATCACATCGGGTTACGCGCTGTTTCAGACGGCCAACAACACAGCGGTGATGGCAGATGTTGTAGCGGACCAGCGAGGGGTGATTTCGGGTCTGCTCAGTTTGTCGCGCAATCTGGGACTGGTCTCCGGCGCCGCTGCGTTGGGCGCGGTGTTTGCGCTGGCATCAAGTTCTGACGGGAGCAATCTCGCGCATCCCGAAGCGATTGCACACGGGATGCAGACCACGTTTGCCGTGGCGTTGATGTTGATGGGCGTGGCGTTGGTCATTGCGCTGCGGCGGCTTAAAGCTCATGGGCGATGAAAGCGCAGGCTTCCATGTGGGAACCGGGCTTGGTCTGGGCGGCATTGCGACGATGGGGCCGTGTAAGGCTACATCGATGCTGGATGTGCCGCCGTCATCGCGAGCAAGCTTTGCTCCTACAGTGTCGGGCAACGGCCAGCGCTTAAATGACCTGATTTCGGCCGTTGCGCTTGGCCTGATACAACGCGTCATCCGCACGGGTCAACAGGCTGTCGAGGGTGTCGTCGGGCACTGCCAGCGCCACACCGAACGAAGCCGTTATGGTGTCCAGCACCTTGCCGTCGCCACGCGCCTTGATTCGCAGCGACTGGATTTTCAGGCGCAGTTGCTCGGCGAAGCCACGGGCGCTGGCGAGGTCGGGGCATTGCTCCAGCACCACGCAGAATTCTTCTCCGCCGTAACGCGCGGCATTGGCGTGGTTGGGAAGTGACTGGCGCAAGGTTTGCGCGACATGCTGGAGAACCCGGTCGCCCAAGGGATGGCCGTACTGGTCATTGAATTGCTTGAAGTGATCGATATCGAGCATCACCAGCGCGACGCCTCGCGATGGTCTGCCCAGCGCCCGTTCCAGCACGCGGGTGAAGGCCGCGCGATTGAGCAGTTCGGTCAGGCCATCGATCGTCGCGGCCAGTTGCGCGCGCTCGAGTTTGCTGCGCAGGGTCTTGATTTCGTCCTGGGCGGAATGCAGTTGGGATAAAAAGTGTTCCTGCTGGCTCTGCATGAGCCGGGTGCTCTGTTGCAGTTCGCTGAGGATGTCCGGCAAGCGCTCGTTAGCAGGCGCTTCGAGCATGTCCAGGCAGTGAACGAGACTGGTCTGGAAGTTGCGATTGCCTTCGACACTGCGCGAAACGTCCCGCGCCATGTCGTCGACCAGATTGATCGCCTGTTGCTGGCCGGCGCGCGCATCTTCCAGCTCGTCGCGAATGATGTAGTCGCGAAACAGCTTCGACGCGGACTCGGCAGGAAAGCGATCGAAATCCTTGAGCACCTTGTCCAGTTGCCGATTGAGCTCGGGCACCTGGCCCTTGCTGTAGGTGTACCAGAGCGCGTAGTGCACGGGGTTGGGCGGGATGTTATGACGAACCATCAATGGGACGGCTTGCTTGAGCAGGGCCGCCGCCTCGCGGGGATCTTCCGGATACATCTCTAGAACAGTCGCACGCGTCTCGGATTGGCTCATAACATCACTGTGGTTAGTAATCATTGGCAAATGGAAACGCGTGGAGCATAACCGTACGTCTGGAAAACGGATAGCCACTTGCCAGCAAATACAGCCCTTTTTGTTGAGCGCCAAGGCCAGGTTATTGCAAGACCGCACCCTCGTTGCGAAATGCGGTGGGACTCATGCCGGTCCAGCGCTTGAACGCCCGACGAAAACTGCGCACATCGCTGTAGCCGACTTCTTCGGTAATGCGCTCGATGGACATCTCCGGATTGCCCAACAGGCTCATGGTGCGCGCCTGGCGTACTTGTTCCAGCAAGGTTTCGAACGTCAGCGCATGCTCGGTGAGTCGGCGCCGCAAGGTACGGCTGCTCATGTTCAAGTCACCGGCAATTTTTTCGATGTGGCTACCCTCGGTCAGTTCGCGGGAAATCGCGCGCTCCACCGCCTGGATCAAGTCCATTTTCTGGTGAATCTGCGCGGCGTCCAGCTCAAGCAATTTGACCGCCTGACGCAATGCCAGGGAATGGTGATTGGGCAGGCACACATCCAGCCAGTGAGCGGCAATGACCATGCGGTTTTGCAGACAGCCAAAGCGCACATCCGGCCCCAGCCAATGGTGGTACTCGGCCCGGTAATCCGGCGCCGCGTGCACGAACTCCACGACTATCGGCTTGAAATCCGCCCCCACCAGCGCTCGGCCGTACACCAGCAAACTGGCGAAAAACTCCTCGACCGCAAACACCTGCACGTCAGCGAACGGCAACCGGCACTCGACGTCGACGAACACCCGGTCCGCCGCTTCTTCGACACTCGATACGGCGATGCCGCCGGAGGTGTGCTGATGACGGATACCCAGCTCGAAGGCATCCCGCAGGGTTTTGCACAGGGACAGCACATGGCCGAGAAGCCCTAGGGTACCGAGCACGTTCTGCGCGCCGACCCACAAGCCCAAACCGCGGTTCGGCAACACTTTCAACGCACGCTGAATCATCGCCACGGCCTGGCGATAGGAAATACGGTGTGCAGGATCCTGCAGGTCTTCGAGGGTAAAGCCCAACCCTCGACAAAGGGTCTCGGGGTTGACACCTTTTTGCTGCGCGACTTCTGCCAGGGTTTGCAGCAGAAACGGCGACACCAGCGCCAGTTCATAGGTGGGATCGATTACTTTCATCTGCATGGGCGCTATACGTTCCGGACCGTGTCTGGATTCTTATTTTTTGTTACCGGTTATGTCGAAGGAAGTTAGCACAGGCTTTGAAGGCTGTCCGCAGAAGCCCCCCTATCTGGCCGCCAATACCCTGCCCGCGCCCGCCTTAACAGCTTATTTCTATGCCCTGGGGCTCTGGTCACCGGCGTCATGCCACCGGCGCGACCACTAACAATAAGAATGAGTACACACATGAACCTGATCCGGATGAACGTTTCCTTGCGGTTGGCCGTCGGCCTGGCGGGTGTCTGCGCCATTCAATTACCGGCGTTGGCCACCGAGGCCGGCGTGGACAACATTGGCCCTGGCACCGACGGCTTTTTCATGTTGCCACTGGACGTGAACAGCCTCCCGGACAACATGCTGGCCTTCAACCTCTACTACAACCACTACAAAGCCACCAAGCTGAACATCAGCTCCCTGGGCGGCAAAGTGCCCAATGTCGAGATTGAATCCACGGCAGTCATTCCGCGTATCGATTACCTCAGCCCGGTACGGGTGTTCGGAGGGCGTCTGGCCGGTTACATCGCGCAGCCGTGGCTCAAGCAGGAAGTCTCGGTGTTCGGTTTGCAGGACACTCGCGAAGGCATGGGCGACACCACCATCGCGCCGATCATTCTCTGGGACATGGGCAAGAACCTGACCCTCGGTGCTGCCGTGGAAATTACCGTGCCGACAGGTGAATACAGCGTCGACCGGCTCGCCAACACCAGCAACAACTTCTACACCTACAAACCGCTGTTTTCCTTCACCTGGCTGCCGACGCCGAGAACCGAGTTGTCGATGAAGACGACTTACAGCTTCAACGAGAAGAACAAGGACACCGACTACAAATCGGGGCAGATTTTCCACTTCGATTATTCCGCCAGCTACAAGCTCACCGACAACCTGATGCTCGGCTTGAATGGCTACTATTTGAAGCAGACCACCGACGACAAGCAGTTCGGCAGAACCGTGCAGTTCAACGGCGAAGATGTGAATGACGGCGTGCGCGGGCAAGTGTTTGCCATCGGTCCGGCGTTGCACCTGACCTTCCTCAAATACGCCAGTGCGGAGATTCGCTGGGCCAAGGAATTTGACGTGGAAAACCGGCCCGAGGGGGAAATGTTGTGGGCGAAGGTGAGTATTCCGTATGCGTTTTGAGTGATGTGCAGGGGGGTGATAGTTGCGATGGTTTTGTAGGAGCTGTCGAGTGAAACGAGGCTGCGATCTTTTGATCTTAAAAAAATCAAAATCAAAAGATCGCAGCCTCGTTTCACTCGACAGCTCCTACACAGCTCCTACAAGGCTTAACGGGTTAAAGGGTTTTACCGGGGTTCAGGAATACACGGGCCAGGTGTCGACAATCTTGCCACCGCGCACCGCCAGCAAATCCCCGAACTGCAACAGCACCGACTCTGTCTGGGTCGGTCTCAAAAACACTTGATCCTCCAACGCCAATCCCACCGCTGTCGAACCATTGACCATCTCCTGGTTGGAGCTGCGGCCATACACCCCGTTGCTCTGCAGCCCCTTGGGCGATTCGAACTCGGCCATCCAGTTGCCGCCGTAGATGAAAAAGGTCTCGCGCTGATTGATGTCCCACCACGAAAACAGCTTCGACTTGTCATCCAGCGCCGGGATATTCACCGCTCCGGTGCTCTTGAGCACAGGCGTCGCGATGTAAGCCGCCGGAACATGCTCCACCAGCGAGGGCAGATCGTAATGAGTGGGCTTGAGCAAGGCAGTTCCCACCGACACTTCGGTGCTGAGTTTCTCCTGCTCGTGCAGGCGATAGCTGGGGCTGCCGGCGGTGTTGAGCGTCAAGCCTGAATGCCACAGACCGGGGTACTCGCGACGGGTAAAGTCGACGTAACGGTTGTAGATCACCATCACCTTGGCGAACAGCTCTTCAGAAGAACCCAGAATACCCGGCACGCCCTTGCCCACGAACGGGTCATATCCCATGAAACCCGCGAACTCCAGATGCTGCGGGTTAGCGCCGATCAGCGTCAGCAGCTGCCCCAGCGCCGTCACATCACCTACACCGCCACGATGCAGGCCGACATCCAGTTCGATGTTCACCCGCAACCGCGTGCCCAATCCCTGAGCCAGTGCCAGGTATTCCTGCAAGCGATGCGGCGTATCGATCAGCCACTGCAATTGCTTCGACGGGTCGAACGGACCGGTGTGCGTTTGATAAAACAACTGCGCCGAGCGCACCGGCAACGGTTTGCCCAGCAGGATGTCGGCCTCGGGAAATGTCACGGCGTCATGGTTGAGAAACGGTTGATGAAACGACATCAACCGCTGTGTGCCAGCGCGCTTGGCGATGTACGCCAGCAAACCCGGGGCTGGTAACGACTTTTCCACCAGGCGCAGATGTTTGCCCCCACGCTTGACCGACTGCATCACCACATCGATGTTGTGATCAAGTCGATCCAGGTCAATCAGCATCACCGGCCGCATCGGCCCGTGCACCTTGAGTTCGCGATTGAGCGCACGGAAATAATCGCTGTAGGGGCCACCTCGGTCCCCCGGTCGCAGCCACACGGCGACACCGGCCAGCAAGACCCCGACACCCACCGCTCCCATCATGAAATTACGCCGATTCATGGGTTCACCCCCAGGATGGATGCCAGGTGCGCATTGAGGAATTTGCCGTGGGGGTCGAGTGCCTGGCGGACCTCAATGAATTCCTGCCAGCGCGGATAGAACGGTTGCAGGTTTTTCGCGTTCAGCGTGTGCAATTTGCCCCAGTGCGGCCGGCCGTTGTACTTCCAGAAGATCGGCTCGATGGCGGCGAAAAAGTTGTGATGGTCCATCTGGTAATGCTGGTGAACCGAGATCGAGCAACTGTCCCGGCCTTCGAACATGCTCAGTGGAATGTCATCGGCCTTGACGTAGCGGTACTCGATGGGAAACCAGGTGCGCAGGTCCTTGTCCTGAATCAACTTGAGGATTTCCCGCAGACAGGCCGGGCCGTGTTCCGCCGGGACCGAGTATTCCATTTCGTTGAAGCGCACCGTACGCACGTTGGCGTAGATATCGAAGGAGTCGCCCACCCGATCGTCGAAACTGGCCAGGTGGCGCAGGTTGTTGAGCATGGTTCGGCGCAGGTCGGGAAAATCACTGCCGTACTTGTCGATCTTCTCGATCAGGTTCACGAACTCGTTACCGCCCTCTTCGTCTGCCGGGATTGGCGGCGTGGCCGGGTCGGTGGTCTCGTTTAGGGCGATTGACAGGGCATAGTCGGAATGGGTCACCACGAGCATTTCCCAGTGCTGATTTTCACGGGTGTTCTTGTCCAGGTCTTCCAGCAGCTCTTCGGTTTTGGCGATCCATTGACGCTCCCTCAGGCGATAAGCCGGACGGTTTTGCAGGCGGATTCTGGTAGCGACGCCCAATGCACCGAGGGACACCCGGGCGGCGCTGAATACCTCGGGATGGCGCGTGCTGTCGCAGTCCAGCACGTCGCCGCTGGCGGTCACCAGTTGCAGGCCGCAGACATGCGCCGAATAGGATTGAAACTGCTTGCCGGTGCCGTGGGTCGAGGTGGAAATGGCGCCGGCGAGGGTTTGATAATCGATGTCGGCCATGTTCTGCAGCGCCTGCCCGATGTCCTTGAGCGGTGTGCCCATGCGCGACATCGGCGTGCCGGCGGCGAACTCGGCTTGAAGTGTCTGGGCATCGTGATCGAGCAATCCGGTGAAGTAGCTCAGCGACAACAACGTGCCATCGGTGGGCACCAGCGCGCTGAAAGAATGTGCCGAACCGACCGGACGAATCTTGCCGGGCGCCTGACGGATAACCTGGGTCAATTCATCGAGATGCTTGGGTGCCAGCCGCGCCGCCGGCAGGCAACTCTGGGCGCCGGACCAATTGCGCCAAGGGATCAGCCGCGGTGCGCGCAGCAATTCAGCGAGCACCGGGCTGCTGCCCAGAGCCGTGAAGGCGCCAATGACGCTTGCCCGCTGCAGCCATTGCCGCCGTGTTAAATCCATCGTCATCAAGTGCACCCCGGGTTGTTATTGTTGGAGGGTTTGCCCGGCCATGAAGCTGATCAGCGCGAGGAATTGTTCCTCTGAACACTCCACGCACTGGCCCATGGGTGGCATGCCGTTGTAGCCATTGATGGCGTGATCCAGCAGCGTGTCCGCGCCCTGGAGCAGCCGTGGCTCCCAGGCTTTTTTGTCGCCGGTCAACGGCGCTCCGGCCGCCGGATTGGCGTGGCAGAGCTTGCAACTGTTGTCGTAAATCTGCGCCAGCGCGGGATCGCCCGGTTTGGCGATGGCGGCGTCGTTGTGGGTCGCCGGGCTTTTTTTCTCTTCACCACAACCGCTGAGCAGCGCGACGAAGGCGCACCCCATCAACGCCAAACAAAGGCTAGGCTTTCCCGTGAATCGACGTGCCCGCATGACGGTCCTCTCTTTGGCGCTCCGGTCAGCCGGGTACACCTTTTTGTTGTGTTCAAGGAGAGCTCAACACTAAGGCACCCGAGCCGCAGGGTTCAGGGCATTGGGGGCCAACAAGGGGGGCTTCTGAGGCCATGACCGCAAGCGCCAAGGAACCTGCCTGTTCGCCACTGAGACGAAAATGAGTCATGACAAGCGAAGCGCAGGTCTGCTAAAACGATTCATCAGCGAATCAGATCATCAAGATGGGGTAGCGACATGACCACAGCACATATCCTTGGCAACCTGTTTCCTGACGCGGCCAGCGTCCCGGAAAAATACCGCCTCGACGGCCCGACCGAACAGCGCGAGTACCTGGTCGATGGCGAGCTGAAAATCTGGTCGGGGCCGCTCGCTCAAGTTCGCAGCCCGGTGTACCTGACCGGCGAACAAGGTGATGAACAGGTGATCCTCGGCAGCACGCCACTGCTCGACGCCGAGACTGCATTGACTGCCCTCGACGCCGCCGTCCGCGCCTATGATCGAGGCCAGGGCCTGTGGCCGACCATGCGCGTGGCCGAGCGCATCCAGCACGTTGAAACCTTCCTCGGGCACATGCGCGAACAGCGTGAGGCAGTGGTCAAGTTGCTGATGTGGGAGATCGGCAAGAACCTCAAGGATTCGGAAAAAGAGTTCGATCGCACCTGCGATTACATCGTCGACACCATCAACGCCCTCAAGGAACTCGACCGCCGTTCCAGCCGCTTTGAACTGGAACAGGACACACTCGGGCAGATCCGCCGCGTTCCACTCGGCGTGGCGCTGTGCATGGGGCCTTACAATTACCCGCTGAACGAAACCTTCACCACGCTGATTCCCGCGCTGATCATGGGTAACACCGTAGTGTTCAAACCGGCCAAGCTCGGTGTCCTGCTGATCCGTCCGCTGCTGGAAGCCTTCCGCGACAGCTTCCCGGCCGGGGTGATCAACGTGATCTACGGCAGCGGCCGCGAAACCGTCAGTGCGCTGATGGCCAGTGGCAAGATCGATATCTTTGCGTTTATCGGCACCAACAAGGCCGCCAGCGACCTGAAAAAGCTGCACCCCAAACCACACCGTTTGCGCGCGGCGCTGGGTCTGGATGCGAAGAATCCTGGCATCGTGCTGCCCGAAGTCGATCTGGATAACGCCGTGAACGAAGCTGTCACCGGCTCGTTGTCCTTCAATGGTCAGCGTTGCACGGCGCTGAAAATCCTCTTTGTTCACGAAGACGTGGTCGAGGCGTTCATCGAGAAATTCAACGCCAAGCTCGCCACGCTCAAACCGGGCATGCCATGGGAAAGCGGCGTGGCCCTGACGCCCTTGCCGGAGTCGGGCAAAGTCGATTACCTGCACGCGCTGGTGGCCGACGCCGAGAGCAAAGGTGCGAAGGTGGTCAACCCCAACGGCGGTGAAACCCGCGCCTCGTTCTTCTACCCTGCCGTGCTGTTCCCGGTCACGCCGCAAATGCGTGTGTATCAGGAAGAACAGTTCGGTCCGGTCGTTCCTATCGTGCCGTACCGTCACCTGGATACCGTGATCGATTACGTGCTGGAGTCTGACTTCGGCCAGCAACTGAGCATCTTCGGCACCAATCCGGTGGCAGTCGGCAGGCTGGTCGACACCTTTGCCAACCAGGTCGGCCGGATCAACCTTAACGCCCAGTGCCAGCGCGGCCCGGACACCTACCCGTTCAACGGGCGCAAAAACTCCGCCGAAGGCACGTTGTCGGTACATGATGCGCTGAGGGTTTTTTCGATCCGCACGCTGGTGGCCACCAAGTTCCAGGAAACCAACAAAGAGCTGATCAGCGAGATCATCAGCGGCCGCAGTTCGAGTTTCCTGACCACTGATTACATCTTCTGAGGAGACCCGGTCTGAGCATGATCAGAGCCCATCGACTGCCACCGCTGTTGCGCCGATTGTTGCGTCCGTTGCTGGATCCGTATCGGCGCTATCAACACGCCAAACTGATCCACGCGGTGCGTGTGTCGCTGGGGTTACTGGCTTCGATCATGCTGACCACCGGCATTAACCTGCCCCATGGTGAATGGGCGTCGGTGACGATGCTGGTGGTCATCGGCGGCTTGCAGCACCACGGCAACATTGGCAAAAAAGCCGCCGAGCGGGCCATTGGCACCTTGGTCGGGGCCGGCATCGGTTTGCTGCTGGTACTGCAACAGACCTGGCTCGGGATGCCGTGGCTGACCTATTTCGTCATGTCGGTGGTCTGCGGGTTTTTCTCGTATCATGCCATCGGCAAAGGGGGTTACACCGCGCTGCTGGCAGGTATCACCGTGTTTATCGTCGCGGGGCATGGCGACAACCCGCTCAGCGACGGTTTGTGGCGCGGGGTGGACATCCTGATCGGGATTGCCCTGGCGCTCGCATTTTCGTTCGCCCTTCCGCTGTACGCAGTATTTTCCTGGCGCTACAACCTGGCGGATTCATTGCGCGATTGCGCAACGATCTACGGGCGGATCATCAATGGCCAATCGGTCACCGATGACGAACATCACAAACTCATGGGCCGTCTGAACACGGTGATGGTGCAATTGCGCTCATTGATGCCGTCGGTGTCCAAGGAGGTGAGGATCTCCATGACCGAACTCGATGCCCTCCAGCGCAACTTGCGGATGTGTGTCAGCACCCTGGAAATACTGGCCAACACCCGGCCGGACGCCAATGACGCTCAAGCCATGGGGCAACTTCAATCGGTTTTGAAAGCTGAACATCGGTTGATTCGGGTACGGCTTGTGGGCATGGCCCGGGCGTTGAAAACCGGTTCCTACCAGCGACTCAATCGGCCCGTGGAGCCGGCGCGGGAGACGAGCCTCGAAGCACCGGTTTACAGCCCTCTGGATGGGTACCGGTTATTGATTTTGCAGCTGGTCGCCAACATTGATGAAATGCGCGAACGCCTGGCCAGGACTGCGCCGCGCTGGAGTATTTGATCCCGGCCTATAGCCGCTGGCGGCAGGCATCAGGCGGCTACTCGGCGAAATTTCAGGCTCCAGCCCTGCTGCATGCCGGCCGCAGCCAGCAGGATTGCCGCGACACCGAACCACTGCAGGAGCTCCAGGCGATGGCCGAAGGCGAACCAGTCCACAAATATCGCGGCGATCGGGTAGATGAATGACAACGCGCCGGTCAATGCTGTCGGCAGTTTCTGGATGGCGCCGTACAACAATACGTACATCACACCGGTATGGACGATGCCCAAAGTGACCAGGCTCGCCCAGGCGCTCGGCGCTTGTGGCAGCGCCGAAAAGTGTGCGAACGGCGCGAGCAACAGTACGCCGGTGCAGACCTGGATCAGTGCAATCAGATGCGGTGGAGTGCCGGTCAGGCGCTTGATGATCAACGCTGCAATGGCGTAGAGAAACGCAGCGCCCAGCGCCAGTGCGATACCCAGGAGGTAGTCATTGCCACTCTCGCCCTGCGTACCGTGCGCACTCACAATCGCCAGCATTCCCATAAACGAGATGCCCAGCCAGAATAACTTCTGCAGGGTGATTTTCTCGTTGAGGAAAAGCGCGGCCAGCCCCACCAGCATGAACGGCTGGACGTTGTAGACCGCTGTCCCGATGGCTATCGACGCCCGGGAATACGACGCAAACAACAGTACCCAGTTGCCGACAATCGCCATGCCGCTGAGTACGGCGAGCAAGAACGTGGTTCGGGTCAGGATTTTGCGACGTAAAAAGCCGAATGCCGCACAGATCAGCAGCAAGGTGCCGGCACCGAACACGCAACGCCAGAACACCACGTCCAGCACGGGTTGGCCGGACACCAGCACGAACCAGCCGATGGTCCCGGAAATCAGCATGGCGGCGGTCATTTCAAATGAACCGCGACGGATTGAGTTGTCCATCATCAAACTCCTGTTTTTGAGCCCAAAGTATGACTATTCGACCACAGGCTTCTCCAGCGCAAAAAGCAGGCTAGAATTCGAATCTGCCTTTTTTATCAAGGCCGATTTGATTAATTGCCTAAGAGAGGTTTCGCCGTGACGGACGATATTGATCAAGTGCTGATAACGGCATTGATGGAGGATTCCCGGCGATCGCTCAAGGCGCTGGCGAGCATCAGTGGTTTGTCTTCGCCCAGTGTCGCCGAACGTTTGCGGCGTCTTGAAGAACGGGGTGTGCTCAAAGGCTATACCGTCGAGATCGACCCCAAGTGTTTCGGTTATCAGCTGCAGGCCATCGTGCGCATCCGCCCGCTGCCAGGCCAGCTGCAGGAAGTTGAACGGCAGATTCAGGCGATCCCGCAGTTCACCGAGTGCGATAAGGTCACGGGGGACGACTGCTTTATTGCGCGTCTGCATGTGCGTTCCATGGAACAGCTGGATACTCTGCTGGACCGCCTTAACACACATGCGGAAACCAATACCGCGATCGTCAAGAAATCGCCCGTCAAGCGAAGGTTGCCACCAATGGAATGAGTGATGTTTTGGTTTAAAGTCCGTAGATTGACTATTTCCCAGCTAAGGATTGGCAACATGAAAATTCAGGTAATGGCATTGGCGGCGCTGATGCTGGCGGGTTGCGGTACGGTTCAAACGGTCATGCGTAGCGATGAAGTGGCCGTTAAAAGCCTCAAGAAACAGCAAAGCTATTGCGGCGCTGTCCCGCGAATCTACAGTGGCGTGACCTACGATTTTTGCTATTTGAACGCACCGCTGGAAAGAGGACGGGATGCGGGGGAACACAGTACTGCGCCGGCTGTTGTGTTGGTCGACATTGTCCTTTCCGGAGCACTCGACACCTTGATGCTGCCCTACACTATTTATCGACAACAGGCCGACGGCAGCATCATCGTGAACTGATCGCCTGGATTTTCAGGCAATAAAAAACCCGCCTGAGCGGGTTTTTTAGTTATGGCCGACGATTAATCATCGCGGCTCATGATGCCGAACAGCTGCAACAAGCTGATGAACAGGTTGTAGATCGATACATACAGGCTGATGGTCGCCATGATGTAGTTGCGCTCGCCGCCGTGAATGATGGCGCTGGTCTGGAACAGAATGCAGACCGAGGAGAACAGCACGAAACCTGCGCTGATCGCCAACTGCAAACCGCTGATCTGGAAGAAGAAGCTTGCCAGCGTCGCACCCAGCAGCACGAAGAAACCTGCTGTGATGAAACCACCGAGGAAGCTCATGTCCTTACGGGTGATCAGTACGTAGGCCGAAAGGCCACCGAACACCAGTGCGGTCATCGCGAAAGCCGAACTGACGACCTCGGCACCGCCCTGCATACCCAGGTAACGGTTGAGGATCGGGCCGAGCAGGAAACCCATGAAACCGGTCAAGGCAAATGCCGACACCAGGCCCCACGCCGAATCGCGAAGTTTGTTGGTAAGGAAGAAAAGGCCATAGAAACCGATCAGAACCACGAAAATATTCGGGTAACCGACACGCATCTGTTGAGCGACAAACGCCATCACGCCGCTGAATGCGAGGGTGAGGGCGAGCAAGCCGTAAGTGTTGCGCAGGACGCGGCTAACCTCTAGCTGCTCAGCCTGCACGCTGTTATTAACTGCGTAATCCTGTTCGCGCATGGCGACACTCCTGTTGGTTTGAAACGTTCAGTCGCAAAGATCATAACAGACACTCTGTAACAAGCTACGCAGAGAGTTTGACAGTGTGTTTCATTCAGGTATTATGGCGCCCGCAACGCAACGGAGGTGTGGCCGAGTGGTTTAAGGCAACGGTCTTGAAAACCGTCGACTGTAACAGGTCCATGAGTTCGAATCCCATCGCCTCCGCCATATTTGTACCGACAAAGCCCTGATTATTCAGGGCTTTGTCGTTTCTGGGGTTTGAGCGCTTACGCTGGTTTTCAGAGCGCTACAAAACTATTGGGTAGCCGTCACAACCCTTTTTACGTTCCCCCTCCTCCGGCGCCCTTTCGCCCGCTTGCCCTCACCCAATGCCCACGCTGATCTCTTCACAGCCAAAAGCCGGCCTTCGTCCGTCGAATCAACGCTGCCTGTCCATCAAATGCCCACGCACTTCCAATACCTCACACAAAAAGACCAGCGCTCGACGAAAAACCGGGTGGCTTTCCTCATTAGGTAAATCGTCGAACGAAGCCCAGAAAAATTCGAAGGTGTGGCCAAAATCATCGAGTGTCTGGTGCGACCATTGTTCAGGCAGTGCTCCCGCCGCCCGGCACAGTTGAAACGACCAGATCTGGTCCTGATGACCGGAATCCCAACACCCCAGATCATCTTCGATTGTGGCGGTGCTTATCCCGGACTCTTCCACCAGTTCACGCAGGGCCGCTCGATCTGGCGTCTCCCCCCTTTCAATACTGCCCTTCACCAGTTGCACCCCTGCCTGAGGATGACGGAACAAAAGGATCCTCGGGCGCGGCCCGGAAGACAGAACGACTGCGCAAGCCTTGTCGGGAAGCATGGCGATTTCCTTATCGGTAGTGAAAGCCCGCCATCATACGCGTTGGGCGATTGGCGTAACGGCGGTCGGGAACGGCAGTCATGGATGGACCGCAGCCCTTCGCGAAAGAAAAATCTCATCACCCGATCCAAACTTTTCGTGTCACCGGGCGTCCTTTCTTTAATGACGCCAACATGGCTTTGCACCCTCAGACGGCTGGCTTCAGCCAAGGATAGCTAATGACCTTTTTTATTTTTCTCCTGGCCTGCGGTGCCGCAGCGAGCACCGGCCTTCTTTTCAAGCCAGGTCAGTGGTACGAATCACTCGTTAAACCCGGCTTCACACCCCCCAACTGGCTGTTTCCGGTGGCCTGGTCGATTATCTATCTGTTGCTTGCCTGGGCAGGGTATCGCTTGACCCTGATACCCGGAAGCCAGGTGGTATTGGCTTTGTGGGCGGCGCAGATTGCATTGAATACGCTGTGGACACCGGTGTTCTTCGGCGCGCACCGCGTCTTTGCCGCGATGATCATCCTGGCGCTGCTTTGGCTTGTGGTAGCGGCAATGGTGGTGATGGCATTGCGACTCGACCTGATCACAGGGCTTATCCTGTTCCCTTATCTCGTGTGGCTGTGCGTCGCCGCCGCGTTGAATTTTTCCATCCTGCGCAATAACCGCGGATGATGAATTCCAACACGGAGACGAAAACACCTTGGCCTGCCAGTGAACGGGAGTGGGCGCAGGTTCGGGATTTCAACAAGAAACTTGCCTGGTTGCCGCGTTTTCGAATCCGTAATCGCTTTACGCCTCGGGTGGTTCAGGCGCTGCTGCGTGCCAGCCAATTAGGCGGCGCCGGTCAATTGCTCAAGCATGGTCTCAAGGCTGAACGGAAGACGATTGGTGTCGGCGATATTTCAGTGCCCGTGCGGATCATCCGGCCCAACGGAAAAGCGAAAGGCGTCGTGCTTGATTTCCACGGAGGTGGATGGGTGATCGGCAATGCGCAGATGAATGACGCCTTCAACGTGGCGATGGTCAATACGTGCGACGTCACCGTCGTCTCGGTCGACTACCGGCTTGCCATCTCGACGCCGATTGAAGGCTTGATGGAGGACTGCCTGTGTGCTGCTCGATGGCTGCTGAACGAGAATTGTGATGAGTTCGCTGACCTGCCCGTTATCGTCGTGGGTGAATCAGCCGGGGCGCACCTTGCTGCGGCGACGTTACTGGCGCTGAAACAATGGCCCCACTTGCTTCAACGGGTGAGCGGCGCGCTGCTGTATTACGGCGTTTACGATTTGACGGGAACCGCGAGTGTCCGGGCAGCGTCCGCTGAAACGTTGGTACTGGATGGTCCTGGCATGGTGGAAGCGTTTCGCATGCTCACGCCCGGTCTCAATGACCAGCAACGCCGGCAGCCTCCTTTGTCACCGCTGTATGGCGACTTTACGGATTTTCCCCCTGCGCTTTTGTTTGCCGGCGAACTGGATCCTCTGAGGGACGACACACTCGATCTCGCTGATCGGTGGATGAAGTCAGCCCCTGTGGAAGTGCACGTCTTGCCCTCTTCTCCCCACGGCTTCATTCACTTTCCGACGGCCATAGCAGATAGCGTGCTTGCTTACAGCCGGGAGTGGATTTCGGCTCGAATTGCTCAGCGCTAATCAAGGAACATCTGGAAACAACCTCTGACTGGCCCAGCCCTGAAATGTTTGCTTGCATGCTCGTCCCACGATCTGCAATCACGTCAGGAGACAGTCAATGAAAACCATGGTGGTCGGCGCAAGCAAAGGATTGGGCAGGGCTTTGATCGAAGGATTGGGCGAGCACGGGGACACCCTGATTGGTGTTTCTCGTGGCCGCCCGGAAAATCTTGAAGGCAAGGCTGGTGTCGATTTGCGCTGGGTAGAAGCCGATCTGAGTGCACCCGCCAAGGCTGCGCAGATAATCAAGGACGCTGTGGTGGAAGGCGGGCTGGATACGCTGATCTACAACCTGGGGATATGGGAAGAGTTTGCCTTTGATCCCGCCTACAACTTTATGGCTGACCAGGACGACCAGGTCGAAGCCATCGTCAGCTGCAACATCACCTCGACCATTGTGCTGATAAAGCGCCTGCTTCCGCTGCTGCTCGAGAGTAAAACCCGCGGATCATATTGACCGGCTCGACGTCAGGCCTGCCGCAAAGTGGACGACCAGAAGTGACCTTCGGCGCCTCCAAGTTTGCATTGCGCGGGATCGCCGATGCGCTGCGCGAAGGCTACCGGCAGCAACGGCTGGGCGTGACCTGTCTGAACCTCGGCTACCTGAACACCGAAGACCCGTTGAGCACCCCGCGAGCGCTCGCCGAGCAGCGCGATGAAGGCCACTCGATTCCCGTGCACGACGTCGTGCAGGTCGTGCGCATGGTCTTGAGCCTGTCTTGCGCAAGCTTCGTCAAGGAACTCACCTTGCCGGCAATTTTCGACGAACGCTTTTGATGAAAGGCCAATCACAGCAGTAGAAAAAGTCGGGGGAGCAGCCAAGTCGCCGTCACGGCACCTGCTCCAATGACCCTCGTGTTTCATCGTGCACCACCCTCGCCCATCCTTCCTTGATCCTGATGCTGTTTCTCCAAGCGGTATGCATACATCTGTGGCGAGGGGATTTATCCCCGTTCGGCTGCGCAGCAGTCGTAAAACCATCTCACGCGGCGCACCTGATACCCCTCAGTTGCTGGTTTTGGGCTGCTGCGCAGCCGAACGGGGATAAATCCCCTCGCCACAGTCTTGTGCTCGCCTGAAGCTCTTCTGAAGTAACCCTTACTCCCCCTTCGTACTCCAGCCTTTAAACAGCACATTCAACATTCACATCTACCCGAAATTTAGGGTTTCTCTGCCGTTGCAAAAACTTTTTTTGTCATGTCATACTACGTCGTACAACATCACCAGGACGTCAGGTCATACCCGGCGTACCTCCAAGGAAGGCGGGCATTTTCATGAGTTTTGAAAGTCAACGCGTCAAACAGATCTCTTCCTCCCCCAGCATGGTCATCTCCATGCGCGCCAAAGAGCTGGCCAGCCAAGGCCGCGACATTGTCGACATGAGCCTCGGCGAACCCGACTTCAATACCCCCGCACACATCGTCGAAGCGGCCTATCAGGCCATGCGTGATGGCCACACCCGCTACACCGCGCCGCAAGGCACCCTGGCCCTGCGCCAGGCGATTGTCAGCAAGTTTCAGCGCGAAAACGGACTGACTTATAGCGTTGATGAAATCACCGTCGGAAATGGCGCCAAGCAAGTCATCTTCAACACGTTCATGGCGACCCTGGAAGCCGGCGACGAAGTCATCATCCCTGCGCCGTACTGGGTTTCCTATTCCGATATCGTCACGCTCAACGGTGGCCGCCCGCAGGTCATTCCCTGTGGTATCGACGTTGGCTTCAAGCTGACCGCCGAAGCACTGCAAGGTGCACTGACCGACAAAACCCGCTGGCTGATCCTCAACTCGCCCTCCAATCCCAGTGGCGCCATCTACTCCGAAGCCGAACTGCAAGCGCTCGGCAAGGTGCTGGAAGATTTCCCCAACGTCCTGGTGATGTCGGACGAGATCTACGAGCACGTGTTACTGGCAGACCAGCCCTTCGTCTCGTTCGGCAACGCCTGCCCGCAACTGCGTGAACGAACCTTGCTGATCAATGGCGTGGCCAAGGCCTATGCCATGACCGGCTGGCGCATCGGTTATGCCGCCGGCCCCAAAGCCCTGATTGCCGCGATCAGCAAGATTCAATCGCAGAGCACCTCAGGTGCCAGCGCGATTTCCCAGGAAGCGTCCCGGGCTGCACTTCAAGGTCCGCAAGATTTTGTCAGCCAGAGTGCCGCCGAATACGCCGAGCGCGGACGCCTGCTCGTGGACGGTCTGAGCCAGTGCGAAGGCTTGCGCCTGAGCGCGCCGGCCGGTGCCTTCTATGCCTTCCCCGAGTGCAGCCAGTTGCTGGGCCGCAGCACCCCGCAAGGTCGGGTGATCAATGATGACGTCGAACTGTCCGCCTATCTGCTCGATCAAGCAGGTGTGGCCGTAGTGCCGGGTCTTGCGTTCGGCTTGCCGGGTTACTTCCGGTTGTCGTTTGCCACCTCTCGCGAACAAATAAAAAAAGCCGTCGTTTCAATCAGTGAAGCGCTTGCAGCCTTGCGCTAAAGCCTTCGCCTTTCGCTGTGCCATAGCTGCCATAACAATAAATCGGAGATTCCCCATGTTCGATCAGAAGAAAAAGCTGCTTGCCCTCATCATCGCTGCGTGCCTGAGCACCGGCGCTGCACAGGCTGACGACCTCACCGGAACGCTGAAAAAAATTAAAGAGCTGGGCACCGTCACCCTGGGTTATCGCGACGCGTCGTTGCCCTTCTCCTACCTCAATGATGCCCAGCAGCCCATCGGCTACAGCATTGAACTGTGCAAAAAAATCGTCGATCAAATCAAAGTCAAAGTCGGTGAACCCAACCTCAAGACCGAGTACGTCTCGGTGGTTGCAGCCACTCGTACGCCTCTGTTGATCAACGGCACCATCGATCTGGAATGCGGCGTCACCACCAACACCGTGGAGCGCCAGAAACAAATCGGTTTCCTGCTCACCAGCTACGTGGCCAGCGCTAAATACGCGGTGAAAAAAACCGCAGGCATCAACAGCGTTGCCGATCTCAAAGGCAAGTCGGTGGTGGTCATCACCGGGGGTAGCGGCGAATGGATCACCAAGAACCTCGACCGCGAAAAAGCCTTGGGCCTGAAGATCCTCAATGCCAAGGATGGCGGCGAAGCCTTCCTGATGCTGGAGACGGGTCGCGCCGTTGCCTACATCAATGACGACGTGCAGCTGATGGCAACCATCGCGCAAAGTCGCAGCCCGGACGCCTACACCTTGCTGCCCGAGCCGATGTCCGCTGAACCTTATGCCATCGGCATTCGCAAAAACGATGGGCAGTTCAAGGCGTTCGCCGATGACGTTCTGCGCAACCTCTACAGCAGCGGCGAGATCAACACCCAGTATCCGAAATGGTTCCAGCAGCCGATCCCGCCGAAGAACGCGGTGATCAATCTGCCCATGAGCGAAGCACTCAAAGAAGCCATCGCGAACCCGAACGATACCGGCGTCTGATCCCGACCCGTCACTGTGCCGGGTGGACACGCCTCGATACCTGCCAATCAAGCCGTTCAAGTGAGCCTGATTGGCTGGTACTGCGGGCTGTTCCAGCCTGCGCACCCTCACCAAGGTTGGTGTTTTCATGGATTACAACTGGAATTGGGGCGTCTTCTGGGGCTCCGCGCCCGGAGAGACGTCTTCGTATCTGTATTGGCTGATCACTGGCACCAGCTGGACGCTGGCGACTACTCTCGTCGCGTTCATCCTGGCGTTCCTGATCGGTGGTTTGATCGGCACCCTGCGCACCACGACGCTGCGTCCCGTCGTGTGGTTGTGCAACCTGTACACCGAAGTGTTCCGCAACATTCCCCTGCTGGTGCAGATGTTCATCTGTTTCTTCGTCGTGCCCGAGCTGCTGCCGATATCGCTCGGTGACTACCTCAAGCAGGATTTGCCTTACCCCTCCTTCTTCAGTGCTGTCGTCGCCCTGACGCTGTTCACCTCGGCCAAGCTGTCGGAGCTGTTCAAGGCGGGCATCGAATCAGTTGCCGAGGGCCAACGTGGTGCGGCACTGGCGCTGGGCTTGCGGCCGACGCAGATGTACCTGCAGGTGCTGCTGCCTCAGGCCATCCGGGTGGTGTTTCCGCCACTGACGTCCGAAGCGCTGAACACCCTGAAGAACTCATCCGTGGCGCTGACCATTGGCCTGATGGAGCTGACCGCACAAGCACGCAATGTCAGCGAATACTCGTTCAATACCTTCGAAGCCTTCACTGCCGCGACCGTGATCTATGTGGTCATTTCGCTGCTGGTGACTTTCGTCATGGGTCATATCGAACGTTCACTGACCATTCGCGGCGCGACGAGGTAAGTCATGTTTGATCTAGATCCAAGTGTCATTGTCAGGGCCATGCCGGCGCTGTGGAGCGGCCTGAAATTTACCTTGCTGCTGACCCTGGTGGCGATGTCGGTGGGGATCGTCGCCGGCACCTTGCTGGCACTCATGCGCCTGTCGCACAACCGCGTCTTGCGTGGCTTCGCCCTGGGCTACGTCACCGTGATGCGCAGCATTCCGCTGGTCCTGGTGATTTTCTGGTTCTACTTCCTGATGCCCTTGCTGCTGCAAATGGCTTTCGGCACAGAACGGCCAGTGCAGATCGGCCCGGTGGTGACTGCATTCGTGACCTTCTGCATGTTCGAAGCGGCGTACTACAGCGAAATCATTCGTGGCGGTATCCAGAGCATCAGCGGCGGTCAGAAACAAGCTGCAGCGGCCCTTGGCCTGCGGCCGTCGCAAGCGATGATCTACGTGATCCTGCCCCAGGCGTTGCGCCGCATGGCGCCCCTGTTGCTGACCCAGACCATCATCCTGTTCCAGGACACGTCGCTGGTGTACGTGCTGTCCATCGCCGATTTCACCGGTGCGGCCAGCAAATTCGCCCAACGAGACGGGCGTCTGGTCGAGCTGTATTTGTTCGTCGCCCTCGTCTACCTGGTGATCTGCTATTTGCTGTCCAGCCTGACTAAACGCATGAAAAGAAACATGGGGAAAACAGCATGATCCAGATGAAAAACCTGAGTAAATGGTACGGCAACTTTCAGGTCCTGAAAAACTGCACCACACAACTCTCTCGCGGCGAGGTGATGGTGGTATGCGGGCCATCCGGTTCGGGCAAGAGCACCCTGATCAAGTGCGTGAACGGGCTGGAACCGGTTCAGGAAGGCGAGATATTCATCGAAGGCCAACCCGTCACCGGTAAGGGCGTGGACTTGCCCAAAATGCGTGCGCGTGTGGGGATGGTGTTCCAGCATTTCGAACTTTTTGGGCACCTGACCATCATCGAAAATCTCAACCTTGCACAGATGAAGGTATTGCGCCGGGACCACGTCACCGCGACGAAAAAAAGCATGATGTTGCTGGAGCGCGTTGGGCTCAAGAGCCATGCGCAAAAGTATCCGATCCAGTTGTCCGGTGGTCAGCAGCAACGGGTAGCGATCGCTCGCGCCCTTGCCATGGACCCGATCGCGATGCTGTTCGATGAGCCTACTTCGGCACTCGATCCCGAGATGGTCAATGAAGTGCTGGACGTGATGGTCGAATTGGCCCACGAGGGCATGACCATGATGTGTGTCACCCACGAAATGGGGTTCGCGCGCAAGGTGGCTGACCGCATCGTGTTCATGGATGGCGGCGAGATTATCGAAGATGTGAAGTCCGAAGAGTTCTTCGGTGCGCCTCGCACAGACCGCGCACGCAGCTTTCTGTCGAAGATCTTGCAGCACTGATCACGGGGCTTTGCTGATTGTGCAACCTCTCTGGAGAACGGTCAGCTCACCCCCGGTTGCAGTAAAAAATCCACCCTGAAATTTAATCTGCCTGATCGTCTTGAGCATCGTCATTTTAGGTTGTACGATGACGTACAACGACAAACAACACCGCTACATATCTCCGTACGCTAATAAGGACATTTCGAACAATGAACCCACAAGAACTGAAATCGATCCTCTCCTCCGGCCTGCTGTCTTTCCCGGTGACCGACTTCAATGCGCAGGGCGATTTCCATCGCGCCGGTTACGTTAAACGCCTTGAGTGGCTGGCCCCGTACGGTGCCAGCGCCCTGTTCGCCGCAGGCGGCACCGGCGAGTTCTTCTCCCTGGCAGCCAGCGAATACTCGGAGGTCATCAAGACCGCCGTCGACACCTGCGCAACCAGCGTGCCGATCCTGGCCGGGGTTGGCGGCTCGACCCGTCAAGCCATCGAATACGCACAGGAAGCCGAACGACTGGGCGCCAAAGGCCTGTTGCTGCTGCCGCACTACCTGACCGAAGCCAGCCAGGACGGTGTTGCCGCCCACGTTGAAGCCGTGTGCAAATCGGTGAAGATCGGTGTGGTGGTCTACAACCGTAACGTCTGCCGCTTGACCGCCCCGTTGCTGGAACGGCTGGCCGAGCGCTGCCCGAACCTGATCGGCTACAAGGACGGCCTGGGTGATATCGAGCTGATGGTGTCGATCCGCCGTCGCCTCGGCGATCGTCTGACCTACTTGGGCGGTCTGCCAACCGCCGAAGTCTATGCAGCGGCTTATCGGGCGCTGGGCGTGCCGGTCTACTCTTCGGCGGTGTTCAACTTCATCCCGAAAACCGCGATGGACTTCTATCACGCCATCGTTCGGGAAGATCACGAAGCGGTTGGCAAGTTGATCGACGACTTCTTCCTGCCGTACCTGGACATTCGTAATCGCTGCCAGGGTTATGGCGTGAGCATCGTCAAGGCGGGCGCAAAAATCGTCGGTTACGATGCAGGACCGGTGCGCTCCCCGCTCACCGACCTGACCTCGCAAGAATACGAAATGCTTGCAGCGCTGATCGACAAGCTTGGTCCGCAATAAAAAACCGATGATTCAACGGTGCTGAGAAGCGCCGCGTATCAAGAGGTTAATGCACCCTGCGAAGGTCAAGCTTTCGCAGGGTGTTTTTTTTCGCCAGAGAAACCGCCGACGTCGCTCGCTAACACCTCAGCCGCGAATAAACGCCAACAAATCAGCATTGATCTGATCCGCGTTGGTCGTCGGCATTCCGTGAGGAAAGCCCGGGTACGTTTTGAGCGTGGCATGCCTCAGGAGTTTGGCCGAAAGCGGCGCCGAGTCTGCAAACGGCACGATTTGATCGTCCTCGCCATGCATGACCAGCGTCGGCACCTCAATCGCTTTCAAATCTTCGGTGAAATCGGTCTCTGAAAACGCCTTGATGCAGTCGTAATGAGCCTTTGCACCGCCCATCATGCCCTGGCGCCACCAGTTGTCGATGACACCTTGCGAAACCTCGGCCCCGGGTCGATTGAAACCGTAGAACGGCCCCGCCGGCACGTCCACGTAAAACTGCGCACGACTGGCAACCAATGCCGAACGGAAACCGTCGAACACCTCCAGGGGTAAACCTCCAGGATTCTTTTCCGACTTGACCATGATGGGCGGAACCGCGCTGATCAACACGGCCTTGGCAACGCGTCCTGGTTTGGCTCGCGCGGCGTAGCGTGCTACTTCTCCGCCGCCGGTCGAGTGGCCGACATGGATCGCGCCCTTGAGGTCGAGCGCATCGGTCAACTCGATGACATCGGCGGTATAGGTGTCCATTTCGTTGCCCTCCCACGTCTGGGTCGAGCGCCCGTGTCCGCGACGGTCATGCGCGATCACCCGGTAGCCTTTGAGCAAGAAGAACATCATCTGATTGTCCCAGTCATCCGCACTCAACGGCCAACCGTGGTGAAACACGATGGGCGTCGCGTCTTTCGGGCCCCAATCCTTGTAGAAAATCCTGGTGCCGTCTTTGGTCGTAATTGCGTTCATGGCGTGTGTCCCCTCGCGATCAGGTGGGTGTGGGGTTGATCAGTGCCTGCGTCTACCCGCAAAGGCTGGAAAGCGTTACCAGCAAAGGCTGGAAAGCGTTACCAGCAAACGTGCAAAAGGCAGTGAGCCCGACGTCGTGAGGAGCGGGTCACGAGAGGGCTTGGTCAGTGTAGAAGACGCACGGAAAGCAACACCTTCAAACGATAAATGGAGATTGCCGATGAAAAACCCGAGCGGCGTTGAGACATCGGCGTATTCCTGTCCGGATTCCCGACCGCGCGACTGACTGACCCATCGTCAGGCCTACAAAGACATTTTCGGCATGACGATCTTCAAGATCCTTGCGGCGTTTTTCGTGATCGGCGTCTACTACCTGACCGGAATCGTCTGACCGGATTTGTTCAGGCAACGGACAACGGCAGCCTCGGGTTGCCGTTTTTTTCAAGCACCTGTCATTCACGGCTTTCCCGTGAATGCAGAATGCGCTTCTCCAGCCGCAGCGCATGCACATGGTCTTCGTAGTAGTCGGGTACGACTGCAAAGCGCCTGTAGCCATTACGCTCATAAAGAGAGAGGGCGACTGGATTGTCGGGGCGGACTTCCAGCCGCAGGCAGGCGCACTCATGTGCGCGCGCACTCTCTTCCGCCTGATCCAAAAGCTGTTTTCCCAGGCCGAGGCCACGACTTTGGCTGGCGATAGCGATCGAATACAGACGCGCCAGGGAAGTGCCGCGACGAAACAAGACCAGGCAGTAACCCATCAATTGCCCCCCGGCCTGAGCGACGATCAGGCTGGCGTGGGCTCGACTGATCATCCACCGAAAACTGCGCGCCGTCAGTTGATCATAAGTAAAACACTGTTCTTCCAGCACCAGCAGGGACTTCAGATCATGGGATGTAGCCTTGCGAAATAACAGGTTCATATGACCGCCGTAAAAGTTGCGTAACGAAACGGGACTTCCTTTAAATTTCATGCTTAATAGATAAGGACTTGTTCTCCAACGGACCTTCTCTTATGTCAGCGGCACAGGGTTACTTGCGCAAAGTATCAGAACAAAATCGGATAACAGCAACATCAAAACCAACTTATTTGACGGGCGAACCTAGAAGAACCAGCCAAGTCGTTATTATTGTCGAACGAAAAGAAGACTGGGCTTCCTACTTCCCTTCAGAAGACGTGATGAGTGCCCAGGAGTACCTCGAACAAGCCCCCGAAAGCGAGATTGGCAAGCGTGTCCAGGTGATTAACCTGTGCCGCAGCTACAAGTATCTCGGGCATGGTTATTACTGTTCACTGTTGGCGGAAGCCCGTGGCCACAAAGTTATTCCATCGGTACGAACAATCAGTGAGCTGACCCGAAAGTCATTGTACGGCCTGGCCCTGGATGACCTGGACAAGGCGCTGGACAAAGCACTCAATAACCACCTCTATAGTAATACCGAAGGATTCACACTGACACTCTACTTCGGCAAAACCAACTTGGAACCCTTGCAAGAACTGGCGCGACAACTGTTCGAAACATTCCCGTGCCCGATCCTCTTGATTGAATTCCGTAAAAGCACCAGCTGGCGCATCGAGGGAATAAGATCCGGTGTATTGCACAAATTACGCGAAGACCAGGAAGATCATTTCGCCAACTCGCTGGACAGTTTCAGTCGCAAGATCTGGCGAATGCCTCGTTCACCCCGCGTGGCCCGCTACGACCTGGCCATCTTGCATGACCCGCAAGAAGCGCTGCCGCCTTCCAATGCCAAGGCACTCGAGAGTTTTATCCGGGTCGGCAAAACCCTGGGTATCGATGTCGATCTGATCGAAAAGAAGGACTATTCACGCATCGCCGAATACGACGCCCTGCTGATTCGAGAAACCACTAGCGTGGGTAACCATACCTACCGCTTCGCCAAGAAAGCCGAAAGTGAAGGGTTGGTGGTGATGGACGATCCCGCTTCAATCCTGCGCTGTACCAACAAGGTGTACCTGACCGACCTGCTTAAAAGCCACCAACTGGGCATGCCAGCCACCGAGATTCTCTACAAGGAACGACCGGAAGAATTCGAGCGGGTCGGTGAACGCCTGGGTTTTCCCTTGGTGCTGAAGATTCCCGATGGGTGTTTTTCCCGTGGCGTGATCAAGGTCGAAAGCCAGCAAGCTTTGCTGGAAGCCACCTGCGAGCTATTCGAACATTCGGTGCTGTTGCTGGCTCAGGAGTTCTTTTACACCGAATACGATTGGCGCATCGGCGTGCTCAACCGCAAGCCGATTTTCGCCTGCCAGTACTTCATGTCCAAAGGTCACTGGCAGATCTACAACCACAAAGCCAAGGGCCAGGACATCAACGGTGAATGCCGGACCCTCGCGGTCCACGAGGCACCGCGAGCGGTGGTCGAACTGGCGGTGAAGACCGCCAACCTCATTGGTGATGGTTTGTACGGCGTCGACCTCAAGCAGTCCGGCGAAAAGGTGGTGGTGATCGAGGTCAACGACAACCCGAACATGGACGCCGGCACCGAGGACGCTTACTTGCAGGACGATTTGTATTCATTGGTGCTGGAAGAATTCGTCCGGCGCCTGGAACTCAAGCGCCGCGGCCAGGCCTGGTGAGCACTTGAATCGAAACCCGTCCTGCAACACGCAGACTTTCCCGGCCAACAACACCAGAGGCCAGATGTGATCAAGCCTTTTCAGCTTGCCAATGGGGCGTTGGTACCGGTTGGACACCTCAATGCCGAGGTCATGTTGTTCAGCAATCCCGACGCTGCAGAACGGGATCTGCTGCGCAGCGATTTCAAACTGGACGATCACGCGCTGGCTTCGGCACTGGACCCGGACGAGGTCTCACGCATCGAGTTCCATCCGGACAATCTGTTCCTGATCTGGAAGCGTCCGGAAAGTTACTCGGGTGCGCAAAGCCTGACGTTTGAGGTGTCATCGTTCGGCCTGCTGTTCTCCAAAACACGCCTGCTGGTCATTGCGACCGACGATTCCCAGTTGAGCGGATTGGGCGTGCGGCATCCGTTGTACACCCCGCTGGACGTGTTGCTGGACATGCTGTTAAACAACCTCCACCACTACCTGGGTCACCTCAAGGTGATCAAGTTGGTGGCTCGAGAACTGCAGCAGAAGTTCAACACATCAATGGAGAATCGGCATCTGATCCAGATGTTCAACCTCAGCGAAAGCCTGATCTATTACATCAACGCGATTCACAGCAATGGCGCTGTCCTGACCCGGTTGCGCAACCACGCAGAAAAAGAGCACTTCAGTACCGAGGCGATCGCGCTGATCGACGATCTGATCATCGAGAACACCCAGTGCAACAAACAGGCGGAAATCTACTCCCGAGTGTTTGCCGGCCTGATCGATGCGCGGGGCAATTTGATGAACAACACCATGAACAACCTGCTGCGCAAACTGACGCTGATCAATGTGGTCTTCCTGCCGCTCAACCTGATCGCCAGCATCGGCGGCATGTCCGAGTTCAGCATGATGACCTCGGCCGTTCCGTGGTGGGTGGCGTATCCGCTTTTTCTCACGGGAATGGGAGTTACCGGGGGCCTGATGGTCATCGCGCTCAAGCGTCTGACCCGTGGTTCATCCAGCATCAACGGCCCCCATTGAACACCTGCGCTGTCTCAGCTTGCCATAGGCGTTGCTGAGCCAAAACGCGTGCAGGCGCTAAAACCGAAAAGCCACCCCGGTGGTCACATTAAACGCATCACCCGGGTAGAAGTTTGCCGAGTCCTGCCCCCTGGCGTCGTACGCCGTATTCGCCGCCGTGGCATAGCGCTCGTTGGTCAGGTTACGGGCGTCCAGAAACACTTCCCACTTTTTACTCGGGGCCTCATAGCCCACTTTTGCACCCCAGATCGTGTAGGACGGCGCGCTGAGGGTATTGGCAAAATCGACGTAATAGCTGGAAGCGGCGCGTGCATTGAGCTGCGCGTAGAAGCCAGTGGTTTGCCGATACTGAAGCTCGGCCTGATAGACCTCGCGTGGCAAGCTTGGCAGCTCGTTGCCGCCGAACGTGTCGTCGTCCCGGTAGTGGAAATCGTTGAAGGTATACGCCTGGCGCAACGTCACCGTGTCGCCATTCTGACCTTCCCAAAGTTGCGCATTCAGCCCCGCTTCGATCCCTTGGTGAATGGTCCCGCTGCCGTTCGACGTGGCCACCAGTTGATCCTGCGTGGCCGTTGCCTGTCGCACCACGATCGACAGCAGCTCTTTCTGAATCCACGAGCGGTAAACCGTCAGGCTGCCATCGAAAATGCCGCGCCCGCCGCGAATACCGAACTCGACCGTATTGCCTTTCTGCGGCCGCACATCACGGATATAAGGCGTCCCGGTGCTTCCCAGCTGCCAGGTCACCGGCGGATCGATTGAGCGACTGGCGTTGCCGAACAGTTCAAATTCCGGGGTCAGCTGGTAACGCAGGCCGATGCGCGGCGCGATGTCGTGCTCGTTGTACTCGACCCCGTTGGGAAACGCCGTGGTGTTGGTGCCCGTGGTGAATTCGATCTCCGCCTTGCGCTTGATATCGATAAACGACAGGCCGGTGGACAGCCAGGTACGTTCGCCGAATTGCAGCTCGTTGCCCAAAGAGAACACGGTATCGCGCGAACCCGTGTAGTTGGTTTCCTGCAGCCTGGTGTCGGTGCCCTTGGCGTGAGATTTCACATCCGCCAGGTACGCGCGGGTATTGCTGAAGGTCACGCTGCTGTCGCTGGGCAATCCGAGGAATGTATCGCCGGTACGCAGGTAGCGCAGGGTCAGGTTGATGTCCTTGGATCGCCAATCCTGAGGCGTCGCGGAGTACCGCCAGCCGTTGTACAAGGGGTAGTCGTTATAGCCCAGGCCGACTTCCAGCTTCGCATTGTCGTCGAAGGTATAGGTGGTCTTGCTGCCCAGCAGGGTCGATCCGTCCTTCTGTCGACCGGTCGGGACGTTGTTGCTCTTGGGGTCATGCTTGATCTGGTACTTGGTCAGCGTATTGCCCTGGGTGAGCGTTTCTTCGCGATAGCGCACGAAGAATCGCGTCTCCAGCTTGGGGTTGAACACATGCCCGAAGTTGGCCACGATGCCCTGCCCTTCGTTGGGCGTGTTGTCCTGATAGCCATCCCGCTCGTTGTGCAAAATACTGACGTAGTAGTCGCTGTTATCGACCACCCCACCCGTACTCAACTGCTGCTTGCGATAGCCGAAACTGCCGACTTCGAAGCGCGCGTAATTGCCCGGATCGGTGCGACCGGTCTTGCTGACAAAGTTGATGGCACCGCCCAGTGACAACGCTGAGTAGTTGAATGCGTTAGCGCCGTAGAGCACTTCGGTGTGATCCACCGATGCCATATCGAGCATGTCCTCCTGCGTACCGCCTGGCCCTGTCAGCGGCAGCCCGTCAAACAGGAATTTGATCCCCAGCACGTAGCCTTGATAGAACGTATTGAGCCCCGAGCCACGGATCGAAATCTTGTTGGCGCCGGACCCGCTGGTGGCCTGGGCGAACACCCCAGGTTGCAAGGCCAGCACGTCCTCGGCATTGGCAGCCCGACCGCGCTCGATTTCCCGGTTGTCCACCACGGCGGTCTGCCCCGCCACTTTCTCCAGCTGCCGTTGAGCCTTCTGAACCTCCGTGGCCTGGGCTCCGGTGACCACCACCGTGGCCAATGTCGGGTCCTGACCTGTCGGCTGCGCTTGAGCCGCCGCGCAAGTGCCCTGAACCAGCATCATCAGAATGCCCAGGCTGGATGCCGTCTTGTACGGGTCCAGCCCCAGAGCGCGTGCTTCAAACTTCTGCCACATCGTTTCGATACTCCTGGCCTGATTAATGGTTGGAGCATCTATGTGTATAGTCGCGCTCTCACCTCAGCTTTTGCAGGGTTCGTGCCAGCAGAAAACGCAGTAAAAACAGGTAAATACGGGCCTCTATCGCGGTGCAGCGGTACACATTGCTGAAGGGCTGTTTCGCTCACAACACTTCACGTCTTGAAGACGTCCGTTTACGCAATCAAAGCCGCCGCCCCATCCAATCACACCACCGCTTCATCGAAAGCAGCACTGAACTGACGACTCCACAGGCGTGAATATTGCCCCCCCTGGCGCAGCAGTTCCTCATGGCTGCCATCCTCGATCACCCGACCGTTATCGAACACCAGAATGCGGTCCAGATGGGCGACAGTGGACAGCCGATGTGCGACCACGACCACCGTTTTGTCTTCCATGATTTCGTCCAGCTTGTCTTGAATGAAGCGCTCGGTGATCGAATCCAGGCTGGAAGTGGCCTCGTCCATGACCAGGATCGGCGCGTTCTTCAGGAGCACGCGCGCAATAGCGATCCGTTGCCGTTGGCCGCCCGACAACTTCACGCCGCGCTCCCCTACCAGCGACTCATAACCGTCTTCCATGCTGTCGATGAACTCGCTGGCGCCCGCACGATGGATCGCTTCGGCCACCTCATCCATCGAGGCATCCAGGCGCCCGTAATGAATGTTCTCGCGAATGCTGCGGTGGAACAGCCCAGGCTCTTGCGGGATCAGGCCGATCTGCTGGTGCAGCGAATGCTGCGTCGCATCGCGCACATCCACGCCGTCAATCAGCACCGCCCCCTGCTGCACGTCATACAAGCGCAGCAGCAGATTGAGCAGGGTCGATTTGCCCGACCCCGAGGAGCCCACCAGCCCGACTTTCTGTCCCGCCGGAATCACGATATTCAGGCGGCTGAAAATCGGCTGGTCAGAACCGTAGCTGAAGCCAACGTCGCGAAACTCGATATCGCCACGCTTGACCTGCAAGGCTGACGCACCGGGCCGGTCAATCACTTCGTGCGGCCGGATCAGCGTGCGCACGCCGTTGGCAATGTTCCCGGTCGCCTCGAAGAATTCCAGAAAACGCCGGGACAGGTTCCCCACGTCGCTGATGATCAACAGCGAAAGGCTGGTCGACATGACAAACGCGGCGATGTCGATGCGCTGCGTGCGCCACAGGTACAGCGCCACCAGCAACAGCCCCAGTTTGAGGACCACGCCACAACCGGTTTGAAACCAGCGGATCTTCTCCATGTACCCCAGCGAGCGATACGCCGCGGCCACTTCCTTGTCCAGGAACGTGCCCAGATAGCTGTGCTCGAACGCATGACGGGCAAACAAGCGGATGTTGGCGAGGTTGGACACGGCGTCGACAACTTTGCCCGAGCTGGTGCTGCGCGCTGCCGAGTATTGCTGGGCCAGAGGATGGCTGCGGCGCGCCAGCAGATAACACACGGCAATGAACAGCAGCGACCAACCCGCCATGAACATCGCCAGAAACGGCGAGGCCGTCCACAGCAACACCGTGGCCAGGCTCAGCGTGACCAGCAGCGGGATGAGATCGAACAGCAGGATGCTCAGGGTTTGATTGACCCCGAGCGCAATCTCGGACACCCGGTGCGCCAGGGCGCCGGCAAATTCGTTGCTGATGAATCGATGCGAGTGCTGCTGCAAATAGGCGAAGACCACATGGGTGACCGTGCGCCGCTGCAACGGCAAGACGTGAATGTGGCAACCCGCGGCAGCTCGGGTGAATAACACTTCCAACACCAGCAACGCGGCGAACAGGGTCAAGGGCCACTGCAACACCTCGAATGCGCGCGCGGCATCCAGCCCGTTGCTGACCGTGCGCGTGATCTGCCCCAGCCCCCACGGGATGAGAATGGTGCACACCACTGCAGCGATCTGCAGCAGCAGGATCGCCACGTACCAGCCCTTGAAGTTGCCGATAAAAAAACGCACGAACGCACCCGGCGTGGCCGGCAGATGCTGGACTTTCCAGTTGCGCAACCGGCGGTCACGGGGCGTGAAAGGTGAAAAAGACGAGGTCATGACGGATGGCATTCCTGAATGACGCCTGTGGCCGCGCAGCTTTCAGGCAAAAGAGGCACGCGAGGTGCCCGGTTCAATAGCTAAAAACAACAGGTCAGCCGGAACGCCCGGCGTACACGGCCGAACCCGCCGACGACGAAAGCCGGCGAAACACCAGCCCCGACAAGGCACACATCACCCCACCGAACACCATGACCAGCGCCACATCGCTTTGATCGAGGCTGGCATGCCCGCGCAGGGACATGATCAGGCTCAGCAACGCAGCGGCGATGCCCACAGACAAACTCATCGTCAGCTGGATGGTCATCGCCGACAGGCTGCTGGCCCGGCTGGACTGTTCCGGCGGCACATCGGCATAGGTCAAGGCGCCCAGGGTGCTGAACTGCAGCGAACGGATGATGCCGCTGCCGAACAACACCAGAACGACGATCCAGTAAGGGGTGGACACTTCGAACATCCCGCAGGCAATGATCGTCAGTCCCGTCAGCACTGCGTTGCCGATCAACGTGCGCCTGAAGCCGAAGCGGCTGACGATTCGCACTGCCAGCAGCTTCATCAGAAAAGCGCCTGCCCCGCCCGCAAAACTCAACAGGCCGGCTTCCAGCGGATTCAGGCCAAAGCACAGCTGAAACAGCAGCACCAACAGAAAAGGCTGTGACGCACTGCCGATACGCATCAGGTTGCCGCCCCAGAAACTCACCCCGAAGGTCGGGATCCGCAGCAAGGACAAATCAATCAGCGGATGCGCCGAACGCCGGGCATGCCTGACGTACAACCAGGCACTCAATACGCCCAACGCAATCAGCAGCAGCGCCCACTGGCGCGCCAGCAAGCCGTGACCGAATGCCTCGAAACCAAACACCAGACCACCAAGGCCGACCGCGCTGACCAAAAGGCCGGGGACGTCCAGTGGACGACCGCGCGAACCGGGGTAATCGGGGATGTAGCGCACCACCAGCGCGATGCCCAACAGGCCGATCGGCACATTGATCAGGAAGATCCAGTGCCACGACAACAGGGTCACCAGCAAGCCGCCCAAAGGCGGCCCCAAAACCGGCCCGATCAGCGCCGGAATCGTCAGGTAGGACATCGCGCGCAACAGGTTCTCTCGCGCCGACCAGCGCAACAGAATCACCTGGCCCACCGGCACCATCATTGCCCCGGCCGCCCCTTGCGCCATGCGCGCCAGCGACAGTTGCAACAGCGAGCCCGAACAGGCGCAGGCCACCGATGCGAGGGTGAACAGCACGATTGCACTGACGAACACCCGCCGAGGCCCGAAGCGATCCGCCGCCCAACCACTGACCGGGACGAACAGCGCCACCGCCAGCAAATACAGCGACACCACCAGGTTCATGCGCACGCTGGGCTCACCGAAATCCCGGGCCATCTGCGGCAACGCCGTGAGCACCGCCGTGGCGTCGATCAGTTCCATGAACAGCGCACAGCCGATGATCATCGGCACCCGGCGCAGGCTGGTGCCGGCCACCGGGTCGACAGGTCGAAGGGCGACCCGGTCAAGCGTTTCGATGCGTTCAGTCGCGCCCATGAAGCCCTCGGGTCATCCGCCTGATATAGGCGCCTGTTCGACGCGCAGTCCGGCCCATGCTCAAAACAATCCTGATGTCGGTGGCGGCGTCCCTTTGAGTTGCCAGGCACCCACGGCGGCCGCTTTCCAGTGCCGAGGATTGTGATTGGCCACGGTGCGCGCGTTGCGCCAGTGACGGTCCAGGTTATGTGCGCGACCCGTTGTAGAGGCGCCGCCCACGTCAAAGACCAGCTCTGCCGCCTTGAGCGCAGACTCGGCCGCGATGTATTGCGCCTGGGCGACATCGACCGCCGCCTGATCAACCGCCTGCGGATCGAGGTCGGCCGCCCAGGCCCGGTCGATGGCTTCGGCAGCACGCAACACCACCGCTTCTGCTGTGAACGCACGGGCCGAAATATCGCCGACACTGAGTTCTACATAAGGGTCGTCAACCGACCGCGTCGCCGTACTGTGCTTGATCGGGCGCGCATGATCATTGGCAAACGCGACCGCATCGTTCAATGCGTTGCGTGCGATACCCGCCTGCACAGCCGCGAGGAATACCTGAAGAAACGGCGTGACGATGGTGCGTTTGCCCTCCTCCACGGTGCGCGTGCGGATCTCGTCGGCCTTCACCACCACGTCATGCAAATGGGTAGTGCCGCTGGCCGTCAGGCGCTGGCCCATCGCGTCGAAGTCGTCGAGTAATTCCAGCCCTTTGCGATCACGGGGAAGAATGAACGACACCGGTTGCTCGTTTTCGTCCAGGGCGACGGCGCTGACCCAGTCCGCGTACAACGATCCGGTGCTGTAGTACTTGCTGCCCGTGGCGCGGTAGTGATCTCCGTCACGCACGATCCGCGCGCTGATCGAACCGTTTGCGCCGCCCACTTCCCACCCGGCATTCCCGACCACAGCACCCTGCAGATAACGCTCGAACCAGCGCTCGCGTTCGCCCTCCGCCCCGTCGGCCCGGGACGCCAGCAGCCCTTCGATAAACCCGAAACCAGGGCGCAGCGCCTGGGCCACATTGGAGTCGGCCGAGGCGATTCGAATCAACAACGCAATCGCATCCTTGACCGAACCCCCGGCGCCGCCGAAGCGGGTCGGGATCCGCACGGTGAACAATCCCGCCTGTGCGATCTGCGCCACGGCCTCATAAGGCAATTGCCGATCACGCTCACGTTGCGCCGCGCCTGCGGCGATCTGCGGCAACAAACGGTCGGCGCGGGCATTGAGTTCTTCCACCGAAGCAACCGGTGTCTTGGGTACAGCAGTCAACGTAGTCATGGCAGTTCCTTGTTCAAGGGTCGAACTTAAATGGCGATTTTCCAAAGCCGGGATTCATCAAACAGCCACGCCGCGTCTTCCGCTTCCAGCGGCGGCACGACCAGGGTTGTCTCGGCGCTCGGCAAACGCGGCACCGCTCCCAGCAGCCGACGGGTGTACTCGTGCTGCGGGTTTTCAAAGAGCGTCTCGACCGTGGCGCTTTCAACGACCTTGCCGTGGCGCATCACCAGTACATCGTCGCTGACGTGGCGGATCACCCCCAGGTCGTGCGAGATGAACAGATACGCCAGCCCCAGGGTCGCTTGCAGATCGGCCAGCAGGTCCAGCACCTGGGCCTGAACCGACACGTCCAGCGCCGAGACCGGCTCGTCACAGATAATGACTTTCGGGTTACTCGCGATGGCCCGGGCGATGGCGACGCGCTGACGCTGTCCGCCCGACAGCTGCAATGGCCGTCGAACCGCCAGCTCTTTGGGCAGCCGCACCTGATCCAGCAGTTGCGCGATTCGCGCGGGCTGTTGGTCTGGCGCGATGCCGGCGACGTCCAGCGCATCGGCGAGAATCTGCCCGACGCTCCAGCGTGGGTCGAACGAACTCAGGGGGTCCTGATAGATCACGCTGATGTCCCGTCGGTACAGCCGCCGGTGCTTTTCCTGCACGCGTTCGTCACCGGCGCCTGACCAGGGCTGATCGAGAAACTGCACCTGACCGGCGTCCGGTTCCAGCAGGCCAAGGACGATGCGGGCCACCGTGGTTTTGCCCGATCCCGATTCGCCAACGATCCCCAGCGTGCGCCCGGCCCGCAGCTCAAAACTGACGTCATCCACCACCTGACGCGATTGCTGATCGGGGCCGACGTAACGTTTACCCAGCTGTGTGGCCTTCAGCACCACCGGCGAATCCGCACCCGGCCGAGGTGGCGCGGCAACGGTGTTGCGTTCCGGCGACAAGCGCGTGCCACGGGCATGCTCGGCGGGCACCGCATCGAGCAACGCGCGGGTGTAGGGATGGCGCGGATGACGCAACACCTGGTCCATCGGTCCTTGCTCGACCACTTCACCATGACGCAGCACCAGCACCTCATCGGCCAGTTGCGCGACCACGGCCAGGTCGTGGCTGATGATCAGCAACGAGTCGCCTCGCGCCTTGATTTCCTGCAGCACCTGCAGAATTTGCGCCTGCACCGTGGCGTCCAGGGCGGTGGTCGGCTCGTCCGCGATCAACAGGCCGGGACTCAGCGCCAGCGCACTGGCGATCAGCGCGCGTTGGCGCAGTCCTCCGGACAATTGGTCGGGACGTTGGCGGGCCCGTAACCGAGGCTCGGGCACGCCGACTTTTTCCAGCAGTTCGATGACCCGTTCCGGCCGGCTGCGGCGGTCGCCCCAGTCGTGGGTCTGGAGCACTTCGAGGATTTCCTTGCCCACCGGGCGCAACGGGTCGAGCGATACCAGCGCGTCCTGCAACACAAACCCGATGCCCTTGCCGCGCAAGCCGCGCCAACCGCGCTCGGACAGGCTAAGCAAATCCTGTCCGCCGTAACTGAGGGTGCGGGCGGTCACTCGCGCTCCGGCGCCGGCCAGACCGATCAGGCTACGGGCAGTGACGCTCTTGCCGGAACCGGACTCGCCCACCAGCGCCAGGGTCTTGCCCGGCGCGAGGGTGAACGACAGGTTGCGCACCACCGACTGGCCGGCGAATTCGATGGACAGGCCTTCGACGATCAACTGTTTATCGCTCATGCGAGACGGCCCTCCAGGCGTTGTTGCAGGTAACGGCCAGCGACCGTGGTCGACAGCGTGGTCAGGACGATGAACAGCCCCGGGAAAAACGTCAGCCACCAGGCGTTGGCAATGAAATCGCGCCCCATCGACAGCATCGTCCCCCACTCCGGCGCTGGCGGCCGGGCACCCAGCCCCAGAAAGCTCAAGGCCGAAGCCCAGACGATGGCCTGGCCGACGCCCATGGTCAGCGTGACAATAAGCGGACGCATGGCGTTAGGCAGAAGTTGGCGAATGATGATCCGCAGCGGTGGATGGCCGAGGGCTTTCGCCGATTCGATATAGCCGGCGTTGCGCACCGCCAACACCTGGCCGCGCACCATCCGCGCGTAGCCAGGCGCACCGCCCAACCCGGTAGCGACAATCAATGGACCAATGCCGCTGCCAAACACCGCGACGAACAGCAGCGCGAGAATCAGACTTGGGAAGGCGAAGAGAATTTCCAGCAACCAGCCAACGCCTCGGTCCAGGTAAGCGCCTCCCAGGCCGCCGAGTAATCCCAGCACAATCGCAATAGACATCGCCAAGGCCGTGGCGGCCAGGCCGATGAACAGCGATTGGCGTGTGCCGTAGATCACCCGGGAAAAGATGTCGCGCCCGGACTGATCAGTGCCAAACCAGTGGGCCCAGCCGGGCGGGTGAAAGGCGTCGTGCGGAACGATCGCCAACGGATCACTGTGGGCGAAGAGTTGTGGCAACACTGCCGCGATGATCAGAAACCCGAGAAAGCTGACGGCCAGTAAAGGACCGAGGCGCCACTTGCGCGGTGTGCGTTGAACCCGGATGCCGGACAGCGGTGTGTCGAGGAGGAGTTCACTCATGCCGCATGCTCCTGTTGTCGTGGGTCGACCCAGAGGTACAGCAGATCGACAAGAATGTTGGCCAGCACATAACCCGCAGCGACCACCAGGCTGATGCCGATGGTCAACGGCAGGTCCTGTGCCTGCACCGCCTGGTACAACTGGCGGCCGAGCCCTTTGCGGGAAAAGATCACTTCGATTACCACGGCGCCACTGATGAGGGCGCCAATCGCCCAGCCGGACAACGAGATGCCGGGCAATACGGCGTGGCGCAGCGCGTGTTTGAAACGCACCGCCGTGTCACTCAGCCCACGGGTTCGGGCGGTCAACACAAAGGGTTGATCCAGGGTCAGTTCGAGGGACTCACGGGTGACCTGTGCGATGAATCCGGCCAAAGGGATCGCCAACGCCACCGATGGCAATACCAGCGTGCGCCAACCATCACTGCCGGCAGGCGGGAACAGCCGCAGGCCGAAGGCGAACACCGCCAGCAGCAAGATCCCGAGCCAGAAATGCGGGAGTGCCGCCGACAGGGTTTCCGCAAGCGAAGCCAGGCTCGACACCCAACGCCGACGGCCCGCCGTCAGCACGGTCAGCGCCAGCACCAGTATCCAGGCCAGCACCAGCGACGTCAGGGTCAGCTCCAGGGTGGGCCAGGACTGTTCCGCGAGCACGCGGGTCACCGGCAGGTGCTGGGAATAGGAAACCCCCAGGTCACCCTGAACCAGACGGCCCAGGTACAGCGCGTACTGAACCGCCAAAGGTTTGTCCAAACCGTATTCACGGGTGGCCTCGGCGATGGTTTCGGCTGTCGGGTTGCCACTCGGCCCGCCGAGAATGGCCAGCACCGGATCACCCGGCATCAGGCGCAGGGCGAAAAACGTCAGTGTCGCCACCGCCCACAACACCAGCACGCCACCCAGCAAACGCCACAGCGCGCGTCGTCCCAACCGGGCAAGACGCTCGCGCCGTGGGTTGGGAAGTTCGTTGACCAACGATTCACTCGTCATTTGTTCACCCATGCGTCATAGAGGTACGTCACCGCCAGAGAAGGTTCCAGGCGCACGCCTTGAGTGGTCTTGTAGATACCCAGTCGCGAACTTTGCGGGTAGGTGGTCAGTTGCAGGTACTGACTCGAAGCCAGCTGCTGCGCCTGGTAATACAGCGCCCGGCGTTGCTCGGCGTCCTGAGTGGTCAAGGCACCCTGGACGAGTCCTTCGAATTGGGGATCGGTGTACCCGGCGGTGTTCTGGTGATACCCGCCGACGCCAGCGGGACTGATGAAATCAGCGCCGAAGATGATCCGCAGCACGTCGGCAGTGTTGGTGTTCCAGTAGCCCAGACGGATGTCGTAATCCCAGTCGGCCTGACGCTTGGTGCTCTGCACGTCGCTCATTTGCTCGACGATCAACTCAAAACCGGCTTGACGCGTGGTCGCCTGCACCTGTTCCCAGAGGGTGTATTCAGAGGGCGGCGTGCGATTGCCCATGATCACGTGAACCTGCAAACGCTTGCCGTCCCGGGTCCGGTAACCTTCGGCATCGCGTGTGGCCCAGCCCGCCTCATCCAACAGCCGCGCGGCTCTGGCGGGTTGGTAATCCTGGGCGCTCTGGAAGTCCGGGCTGTAGAAACGCGTGGCTGAACTGAGCGGCCCACCCGCACGCGGGAACTCATTGAAGTACACGCTTTTCAACGCGCCCTCGACATCCGCGCTGCGTACAAAGGCTTCGCGCACTTTCAGGTCATTGAACGGTGCGCGAGTGATGTTAAGCGTGCCATTGGTGGGGTTGCCCGGACGCTGGGCGATGATCAACGCGAGGTCCGGATTGCGTCGGGCAGCTTCGTGGGATTCCGGCGGCAAGGCCTCGATCACATCCACTTCGCCGGCCTGCAGCGAAGCAAAACGCACCGACGGTTCTTGAATGAATTTCCAGACGATACGGTCGAGCCAGGCCGGTCCTTGATGTTTGGCCGTGGGCGGCGCCCAGTTGTAATCCGGGTTGCGCACCAGTTCTACCTGGCTCTGACGATCCCAACGCACGACCTTGAACGGGCCACTGCCCACCGGACTTTCACAGTTCACGTCACGAGAACGCGTCAACGCGGTGGGCGACTGAATCCCGAGAAATCCTTGCGCCAACACTTCCAGAAACGCGGCATACGGCGTCGCCAGGTGCACCACGGCGGTAGTGTCATTCAGCACGTCGGTGCTGCGGTATTGCCGGATGTAGCCACCGGCCGTGCTGGACTGGGTTTTCGGGTTGGCCATGTGATCGAGATTGGCCTTGACCGCAGCCGCGTTGAACGGCGTGCCGTCGGTGAAGCGCACGTCTTTGCGCAAATGGAAGGTGTACGCCAGACCATCGGCGGACACCTCCCAGCGCTCGGCCAGCCAAGGACCGATACGGCCCTCCTCGTCCATGGAAACCAGCGAATCGAGGTACTGCTGCGCTACGAAAACCTGCGGCATGTCGCCGCCCACATGCGGATCAAGGCACGTAGGCTCGCGGTCAGTGGCGTACACCAACGTCCCGCCGCTGACCGGCTGATCGCTGCGAGCCACCGTGGACTCGCCCTGACCGCAGCCAATCAACAGACTGCACATCGCAGCGATACCGACAATGGGCGTGTGCTTGAACAGCGACCTGGGTCGGCTGCCGTAAAGTCGCAAATAAGGGGCAAGTGCTCGCATGGGTCCTGATGCCTATAGTCCGGGAACAGGGCTATTGCACAAGGCATGCCGGTTTTTTGCGGCAGCAAACACGGGGGGTTGAGTAGATGATGGAGCGCTGCGCGGCGTCAGAAAGAACAATGTGTGCGGCGAGTGTTGGTGAGGCAACAGTTGGCTAAGTGGCCGGCGCGACATTCAGACGATGACGGCCTGTCAGCCATCGCGGGCAAGCCCGCTCCCACAATTGGATCTTCGCCGGCTGCGGGATTTTGTGTGCGCCACCAATCCCTGTAGGAGCTGAGCTCGCTCGCGATGGGGCCGTTTCGGGCGACATGGTTGCTGAATGCCAGACCGCTATCGCGAGCAAGCTTTGCTCCCACAATTGGATCTTCGCCGGCTGCGGGATTTTGTTTGCGCCACCAATCCCTGTAGGAGCTGAGGTCGCTCGCGATGGGGCCATACCAGGCTACATTGATGTTGAATGTCAGACCGTTATAGCCGCAAACCGCAGTGGCAATGCCGGTTGCCCAAGCGCCGCAGGGTCGCGATACCGGGCGCCGAAATGGTCGGCCGGCAAACGCGCCTGCCCGGCTCCGAATAACCGCTCCCGCAGGGTTTCCCCGTCGTTGTAACGCTCACGAAAACGACCACGGCGACGCAATTCAGGAATCACCAACTCAATAAAATCCCGCGCCGTTTCAAACGACAGGTACTGGCGCAGGTTGATCCCGTCGATGCCATCCACATCCAGCCATTTCTCGATTTCATCGGCCACCACGCTCGGCGTTCCCGCGACAAAAAAACGCTCCTGATTGAACCCCGAAAATTGCGCCAACACCGCGCCCACCGTCGACGCCGGGTTGTAGCGCTGCAAACTTTGCCAGCCCTTGACCTGACGGCTGATCAAGTCACTGATCAGCACATCACAGGGATAAGCCGTCAGATCGACCGCCGACTGCGCATGGGCCAGCGACGCTTCAACGCTCATCAGCCGGCGATAGCTATCGAGCTTCTGACTGACCTCCTCATCAGTGCGCCCAACGATCACACCCGCCATGACAATGAACTTCAACCCCGCCGGATCACGCTCATGCGCAACAGCCTTCTGCCGCATGGCCTGGATATTGGCCCGTACAGCCGCCGTGTCAGCGCCGCCGGTGAACACCACTTCAGCGTGCCGTCCGGCGAATTCGATACCGGCTGGCGAGCCCGTGGCCTGGAACAACACCGGCGTGCGCTGCCGGGAAGGCTGGCACAGATGCGGTCCGGCCACCTTGAAGTGCTCACCGACATGATCGATGTAACGCACCTTGCTCGGGTCCGTGTAGACGCGCCGCTCGCGGTCCTGGATCACTGCGTCATCGTCCCAGGAGCCCTCCCATAATTTGTAGAGAACATCCAGGTACTCATCGGCGATCTCATAGCGGTGGTCATGAACGACCTCCGTCTCATGGCCAAAGTTGCGCGCCGCATTCGGCAGGTACGAGGTGACGATGTTCCAGCCCACCCGGCCCTTGGTCAAATGGTCCAGGGTGCTCATGCGCCGGGCAAAGGCGAACGGTGGTTCGTAGGTGGTGGAAAACGTTGCACCGAAGCCCAGGTTTCGGGTCACCGCCGCCATCGCCGGAATCACCAGCAGCGGATCGTTGCTGGGGATCTGCATGCCTTCACGCAGGGCCGTTTCCGGGCCGTCCCGGAAGCGATCGTAAGTGCCGATCACATCGGCGAGAAACACCCCGTCGAACGTGCCGTATTCCAGCAACTGCGCCAGCTCGGTCCAGTAGTCCAGATCGTTGAAGCGATGCCGATTGTTCTCCGGGTGCACCCACAATCCGTGGACGATGTGGCTCACACAGTTCATTTCAAACAGGTTGACGTGCAGTTGCTTGGGCACCATCCATACTCCTTTTCAAACCAGATCCTCAGATCGCCAACTGCAGAAAGAACGCGGGCGGCGTGTATTCGGCTTCCAATGTCGGAATCGCATCGATCAATGCCCGGGTATAGGCATGCGCCGGCCGGTCGAACACCGCGCGCACCGTGCCGGATTCCACCACCTCGCCATCCTTCATGACCAACACGCGATCACTCACGTGATTGATCACCCCCAGGTCATGGGAAATGAACAGGCAGGCCAACCCGAGACGCCGCTTGAGGTCATCGAGCAGTTCGAGAATCTGCGCTTGCACCGAAACATCCAGCGCCGACACCGGTTCATCACAGATCAGGATTTGCGGCTGTGACGCCAGCGCCCGGGCAATGGCGATTCGCTGTCGCTGCCCGCCAGAGAGCTCAATCGGCCGACGGGACAACACACTGGCGTCGAGTCGCACCAGGTCGAGCAATTCGAGCGCCCGGCTGCGCCAATCGCGGCGCGGCAATCCCGCCACCGCCAACGCTTCGAACAACACCCGTTGCACCGTGTAGCGCGGATCGAAAGAGTTGAGCGGGTCCTGGAACACCACCTGTACCGCGCGCCGCGCCTGACGCTTTTGCGTGGCGTCCATCGTCGACCAGCGCTGCCCGGTGATCCAGACATCGCCGACATCGGCGGTTTCCAGCCCCAGAATCAATCGGGTCAACGTGGTCTTGCCGGAGCCTGATTCACCGACGATGCCCAGGGTTTCACCGCGACGAAGCTGCAACGACACCTGGTTCAGGACGGTACGGCTGCGGTGGTCAGGGCCGATGTAAGACTTCGACAGATCGCGCGCCTCCAGCAACACCTCGCCGACCGGCTCCGGCTCGGTTTCCACCGCGCTGAGCAGCCGGCGCGCCGGTTGAAAATGCACGGCCCTGGCAGCCCGCAGCAGCGACTGGGTGTACGGATGACGCGGGTCCTGCAGCACCTGCTCGGTCGTCCCCTGCTCAACGATGACCCCATGACGCATCACCGCCACGCGGTCCGCCAGACGCGACACCACGGACAGGTCGTGACTGACCATCAACAGCGCGTTTTCCTCACCACGCAAGCTTTCCAGCAAGGCGATGACCTGTGCCTGCACCGTCGCGTCCAGTGCCGTCGTGGGTTCATCGGCAATAATCAGCCGTGGGTTACAGGCGATGGCGGACGCGATCAACGCCCGTTGCCGCAAGCCACCGGACAATTGCCACGGGTATTGGCTGGCGCGCAGTTCCGGCTCGGGCACGCCGACATTGCGCAGCAGTTCCAGTACGCGCAAGCGTCGTGCTTCCAGGCCCAGCGGCGTGTGCAACTGCAATGGCTCTTCGATTTCGGCACCGACGCGTCGCAACGGGTCCAGAGCACCGAGCGCGTCCTGCATGACAAATCCGATGCTCGCGCCGCGCAGCCGCTGCCATTGCCGCTCATTGAGTTGACGCAGGTCGATGCCTTGGAACGCCAGCTTGGCCGCCTGCACCTGTGCACCCCGGCCGGTAAGCCCGGCGAGAGTCCGCGCGGTCACGCTTTTGCCCGACCCCGACTCCCCCACCAACGCCAGGCATTCGCCGCGATGCACCTGCACACTGACGCCGTGCAGCACCGGTTCGGCCGCGCCGAAACGCACCGTCAAATCACGGATATCAACCAACGGACCCAGGGTCTGAATACTCGCATTCATAGAGGTTTTCCTTCGCTGCGACGCAGCAGTTCGCGGCCAATGGCGCTGATGGAGACGACGGTGAGGGTGATGACCAGCGCCGGCCAGGCGACCAGCCACGGAGCGTTGGCCAGGAAGCTGCGACCGATGGCCATCATCCCGCCCCACTCCGGCGCGGGAGGCGGCGCACCGAACCCCAGGAAACTCAGGGCCGCGCCAGCCGTAATAGTGCCGCCGATGCCGATGGTGGCGAGGATCAGCACAGGTTTGAACGCATTCGGCAGAATGTGCCGCAGCACCACCGCCAGCTGCGATTGCCCCAAGGTGACCGCCGCTTCGACATAACCGGCGTTACGCACATTAAGCGTTTGCGCGCGCACCAGTCGTGCATAACGGGGAACACCGGCAATGCCCACGGCAAGAATCAGGTTGGCGGTGCCCTGACCGAAGAACGTGATGATGACCAACGCCAGCAACAGGTCGGGAAATGCCAGCAGCACATCAATGGCGCGCATCAGCGCGGCGTCCAGCCAACGCGGTCCGAGGCCCGACAACAACCCCAGCAACGCGCCCCAGGCCAGGCCCAGCGCGGTTGCAGCCAGACCCATGAACAACGACGAACGCACGCCGTGGATCAAACGGCTGAGCACGTCCCGCCCATTTTCATCGGTGCCCAGCCAGTGAGCGCTGCCGGGCGGCTGGAAGGCCAATCGCGCCGACGCATCGAGCGGGTCATACGGAGCGAGCGCCGCTGGAAACGCTGCCGCCAGCAGCAACAGTGCCACGAACACCCCGGCCAGTAACAAACCGGGGCGCAACCGTCCGAGAACTGCAAGACGCAACGGACGTTGCCCCCCGACGCCCACCACCGGCCCTGTCATCACCGTTCCAATTGTCTGCGCCATTCACCGCTCCTTTTTTTCGAACCCGATCATTCCCCGCGCGTCATGTCACGGCGCAGGATTGGGAATGCGTTGGTGGATGGCCGCGACCTGCGCCTGAATCTCTTCGCTGAGGGTGACGTCCAGCGCACCGAGGTTGTCGCGCAATTGCGCAAGGCTTGTCTGGCCGGTCAGGGCACTGGCAACGAATGGCTTGCTGATGACGTAGGCCAGTGCCAATTGCGCCGGGCTGATGTTGTGCTGTTGCGCAACTTCTACGTAACCGGCGATAGCTTCCTGAGCCGACCCGCTGTCGTAGCGATTGAACGTGCGATAGACCGCCGAAAGCCGTGAACCCTCAGGACGCGCGCCCCCCAGGTATTTGCCGGTCAGCGCACCAAACGCCAGGGGCGAGTACGCCAGCAGCCCGACGTTCTCGCGATGGCTGAACTCCGAGAGGCCGCCCTCGTACAGGCGATTCAGCAAACTGTAAGGGTTCTGTACGCTGACAATCCGTGGCAGACCGAGGCGCTCGCTTTGCTTGATGAATTCAGCCACGCCCCAAGGTGTTTCGTTGGACACGCCAATGTGGCGGACCTTGCCGGCCTTGACCTGATCGGCCAGCACCGACAGCGTTTCCTCGATGGCGACGCTGTCTGCGTCATCGAGATAAGGGTATTCACGCTGCCCGAAGAAGTTGGTTTTGCGGTCCGGCCAGTGCAGTTGATAGAGGTCCAGGTAATCGGTATTCAAACGCTTGAGGCTGCCGTCCAGCGCCTCGACGATGTTGCGGCGATCATGCCGGCTGAGACCGTCGCGAATATGCTGCTGACCCGCAGGATCGCGGGCCGGGCCAGCGATTTTGCTGGCCAGGACAATACGCTCACGACCGCCGCTGGCGGCCAGCCAACTGCCGATGTAACGCTCGGTGGTGCGCCAGGTTTCGGCCCGGGTCGGCGTGGGATACATCTCGGCGGTGTCGATGAAATTGATGCCTTCGGCCAGGGCCAGATCGATCTGTTGATGCGCATCGCTTTCACTGTTCTGGTGACCCCAGGTCATGGTGCCCAGACCCAGCACACTGATTTCGATATCACTGTTGCCCAATTGGCGGTAACGCATAATTCATCCTTTCATTGAAATGTTGAGACGCCGGGGTTCAGGTCCGCAGCGCGTATTGATTGGTCGGAAACGGCAAGCCGAGGTGCTCGCGCAACGTGCTGCCGGTGTACTCGTGACGGAACAGTCCGCGTTTTTGTAGCAACGGCACGACCTCGTCGACAAAGATCTCGACGCCGGAAGGGAACATGTCCGGCATGATGTTGAAGCCATCTGCGGCATGCGCCAGGTACCAGTGCGACAAGGTGTCGGCGACCTGTTCCGGCGTGCCCACCAGCAACCGGTGACCGACCAGAATACGCCGCGAAAGCTGGCGAATACTCAGGTTCTCCCGACGGGCAAGATTGAGTTGCGCTTCAAGAAAACCCTGGGAGCCGCGCTCGAAATCAGCCACCGGGCCGATACGGTCCCAAGGCAATGGCGCGTCCGGATCGAGCTCCTTGGCAGCGATGCCGATCCGGCCTGCCACCTGCTCCAGCAAACCGTGTTCACCGTGCCACGCATTGAGTTCATCGAAGCGTGCATGGGCCTCGGCTTCGGTGCTGCCGATCACGGTCGACAGGCCGGGCATGATTTTCAGGTGCTCGGGATTGCGCCCCCAGCCCAGCGCCCGCTCCTTCATTTCGCCGTAGAACAGCTGTCCGTCTTCGAGAGTGGTCTGGGTGGTAAAAATCGCATCGGCGTAGCGCGAGCCCAAGGCTTTGCCGCCCTCCGATGAACCGGCCTGGACCAGCACCGGCCGGCCCTGGGGCGAGCGCGGTACATTCAACGGGCCTTTGACGGAAAAGTGCTGCCCGACGAAGTCGATGGTGTGGACTTTTTTCGGCTCGGCAAAACGTCCGGCGCGGGCATCGCCGATGATCGCGTCGTCCTCCCAGCTGTCCCACAACTTCACGGTGACGTCGATAAACTCGTCCGCGCGGGCATAGCGGTCCACGTGTAACGGCGCGCCGGCAAGGCCGAAGTTTTGTGCAGCGGCATCTCCCGCATTGGTCACCACGTTCCACGCCGCGCGACCACCGCTGATGTAGTCCAGCGAGGCAAAGCGGCGGGCGATGTTGTACGGATCGTTGTAGGTGCTGGAGGCTGTGGCGATGACTCCGATGCGCTGGGTCGCCAGCGCCACGGCGGTCAGCAACACGGTGGGTTCCAGGCGTCCGCCCGGCTGACTGGCAACGTCGCCTGCCAACGCCGGGCCATCGGCGAGGAAAATCGCGTCCAGGCAGCCGCGTTCGGAAATACGCGCGATGTTGCGGTAGTACTCCACATCCAGATACGCGTTGGCCGGCACTTCTGCCGCACGCCAGGCGCCGGAGTGCGCGCCAAAGCCCAGGATGTTCATGCCCAGGCTCATTTGCCCGTCACGGGTATTGCTCGATGGCTTGCTCATACGGCACTCGCTTCGTCACGTGCGCCGCTGCCCTGCTTCTCGGCGTCGGCCGCTTGCAGTTGGCGCCAGGCGGCGTTGGGGCTGATGTTGTTGAGGTAGTAATTGCCCAAGGCGCGCTCGCGGTAGATCGCCGGGTTGTGCGAGGCCAGCGTGCGCGCATTGCGCCAATGCCGATCAAAGCGTCGGGTCTCGCTGGTGGCAGAAGCGCCGCCCACTTCAAACAGCAAGGTCGTGGCCTCCAGCACTTGCTCAAGCACGATCTGTTGCGCCTGATACGCGCGAATTTCCGCCTCGGTGTACTGCTGTTCGGTGGCATTACCGCCCTGCTCCGCTTCATGGACTTCCTGCAGCACCTGAGCCACCGCCAACACCTGGGTGCGCGCGGCATAGGCCAGGCTGGACAGACGCCCGATAACACGCTGCACCAGCGGATCATCCTTGGGACTGGATTGCCCCGGTACGCCAAACGCCCGCGTGCGCCCTTGCACGAATTCGGTGGCATCACGCAGCACCGCATTGGCGATGCCGGCCAACGTCGCCAGATGGAACAGCTGATAGAAGGCCGTCAGGTAGGATTCGGCGCGCAGCTCGTCCTTCTTGAAGCGACGGACGATATGCTGCGCCGGCACCTTGACCGCCTTGAAACGCGTGGTGCCGCTGCCCGAGAGGCGTTGGCCAAAACCGTCCCAGTCATCCTCGACCGTCACGCCCGGTGCATCGGTGGGCACCGCGACGCTTACAAAGTCATCGCCGTCCAGTGCCACGGCGGCAATCCAATTGGCGTACAGCGTGCCGGTGCAGTAGTACTTCTCGCCATCCAGCTGCCAGCCGGCCTCACCCGTTTCAGACTCGACCGCACTGAGCGTGACCGAGTTGCGTGTGGTGTCGCTGCGCTCGGCCATGGCCGCGCCCCAGAGTTGGCCATCGACCACTTTGCCCAGCCAGTAATCCTGCGAGTCGGCGTCGCGGCTGGACAGCCGGCCTTCGACGAAGCCGAAGTGCGCACGGACGATCTGCGGCAGGTTCGAATCGGCTTCGCCCAGGGCAATCAACAGCCGAAACAACTGCGGCAGACTGGCGCCCAGGCCACCTTGGGAGGCGGGAACCCGCAACGCCCCGAACCCCGCTTCACGCAGCCAGGTCACCGCGTCATGCGCCAACTCGCGTTGCTGCTCGCGAGCAACAGCGGTGTCGGCGATGCGGGCAAACACCTTGGCAAACCGCTGGTTCAGGTCTTCATCGGTCACAGCAATTGAAATCGCAGTACTCATGATTTTTCCTTTTTCATAGACACTCACGCTTGATCCGCCCGAGGGTCGATCCAGCGGTTGATCAAATCCACAGTCAGGTTCACCACCACGTACACCGCGGCGGCGAGCAACGTCACGCCCAACACCATGGGCACGTCTTTGTTGCTGGTGGCGTCAAGCATCAGGCGGCCAATGCCCTGACGTGCGAACAGCAGTTCGATGACCACTGCGCCCCCCAGCAGGCTGGCAAAAATGAAACCCGCCAGCGTCACCAGAGGCACCAGTGCATGACGCAGCGCATGCCTCAGGCGCACCGCGGTTTCGGACAGTCCACGGGCACGAGCCATCGCGATAAAGGGCTGTTCGAGGGTGTCTTCCAGGGACTGGCGCAACAGTTGGGTCAGCACCGCCGCCACCGGCAATGCCAGCGCCACCGACGGCAATATCAACGAGCGCCAGCCCACGGACCCGGACGGCGGCAACCAGTGCCAATGGAACGAAAACACCAACAGCAGCAAGAGGCCGATCACGAACGACGGTGCGGACGAAATCACCAGCTCGCTGCCTGACGCGAACGAGCGAACCCAGCGCGAACGGTTGGCGGTGAGGATCGCGCAGACCAGCGCCAGCACCACCGCCAGCACCGCCGCGCTGACCGACAATTGCACGGTCGCGCCAATCTGTTCGCCGATCGCCTGCGACACCGGAATGCGCAAGCGATAGGACTCGCCCAGGTCGGCGTGGGCCAGTCGCAGTAAGTAGTTGCCGTATTGCACGATCAATGGCTGATCCAGTCCGTACTCGGCACGCACCCTGGCCAGCAATTCCGGCGTCGGCAAGGCATCCGGGCCACCGAGGATCGCCAGCGCGGTGTCGCCGCCACTGAAGTTCACCGCCAGAAACGTCAGCGTCGCTGCGCCCCACAACACCCCAATGCCTGCCAACAGACGCCAGGCAATACGTTTGAGCAGGTTCATGGTTGCCCCCGGTCCAGCCAGACGCTGGTGAAAAACGGAACGTTGTGGGACGTGTCGAAAATCACGCCTTTGACCTGACGTCCATACGCGGTCAGTACCTGGCTTTCGACCGAAGGCACGGCGGGTACCGTTTCAACCAGACGCTGTTGCGCCTTGCTGTAAAGCGCCTGCAGCTCCACTGGATCGCGAGAGCGTCGTGCGGCGCTGAGGACGCGATCCAGTTCATCGTCGCGAAAACGCCCGGCGTTCTGGCCGATCAGTTTCGCCGTGCTAATTGACTGGCTGTGATACAGCACAAACAAACCATCGGGCGTATTGGTGTGCCAGTAACCTGCGGCCAAGGCCTGAAACTTGCCGGCATAGCGCCGCTCCGTAACGCGGGTCAGGGGCAGCATTTCAATGGGCATGTCGAAGCCGACTTTTTTCAGGTCGGCCTGTATGGCCACCGACACGCTGGCGGGAAAGGCCGGATTGTCATAGGTCAGCAAGGTCGCCTTGAGACGCTGGCCGTCTTTGGTCCTGTACCCCTGAGCATCGCGTCCGGTCCAGCCCGCGTCGTCGAGCAAGGCGTTGGCGGCGCTGACGTCATACGCCAGGGCGTCGTTGTTGGGTTGATAGAAGCGCGTGTTGGCGGCGAGGAAATCGGCCTTGCTCAGGAACTCGCCGAAACCGGAAATCCAGGCCAGGCCTTCGCGATCAATTGCCCGGGCCACCGCGCGACGTATCCGCACGTCATCAAAGGGAGGCTGCTCGACGTTGAACGTCATGCTGCGACTCGGGTTGCCTTTGCGAATGCGGCTGCGCATCACCAGTTCAGGGTTGGCGCGAATTGCAGCCGCGTTCTGTGCCGGCGCATCCAGCGCGAAATCCGATTGCCCGGATTCCAGCGCGGTGAAGCGGATCATCGCTTCGGGGACGTAACTGAGTTCGATGCGGTCCAGGTAGGCCTCACCGACGTGGCGCGTGACCGCCGGCGCCCAGTGATAGCCGGGGCGTTTCACAAAGACCGCGCCCTGGTCCCGGGTGTAGCTTTGCAGCAGAAACGGGCCGCTGCCGACCGGGTGTTCGGCGATGGTTTTCGGCGCTTCACGGATCTGCTTCGGCGAGATCATCCCCAGCCAGGACTGCGCCAGCACATCCAGAAACGGTGTATAGGGCTCACGCAGGTGAGCTTCGAAGGTGTATTCGTCGACGACCTTGCCGTCCAGGTAAGGCGCGATGTACGCCGCTGCCAATGGCGACTTGGTCGCCGGATCACGCATGTGTTCCAGGTTGGTTTGCAGCGCGGCGGCGTTGAATTTTTCGCCGTCGCTGAACGTCACGTCATCGCGCAGTTGAAACGTGTAGGTCTTGCCGTCTTCGGAGATCTCCCAGGAACGCGCCAGCCATGGGTTGATGTTGCCTTGCTCGTCCTGGTACACCAGGCAGTCGAACAGGATTCGGCCCAACCACTGAATGTTGCCGTTGGACAAGGCGTGGATGTCGAAACTTCCGGCGTCCGAAGCTGCCGAGACTTTCAGGGTTCCACCGCTGCGACCCGGTGACGGCTCGTGAAAATCCGCCGCCGGGTAGGAAATGATTCCATTGTTCACGGTCCCGTCAGCCTGCGGCGCGCCGGGCTGGGGAGCCGCTGAGGGCGAGCAGGCATTTATCGCTATGGATAAAACGATAAGGCCCGAGAGTTTGAAGACTGTTCTCAATGACGCGTCCTTAATAGAGTTCAGCGAATAACTGGAATTGGAAGTGTCTATGCACCGAACATGCCATGGGCTAATACGCGTCGATATTGAGTATTAGTACCCGGTTACTGCACAGGTGTTACTTGCGCGAGGCCTTTTGTTCCGTGGTGTTTAGTCGATTTATTATTCGAACCCCTGGGCCTTTATTAATGACAAACACTTATATCGATATGCATTTATTGCCAGTCAGTAACTGCCATTTATTTCGCAATCTGTCCATTCACTGTTGCGCCAGAAACAGCTGACAGCCCTGTAGGAGCACAGCTTTCTGGCGATGAGGCCGAATCAGTCAACATCGAAATCGAATGGCGGTCCGCCATCGCCAGCAAGCTGTGCGCCTACAGAGATGTGCAGGGAAATACCAACTGTTGCCACACCAACAGCGGTTCAAATAAAAGATCACTTCGCAGCAACATTACTTCTGCACTGAGCGTCCTTAAACGGCGAATCTCAACTAACAACTCCATTGGCACAGTTACTGCTTAGAGCCAATCAAGCATGACTATACGAATAGAAAGCTCAGACGAATTTATCTATTCATTGGGGATTAAGCTTGATGCGTTCAGTATTCCGGGGAGAGTTGCAAAAGTTACCGCAGGCCATCCGGCAGGCAACCTGGTTGACAACAGTAGGACTCGGTTCTGCCTTGTTGCTTTCAGGTGCCGTACAAGCGGATGACACATCAACCACAACAGCTGGCTCTTCGAAATCAGTCGAGCCACAGCTGCAGACGGTCACGGTAAAGGGGCAGCAGATCACACCGGTCGAGGCCGCTAAAAGTCAGCTGGATGAAGTACCGGGCGGCACCAGCATTGTCGACAGCGAGCAAGTGTCCAAAGGACGGACCGCGACGCTGCAAGACACCCTCGCCTATCAACCAGGAGTGTTCGTGCAATCCACCGGCGGCAATGACGCGGCGAAGATTTCCATTCGCGGCTCGGGTGCCAACACCTCGCCGGGTTACTTCCGCGAGGGCATCAAATTCCTGTTCAACGGTTTGCCCATCACCGGTCCCGGCGGCACGCCTTACGAGTTTCTGAACGGCTCCGGGGTGAACTACACCGAGATCCTGCGCGGTGCCAACGCCTTTCAGTACGGAGCACTGAGCCTGGGCGGCGCGATCAACTTCGTCAACCAGACCGGCTACACCGCGCCGGGGCTGCGCCTGCGCGCTGAAGCTGGCAGCTATGGCTACAACAAACAGAGCGTCAGTTTTGGTGGCGTCGAGGGTGCCTTCGACTACTACGTCAACGCCGACAATTACCGCAGCGATGGATTCCGCGACTACAGCCTCTCGAAAAGCCAAGGGGTGGTCGCCAATTTCGGCTACAAGTTCAGCCCCAAACTGGAAACCCAGCTGATGCTGCGTTACCGCGACGAATACCACAACGACCCAAGCGCCACCACGCTGGATCAGGTCAAGCACCACAGTGATCGCGCCAGTGCAACCGCCGCTTCCAGCGGTGCCGGCAGCCGGCGTCCGGGCAGCGTCTGGGCCGGCAGCAAAACCACCTACACCTTCGACGACGACGCTACTTTGTCGGTGGGTTTGTCCTACTACGAGTATGCCCACAACAACAGCCCGAACAGCCCCAGCAACCCGAGCTATTGGGACTGGCATGACCTCAGCGCCGTGATCAATTACGACCGCACGGATCAATGGTTCGGCCATGAAAGCCGCTCGAGTGTGGCCTTCACTTCCACCGAGCATCTGAAGGGCGAAGTCAATTCCACGTTTGCCAATAAACAGACGCGCAAGTTCGTGGACTATGGCTCCTCGTTCGATCACGTGTTCTCGCTGGGCAATGACCTGGAACTGGTCGATGACCTGTGGCTGACCACCGGTGTCTCGGCCATCAACGTCCGTCGTCACGCCAATGTGAAGGAATCGCTGGTGCCCAACACCACCGCGTTCCCCACCGATGTGACCTACGACAACTGGAGCCTGGCGCCACGCATCGGCGTGCGTTACCAGTTCAATCCGAACCTGCAGGTGTTTGCCAACGTCAGCCGTTCGGTGGATCCACCGGCGTCCTGGGAGTATTCGGGTTCCGGTCCGACCGCGCCGTACGTGCGTCCGCTGGTTGAGCAGAAAGCCAACACGGTGGAAATCGGTATCAAGGGCTCCGAAGGCATTTTCGATGGCAGCCTGGCGCTCTATCGCTCGTGGGTTAAGAACGAATTGCTGAACGTTCAATTGATTCCCGCTACCTCGACCGCCGCGGCGGTGACCGGCGCCTTCAACGCGACGCCAACGATCCACCAGGGCATCGAAGCCGGGTTGAACACGCGTTTGTGGGAAAGCGACAGCGGCGAGCAGGTCTCGTGGCGCCAGGTGTACACCTACAACGACTTCTACTACCGCCACGACCCGACCTTTGGTAACAATCAACTGCCGGGCATCCCCAAACATGTGTATCAGGGTGAAGTTCAGTACGAGCACCCGACAGGCTTCTACACCGGTGTGAACGTGCAGTCCGCGTCCCGCACGGCGGTGGATTACGCCAACAGTTTCTACGCGCCCTCCTACACTATTTTTGGCGCGAACGTGGGTTACGAGACTCCCAACAAAGACTGGAAGGTGTCGCTTGATCTGAAGAACCTGGCGAACAAGAAATACGTTACGGCGGTCCAACCGCTGTACGACGCCAAAGGCCAGGACACTGCGGCGCTGTATCCGGGTGACGGGATTGGCGCGTATGTGGCGGTAGAAATGCGTTATTGAATTGCGGCCCGGTGACGGCTCACCGGGTTGTCCAGGATCCTTGGACACAGGCAGCCTGACATTACACAGGCTGCCCTTTTGACCCACATCGGAGATTCATCGAGAGAGGCAAGACGTGACGCAGAACATCTATGACACCCCCGAATTTTTTGAGGGTTACAGCCAACTGCCCCGTTCGGTTGAAGGACTCGCAGGCGCGCCTGAATGGCCGAGCTTGCGTGAGTTATTACCGCAAATGGCCGGACAAAAAATCGTGGACCTCGGATGCGGCTACGGTTGGTTCAGTTACTGGGCCGCCGAACAAGGCGCTGCCAGCGTGACCGGTCTGGACGTCTCGCAGAAGATGCTGGAGCGTGCCGAGACCCGTCATCATCACCCGCGTATCACTTACCGTCAGGCTGACCTCGAACACCTTGAACTTGAGCCCTCCAGCCTGACCCTCGCCTACAGTTCGCTGACCTTGCACTACATCACTGACCTGGCGGCACTGCTGCGCACGGTGTATCAAGCACTGGTGCCGGGGGGAAAACTGGTGTTCTCGATCGAGCACCCGATCTTCATGGCCTCGCTGCACCCCGACTGGATTGTCGACGAACACAAAGGCAAAACATGGCCCGTGGACCACTACCAGGTTGAGGGCCCGCGCTCGACCAACTGGCTGAGCGACAATGTGATCAAGCAGCACCGCACGTTGGGAACACTGTTGAATCTGTTGATCGACACGGGATTCAGGCTCGACCACATCAACGAGTGGGGACCGTCAGCCGAGGACCTCGTTGCCCGTCCCGCCCTGGCCGATGAGGTGCATCGCCCCATGATGTTAATCGTCGCCGCCAGTCGATAGGCGCCACCTAGACGCTCCGAAGGCAATCTGGCATCGACTGGATCCAATCGCCCGACATCGACGAAGTAACCTGCTACCCTCAGGGAATGGATGATCTTGATATAGGGGAATGTATGAGCGACATACCTAAGCATGGTTGGACATGGGCCTATCGCAAGCTTCGTGGCCTGCACTGCTCTCGCCTCACTGCTTTCTATCGAGCCACCTTGTATTCAGTGCGCGGCGACACGGGAACGCTCACCAGTGCGGATAACTGGCAGAAAATACGCTTGCGGCGTTGATTGAACGGCGCAGACACAACTCACCCATACGACAAAGCCCTGACATTTCAGGGCTTTGTGGTTTTCAGGATTTGAGTGTCGATACCGTTCGTCCGCTGGCCCGCACCTATGGTCGGTTCATCCTTCCAATGTTGTGTTAACCACTCGCAAGGAAGATTCAACATGATGAACAGAAAAATTGCGGTACTTACGCTTGCAGGCATCATGTCGGCCTGCTCGCTTCACGCCTTTGCGGCGGGCGAAACGACCACTGGAACGCCCTCTGCGGATGGCACCAGCCAGACCCGTGATCCAGCGCCCAAAGCCACCAATGCAGATCCGGACGCTGCTTCCCTGCCACAAGGCGCGGATGGCGGCACTACCGACAGCGGCCCTACACCTGCCGGTTCGAAAGCCGGTGGTGCTGACAAGGCGGGTGGCGGGAGCAGCAGCGGTGGCAGTGGCGGTAGCTGATACACCTTTTACTGGATACACACACAACTGTAGGAGTGAGCCTGCTCGCGATGAGGCCATAACATCCAACATTTTTATTGGCTGTTATATCGTCATCGCGAGCAGGCTCACTCCTACACGGGTAGCGTTAAAGCTGGTTTTGCATCAACAACACTTAGGCCCGGCCTTGTTCCCGTACCTCGCCTCCTGGCGTTCCCGAAAGAACATCTCGTAATCCATCACCGGCTTGTCCGGGTGTTTGCTCTGCATATGCTCAACGTAGTTATCGTAGTCAGGCATCCCCACCATCAAGCGCGCAGCCTGCCCCAGGTATTTACCGAGGCGGCTCAAGTCATTGAACATGTGCCCTCCTCACTCAAGCCTCTGGCAGCGCCTGAAACGGTGCTTCTTTATCCGTGCGCTCTTTCGTACCCCAGGCGGCGATCCCGACTTTCAGTGCAAAGAACAGGATGCTGAACACCACGAGCAGGAACAGCGCCGTCAGCGTCGCGTTGGTGTAGGCGTTCCAGATCACGTGCTGCATCTGGTTGATGTCCTTGGCCGGAGCCAGGATCTGACCATTGGCCAGCGCATCGCTGTACTTCTTGGCCAATGCCAGGAAACCGATCGCCGGGTTGGCGTCGAACAGCTTGATGAAACCGGCCGTGGTGGTGCAGATCAGCAGCCAGACGGCGGGCAGCATGGTCACCCAGACGTAGCGCTGCCGTTTCATTTTGATCAGCACGACCGTCGCCAGCATCAGCGCGATACCCGCCAGCATCTGGTTGGAGATACCAAACAGCGGCCACAAGGTGTTGATGCCGCCCAGCGGATCGATCACGCCTTGATACAGCAGGTAGCCCCACATCGCCACGCAACCGGCGGTGGCGATCAGGTTGGCGGTCCAGGATTCGGTGCGTTTCAGCGCCGGCACAAACGAGCCGAGCAAGTCCTGCAGCATGAAGCGCCCGGCACGGGTACCGGCGTCCACCGCTGTCAGAATAAACAACGCTTCAAACAAGATCGCGAAGTGGTACCAGAACGCCATGGTGTTTTCACCCGGCAGCAACTGATGCAGGATTTGCGCGATACCCACAGCCAGGGTCGGCGCACCACCGGCACGGGCCAGAATGGTGGTTTCACCGATATCCCGGGCCACCGCTTCCAGCGCGTCCGGCGTGATCGCAAAGCCCCAGCTGCTGACCGTCTGCGCAACCGTCACCGCATCGGAACCGACGATCGCCGCCGGGCTGTTCATGGCGAAGTACACACCCGGCTCGATCACCGAAGCGGCAACCATCGCCATGATCGCCACGAAGGATTCCATCAGCATGCCGCCGTAACCGATGTAACGGGCATGCCCTTCGCTGGCCAGCAACTTCGGCGTAGTGCCGGAAGCAATCAGCGCATGGAAACCCGACACCGCACCGCAGGCGATGGTGATAAACAGGAACGGAAACAGACCGCCTTTCCACACCGGGCCAGTGCCGTCGATGAACTGGGTCAGGGCTGGCATTTTCAGGTCTGGCATGGTCACCAGGATGCCGATCGCCAGGGCCATGATGGTGCCGATTTTCAGGAAGGTCGACAGGTAGTCACGGGGGGCCAGGATCAGCCACACCGGCAGCACCGCTGCGACAAACCCGTAACCAATCAGCATCCAGGTGATCTGGATCCCGGTGAAGGTAAACGCCTTGGCCCACACCGGATCAGCAGCAATCTGCCCGCCCAGCCAGATCGAACCCAGCAGCAGCAACACGCCCACCACCGAGATCTCGCCAATGCGGCCCGGGCGGATGTAGCGCATGTAGATGCCCATGAGCATCGCGATCGGCACGGTCGCCATTACGGTGAACATGCCCCAAGGGCTCTCGGCCAGGGCTTTGACCACGATCAGCGCCAGCACCGCGAGGATGATGATCATGATCAGGAAGCAGCCGAACAAGGCGATGGTGCCGGGAATGCGGCCCATTTCCTCACGGACCATGTCGCCCAATGAGCGACCGTTGCGGCGAGTGGACAGGAACAGCACCATGAAGTCCTGAACCGCACCGGCCAGCACCACGCCGGCGATCAGCCACAGCGTGCCGGGCAGATAGCCCATTTGTGCCGCCAACACCGGACCGACCAAAGGCCCCGCACCAGCGATGGCCGCGAAGTGGTGACCGAAGAGGACGTGCTTGTTGGTCGGTACGAAGTCCAGGCCATCGTTGTTGAGCACAGCGGGCGTGGCCCGATTGGGGTCGAGCTGCATCACCTTGTTGGCGATGAACAGGCTGTAATAGCGATAAGCGACGAGGTAGATAGCGACTGCTGCGACTACGATCCACAGGGCGTTGATGGCTTCGCCACGGCGCAAGGCCACGACACTCAGCGCGAACGCTCCAAGGACAGCCACGGCAAACCAGGCGAGGTGTTTAGCCAGACGGGGCATTGTGTGTCTCCTGCCGACAGCTCGTGGCCGCGGCGGTAATTTTTATAATTGTGTCCGCTGTGCGGAGCTGGCCCAATATCCCCGCATGCCGTCCACAAATAAATCCGCAGAACTACGTACGCACAGCCTACGTAGTTCTACGTAGATACCCCCGTTTACAGGCCCAAACACAAAGCCTAAATGGGAGCCATAATGCTTTTCTCTGTAAGAGAGCTTCAGGCAAGCACAGTACTGTGGCGAGGGGATTTATCCCCGTTCGGCTGCGCAGCAGTCGTAAAATCAGTGCACGCTGTGTAACTGACACACCTCGGTCGCAGTTTTGGGGCTGCGCCCAACGGGGATAAATCCCCTCGCCACAGTACCGTGCTCGCCTCTTCTTAAGTGAACAGTATTACCGTGGGAGCCGGGCTTGCCCGCGATGACAATCTTTCGTTCGACAATGATGCCAGCTGATCCACCGCTATCGTGGGCAAGCTTTGCTTCTACGGGGATTAGCCACAAGTCATTCCGTCCAGCAGCGCTACAGAACCCGCGTATCTTTGGCATATGATGCCGGGCCCTCGCTTTCCCCCTCGGCCCGGACAGGAGCCCAGATGCAGCTCAAACACAAAATCGTCGCGCTCGGCATCCTGCCGCTGGTCCTGGCCATCGCGGTCATCTGTGCGCTGGTGATTTCCCTGAACCGCCAACTCGGCGACCAGCAGGCGCAGCTCATCGAAGACAGCATCCTGGCGAGCAAGCGCGCAGAGCTCAAAAACTACGTGGAAATGGCGCAAAGCCTGATCGCCCCGCTCTACGACGACGGCCACGGCGACGCCCACGCGCAGCAACAAGTGCTGGAAGAACTGCGCAAACTCAGCTTCGGCATCAACGGCTACTTCTTCGTCTACGACCGCGAGGGCCGAAGCCTGATGCACGCGCGCCAATCGGAACTGGTCGGCCAATACCTGTGGGACATGAAAGACCCGCACGGCCTGCCGGTGATCCAGGCCTTGCTGAAAAGCGCCGAATCCGGCGAAGGTTTCCAGCGCTACGCCTGGAACAAACCCTCATCCGGACAAGTCACCGACAAGCTCGCGTACGTGGTGATGCTCGACCGTTGGGGCTGGATGCTCGGCACCGGCATCTACCTGGAAGACGTCGAACGCGCCACCCAGCAAGCCCGTGACGAGGTCGCCCAGGGCATCCGCAAAACCATGCTGGCCATCGCCGCCGTGGCCCTCGTCGCGGTGCTGTTCGTCTTCGCCAGCGGCATGACACTCAACGTCAGCGAACACCGACTGGCCGACAAGAAACTCCAGCGCCTGACCCAGCGCATCGTCAGCCTGCAAGAAGAAGAACGCTCCAGGGTTTCCCGCGAGTTGCACGACGGCATCAGCCAGGTGCTGGTCTCGATCAAATTCCAGTTCGAGCTGGCCAGCCATGTACTGGAGAACGGTCAGGACAAAGGCCTGAGCATCCTGCGAGAAGCCACCGAACGCCTCGGCGATGCCATTGGCGAAGTCCGCAGCCTGTCCCACGACCTGCGTTCGTCCCTGCTCGACACCCTCGGCCTGCCCGCCGCTATCGGCCAGCTCGCCGCCGAATTCGAGCAACGCAGCGGCCTGAAAGTGACCTACAACGACAACGAATTCGACTGTGATCTGGTCGACGGCGCCGCCGTCTCGCTGTTTCGCATCGTGCAAGAAGGCCTGACCAACATCGAACGCCATGCCCAGGCGAAAAACGTAGCGATTACCCTGCACGGCTCAAAAGAAGGCGTGCGCCTGAGCGTGGTCGATGACGGCATCGGCTTCAACGTCGCCCAGGTCGAACGTCGCCATACCGGCATCGGCCTGCGCAACATCCGCGAACGCGTCGAACATTTTGGTGGTCAGTTCGCCCTGATATCGACACCGGGAAGAAGCGAGCTGGACGTGCTGCTGCCGATGAAACCCACCGGCGCCACACGCTGACCGCCCACCCAACAACAAGAGTAAAAGCCGCGATGAACCTGCCCTCCCCGATCCGCGTCGCCCTGGTCGACGATCACTCCCTGGTCCGCGACGGCATCAAGGCCCTGCTCTCGGTCATGGCACCGCTGGAAGTAGTGGGCGAAGCCGAGAACGGCGCAGACGCAATCGACATGGTCGGCCGCTGCCAGCCAGACCTGGTACTGGTCGACATCGGCCTCAAAGACATGAACGGCCTGGAACTGACCCGGCTGCTGCGCAACCGCTACCCGACGCTCAAAGTGCTGGTGCTGAGCATGTACGACAATCATGAATACGTCAGCGAATCCGTCCGCGCCGGTGCCAGCGGCTACGTCCTCAAGAACTCACCGTCCCGGGAAATCATCGCGGCCATCGAAGCCATCGCCAACGGCGGATCGTTCTACAGCGCGGAAATTGCCCAACGGCTGATCGCTGATAAAAGCACCGACACTGAGCTGACACCACGGGAAAGTCAGGTGCTGTACAAAATGGCTCAGGGGTTAAACAACAAGGAAATGGCGAGGGAACTGGATATCAGCGTGCGGACTGTTGAGACCCATCGATTGAGTATTCGCCGAAAGCTGAATATCGATAAGCCGGCGGCATTGGTGAAGTATGCGATTGATCATGGGATTATTTCGCGGTAGGGCTCGCGGTGTATAGGGCTCGAAGGGGCACGGCTTTACTCTGCGGGTAATTGCGGCGTATGAGTGTTGGATGAGGGGTTGTCGACAGCGCGTCACGCTTCAGGGCTTTGGACTCTACTGCCGGACGGCCTTACGAAACCAATTTCGAGGGCTCGTTAGAACTAATTCTTTCGCAACACTGAACGACACTGCGGCTCCAAAGAACATTCGACAACAGACATGTCATTGGCTGTCGCGCAGTTGACAACCAGTGACCAACACTAAAAACAATTATTCTTACCTGCTTACAGCCTAATTGGCTCTTGAAGATTATTATTATTATTTTCTGATGGATGGAATGCTAACTCCAGCACATTATCTATTTTCTTAAATTTCATCATATAATGACCCGGATGAAAACTAATGACCTCACCTTGAACAACGTCAGACGAATCAGGCTCTAAATCGCCACCGGTGGTATCTTCCCCGGCCCCGACAAATACTTGCCCCGATGGAAATTGAAGATACACAGTACCAAAATCCTCATCTATATCATTGACAATGTTTACTTTATAACTACCGTCCTGCCCCAACCCCAAAAACGCAATATTTCCCGAATTTACCTCTTGAATTTCGTCACTGGCAATACTCCACCAGTCTGGCGCGTCTGAAATTCTATGTTTAATAGCGGCAAGATCGAATACTGTTACAGTTGCGGTGTCAGTATTGATTACTAATTCTCTGATCACAATCCACCTCGCTGGAAAATTATGGAGCTTATTTTATCAACCGGTTGCAGACCCGCTTTTCGACCAGCATTTTTTCAAGAACCACCAACGTTTTTATTTATTGTCTCGTTTAGCATTTGAAGTCTCTGTGTCGCCGAGCCACCTACAATCAAGTCTACCGGATGATCTGCGTTGAACTTGCTTAGGTCGGGTGATTGGCCGAACATCCGTTCAAAACGAGCAGCAACCACTTTCCGGTAAGAAGCTTGTACTGATGATATCCGTACGTCATGAGTTCCGGGTGACCAGACAAGCTCACCTCGCTTAGCAGCTCTATTCAATGCATTTTGCTTTTTCATGAACTGCTTTTCAAGAAAACCAGTAGCGTGAGTATCAGTCTTAACATTATCAGAGAACGATTGTGCCGGAGGGAGAGGAAAAACTGCTGCCTATTGCTTCCCCAACGAAGTTCGCAGGCTACCTCCCACGCCTGCGGCCAGACCCGTCTACAGGGCCACACCTGTACATCATTGGCCAATGCTGACGAATTAATAATACCTGCAAGCCCAGAGCTTACCCAATCTGGCACATCGCTAAATAAATAGTCGTACCGGCGAATAACCGCGACAGAAACCTTATTTTTTAACGTCATTCTTGGAGCAGGCTTGGAGGCAGAAATCTTTTCACACTAATAAAACTTCAAGTGATCAAGGCTATGCTCGCGACCATAAAAAAAACAAGCAGTTATCTGGATAATTATTTGAAGGTGTCAGCAGTTTTATTAACACACTCCTGCCCTGATAGAGTTCTTATTTAGCCCTAGCGGGACGCCCAACTCACGCAGCCCAATCACGTCAAGATGTGTCTTAATGCGCTTCAAAGAGCTGCGCTTGCCGCTAACGAGCAAGCGCATTGCTCTTGCTTCTAAAACTGAAAGACTTATAAAACAATGAACGCATCATTTTCAAAGTAAAACTTGAACGCTTCAAAATACTCATCAATTGTTGGGCTAGGTAACTGCTGATCAAGATTTGAAATCACATCTTCAATTGATGCTTTATCAAGTGATGCCTTCCATCCTTCGCTAGCTACCTGTGGAGGAAGGTAATCCGTTGAGTCGGGCGGAAAATCCCAACTATCTAAAGAAAATGATCCTTTCGTATCCAACGTCCATGTCGTAGCTGGCAAATAAAACCATGTCTCTGGCATCTGCCCGAGATTCTCTAAAACTTCTCTAATACTATAGGTTTTCATACTCACCTCAACACGCAGAGTTTTGCAATTTTTTGAAACCACCCTGCTGATTAGGATGGAGGCTTTGCTGTACCGGTCCGGCCGCCTGATGCTGAGCCCTAGGTATCAACTCGATATCCTTAGGAGACTGAGCATTATGGTGCCAAGAATGATTTGGCGGACTGTTCTGCTTAAATCCTCCTCTAGGCCCAGGCTGAATATTGGCCTTTGCCGTCGGTGTGCGTCAGGACCTGGCCGAGGGCGTTGTAGGTGAAGGACTCGGCGCTGCCGTCCGGGTGCTGGATGCGCAGCACTTCGCCGTCGGGTTTGCGTTCCAGGGTGGTGGTCTGGTTCAGGGCATCGGTGACGGCGACGAGGTGATGGCGTTCGTCGAAACGGTACCGGGTGTTTTTGCCCGAGCAGTCCACACGAATTCATCTGTCCGTATATAATAGGAAACCAGAACGGCTATGATCTTATTGGTGATTAACGGTACTAGATACCAAGCCACTCTCTTTAGAACATTTTCACCACTACAACCATATGATAGTTCGACCCACTAAAAAAATATCGAATGAACACAAACAAATCAAATCAAATCAAATCAAATCAAATCAAATTAATTAGATTAGATTAGATTAGATCACAACTAGCCTATGCGAACAGTACCCAACAGGCCAATGCCCCTTATAATACAACTCGATTATTTCGGCCCACCTCCCACCCAGACCAAAATACTCTTCGGAAACATACTGCCTAAATGCAAAACATACGGCATTCCTAGCCGCAAGACTAAAGTCATGCGGACGACATGTGAATTTACTTTTATCAAGATTTTTTGTCGCAGTCATTACAGCCTTATTTATTGTCATTCGCATAGCGACAAGATCTGGAGGCGACTTAGGTATGATATAGAACGGATCGGGCTGCGTCGGAGCGGTGGGTAGCCACTCAACACGATCGTAAACCCCCTCAAACTCTTGCATCGATGGTTCAACGAACACCTTTCCGACGGTCTCTATATAAATTAACGAGTTGCTATTGGGCTCGCTTCTTCCCATATTTGAAAAAAAATCACAGGTTTCAATTTTTACCAACTCTTCGTCTATGTTCATACTACAGTCTCAAATCAGTTAGCGTACCAGGTGGCAGAGCCTTTCTTCCCTGCTGAATGGTGCTCCGAAGAACGCCTCCAGCCGCGTGAGGTCCAGGTATCCCAGGTAAAGAATGGTTAGGGAGTGCACCATGGGTAGGCATCAGATTCCACCATTTGTTCGCTCCGCCACTCTCCAAGGGGATAATGTGATGAGGGGTTGCGCCTGAAGGCCACACTCTACCTGTGTTAGCTTCCCATTGCTTCATCAAATAGTTTTGACTTCCTACAAACTCTTTCCTCGCCATCTTATTCTGAAACACTGTTCGTCGCTGAACAACAGGTAAATTCCCTTTCAATATCTGCGCCTGCTTAGCTGTTATCTCGCCCCCTGCTGATGCGACCTTATTAGCATCATTAACCACCCTCTCATGCAGAGACGAACATGTTAACCCTAGGGGATCAATCCAACCCAATGGGTTGCTACCAAATTGGTAGAGATTAGCGCCCCCGTCTAACCCAATCGGATCCTGCGTTATAAAGCGCCCAACCTGCGGATCATAATACCGAAACGTATTGTAATGCAGCCCCGTCTCATCATCGAAATACTGACCCTGAAACCTCAGGTTCTGCTCAACCTCGTTCACCGCCAGCGTTTCGATGGCCCCCCACGCCTTATACGTCGCCTGCCAGACAATCTGCCCCTCGCGGTCAGTCATCTCCAGCGGCGTACCAATCTGGTCGGTATGGAAGTAATAAAGCGTCTGCTCCCCACCCTCTTCCTGGTCCACCCGAGCAAGTGGCGCATAACTCCCCGGCTCATACACATAAAGGCTACTCTGCCCCGGCGTCTCCTCACGCAACATCCGCAAGCCTTGCCACAGAAAATGCTTCTGCTCTGTGACCCCGTTGACCTCCGACACTTTGGCCACACGTCGTCCCAAGCTGTCATAACGATAGGCCCCGGTACTTTCCAGCTTGCCGCCGACCAACGTCTCAGCTTTAATCAACCGATTCTCACAGTCGTAACTGAACGTCTGCAGCCGGCTCATCCCGCTGCGCTTTTCAATCAGGTTGCCCCACGCATCGTAGGTATATTCCTGATCCCGCCACTGCTTGATCCGGTTGTCCTTCACGTGATCAAACTGACTGGTGTTGAAGTTCAGCCGGTTCGCCGCCGCGTCGTATCGGAACTCCTCACTGTCCACCAACTTGCCGGTATCACGGCTGTGCAGTTGGCCGTTGGCTTCGTACTCGTACTTGATCTCGCCGCGCAGTTTGTCGAGGGTGCGAATGAGTTCGCCGGCCGGGTCGTAGTGATGACGGCGGTGAATCGGGTTGTAGGCGTGTTCTACCAACAGCTCAGGCTGAATGCCGGGATTGAGAATCTGCGAGAGTTTCTCTGCCGGCAACGTCGAGGCGAATTGCCAGGCTTTGCGGCCCATCGCGTCGTAGCCGAAACAACTGGTGAGTTTGCCTTGAGTGCGCAGCACCTCGCGGTGCAGGTCATCGCGCTCCATGTCGCTGATGAGTTGGCCGTCGAGGTTGAGTTGGTGCAGGTAACCGCTGCCGTAGTACAGGTGGTTCAGGTGCTGGCCGGTGGGCAGGGTCAGCGTGGTCAGGTTACTCAGTGGATCGTAGTCGTAGGACAGAGCGCCTTGGGGTGTGGTCTCTTTAATTAAGCGACCTAGCAAGTCGTAGGAGAATTCGAGTTTTTCTTCGCCGACGCAGAGTTTCTTGCCGTTGGCGGTAGGCAGGCGCTCGATGGTGAGCAAGCGGTCTGCGTCATCGTAGGTGTAATCCTGACGGGCATCGGCATTGAGTTTGGCCAGCAGTCGGCCGATGGAATCGCGTTCGAATTCGGTCTGACGCTGCGGGCGTTCGGCGCGTTCGCCGTAGCCGATTTCGTTGACCCGTGTCAGGTGCCCGCCGAGGTTGTAGCTGAACTGGCGGGTCAGGTTGTCGATGCGTTTTTCTTCGATCAGGCGATCGGACGCATCGTAGGCGAACTGGTACGCCGCGTTGTTTTCGTTGACCAGTGCGGTCAGGCGAATGGCCTGGTCGTATTCGTAGCGGATGCGCTGGCCCTTGGCGTCCTGTCGGCTGCTTGGCAGACCTCGGGCGGTACGTAGCAAGCGCGTGGTCTGGCCTTTGCCGTCGGTGTGCGTCAGTACTTGGCCGAGGGCGTTGTAGGTGAAGGATTCGGCGCTGCCGTCCGGGTGCTGGATGCGTAGCACTTCGCCGTCGGGTTTGCGTTCCAGAGTGGTGGTCTGGTTCAGGGCATCGGTGACGGCGACGAGGTGATGGCGTTCGTCGAAACGGTACCGGGTGTTTTTGCCCGAGCAATCCTGGAAGCGTTCGACCTGGGCCAGGGTGTTCCACCACAGGTATTTGGATTTGTGTGTGGCGTCGATGATGGTGTGCGGCAGGCCGTCGTCGCCGTTGAGGTATTCGGTCTTGTTGCCCAGCGCATCGACTTCGGCGATGAGGTTGCCCTTGGCGTCGTAGCGGGCTTTCCAGGTGCTGCCGTCAGGGTAATCAACCTGCGTAACCAGAGTGGTCAGGTGGTGGTGCTGGTATTTGATCTTGCGCCCGAGCGGATCGGTTTCTTCGACCAGCCGAGCGTACTCGTCGTACTTGAGCTTGACGGTATTGCCATCGGGCAATGTGAGGCCGGTCATGTTGCCGGTGTCGTCAATCTCTATAACGTAGTGTTCGCCACCGAAGTCGCGGCTCGAGGTGACGCGGTTATCGCTGTTGTAATGAAGTTCAGCTTCGCGCCCGAGTACATCGGTGATCCACGTGGTGCGGGCAGCTATGTCGTAGCGAAAATGGAAATGCTCGCCATCGCTGGTCCAGTGTTCCACCACTCGAGGTTGGTCTGCGATGTTTTCCCAGCGGTAATTGCAGGTAAGGCCCAAGGCATTGCTGTGACTGGCCATGACGCCGTCGGCGTAACTTAAGCGGCGGACCGAATCGTTGTTGCGATTGATCACCTCGATGAGTTGGCCATTGTCGTCGTAGCGATATTGCACCAGGGTTTCGACGGCCTGATTGTCGACGACGCGTTTGACATCGGTCAGGCGACCCAGCGGGTTGTCGTAATGCAGGTGCACACGAACGCCGCCGGTGGCGCTGATGTCGGTCAGCGTGCCGTCGACCGTGCGGGTGAAATGCAGGAAGTGGCCGAGGGCATTTTCGATGCGTTGTAGCGGGACAGGGTTGTTGTCGTCCGGCACTTCGCCGAAGTAGAAGAAGATGTTGTCGAGGGTTTGCAGCAGGTAGTGACCGCCTTCGGTGCAGACCAGATACACCTGTTCGTGCGGATTGTAGATGCGTTCGCCCGGCTTGACGTCTACGAAGGGCACCGTGCGACCTTGATTGTCGGTCAGGTAAACGAAGCTGCCACTGCGGCGCAGGCTTTGTTCCCAAGGCAACACCCAGCCCTTGCCGAGCACACTGTCGACGGTCAGGTCACTGGCGTAGAAGCGTGACCAGTCGATGGGCATCAGGCCTGGAAGGCTGAAATCGGTTTCGTCGGGGATGACCTTGCGGCCGGTGGTGGCATCGACAGGGTTGCCGATCAGACCGCCGACTGCACGCTCGATCGCCGGTCCCACGACGTAACGGCTGGCCACTTCACCAGCGACGAACCCGGCGGTGAATTTCAACACACAGGACATGCCGGATTTGAGGCAGGCCTGGGAAGCGTTCTTGATCAGTTGTGCGATACCGCCCGCCGCACCGGCGACCGCCATCAGAATATCGACGGTAGTGCGCAGCCAGCCGGGAATCTCGTCATCTACCGGCAGGTAGCGGTGGGTGCCGCCGCCGATGAACACGTTATCCGAACCGCTGGAGATCGTTGCGCCGCAGGTGATTTTGTCGCCCTTTCGGGCCGCTGCGGTGCCATTGATGAAGACGTTGGTCGAACCCTCTGCGACCTGCACCGGGCCGGGATGCTTGTCGCAGGCGCCAATGCTTTTTTCGACATGGGCAGCCTTGCGACTGTTAACAAATACGTTGTCCGACGCAATGACGATGGTCCCGGAGGGCGAGGAAAAACTACTGCCTATTTTCTCCCCTAAAGAGGTCAGCAGGCTACCTCCGACGCCTGCGGCCAGACCCGCCAAAAGCGCCACACCAAACCCACAGGTGAACGTCGCGATCGCGACCGTGGCAATCAATGCAATACCGAGCGCGGCCCCAATCAGAAACCCGCCCAGAGCACTGGTGTGGGCTATTTCATCGCCAAACCTTGCGGCTTCGAACATGACCGTTACTCCTGTTCGCTGGAGTCGGTCTTGGTGGCGCCGGGCTGGCGAGGCTGGAAGCTGGCCAGCAGGTCGGCCCAGTTCTGATTCTGCTCACTGCTGAAGTCAGCCTGCGCCGTGGTGGAGAAGATGATTGCGCGGCCCGGCTCGATCAGGAATGCCGCCTGACGCTGATAGAACGGACGACCATCGGTCATGTAATACGCATCGATCTGGATGCCTTCAATCGGCGCAGTGCTGGAAAGCTCCACCGCCTTTTTGCCCAGCAAGGTGTAGCCACGCAGTTTCGATGCGAGCATTTTTACCTGGCGGTCTACGTAGGCCTTGAGCACCTCGGCCGGCAGGAGCATGTCCCTGGAGATGGTGATACTCAGCGGTGCAGGAATGCTCGCCCCCAGCACAAACATGTTTACCGTGCGGTCCTGAAAACCCTGCGGCAACGCGATGCTGCCTTCCTGCAATTCATAATCCATGTGATGTAAATTCCTGAAATCGAAAAAATTAGTTATCAGCGGGCCGTTAGGCCGTCGAGCATGCTGTCGAAATCAACCAGCCATAGACTCAGCGCAGGCTTGGTCGGATCAATCACGCACGAAATATTCAGCCATTGCACTTCGTCACGCCCGGCGACAGGAACGATGGCGCCCACCAGACGCCCATGGCGTTCGGCGTGACCGGTCTTGAAGTGAAAATCCACGCACTTGGCGGCATTGCCTGCCAGGCTGTACTCGCGCTGACGGATGATGCGCAGCCCCGGATAAATCGTGTGGAACGACTGCACGGAGCCGTCAAAAAGATTTTCAAGATTCTGGCCCTGCGCCACATCGCGACGATTGATCGTCAGGATGATTGGCTCGCCTTCGTGCTCGATGGTTGTCTGAATATCGCGGAAGTTGAAACCCGATGGAAATGCCAGGTTGAACCCGCCGAAGTTGAAGCTGCTAGGCGTGTCTTGCAGGGCAACCACAGCTACAGGTTCTGCCTCGGCCTCTGCTTCAACTATCGGTGCATTCTGCTGTTCAAGACGAGCCGCTTCCTCCAGCGCAATGCGCTTGGCGGAAATTCGGTCGTAAAGGCTGGTTCTGGTCATTAGCACGATTCCCTAGTCATTGACCCGAACCTCGGAGCCGGTGATTTGGGTGGTGCCCGTGCTGGTTGTGGTGATCGCCTTGCCTTTGATCTCAATGCCGTCCGGAGTCAGCGTGATGCTGCTTTCTCCGACCTGCAAAATTATATGCTGCTTGGCATTCACCTGAATGAACTGGTTATCGACCTGAATCGTCAACGAGCCTTCCTGGACATTCATCACCGTGTCTTTCTTGATCGTTTCGGTGTGCGTGCCACCCACCGTGATCGTGCGATTGCTACCGACACTGTGGGTCTCATCGACCTCGATCTCGGTGTCCATGTTGCGCTCGGCGTGCATGATGACCTGCTCGGCGCCCGCCTTGTCTTCAAAGCGAAAGAAGTTCGCCGTGCCGCCATCGCCCTTCATCGACCGCGTCAAAAACCCGCTCTGCGTCTTGTTCGCCGGCAACGACCACGGTGGTGTGTTCTTGCTGTTGTACAGGCTACCCATGATCAACGGCCGATCAGGATTGCCGTCGAGGAACACCACCACCACTTCATCGCCAACACGGGGAATGAGGATGCTGCCGAAGCCACCGCTGGCGCCGGATTGGGCGACGCGGACCCAGCACGAACTCTTGTCGTTGTGCTCGCCCTTGCGGTCCCAGTGGAACTGCACCTTCACGCGACCGAGTTCATCGGTGAAGATTTCTTCACCCGGCGGGCCGACGACAATGGCTGTTTGCGGGCCGGAGATGGTTGGGCGCGGGGTGGTGAGTTGCGGGCGGAAGACGATCTTTTTTCGCACGCAGGAGAAGGTGTTGTAGTAGCTCGCCTGATGGCCGTTGAGGTAGTTGTTGTGGCCTTCGCTTTCGACGCTCATCAACAGGAACTGGCGATCGTCGGGCGCGCCCTGATCGTGGTCGTAATGCTGCAGCAGTTCGAAGGTGTAGCCGGGTTTCATGGCGCGGCAATTACTGGCGCCATGAAAACTCTTGCCCTTGAGTTCCAGCGCTTCGACGCGAAGCCGCAGCAGCGCTTCACCTTCGTCATAGGTGCCGTGAGTGTACTGGCCGGGAAAGTCATAGATCTCGAAATCGTCGACGTCGCCCTGCTTGTTCAGGCTCTTCATGGCGACCGGCAGACGGTTGGTCGGCTGGCGATAATCGAAGGTCTGGACGGCGATTTTGCCGGACTGCAATTGGCGATTGCCACTCCATTGGGTAATGGCATCAGCTGTCTCGGTCACCGAGGCGGTGTGAAAGCGGATTTGGGGTTGTTCAGGCAACGGCACCAGCGTACTGGAGTCGTCGCAGATGATCATGGTGTGGCCTTCGGCAGTGTGCTCGAAGTAGTAGAACATCCCCTCTTCTTCCAGCAGGCGCTGGACGAAGTTGAAGTCGGTTTCGCGGTATTGGGTGATGTAGGTGTACTTTTTGAGCGGCTTGCTCAGGCGGAATTCATGCAGGGAAAACGCGGGGCATAACGCGAACACCTGGGTCACGACTTCTTCGACGGTGCAGCCCTGGAAGATGCGGGTGTCGAAACGGTTTTTCAGCATCGAGAACCAGGGGTTCAGCGTCGCGGTGTAGCGAGCCATGCCGCCGTCGCTGCCGATGCTGGCGAAGCGTGTCAGGTAACCAGCCAGGTATCGCGGCCCGGCTTCAGCCAGTTCGATCTCCAGCAACACGTGCTGGCCCATCATCGACTTGAGCTCGACCTCGGAGTCCTCGCACACCAACATCAACTCGAAGTTGTAGGCACGCGACAGACCTTCAGTCCCCTTGAAGGACTCAAGCAGTAAATGCTGGTCGGGATTGGCAAAATTCTTGAATTTGAACAGGCGCCGATTTTGCGGGGAAAGCATTGCGGCAAGGTCCATCAACATATGTATCTCCTTGAAAGCAGTGAAGAACGCTACCGCCCTCGCCTGCCACTGCGCATAACGAATCTGACAGAGGGACGAAACCCGATCGCACTTCTCGGATGGGTTAACAACCCGCTGTCTATGAACTTGCGGACCTGAATACGTGAAACTTTGTATGAAACTGCCTACAAACTTTTCCCGCCATAAATCTGAAACACTTGAGCTATTTACCCACCGGCTGCAAGTCTGGTACTGCGACCGCAATGCAGTGCGAAAGTGCCACTACCGCTGCAAAAATTGAGAAGACGATCACAATCCAAGCAGTAATAGGGTGTTTCGAAAGCGGCAAAGGAAACACCTTCACCCCGCATTGTGTCAACCCGGAAACGGAAATTGCCGGTGTTCTTCAGGCACCTGCGCATCCAGCGGGAAAGTTTGAAAATTATTTACCCGGCCATCTGACAAGCAAGAAATGCCTGTATATCAAGGCGCAAAGAACATTTGCGCGACACACAATCTGCAGTGGTGCCTCATTGACATCATTGCCGAGAGTAACGTGAATAATAAAAATGGGATCCACATTGAATTTAATGACACGTATTGCAGTCTAGAGTGCGGCTAATGGCCAGCACTTTGGCCCTGACATAAAGTCGATATCCGGCACTTCAACGTGGCGACAGGGAAGCTTCTCCCACCCAAGGACAGTGATGTGTAAATGGATCTTTTAGCGAATGTGCCCAGCTGGGCCGACGTCGAACGCAACCTCGATCAGAAATTCAGCGAACTGAACCAGGGCGTCAACGAGGGCTTGCAGAGCGCTCACGACAACTGGAACGGTTTCACCCGACGCGTCGGCAACGGCGCGAGCCAGGCCTATGGCTACATGGGCGGCCACCGCATCGATGCGGTGAACCGGGCATTTGCCCTCTCCTACCCGATCATCCAGATGGACCTCAAGCGCAAATGGGCCTCGATCGAAATCGAGCAGATCCTTCCTGTGCTGCTGCAACTGGTCAAAGAAGTGTCGATGATTCTGGGTGGCAGCGTTGCGGTCGGCACTATCGCCGGCGGTGCGGCGGGTGCCTTTGCGTTCGGGATTGGTGCAGCACCGGGAGCTGCTGCCGGGGCCGGTATCGGATTGCAAGTCGGTAACCTGATTCTTATGGGACTGGGCTTGTCGGCCATCGCTGAGTATTTTTACGACGGCCTCCCCGCCTGCCTCTCCACGTTGCAGGAAGGCATTGCCACTGCATGGCACGCCGAAGAAGGCGTGAAGCCCGCGGGCCTGGACCCCAGCGGCGGCTCTGCGTCGTTGGTCCAGGAACGCACCGAACGCGCAGCGCGACAACTGGCTCGGGGCCAGGAGCAACTGGTGTTGCTGCTACTGACCGCCATCGTCACCTACCTGACACGCGGCCAGGTGAAAGCGGGCGTCGTGGGCAGCATGGAAAGCATCGCAACACGCAGCGCGAAGCTGCAGGCCGAGATATCGAACAAGCAATTGGCGGGCTGGCTGGCGCGCAATGAGCAGAAGTTGCTGGCTCAGGCGGAGTTGCAGGTGAAGGAGCCGACGCCACTGGCGAAGGCTGAACCGGAGACGATGCGTGAGTACTACGCCAAGCAGGATCCCGACTTCGTGTCCGTGGAAGACCAGATCAAGAAGGTCCAGACCTTCAAGACCAAGGGCTTGTCGAACGAGCAGATCGAAAGCTTCCTGAACACTACGGACGGGGAGAAACTGTTGGGCAAGCTGCAAGCCGCGGCGCCGGATGCCGACGCCACCACCATTTACTCCCGAGCGTTTGACCAGGTGGCATCAGGCTCGACGATTCCAGAAGTCCGGTTGATCAATTCTCCTCTGATCAAGATTGTGCCTGAAGGCCAGGGCGTTTCGCCCTACTCGCCTTTCTTCACAACCCACGAGGAACTGCAGGCAGCCGCCAGTTCCGGGCGAACGCTGGCCGACTCGTTCGGTTTGCCTTTGGGCAGCGAGGCACCCCGCTATTCCATCTTCGAGATGGCGCCTTTGAAGCCAACCGAGGTATTTGTCAGTAAAGTCGCCCCTACGACAGAATTGAGCGGCGCGATCCAGCGCACTGGCGAAGCCTTCCAATACCTGACACCTAACCGTGCCGAGTGGGGAGTGCCAAAATTAATCGGCACGACCTCCAACTAGAGCCCCGTATGAATATTGAACTACTGAAAGAAAAGACACAGAAGCTACGGGCAGCCATTGACGCGCTGAAAGCAAAAGACCCTGCCGCCGCAAAACTGGCCGTGGAGCTGGAACCGTTGCTGATCCTGGCGGAACGTGGCCAGATTCAGGCTCCAATGGAGTGGAGGGATATCCCCGGACGTTACCTGTTCACCGAAGAAGGTTTGCAGCAGTACGCCGATCTCGAGCATGCCTTCGCCGAGTTCAAAATCGAACTGACTGGTGGAGAATCACCGACGCTGCGTCGACTCAAGGCGCAGATGGAAGAGAAGAAGAACAGCGGTTTGAAGCCTGACTGACAACAGCGCGAACGCGTCACCAAGGAAGATCAGTCAGCATGTGCGGCTGTCAATTTTGCAGCCGCAACCACACATCAGGGAGAGATCAGTTTGAAGCAATCCTGTTTCCGCCATGGCCCTTTGGCCTTCATCGCTGCAATGATTTTCACGACGCCCCTGTACGCAGAGGATGCGGAAAAAATACTCGCCGAGGTTGTTAATCAGCAGCAGCAACAGTTACCGATCATGCTCGACTTAGCCACACGCATCGACAACATCACGTACGCAGATCGAACTGTCCATTATAAGTTGACGCTGTCGGGGTACGAAGGTCGTCCCGGTGAGCAAGCTTATTATCAAAGTTATCTGGCTCAACAAATAAACAAATCCCTGTGCAGCCAAACCGCGTATTTGTTGGTTCTGGCTTTAGGCAACAAAATCACTTACCAATACAATAGCGCTGATTTAAAAAACATCGCCGAAGTCACGTTAGCACCGGGCGATTGCAAAAGTTAACGCATGCTTTAAACCAACCCGCACATCAACGATAACTGGCCATGCAAAATGATCGGTAATCAGGAAGTTACTTCTGAGTTGACCAAGGAGTTATGAGACACATTTTATCGAAAACCAAAATCCTTATGACCTCGCCCGAGTTGCCTGGAAGCCGTATCTTTGAGAGCACACCAGACTAGAGAGCAGCCATGATTGATTTGAGAAGCCCGGACGAAGCGCTCTCCAAATACACTGAGCGTTACGATCATCTCCTCCCTCTCCCTTCTCCTCAGCTGCGTCAGCGCATGGATTTCATGTCGCAGCCGGACGCCCCCAAGGTAACAAACGAGAAACCTGGCTGGCTCACTTCCAGGCCTTGCACCCTCACTGAAGAACAGGCGCTGGACCGTGCGAAGGGTTGCCTGCTAGGGCTCGCGATCGGCGATGCTGTAGGTACAACGCTGGAGTTCTTGCCCCGTGATATTGAACATGTCAGTGACATGGTGGGAGGTGGGCCCTTCAATCTGAAAAAGGGCGAGTGGACCGACGATACCAGCATGGCATTGGCCTTGGCGGACACTTACGTAGCAAACAACAATTTCGACTTCCGTGACTTTTCACAACGGCTTTGTCGTTGGTACAAAAACGGCGAAAACAGTCATAACGGAAAGTGTTTCGATATTGGCAATGCCACTCGTGCTGCACTGGAAGGGTCACTGGCGCAGGGTGTTGATTGGTACGGTAATGACCATCCATCGACAGCTGGCAATGGGTCAATCATCAGGTTGGCACCCACCGCTATTTTCCGGCGCCACACCTTGTCTGGCACCTGGCGGGAAAGCGCGGCACAGAGCCGATGCACCCACCGGGCCGTAGAGGCAGTGAATGGCTGCGAACTATTGGGTGCACAATTGCACCTGGCTCTCAACGGTGCTGACAAGGAAGAAGCCTTGTCGCCAATGCCAAGAGCCCTGTACCCCCGCCCGTTGATCATCAATGCAGGCGAGTACAAACAAAAAACCCGCGATCAAATCCGTTCCTCCGGCTACGTCATCGACACGCTGGAAGCGGCACTATGGGCGGTGTGGAACACGGATAACTTCAAGGATGCAATCCTGCTGGCTGCCAATCTGGCAGATGATGCGGACAGCGTGGCAGCTACCGCTGGCCAGTTAGCCGGGGCGCTGTACGGGGTATCGGGAATGCCGGAAGAATGGGTCACGCAAGTCGCATGGTCAGAGCATATCCAGGGCTTGGCCCAAAGATTATTCGAGAGTGCTCCACTGCATGACGAAATGGACGCGGTAATTTTTGCCGGAGAACACCTTTGAAATGTAAAGACATTTACGTAAATCGCGAAGAACTGTTTTCCTTGGGAATCGATGAAACCTCCGGAAGGTTCTACGTTTCATTTCCAGTTAGCAACGGCATGATTGACTACGAGGAGTATTACGAAATAGATCACGCAAGCTTCGAGTTTTTTCAACAGAACAGTGATGCCGCGGTGGATTTCGTTATGAAATGCCGTCGCAGAGAACTGGACGAGTTGCTGATTGAGCAGCCTGGAAATAACAGAGGGTCGGCCATTTAATATTTAGATGGGAACAGATATCGATAATTAACGTTGACTGGACCGCTGAGGGCTTTGCCATGTTAAAACTACTGCATCAATTAAAAGCTCTTTTCAGGCAAAAAACCGTTCTTCCCCCCGTCCCAACAGAGCAGGTTGTTGATGAAGTGCCCTTGACCGAAATGGCCAAGGAACCTTCCCAAGTGGAGAGGAACTTGTCCTGGATACCCATTAATTGTGAAACAGAGGTTTTTGTACCGTTACTACCCCCCGCTTGCCCGGACTTGACGCTTGTGGATGCCCTTCTGCTACAACGCTACAGGGTATTCGTCATAGCGAATGAGTCGCTCGGTTTGACACCACAGAACACGATAAACCACGAAAACGCCGACCAACTGGCCGCTGACTTGTACAAGCAGTCAGAAAATCTTGGTTTTTGTCGAGGCACCGAATCCTCGTTTGAAATCTATTGGCTCATCCAATGTGCAGCCATTGTTTCCCTACTGACTCATGGGCCACAATCGGAACAGTTCCTTGGCTATAGAAAACACGTTGCTCGAAGCTCTGACCAGGCAGGAAAACAGGCTCAAATGTTTGATGATTACGTGGCGTCACGTAGCTATCAAGCCGCTGGAACCGGAAGCGAGCACTCCTCGAAACCACCAATAACCGCCCTGGATTACATCGACAATGCGATAGCAATCACCGCCCGGGGATACAACAAGTGCCCGCAATACCACATCTACTCAAGCTCGTTGATCCAATTGCAATTCATCAAAAACGTGTTGCTGGGAGTTGAAAAAGACAAAGCAAGACTGCACCAATTAACTCTCGGTGCCTGGGCGGGCAAAGAGTTTGAACCCAACGATCCTGAACTAGCCCGCGCACTGGGAATTGCCTTCTACATTGGCGATCAAATTGCCCACGGTTTGAAGATTCAGCTGCCGAATGGAATGCCACCAGAAAGTCTTCCTCGCCCATAGCATTTTCTGCGACTTCATTGATAACGCTAGAGGCAAAAATGACCAACGAGACCCGGCATCGTGTTCAAAACGGAACCCTGTGGCTAGCGGATCAACCTATCCACCTTCCTCACCCCGTCAAAGCGACCCTTAAACACAATGACAGGCTCTTGATTCTGGTTGATCCCGCACCCGATGTGATTTTCAACAGAAACGTCTTCGCACTGTCGATACACGGCGAACTGCTCTGGCAAATCGAAGAAAGCCCCCATGGCACGCAAGTCGATAAGCCGTACGTGAATCTCTACTGCGACAAAAACGGGACAGTAATCGCCGGTAACTGGAATGGCGTCAGCTACTCGATCAATCCGCTCAACGGCACCGTCAGTGTTGCTGCCTTTGACAAATAAAGCGCGGCTGACCGAGCTTTACTTCATTTACGTCGGTAGTCATCGCCAGTAACAGATTGCGAAATAATGTTTTTTAGTGCAATTACTCGATATAGCCATCACTTTCAACGGCCATTCTTCAAACTAAAAATCCCACCTAACGACCGGGATTATCCAAATTAGGTGAACCGCTTCACCTTTTTCGAAATTAATTTCAATTAAAAATTGGATCCACCCCCCTCCTCAAACCCTTGAAGTTGCTGGGTTTCAGACCTGTCTGTAAGACAGAACCACCGACTAATGGCAAGCGGACATCATTGCGGCATGTATCAAAAACGAGAAAAAATCCGCTCCCTCGTGAACTTTTGTATGCCAATTGTTGCCATACACCACGTTGCTGGCTAATCGACACTGATATGCCAGCATTCAAAGAAATTATTCCTGGCAGTGCGATAAACGATGTCAAAAGCATCAGGGTTCGCACTGTGTAAACAGGTGTTCAACCGAGAAATAAGTGGCTCTTCACGCTCCCGGATAACCCGGGTAGCAATCGTGAAAGGTTCAAGGACGATAAATACCGATGACTCAAGCGTTTGACGTTGAAGCACTGATCAAATTGCGAGGCCAGACCCGGGCTATTTCCGACGCGCTCAAGACGCAGGCTTCGGATTACCTGTCGACGCTGGCATTGCTGATCCGTCCGCAGTCGTTTTTCGGTGAGTACCTGCAAGGCGCGCAACGCAGCAGCGGGCGTGAGACCCAGCACCATTTCAAAGAGCTCAAGGAACTGTACGACCGCATCGGTTCGGCCTCGCCGTTCCAGCTGGTCAATGAGCTTGAAGTCCCCCTCAACCTGATCAGTACGACGCCGGAATTATTCCCGCTGGAGTACGACAAGGTGCTGTCGCAGAGCGGCCAATCCATTCGCATCACCAGCCCTGTGCGCTGGGTGGTCGGGTTCAGTTCGTTTGACCTGGCCCGTTTTCGCACCGTCATCAAAGACCCCAATCGCAGCAGCGCCGAGCTGTACCGTTTTGTCGTGCATTACCTGGTGCTGTTCTACTGCCTGAGCAAGTCACCGGGGCTCAGCCGATTGCTGGAAGGCCTGCGTTTTCCCGTCAGTTTCGAACGGTTGAAAGACTTTGGTGACCTGCCCTTTTGCGTGATCAGCTCGCCCGTACGGGCCCAGCTGCCTGATGATGCGGTGATCCGCAGCAGCACCCAGATCGCCGGCAATACCAGCTTCGAAGAGCTGGTAGGCCACGAGAATATTTTGGAAATGAACGATGAAATCCGTCAGCGCCTTCTGCTGACGATCGAAGGAATGTAACGCGCCAGGCCGACTGTTGAGCCTAGACGCAAATGACTTGCAGCGAATTTGTTCGCACCAGGAGATGACGATGGCGAAGAAGGAAAGTACCCAGCACAAACTCGATCGCGTTCGCGCGCCTCGGGTCCATATCACTTACGACGTGGACATCGGCGATGCTCAGGAAAAGAAAGAGCTGCCCTTTGTCGTCGGTGTGCTGGGCGATTTCTCCGGCAACCCGCTGGAGCCGCTGCCGAAGCTCAAGGACCGCAAGTTCATCTTCATCGACCGCGATAACTTCAACGGTGTGCTCAAGGGCATCAAGCCGCGCCTGACTTACCGGGTCGACAACACCCTGGCCAAGAACGGCACGCAGCTGGGCGTCGAGCTCAACTTCAATGCCCTCGAAGACTTCGAGCCGCAGAACGTGGTCAAGCAGGTCGAGCCGCTGCGCAAACTGCTGGAAGTGCGCAACAAGCTGGCTGACCTGCGCAACAAGATGGGCGGCAACGACAAGCTCGAAGAGCTGCTCATGGACGTGCTGCAGAACACCGAGAAGTTGAAAACGCTGGGCAAGGAATTCGGCCGCGAAGCCGCGGTTCCAGCCACCGATGGCAAACAGTAGGAGCCTGAAGATGAACGACAAGCAAACCGTGACTCAACAGGACAGCGAATTGGTTGAAGTGGAAAACTTCGCCCCGCAATCCTCCCTGCTCGACAGCATCATTTCGGAAAGCCGCGTGGCCCGCTCAGAGACCGAGCGCACCCGTACCCGCGACTTGATCGGTGAACTGGTCGGCCAGGTGCTGGAAGGCGAAATGACGCCGAGCAAGGACCTGATTGCCGTGCTCGACGCGCGCATCGCCGAAATCGACGCGATGCTCTCCGAGCAGATGAACGAAATCATGCATGCCCGCGAATTCCAGCAACTGGAAGCGTCGTGGCGTGGCCTGAAGTATCAGGTGGACCAGACTGAAACCAGCACCACGCTGAAGATTCAACTGCTCAACGCCTCGAAGAAAGACCTGGTGCGCGACCTCAAGGCAGCCTCCGAATTCGACCAGAGCGCCCTGTTCAAGAAGATCTACGAAGAAGAATACGGCACCTTCGGTGGTGCACCGTTCGGCATGCTGCTGGGTGACTACGAGTTCAATCGCAGCCCGGAAGACATGTACCTGCTGGAAGAGATTTCCCATGTTGCCGCAGCAGCCCACGCACCGTTCATCTCGGCGGCCTCGCCCGAGCTGTTCGGCTGGGATTCGTTTACCGACATGTCCGGCCCACGGGACCTGGCAAAGATTTTCGACACCGTCGAATACGCCAAGTGGAAGTCGTTTCGCGCGTCCGAAGATTCCCGTTACGTCGGTTTGACCTTGCCGCACGTGCTGGGTCGTCTGCCGTATGGCCCGGATACCACGCCGGTCGAAGAATTCAACTTCGTTGAAAGCGTCGACGGTCGCGACCACAACAAATACCTGTGGATGAACGCCGCCTACGCCCTGGGCACCCGGGTCACCGACGCGTTCTCCCGTTATGGCTGGTGTGTCGCGATTCGCGGTGTCGAGGGTGGCGGTCTGGTTGAAGGCCTGCCGACTCACACGTTCAAGACCGACGACGGCGAAATCGCCCTCAAATGCCCGACCGAAATCGCCATCACCGACCGCCGTGAAAAAGAGCTGTCGGACCTCGGCTTTATCCCGCTGGTGCACTGCAAAGGCACCGACTATGCCGCGTTCTTCGGCACCCAGTCGACGCAAAAGCAGAAGCATTACAACACCGACATCGCCAACGCCAACGCCCGTCTCTCGGCGCAGTTGCAGTACATCTTCGCCACCTCGCGTATCGCTCACTACATGAAGGCGATCATGCGCGACAAGATCGGCAGCTTCGCTTCGCGCAAAGACGTGGAGATGTTCCTCAACAAGTGGCTCTCGAGCTACGTGTTGCTGGACGACACCGCCAGCCAGGAAGCGAAAGCCAAGTTCCCGTTGCGCGAAGCACGGGCCGAAGTGTTCGAGGTTCCGGGCAAGCCCGGCGTGTACAAGGCCGTGACCTACCTGCGTCCGCATTATCAACTGGATGAGCTGACCGCTTCGTTGCGTCTGGTTGCCGAATTGCCGCAATCGACTCGCGGCTGATCGACATCATTGCCAAGGAGGCAAGATGAGTAGTCAACACAAGCTGTTGCCATCGTTGCTGGATCGATTGCTGGACGATCATCCGCATCAATCCATGGAAGCCTCATCGCAACGCTTGTGTTCGCTGGCCGATTACAAGGCCAGCATCGTTCGCGACCTGGAGGTACTGGTGAACACTCGCCAGTCCCTGGTCGCCAACGAGCTGGAGGGTTTCGTCAATCTGAACGGAACCATCCTTGACTACGGCATGCCGGATTTCACCAGTCGCAGTGTGCTGGATCCGCAGGATCGCCTGCTGATTCAACGCCAGCTGGAGAAGGCGATCTCCGTGGGCGACCGACGCTTTCGCAGCGTCAAGGTCCAACTGCTCGCACAACAAACCGGCCAACGCATGCTGACCTTCCGCGTGGACGCAGTACTGCGCCTGCAGGACATCACCCGTCAGGTTTCCTTCGACGCGGTGCTGCAGGTCAACACCCAGGAATACAAAGTGCAGAACCTCAACTGATGCTCGACGATCTGCTCCCCTATTACGAAAAGGAACTGTCGCACCTGCGCTTTTTAGGGCAGGAGTTTGCGAGTCAGTACCCGAAGATTGCTTCGCGGTTGCTCATCGAGGGCGATAACTGCGAAGACCCGCACACCGAGCGCTTGATCGAAGCGTTCTCGTTCCTGTCCGCCCGCGTGCATAAAAAACTCGATGACGAGCTGCCTGAAATCGTCGAGTCGTTCCTTGAAGTGCTGTACCCGCATTACCTGCGCCCTACCCCGTCGATGTCGATTGTCGAGTTCAACCTGGGTAAGCAGGAAAAAGTCACCGAAGCCTTCCGCGTGGCCAGACACACCGAACTCAGCGCCAACCCGATTGATGGCGTGGTGTGCAAATTCCGCACCTGCTACCCGGTTGAACTGTGGCCGGTGGCGGTGCAACAAGCCTCGTTCATCGAAATGGAGCGTTCGGCGTTCAACGGCCACAGCGCTGACCTGGTCGCACGTTTGCGTATCGGCCTGACCGCCACGTCTGATGTGATGTTCGGCAAGATGGAACTGGACCGCCTGCGGTTTTTCCTCGACGGCGAAAGCACCCTGATGCTGCAGCTCTACGAGTTGCTGTTCAACAACCTGGCCAAGGCCACGTTGAGCTTCGAAGACCAGGGTCGCACCCGCGAGATCACGTTGCCGGCGAACGCCCTGAAAGCCGTGGGTTACGGGCTGGACGAAGGTCTGGTGGATTACTCGGAGCGCTCGTTTCTGGGTTACCGCCTGCTGCACGAATATTTCACCTTCCCGGACAAGTTCATGTTCTTCGACCTGTCGGGGTTTGCGCGGCTGCTGGCTGGCCAGAATCTCGAGAAAATCGAGATCAACTTCTACTTTTCCGACTACGACCTGAGTGATCGCCTGGCGCGTCTGACGCAGAACATCGGCCGCAACAACTTCAAGCTCAATTGCACCCCGATCATCAACCTGTTCCGTCAGCAGGCCGAGCCGATCAAGCTGACCCACGCCCAGCACGAGTACGCGGTGACGCCCGACGTGCGCCTGCAAAGCTCGGCGGAAGTGGTGTCCATCGATCGCGTGCGTCGGGTGCGCAAAGTCGGCGGCATCGACCAGGTCGCCACCTGCCATCCGTTCTTCGAACCGCGAGGCGACCAGGGGCCCGGCCAAAGCTTCTGGATTGCCCGGCGTCGCCCGGTACAGACCCGGCAGCGCGATGGCTCGAACATGTTTATCCGGGTCGTCGATCGCGAGCTGGAGCTGCTGGATTCCAGCAACGACACCTTGAGCATCCGCCTGACCTGCAGCAATCGTGACTTGCCCCTGATGCTGCCGTTCGGCGGCGAGCGCGGCGATTTCAGCATTCCGGGCAACTCGGTCATCAGCGACATCCGGTGCTTGCGCAAACCCACCGCCACCGCTCGCGTGCCGCTGGGCAACGGGGTGATCTGGCGGTTGATCTCGCACCTTTCGCTCAACCACATGTCGCTGGTGTCTCGAGGTCGCGACGTGCTGCTGGAGCTGCTGTCGCTCTACAACTACCGCAACGTTTCGGCGATCCGCAAACAGATCAACGGCATTGTCTCGGTCACCAGCGAACCGGTGGTGGCACGTATTGGTCACCCGCGCCCGAACTTCGTGCGTGGCGTCGGCATCACCCTGAATTTCGATGAAAGCCAGTACACCGGTAGCGGTGTGTTTTTGTTCGGCATGGTGCTGGACCACTTCTTTGGCCAGTACTGCAGCATGAACAGCTTTACCCAATTAACCCTTCGCACCTTGCAGCGCGAAAAGAGAGTCGTCCAATGGCCACCTCGAACCGGCGATCAACCCCTGGTCTGATCGACCAGGCACGGGCTGAGCCGCACCGATTCGAATTTTTCCAATTGGTGCGATTGCTCCGCCTGCATTACAGCAGAACCGGGCGCATGGACCTGGATACACGACCGCACGAAGACCCTTTGCGTTTTCGCTCACAGCTGTCCCTGAACTTCCCTGCCAGCGAAGTCAGCGACTTGCAGTTCGAGCGTGAAGGCAAGGTGTCGGCGGCAGGTCTGCCGCTGTCCGAGGTGCAAGTCACGTTCATGGGACTGGTCGGGCCGTCCGGTGTGCTGCCGCGTCCGTACACCGAGCTGCTGATCGAGCGGCACGTCCAGTACCGGGACGACGCGGCCCATGCGTTCCTCGATATTTTCTCCCATCGCATGACCACGCTGTTTTATGAAGCGTGGCAAAAATACAAGTTCTACATCGAGTACGAACGCAACGGCACCTCGGACTTCGACCGCTACCTGCTCAACCTCGTGGGCTTCGGTCCCGAAGCGCAGAAGCAGAAATTCGACAAGCAAGGCTCGCCCCTGCGTCGCGAATTGTTCAGCTATTTTTCCGGTCTGTTCGCGCAGAAGCCACGCAATGCGATGAACCTCGAAGCGATGCTGAGCTTCTATTTTTCGTTGCCGTTCAAGGTCAAGCCGTTTGCCGGTCGCTGGTTGAAACTCGATGCCAGCCAATGCACGCAACTGGGTCGCAAGAACGCGGTGCTCGGACAAAGCGCTGTCGCCGGGAACCGTGTCTGGGACTACCAATCGTGCGTACGCATCGAGACGGCCCCGCTGGACCTGGCCGACTATCAACGCTTCCAGCCCGGCACCGCGGACTACCAGAAACTGGTGGAACTGGTGCGGTTCTACGTCGGTGCGGAACTGGACTTCCAGTTGGCACCCAAGCTCAAACCCGAAGCAGTACCCGCGGCCCGCCTCGGTCGCCAGGGCAACGTGTCACTGGGCTGGCTCGGCTGGCTCAAACGCCCTGGCGTCGACGTGGAACCCTCCCGTTGCGCCCTCTTCCACATTCCTTTTGATGGGGTCTCCCTGTGAACCTGAAGTCCCTGTTTGCCAAACTGAACGACACCAGCCGCACCGCGACAGAAAGTGCGGCGGCCCTGTGTCTCTCGGAACAGCATTACGACGTCGAAATCGAGCACCTGTTGTTGCAGTTGCTGGACAGCAACGACAACGACCTGCCGGTCATTCTGCGTCATTACGACGTGGTGCCCGATCGCCTGCAGGCGCAGCTGGTAACGGCGCTGGGGACCTTCAAAAAGGGCAATACCCGCACGCCTGCACTGTCGCCGCACATCACGCGCATGATCGAGCAGGCCTGGGTACTGGCCTCCATCGAATTCGGCCAGGGACAGATTCGCACCGGCTATCTGTTGCAGGCTTTGCTCGATGACGACGAGTTGCGCCGGGTGGTGATTGCCTCCGCCCCGGAGCTGGAAAAAATCAATGCCGACGATTTGCGCGTGAACCTTGGCGCGCTGGTCGAAGGCAGCGCCGAATCGCAACAGGCCAAACCCCTGGCCGGTGCAGACGTCAGTACCCGCAGCACGGTCAAAGGCAACGGCAAGACCCCGGCCCTCGATCAATACACCGTCAACCTGACGCAAAGCGCTCGCGAAGGCCGGATTGACCCGGTGCTGGGCCGTGAGTTCGAAGTCCGGCAGATGGTCGACATCCTGACCCGCCGCCGCCAGAACAACCCGATCCTGACCGGTGAAGCCGGCGTCGGTAAAACCGCCGTGGTGGAAGGTCTGGCGCTGCGCATCATTCAAGGTGATGTGCCGTCGGTACTCAAAGACGTCGCCATTCACACCCTGGACCTCGGCTTGCTGCAGGCTGGTGCGGGCGTGAAAGGCGAGTTTGAGAACCGTCTAAAATCCGTTATCGAAGAAACCAAGCGCAGTCTTCATCCAATCATCCTGTTCATCGACGAGGCCCACACCTTGATCGGCTCCGGTGGTCAGGCCGGACAGAACGACGCCGCCAATCTGCTCAAGCCAGCCCTGGCTCGGGGCGAACTGCGCACCATCGCCGCGACGACCTGGGCCGAATACAAAAAGTACTTCGAGAAAGACGCTGCACTCGCCCGCCGCTTCCAGGTGGTGAAGGTCGAAGAGCCGGACGAAGACAAGGCGATCCACATGCTGCGCGGCCTGCTGGCCAAGATGCAGGATCACCACAAGGTCACGGTAATGGACGAAGCACTGGTGCAAGCCGTGCGGTTGTCCAATCGCTACATCACCGGCCGTCAACTGCCTGACAAAGCCGTGAGCGTTCTGGACACGGCCTGCGCGCGAGTCGCCCTGGGCCAGTCTGCACAACCGGGCCCCCTCGAAGACTGCAAGCGGCAGATCGACAACCTGCAGGCCGAGATCACGGTACTGGAACAGGAAGCCGCCAAAGGCAGCGACCATGCCCGCCGCCTGGCCACCCTGCACACCGAGTTGCAGGCACAGCAGCAGACCCGCGACGCACTGGAACAACAGTGGCAACGCGAGCTGGAACTGGTGGAAAAACTCGGTGCCCTCAGCCACCCGGATAACAAGACACCCGATGCCCGGGAGATTGCCGCGGTGCGTGCCGAACTGACCAGCGTCCAGGGTGAACAACCACTGGTGCATGCCCTGGTAGACGGCGGAACCATTGGCGAAGTGATTTCCGGCTGGACCGGTATCCCGTTGGGCAAAATGCTCCGCGACGAAATCGAAACCGTCCAGCGTCTGCCTGCCCTGCTGGGCGAACGCGTGCTCGGCCAGGATCACGCGCTGCATGAAATCGGCAAGCGCATCAAGATCTCCCGGGCCCGCATGGAAGACCCGAACAAACCCATCGGCGTGTTCCTGTTGCTCGGCCCGAGCGGCGTCGGCAAGACCGAAACTGCCCTGGCTTTGGCCGACACCCTGTACGGCGGCGAGCGTAACGTCATCACCATCAACATGTCCGAGTACCAGGAAGCCCACACGGTCTCGAGCCTCAAGGGGTCGCCTCCGGGTTACGTCGGCTATGGCGAAGGCGGCGTGTTGACCGAAGCGGTACGGCGCAAGCCCTACAGCGTGGTGCTGCTGGATGAAGTGGAAAAAGCCCACCCGGACGTGCTCGAGCTGTTTTTCCAGGTGTTCGACAAAGGTGTGCTGGATGACGGTGAAGGTCGCGAGATCAACTTCCGCAACACCGTGATCATCCTCACGTCCAACACCGGCACTGATCGCATCATGCAGTGGTGCCTGAACGCCGAGCAGCAACCGACGCCGGAAGACATCGTCGAAGGCCTGCGCGACGAGCTGAACCAGGTGTTCAAACCCGCGTTCCTCGGTCGCCTGACCATCGTCCCCTACTACCCGGTCAAGGACGCCATTCTGGAGCGCATCGTCGCGCTGAAGCTGGAGCGCATTCGCAAGCGTTTCGAGCGCAATCATCAAGCGGTCCTGAGCTACGACGAGGCGCTGGTCAAAGCCATTGCATCGCGTTGCACGGAAGTCGACAGCGGCGCCCGCAACATCGACAACATTCTGTCCAAGACCCTGATGCCGGAACTGGCCCAGCGGGTCCTGGAGCGGATGGCGCAGGACAAGCCGATTCAAAGTCTGAAGATCGAGTTGGGCAGCGACGGCGATTTCGCCTACAGCCTGTGCTGAACGAGCATTTAAAGGTAACCCTCATGGATAACCAACAAGCAAGGAAGCGCTCTGCGCGACCCGCATTTGCCAAATGCCTGATCGCCGCAGCCATGATGATGGTGCTGACGGCCTGTGGCGTCACCGACCGTGTCGGCAAGCGCGTGGACGACACGTGGGCCGGCGACATGCTGTTCGACGATAACGAAAAGGTCATCCTGACGTCCGACGGCGGCAACCAGCTCAATCCCGACGAAACCGGCAAGCCGCTGTCCGTGGTGGTTCGCGTGTACCAGCTCAGTTCCCTGGAACGCTTTTCGTCCACCGACGCCGACTCCCTGTGGGACGACCCGCAAAGAGCCCTCGGCAATACCTTGATCGACAACCGCGAAATCACCCTGCTGCCCGGTATGGGTCAAGTCGACCGCTGGCCGTTGAACAAGGCCGCGAGCTATGTCGGCGTCGCCGCGTTTTTCCGCTCGGATGAAGACAGTCGCTGGAAGGTCGCGTTTGACGCCAATTCCCTGCGCAAAGAAGGCATCTGGTTCTCCGCCGATGGCCTGCGGGTGCTGGTGGACAACAACACGGTCACGGCCGTGGCTGGCGTCGACGTCTTGAACAAACCCAAGACCGCCGAACAACTCGCCCAGGCCTCCACTGCGCCGGAAGAAAACACCTTGACCCAACGCCTTCAGGACGCGGCCCTGCAGCAAGCGGAAGACACCGCGACCAGCTCCGCGAAGAAAGCGACCGAATCAAAATTAAACTCTCTATTGGATGGCGTTCATGAGTAAGCAGAGCCGGGTGATGTGGTCGGAGGGCATGTTCCTTTTGCCGCAGCATTTCCAATACCAGGATGAGTTCCACCAGCATCAGTTGGCGGAGTCGACACTGCGCAGCACGCCGTTTCATTGGGGCGTGCAGATGCTCCAGGTTGACGAAGAAGCCCTCGCGACCGGCTCCCTGCAACTCAAGCGACTGAAACTGGTGTTCCCGGACGGCAGCCTTTTCGACGCTCCGCAGCATGATCCGCTGCCGGCCGCCCGTGACTTGAAAGACCTGCTCAAGAGCAACGACCTGAAGGTCTATGCCGCGCTGAAACTGCCTGAGCCCTTCGGCATGAACTACGTTGAAGACGGTCAGGAGCAGAAGAGCGCGCGCCGTTTTCGCAAGCAGTTCGACACCTTGCCGGACTTGAACGAAGGCGACCTCGAAAACGAAATCACCAGCCTGCGCCTGAACGTCGTGATGCTGATCGACGGCGACAACCTGGACGGTTACAGCTACTGCCCGATCGCCCGCCTGTCGCGCAACAACATCGGCGGCTTCAACCTCGATGCGCACTTCGTGCACCCCACGCTGCACGTCGGTACACATGAAACGCTGATCGGCCTGGGCAAACGCCTGCTCGGCGCCCTGCAATCCAAAAGCAAGGCACTGTCGGGCCGTCGTCGTGAACGGGCGGATCAGATTGCCGAGTTTGGCTCCAGCGACGTGACGCTGTTTTGGCTACTGAACACGGTCAACCGCGCTCATCCGAGCCTGGCGCACCTGCTCGCTCACCCTCGCCTGCACCCCGAGCGCCTGTACCTGTTTCTGGCGGAACTGGCCGGTGGATTGCTGACGTTCTCGCTGGATACGCAACTCAACGATATCCCCGAGTACGACCACCACGACCCGGCGGCCTCGCTGGTCAAGCTCGATGAAATGATTCGCGTGCTGCTCGACAACGTCGTGCCTAACCAGTGCGTGGTGATCAACCTGACCCAGACCAAGCCTTCGTACTGGCAGGGCCAATTGCTCGACCCGCGCCTGGCCGAGGCGGATTTCTATATTTCCGTGCACGCCGACATGCCCGGTTCCAGCCTGCTGGAACTGGTGCCGCGCGCGTTCAAGGTGGGTTCGCCGGAAGACATCGAGGTCGTGGTCAACAGCGCCATGCCGGGGGTCACGCTCAATCACTCGACCCGCCTGCCCAATGCGATTCCGGTGCGACTGGACAATCACTACTTCTCCATCGAGCCCCATGGCCGCGTGTACGAACGAATGATGAGTGCCCAGGCCATCTCCTTTTACGCACCCAGCGCCTTTACCAATCTCAAGCTTGAACTGATGGCGGTACTCAAATGACTGAAGCCGTAATGCAAGGCGCCGTGACGGCCGCAACCGAAAAACCGGGTTTGAAAGACCTGGTGCAAGACTTCATCAGCATGGCGCTGATCGTGCGCAAGGGCCGGCAAGTGACGTCGGTTACGGCCTTCGAGGCGAGCGTCGACAACTTCTTCTCGAACCTGGAACGGGAAGCCCGCAGTGCCAACTACAGCGTTGAGCAGGTCAAGGACACCCAATACGCCTTGTGCGCGTTCCTCGACGAGAGCGTGTTGCGTTCCGGCGACAACGAACTGCGGCGCCACTTCGAACTGCAGCCGTTGCAGTTCCGTTACTTCGGCGTGCACCTGGCGGGTGAAGGCTTCTTCGAGAAAATCGATTCGCTGCGCAGCGACGTCAAAAAGAACCTCGACGTGCTCGAGGTGTACCACCTGTGCCTGGCGCTGGGTTTCGAAGGCAAATTCAGCCTCGGTCAGAAAGACCAGCTGCGCTACCTGGCCAATACCCTGGGCCAGGACATCGCCCGTTATAAAAAAACGCCCAAAGCGCTTTCACCTGACTGGGCCTTGCCCGATCAGGTCTCGCAGATGCTGCGACACGAAGTACCCGTTTGGCTCTACCTGGCGCTCATTGCGCTGGTCTGCGTAGGGGTTTACCTGACGCTGGACTGGCTGTTGGCCAAGGACGTAGCCGCACTGTCCGAACAAATCAGCCAGCTGTTCAGTGCCTGATCCCAGGTCAGGTAATCGAGTCAGGAAGACATGAAGACATTATTGCGCTTGTTAAAAAGTTTTTGGTTCGTGATCCCGGTCCTGTGGCTGGCGAGCCTGGCCGTGTGCTGGTTCGTGGCACCGCACGTGAGCGGTTTGCGTGGGTATACGCTGGAAGCGATGGCGATCATCAGTGCGTTCTACCTGCTGATCATTGTGCTGCGTCAGTACAAGCGAATCCGCGCTGAACACAACCTTGAGAACCTGGTGCAGATCGAGGTCGATCGTTCGCTCAAGTCCACCGGCGAGTTCCGCGATCAGCAAGTGCTGCGCGAACGCCTCAAGCACGCCATCGCGATGCTGCGTACCGATCGCTCGGCCGGTGGCGGTGGTGCTTCGGCCCTGTCCGATCTGCCGTGGTACCTGGTGATCGGCATGTCCGGTGCCGGCAAGACCTCGTTGCTGACCCGTTCCGGCCTGTCCGCGAGCATCGCCAACAGTGCCAACGACACCCAGAGCGGCACGCAGCATTGCGACTGGTACTTCAGCCCCGAGGCCGTGATGATCGATACGGCCGGTCGGTATCTGCGCGACGACCAGTCCGCCAGCGAGTTCGCCGCCTTCCTGAAGATGCTGAAAAAGCAACGCAGCAAAGCGGCAGTCAATGGCTTGGTGCTGGTAGTGAGCCTGCCGGAGTTGCTGGCGGCCAGCGCTGACGAGCGTAACGCGCTGGCGGCACAGCTGGTGTCGCGCATCGAGGAATACACCGATTGCCTGGACGCCAATCCACCGATCTACCTGATGTTGAGCAAGACCGACCAGTTGCCGGGCTTCAGCCAGGCCTTCGAAGGCCTGGACCTGAATGAACGCCAGCAACCGCTGGGCATGACATTCGGCTTGTCGGAGATCCGTAACCAGGGCCTGCGCCCGGTGCTGGATGCCAAGCTGGCCAACCTGCACAGCCATATCCGCCGTCACGTCGACGCGCAGATGATTGCGTTGGGCGCGGACGCCAACAGTGCGCTGCTGAACTTCCCGAACTATTTCTCCGAACTGTCTGTGGTGCTGGAACATTTCCTCCAGCACTTCGCCGACACCCGGCATGCCGGCTCGCCCCTGCTGTTGCGCGGCCTGTATTTCACCAGCGCACTGCAAACCGATCAGCAACTGAGCCAGGTCTATGAAGACGACCTCGCCGAGTCGTTTGCCCTGCAGCCGGAAACCGCCCTGGACAACGACAGCAGCGGCAAGAAAATCAGCGACCGCAGCTACTTCATTACCGATACGTTCCGCCGGGTGATTTTTCCGGACCGCGACCTGACGCTGTACCAGTCGCGCTTCGGCCGGAACAAGTCCCTGAGCCCTGTCGTGTTGGGTGTAGCGCTGCTGGCGGGCCTGGCGTTCATCGGCTGGCAAGCCCTGTCGTTCCAGAACAACCGTCAATGGCTGGCCTCGTTGCGCGATCAGTTGAACGAATTGCAGCAATCCCCGGACCGGGCACAATTGCTCGCCTCGGGCCAAGGGCTGGAATTGCTGCGTGATCAACTCGCCGTCATCGAGAAGCACCGCGCCAAAGGCGTGCCGCTGCAACTGAGTGCAGGTCTTTATCGGGGTGACGACATCTACCTCGTCGCCCAGAACGCTTATTTGCAGCAACTGCGCAGCCAGGCACTGGAGCCCGTCACGCTGCAACTTCAATTGCAGATGCGTGCCTTCAATGAGTTCGCAAAAACCATGGACCCGCAGAACAGCTTTGCGGCAGCACCGGCCAAGGCTGGCAGCCCGTCAGCCAAAGCTCGCGTCCAGGGCCTGAAACTGCCGACCCGCTTGAGCAGCGTCCCGCGCAGCACCGGTGAGGTCACCAGCCGTTTGAGCGGTGCGGCCAAAGGTGCGGCGAACAAAGCGCGCGGCGATGCAATGACCGCGCTGCGCAACCCGGCCACCGCCAGTGACGCTGCCGATCTGTCGGCGACCACGGGCGGGCTGTCGTTGTCCGAGGAAATGCTGGGCCGACTGGACGAGCGCCAGGTCGCATCGATCATCGAGTCCTACAACGCCCTCAAGCTGTACCTGATGCTGACCCAACCCGATGCGCACCCGGAGCCTGAGTTCGTCGGCGCCGCATTGCCGGCGGCCTGGGCCAATACCGCCAGCGAGCAGAATCCTGTCAGCGCTGAAGTCATTCAGGATAACGTGCCGGTCTACGTGCAACTGCTGAAGAATGGTCAGGCGCCGACCTTGCCGCGCAACGAGCAACTGATCAGCGAAACCCGCAACAGCTTGAAGTCGTTCATGATCTCCAGCTCCCTGGTGGACCGTGAATACCTGCGCCTGCAACTGGAATCCAGCCGCCAGTTTCCGGCGCTTGGCCTGAGCGACCTGGTGCCGCTGCCAGGGCGTCAACTGCTGTACGGCACCGAAGCCGTGCCGGCGATTTTCACCCGTCAGGGCTGGGAACAGTTCGTGAAGCCGGAACTGATCAAGCTTGTGTCAGGGAACCTGCGCAACGAATCGGACTGGGTACTCGACGGTGAAGGTGGCGACAGCCTGGTGCAAAAAGCCAACTTCATCCGCGAATTCATGACGCGCTACAAGCGTGACTACACCCAAGCCTGGTACACCTTGATCGACAGTGTCGGCGTGCGTCACTTCACTGACATGGCCAACGCGACCCAGCAACTGTCACTGCTCAGCGACGTACAGAACTCGCCGGTGAAAATCCTGCTGGCCGCCGTCAACGACAACACCCAGTGGGATGTGCCGGCGCCGCGGGAAACACAACAAACCGGGATCAAGCGCGATGACGGTTTCTGGGGCAAGGTCACGGGTATTTTCGACGGCCCGGACGCTTCGCCAAATGCGCTGATCTCGCCGCTGCCAGCGGTGGATGACGGTAGCCTGGCCAAGCGTTTCGAGCCGGTGTCCCGGGTCTTCGCCGTGCAGAACGCTGAGGGCGCGGACAGCACCATCATGGATCGCTACCTCGCGGCGCTGCGCAAACTCAAGGTGCGGATGAACAACATCCAGCGTTCGCAGGACGTCGGTAAAAGCAGCAAGCAGTTGATCAGCGAGACCCTGGAAGGTCAGCCGAGCGAAGTCACCAGCGTGCGCAACTATGTCGAGACCACCGTCGACACCAGCCAGGGCGGCTTGTCGTCCTCGCTGCAAAGCCTGTTCAGTCTGCCGATCCAGTTCACCTGGGAAACCCTGCGCGACCCGGCCGGCGAGCAGATCGCCAAAGCCTGGGCGCAGCAGATCGCCAAGCCCTGGGAACAGGTCATGGCACACCGTTTCCCGATTGCAGCCGGCAGCCGCAATGAAGCCTCGGTCAAGGATCTGCAGCGTTTCGTCGACCCGGAGTCCGGCTTGCTACCGAACTTCAAGCGCAACGAAATCGGCAACCTCTCCGGCGGTGAAGGCTTGGGCATGAGCAGCGCGAGCAAATCGACGCCGCTGGTCAATCCGAACATGGTCAACAGCATCGACAAGGCCAGCTCCCTGGGTCAGGTGATCGCCAGCTTGTCGGACCGTGAAAACGGCTTCGAGATCATGCTGGAACCGTCGGCCTACTTCACCGACATCATCTTCACCCTCGATGGTCAGGTGCAGCATTACCGCAACGGCAAGACCAGCTGGAGTCGCTTCTCCTGGCCGGGCACCACCACCGCACCCGGCGCCCGCATGGACGTGGTCACGCTGACCGGCGAACGCATTACTGTGTTCGATTATCCAGGTCGCTGGGGTCTGCTGCGCATGAACGACAGCGCTCGCGTCAGTGACCTGGACGGTATCCAGCAGCGGTTCAGCTGGAACACCGCCAGCGGTCAGGTCAGCCTCGCCGTGCGTAACTATGGCGGGGTCAAGCTGACCGACCTGGCCAACGTCAAAGCGTTGAGTTCACTCAATGCTTCCGGCGGGCGGGTCCAGTGAGCATGCTCGCCTTGAATCAGGGACGCGGCCAATGATTGGCTGCTTCGGCAAGGTGCCGGCGAGCCCGGACTTCGTCAGCCTGCACGGCGCATCTGACGACGTCTGCGAGTTCGATGCGTGGCTGCAAGGTGCCTTGGCGTCCCTGCAGCGTCACGAGGATTGGCGAGCGCTGTTCGACGGTTTGCCGCTGTGTTTTTTCTGCTACCGCGCACGCAGTGGCAACTGGTTGCTGGGCGGGATGATCAGTTCCAGGGACTCCAGCCAGCGGCGTTATCCGTTTTTCATTTTCCAGACGGTAAAAGCCAGTGACGCCGAACCGTTCGTCAATCCCTTCACCCTGGGCGAACTGTTCAGCGGGCAGATCAAGCCGTTACTGCACATGGCCGCACAAGGGGAAAGCACCTCGGTCCTGTTCGAACGCATCAAGGCCTTGCGCCCGTTGCAACTGCAGGACTTCGAATTGTTCCGGCGCGTGCACGCAAAATTCCTCGTGAACTTCAACCTTCGCGACATCGCAACCGCGCTTGAAAGCTCGTACCCGGAGTTCGTCACCAATGCCGTGCTCACCCGTCTGCACGCCTTGAAACGACCTCTGCAAAACGGCTCGCCAATCGGCATTGCCCTGCCGTTACCGGCGGAAAGGGGTTTGAAAAACCCCACTGCCGATTTGTGGGTGACCTGGCTGACGCGCATGACACCCGGCAACGCGGTGCCGCAGATCAGTCTGCTGGCCGACGACTTCATGCGCCCCAGATTGATCTGCTTTGCATCACGCACGACCAGCGACGCCTATCGCGTGCTGACCGGTATCGGTGAGCGCTCGCAAAGCTACGACGTGCTGGCGTCTTTCGACGCGTTTGACGAGCACCACCCGGTACACGCTTTTCCCGAAATCGATCGCCCCCTTGATGACGTCATCGACCGTTTTGTCGATGCCCTGGATTCGAAGTCTGTATGAACAAGATCAAGTATTACTTCCTGCGTTATCAACCCTACATTCTTGGGGTCGCCTTTTTCCTCACGATCTTCGTGGTGTGGGGCATCGGCCGGGCCTTTGACTTCAGCTCGCTGAACAGCCTGCTGACGGGCATCGGTGTGTTCCTGCTGCTCTCGTCGGGCTACGTGCTGTTGATGTATCGCGGGGTGTCCCGGCACCACAACCTCGAAGGCCTGCTACGCGATGACGCCGATCAGGCCGTGCTCAACGCCAGCCCGGCGGACCGCGAGGAAGTCAGCCTGCTGCGCGAGCGTTTGTTGCAAAGCATCGAGCGCCTGCACAGCAACAAGCCGCGTGGCAGCAATCCCAAGGATGCGTTGTACGCCCTGCCCTGGTACCTGGTGATCGGCCAGCCGGCTGCCGGCAAAAGTACGATGCTCTATCAGTCGGGCCTGAACTTCCCTTATGCAGAACGCGAAGGCGCTCGCGTGGCCGGGTTGGGCGGGACACGCAATTGCGACTGGTTTTTCAGTTCCGAAGCCGTCCTGCTGGACACCGCCGGGCGCTACATGAACAACCAGGAAGAAGCCGGTAAATGGCGGGCATTCCTCCAGCTGCTGCGCCAACATCGTCAACGTCGCCCGCTCAATGGCCTGATCGTCACGGTCAGCATCCACGACATCCTGCAATCGTCCCTTGACGATCAGGAGCGCATTGCCAAACGCCTGCGTGAACGCATTCAGGAGACCCTTGCGCTGCTGGAAGTGCGGCTGCCGGTGTACCTGGTGTTCACCAAGTGCGACCTGGTACCCGGCTTTGCCCCCTTCTACCGCCAACTGGATGACGTCGCCCGTGGCGAAGTCATGGGCAAGACGTTTGCCCATAAAGGTTATGAGCAGGCCGATTGGGGCCAGCAATTCGGCGTGGCCATGGATGAGCTGGTTGCCTATTGGCAGCAGGTGGCGAGCCAGCAATTGGTGACGCAGGACATCCAGATCACCCGTCAGGATTCAGCGGTCTATCGCTTCCCGCTGGAGCTGGCAGCACTGAAGCCTAGGCTGCAGTTGTTTGTCGACGCCTTGTTGCGCGCCAATCCGTATCAAAAAGCAGAACTGCTGCGCGGCTTCTATTTCACCAGTGCACTGGACGCCGACCAGCCTGAACTGGGTGGGCATGCACGCCAGGTCACCGAGCGCTTCTCGCTGGAAAGTGATCTGGAGATGGCCAGCGGCGATGCGCAACCGCGTCCGCTGTTCATCAACAGCCTGTTCAGAAAAGTCATCATCCCCGATCAGCATCTGGTGGCGCTGTACACCACCAACCACCGCGAACGTCGGCGCAAGGCCGCCTGGATTGGTGGCGCCGGTCTGGTCGCGACGTTGCTGTGCGGCTTGCTCGGTTGGTCCTACGTGAACAACCGCAACACCGTGCAGAGCATCTCCACGGAGCTGGCCCAGGCGGCGACTGCCGACGCCGCGACGACAGGGCAATACACCGCGTGGCAAACCCTGGATCGCATGCGTTTCTGGACCGCTCATTACTACGCGCAACACCACAGTGAAGGCGTGCCGCTGCGCATGCGCCTGGGTCTGTATCAGGGTTACAAAGTCGAGCCACTGGTGCGCAGTCAGTATTTCGATCGCCTGGAAAGCGTGATGCTCAAGCCCACGGCCGACAACCTGACCCGCTCGTTGTACCTGCTGACCACCCTCAAGGTGTACCAGCGCAACACCAATCAACTGTTGCCCGTGACCGGCATCGACAGCGTGGAGCCCAAGGCCCTGCCTGACGACAACCGCGCGCAATCCATCGCGGCCTTCGGCAAGACCACGCTGGACACCTACGTCATGCTCTCCCGCGCCCAGCGCGAGAAGGCTGACCCGGCGTTCCTGAAGGCGAAAATCCCGGACTACTGGTACCCGGCGATCGCCCGCCAGACCGGCAAGACCATCGGTGCTTCCAACGGCACTGAAGGCGCCACTCAGGATTACGAATTTGCCAGTCGGCAGATCAATTTCTACAGCGATCAGATCCACGAAGAAGACGTGCCGCGGATTCTCGATAACGCCTTCCTGACGTCCAGCTCGCGTAATTACATCAACAGCCTGCTGACCCAGTCGTTGCGTTCCATTGAGACCATCACGCTTGAGTCGGACACGCTGTTCGCCTTTGGCCGTGCCGACTTCCAAAGCCTGAAAACCGCGGGCCAGAGCCAGCTGAGCGCCATCGCCGGCAAGCTGTTGAGCACGCCGGACATTGGCAAGATCATCATCGCCGGCCACGCCGATCAACTGGGAGACCCGCAAATCAACAAGCAGGTTTCCAAACAACGTGCGCAAACCATCAAGACGTACCTGGTGGGCAAAGGCGTTCCTGGTGAGTTGGTCGAAGCGGTCGGTGAAGGCAGCACCAAGCCCTTGGTCAAGTGCGATATGCAGCAATCAAGAGCCCAACTTATCGAGTGCCTGGAACCTAACCGGCGCGTGGAAATCGAAGTGCGGGCAGTCAACTGACACTGCCCCGCTTGCAGAAGAAAAACCGCTGCCCGGGCTGTCTCGATCTGAGGCCCGGTCAACGGCAAGACACCTCTCTTGATTGTTTTCAAAGAGGTTAAAACGAAGGGTTGTGCACTGCTCGCAGGCACACCGTTTAAATGTAGGTAAGGAGAAATTAGAAATGGCATTTGACGCATACATCCAGATCGACGGCATTCCTGGCGAAGTACTGGACGACAAGCACAAGGACTGGATCGAAGTGCTGGGCTACGAGTTCGGCGCCACCCAGGCCACCTCTGCGACAGCAAGTTCTTCGGGCGGTGCTTCTTCGGAACGCGTTGTCCTGAGCAACTTCACCATTCGCAAAGCGGCCGACAAAGCGACTGCCAAGCTGTTCGAAGCATGCTGCAAAGGCACTCACATCGCCAAGATCCAGCTGAACGTGAACCGCGCCGGTGGCGACAAGGTCACCTACCTGACCTACAACCTGGAAGAAGTGGTCGTAGCTTCGGTCAACACCGTTGCCGGCGGTAGCCAGGGCGGTAAGGACGAAGCGGAAAGCGATCTGCCGATTGAAGAAATCAGCTTCAACTTCGCGCGCATCAAAACCACCTACACCCAACAGAGCCGTGCCGATGGCCAGGGCGGCGGCAACGTCACCGGTGGCTGGGATCGCACAGCCAACAAGGTTTTCGCTTAAGTCTGCAGTAATGGCGGGCCGCGCACGCGGCCCGCGTTTAGCACCGTGCCTGTTCCTGGGCGCGGTGTTCTTTTATTTTGATCAGAGTTCCCTATGTCTGAATTTCTCAACGACCTTTCGCTGGCCGAACTGACAGCGCCCATCAATGAGGGGAGCGGTGAAGACTTGAGCTTTTCCACCTTGTTCGATCAGGTGAAAGAAGCGCGTCGAGCAGACCCCGACTACCTCACCCAGGGCGATTGGCAAACCGACCTCAAATCTTCGGATTGGGATCTGACCATCTCCCTGGCTGCACAAGGCCTGGCTCGACAGAGCAAAGACCTGATGCTCGTGGCCTGGCTCAGCGAGGGCCTGGCGCACAAATACCACTTCGTGGGTATCACCTTCGGCCTCACCCTGGCCGAACGCATTCTTGAAGCTTTCTGGGCAGACCTGTACCCGTCCCTTGAAGACGGTGTCGATGAACGCGCCGCTCGCCTGGCGTGGATGAAAACGTCCCTGGCCGATGTCGTCGGCGGATTACCCATCACCCAGGGTCAACTGTTCGGCCTGCTTCGTTATGACGAATCCAGGCATGTCGAGAACCTGGCACTGCAAAACCCCCAGGCCATGCGTGCCGCGATTGATGAAGGCAAGATCAACGCGGAAGTCTTCCAGCGCTCGGTGGTGCTGACGGATTCGGATCATCTGCGCCTGAAGGCCGGCGAGATTGGCGCCAGCCTGAAGGCTTGCCAACAGTTGCAGATCACCGCGGACCGACTGTTCGGTGCCGACGCGCCGAGCTTTGCTTCGCTGTCTGACGTTCTGTCCCGCGCAGGCCAACTGGCCGAGAAGCTGCTCAAGGACCGGGGGATCGAACTGCATCCCGCACCTGTCGCTCCCGCTCAGGCCCTCGCGCAATGCGCTGCCGACCAACCTGCAGGTGTTGCAATGACCCAGATTCAACACGACGTCTCGACCACCCCGCTGCGCACCACCCCGCTGACCCGTGACGAAGCGTTTACCCAGCTCGCGGGCATTGCCCAGTTCTTCAAACAAACCGAACCGCAGAGCCCTGTCCCCTACCTGATCGAACGCGCGATCAAATGGGGCAACATGCCGCTGGAAGGTTGGTTGAATGACGTGATCAAGGACAGCAACGTGGTGGACAGCATCCGCGATGTGCTCGGCACCAAGGAATCGAAGGGCTGACAGCTCCCGCATTAACTGATGCATGCGCCGTGTAGTAGCTGCGTAGGAGCTGTCTCGTGAAACGAGGCTGCGATCTTTTGATCTTAAAAAAATCAAAATCAAAAGATCGCAGCCTCGTTTCACTCGACAGCTCCTACACAGCTCCTACAGTTGAACCGGCATGCACACAAATCCCAGGTTCGCTGAAGATCCCCTGTAGGAGTGAGCCTGCTCGCGAAAGCGTCCGTCCAACCACACCTCCACCACCTGACACATCGCCATCGCGGGCAAGCCCGGCTCCCACAGTTGATCGGTGGTGAATACAGTCGCCAGGTTCGCTAGAGATCCCCGTGGGAGCCGAGCTTGCTCGCGATAGCGTCCGTTTAGTCACCCACTCCATTACCTGACACCCCTCCCGCAATCCCCCGCTAATCCCCCCATACAAACCATCCGACCAGAAACTCACTCGAGGGACTTGTGCTTCCAGTATTATGGTATACCATCAGACGCACAGACACTCTTACACCACACGGAGCAGCTCATGAGTTTCGAAATCCGCAAGATCGTCAGCTACGTCGAAGAAACCTTCATTGAAGGCGGCAAGACCACCGATAAGCCCGTGACCATGGTCGGCCTGGCCGTTGTCATGAAAAACCCTTGGGTGGGCAATGGTTTTGTCGAAGACCTCAAACCGCAGATCCGCGAGAACTGCTCGGACCTCGGCGCCCTGATGGTTGAACGCCTGGTCGGCATCATTGGCGGCGCGGACAAGATCGAAGCGTATGGCAAGGCAGCCGTGGTCGGCGCTGACGGCGAGATCGAACACGCCTCCGCCGTCATCCATACCCTGCGCTTCGGTAACCACTACCGCGAAGCCGTGAAAGCCAAGAGCTACCTCAGCTTCACCAACAAGCGTGGCGGTCCGGGCACGTCCATTCAAATCCCGATGATGCACAAGGACGACGAAGGTCTGCGTTCGCACTACATCACCCTGGAAATGAAGATCGAAGACGCACCGCGCGCCGACGAAATCGTCGTGGTCCTGGGTTGCGCCGATGGTGGCCGCCTGCATCCGCGCATTGGTAACCGTTACATCGATCTGGAAGAACTGGCCGCTGAAAACGCCCAGTAATCAAGATCGGTAAAAACAACAAAAAGGCATGCAGGAGCGCTCCATGATTCGGCTCACCGCTGAACGCACCCCGGCTGGCACCAGTTACCTGGCGACCGGCCAAGGCCAGCCCGTGGTCTTGATCCACGGCGTGGGCCTGAATAAAGAAATGTGGGGCGGCCAGGTCGTTGGCCTCGCCACGAAATACCGTGTAATCGCCTACGACATGCTCGGCCATGGTGCCAGCCCGCGTCCGGAAAGCGGCACGCCTTTGCTCGGTTACGCCGATCAACTGCTGGAGCTGCTTGATCACCTGCAATTGCCCCAGGCGACGGTGATCGGTTTCTCCATGGGCGGACTGGTGGCGCGGGCGTTTGCCCTGCACTACCCGGATCGCCTGCAAGGTCTGGTGGTGCTCAACAGCGTGTTCAATCGCAGCCCTGAGCAGCGCGCCGGCGTCATTGCGCGCACCGCTCAAGCGGCCGAGCACGGCCCGGACGCCAACGCTGAAGCCGCCCTGTCGCGCTGGTTCAGTCGTGAGTATCAGGCGGCCAATCCGGCGCAGATCGCGGCGTTGCGCCAAACCCTGGCGGACAACGATCCGCAGGGTTACCTGACCACCTATGAGCTGTTTGCCACGCAGGACATGTACCGCGCCGACGACCTGAGCAACATCCAGGTGCCGACGCTGATCGCCACCGGTGAGCTGGACCCCGGCTCGACGCCGGAAATGGCCCGGCAACTGGCTGAGCGAATTCCCGGCGCGACGGTTGCCGTACTCGCTGAACAGCGGCATATGATGCCCGTAGAATCGCCGCGCCTGGTTAACCAGCTGTTGCTGGAGTTTCTCGACACGGCGCACTCCCGGCAAAATCAAATAAAGGGGATCGTTGCATGACACTCGCACGCTTCCAGATGTGCATCGGCGGTGAATGGGTCGATGCCCTGTCCGGCAAGACTTTCGAAAGCCTGAACCCGGCGCTGGCCCAACCCTGGGCTGAACTGCCCGATGCCGATGAAGCCGATGTCGAGCGCGCCGTACAGGCTGCGCAGACCGCCTTCGACAGCCCGGCCTGGCGTGGTTTGACCGCCACCGCTCGCGGCAAATTGTTGCGTCGCCTGGGCGATTTGATCGCCGAGAACAAGGAACAACTGGCGCAGCTGGAAAGCCGCGACAACGGCAAGCTGATCCGCGAAACCCGCGGCCAGGTCAGCTACCTGCCAGAGTTCTTCCACTACACCGCCGGCCTTGCGGACAAGCTCGAAGGCGGCACCCTGCCTCTCGACAAGCCGGACCTGTTTGCCTACACCGTGCACGAAGCCATGGGCGTGGTTGCTGCGATCATTCCGTGGAACAGCCCGCTGTACCTGACCGCGATCAAACTGGCCCCAGCCCTGGCCGCTGGCAATACCATTGTGATCAAGCCTTCGGAGCATGCCTCGGCGACGATTCTCGAGCTGGCACGCCTGGCGCTCGAAGCCGGCATTCCACCGGGTGTGGTCAACGTCGTCACCGGCTACGGTCCAAGCACCGGAGCCGCACTCACCCGCCATCCGCTCGTGCGCAAGATTGCCTTCACCGGCGGCGCCGCCACGGCACGGCATGTGGTGCGCAGCAGCGCCGAGAACTTCGCCAAGCTGTCCCTGGAACTGGGTGGCAAGTCACCCAACATCATCTTTGCCGACGCCGACCTCGACAGCGCGATCAACGGCGCCATCGCGGGGATTTACGCCGCGTCCGGCCAGAGCTGCGTTTCGGGCTCACGCCTGCTGGTCCAGGATGAAATCTACGACGAGTTCGTCGAGCGCCTGGTCGAACGGGCCAAGCGCATCCGCATCGGTAACCCGCAGGAAGATTCCAGCGAAATGGGTCCGATGGCCACCGCCCAGCAACTGGCCGTGGTCGAAGGTCTGGTGGCCGATGCCATCACCGAAGGTGCGCGGCTGCGTACGGGCGGCAAGCGTCCGTCAAATCTGGGCGACGGCTGGTTCTACGAACCGACGTTGTTCGAATGCGACACCAACTCCATGAAGATCATGCAGGAAGAAGTCTTCGGCCCGGTGGCGTCGGTCATCCGGTTCAAGGACGAAGCCGAAGCCCTGGCGATCGCCAACGACTCGCAATTCGGCCTTGCTGCCGGCATCTGGACCCGCGACCTGGGCCGGGCCCATCGCCTGGCCCGGGATGTGCGTTCGGGGATCATCTGGGTCAACACCTACCGCGCGGTCTCGGCCATGGCGCCGATCGGCGGTTTCAAGAACAGCGGCTATGGACGCGAGAGCGGCATCGACTCGGTGCTGGCCTACACCGAACTGAAAACTGTGTGGATCAACCTCTCCCAGGCACCGATGCCTGACCCCTTCGTGATGCGCTAGGAGACCACCGACATGATCGAACCCGGCATTTACAAAGACGTGATGAGCTCCTTCCCTTCCGGAGTCACGGTGGTCACCACCCTGGACCCGGACGGCGGCATCGTCGGCATCACCGCCAGCGCCTTCAGTGCGCTGTCGATTGATCCTGCACTGGTGCTGTTCTGCCCTAACTACGCCTCGGACACCTACCCGATCCTGCGTGACAGCAAGCAGTTCGCGATTCACCTGCTGTCCGCTGATCAGACCGCCGAAGCCTATGCGTTTGCGAGCAAAGGCAAGGAAAAAGCCAAGGGGATCGAATGGCATTTGAGCGCGCTGGGCAATCCCCTGCTGGGCAAAGCGACGGCGATTATCGAGTGCGAACTGTGGCGTGAATACGATGGCGGCGATCACGCGATCATCGTTGGCGCGGTGAAGAACCTGATCCTGCCCGAGCAGCCGGTCACGCCGATGATCTACCACAAAGGCAAGCTGGGCCCCCTGCCCGCGCTGGCCTGATGCACTTTTTTGTGTAGGAGCGAGCTTGCTCGCGATGGTCGTGAACGATAACGCTGTCAGCCTGACACTCCGTGGCGTTCTCGGGCTTTTCGCGAGCAAGCTCGCTCCTACAGATACCGCCCACTTTTTAGGAGCCGGCATGCGCCCAGTATCCTCACCACTGTTCCGCCAACAGGCCTACATCGACGGCCAATGGCTGGATGCGCCTGACGGTGCCGTTCAGGACATTTTCAATCCGGCGAACGGCGAGCTGATCGGCCGCGTACCCAACCTCGGTGCCGAACAGGCACGCGAGGCGATTGCCGCCGCCAACAAGGCCTGGCCTGCATGGCGTGGGCTGACGGCCAAAGAACGCAGCAACATCCTCAAGCGCTGGCATGCCTTGATGCTTGAACATGCCGATGAACTGGCAGCCATTCTCACCCTCGAACAAGGCAAGCCACTGATCGAAGCCAAAGGCGAAATCCTCTATGCCGCGAGCTTTATCGAGTGGTTTGCCGAAGAAGCCAAACGCATCTACGGCGACACCATCCCGAGCCATAAAGGTGATGCGCGCATCGTCGTCAGCAAAGAACCGATCGGCGTCGTCGCAGCCATCACACCGTGGAACTTCCCGGCAGCGATGATTACCCGCAAGGCTGGCCCGGCTTTAGCCGCTGGCTGTCCGTGCATCGTCAAACCGGCGCCGGAAACACCGTTCTCAGCCTTGGCAATGGCCGCGCTGGCCGAACAGGCCGGAATCCCTGCAGGGATTTTCAACGTGATCACGGGCGACGCCGTGGCCATCGGTGGCGAGCTGACCGCCAGCCCGTTGGTGCGCAAACTGTCGTTCACCGGCTCCACCGCCATTGGCAAGTTGCTGATGGCCCAGTGCGCGCCGACGCTGAAAAAAGTATCGCTGGAACTGGGCGGCAATGCGCCGTTCATTGTCTTCGACGACGCCGACCTGGAGCACGCCGTGGAAGGGGCGCTGATCGCCAAATTCCGCAACGCCGGCCAGACCTGCGTCTGCGTCAATCGCTTTCTCGTGCAGGCCGGCATCCACGATGCATTTGTCGCTCGATTGGCTGAGCGGGTGAAGCAATTCACGGTCGGCAACGGCTTCGACAGCGGCATCACCCAAGGCCCATTAATCAACGAGCGCGCCGTGGCCAAGGTCGAGGACCATGTGCAAGACGCGCTCGCCCAGGGCGCACAGTTGCTCTGTGGCGGTGAACGGCATGCGCTGGGCCACGGCTTTTTCCAGCCGACCGTGCTGGCCGGTATTACCCCTTCGATGAAGGTGGCCCAGGAAGAAACCTTTGGCCCCTTGGCGGCCGTGTTCCGTTTCGATACTGAAGCCCAGGCAGTCCAGATGGCCAACGACACCGAGTTCGGCCTGGCCGCCTACTGTTACACCCGCGACCTCGGCCGCGCGTGGCGCATGAGCGAGGCGCTGGAGTACGGGATGGTCGGCATCAACGAAGGGCTGATCTCCACCGAGGTGGCACCCTTTGGCGGCATCAAGTCCTCGGGGCAGGGCCGCGAAGGCTCCAAGTACGGCATCGAAGATTATCTGGAACTCAAATACACCCTGATGGGCGGCCTCTAAATCAATATCTGTAGGAACTATGCAGGAGCTATGTAGGAGCTGTGTAGGTGTCGAGTGAAACGAGGCTGCGATCTTTTGATCTTGTCTTTTGAAAATCAAAATCAAAATCAAAATCAAAAGATCGCAGCCTGCGGCAGCTCCTACTGGAATAACGCGGGAGACAATGAAATGAGCAACGAGAAGTATGAAAAAGGCCTGAAAATCCGCACCCAGGTGCTGGGCGAAGCCTACGTGAATCGCTCCATCGAAAACGCCGACGACTTCACCCGCCCTCTGCAGGAGATGGTCACCGAGTACTGCTGGGGCCACGTCTGGGGCCGTGAGGGTTTGTCGCTTAAAGAACGCAGCATGATAAACTTGGCAATGATTTCGGCCCTCAACCGGCCGCACGAACTCAAGCTGCATGTACGCGGCGCCTTGCGTAACGGGCTGAGTCGTGAACAAATACGCGAAATTTTGCTTCAGGTCGGTATTTATTGCGGTGTACCCGCCGCCGTAGACAGTTTCCGGCTTGCCCGCGAAGCGTTCGCCGAAGCCGATGCCGAGGCCTCCAGTTAACCCTTGGCTGTTTGATCTGACCGGAGCACGGGTGATCGTTTTGATCCAGGTGCTCTTTTTGCATGGACAGCCACACTCAGAGCGGACCCCATGAAACGCCTGCCACTCGACGACAGCTTCAAGGTCAATCGCAACCCCGTTACCCTGCGCGAAATCGTGCTGGATAAACTGCGAAGCGCCATCATGAACTTCCAGCTCCTGCCGGGAGACCGTCTGGTCGAGCGTGATCTGTGCGATCGCCTGGGCGTGAGCCGCACGTCCGTACGCGAAGCCTTGCGTCACCTCGAATCCGAAGGCCTGGTGGAATTCGCCGATGCCAAGGGGCCGCGGGTCGCCATCATTACCCTCTCCGATGCTGGCGATATCTACGAGCTGCGCTGCGTACTCGAAGGCCTGATCGTGCAGTTGTTCACCCTGCGTGCCAAAGCCAAGGACATCAAGGCCCTGGAAAAAGCCCTGGAGGAAAACCGCAAGGCCCTCAAGGACGGCGAACTGCAAACCGTGATCGATTCGGTGCAGGGTTTTTACGACGTCCTGCTCGAAGGCTCGGGCAACCATGTCGCGGCCACCCAGCTGCGCCAGTTGCAGGCGCGGATCAGCTACCTGCGGGCGACTTCGGTGTCCCAGGAAAACCGTCGTGGTGCGAGCAACCAGGAAATGGAGCGCATGGTCGAAGCGATCAAAAGCGGCGATCCACTGGCCGCTCACCAGGCCTGCGTCGACCACGTTCGCGCAGCTGCCAGCGTTGCCCTGGATTACCTCAAGCGAAAGCAGGAAGAAACCGGCGAGATGCCGGTCATCACCCTGCCGATCGCGCTCAAAGAACCGCGCATAGGTCGCTGATCATGTTCAGCCCGAGCTTTTGCCCAAAGTGTGGCAGCAATGACCTAAGGTCACAGCTGCCGCCGGGCGATACGCACGAGCGCCTGATGTGCAGCGGTTGCGGCTACATCCACTACATCAATCCGAAAATCATCGCTGGCTGCATCATCGAGCAGGACGGCAAGTACCTGCTCTGCCAGCGCGCCATTCCCCCACGTCCAGGCACCTGGACGTTGCCGGCCGGCTTCATGGAAGGCGGCGAGACCACCGAGCAGGCGGCTTTGCGCGAGGTGTGGGAGGAAAGCGGTGTACGCGCGGAAATTCTCTCGCCGTACTCGATCTTCAGCGTGCCGAAGATCAGCGAGGTGTACATCATCTTCCGCGCCATCGCCCTGGAGATTACCGGGCAATATGGGCCGGAAACCCTCGACTACAAATTCTTCGCGCCTGAGGATATTCCTTGGGAAAGCATCTACTACCCCGCAATCCGGCAGATTCTCGAGCGCTACATCGAGGAGCGCCAGGCCGGGGTGTATGGCATCTATATCGGTAACGACGATACCGGGAAGATCCACTTTATCCGATAGCCTTGCCTACCGCTTTTGTGGGAGCAAGGCTTGCCCGCGATGGCGTCCTTCAATTCGCTATCGCGAGCAAGCTTTGCTCCCACAGGTGTTTCACCTTCACAACGACGCAACACCCTCGACGATGATCACTTCGGCTTTCGCCACGCCTTCGCGATGGCCCCGCGCCGCCTGATACTCGTCGGAGCGGTAACACGCCACCGCCTGATCATAAGAATCGAATTCAATTACCACGCTGCGCTGCGGCGTCGGCCGGCCTTCCATCGACTCGCTGCGCCCGCCCCTGGCCAGCATTCGCCCGCCATACAACGCAAACGCCGCCGGCGCCCGACGGGTGTATTCGCCGTATTGAACGGGGTCGGTGATGTCTACGTGAGCAATCCAGTACGCCTTCATAGTGACCTCTCAGATAATTTTGTATTATGGTATACCATCTTACACATTCACCCAATACTGAGATCCCCGACATGGCCTTCAACAGCATCGAAGAAATCATCGAAGACTACCGCCAGGGCAAAATGGTACTGCTGGTCGACGACGAAGATCGTGAAAACGAAGGCGACCTGTTGTTGGCCGCCGATTGCTGCACCCCGGAAGCCATCAGCTTCATGGCCCGTGAAGCGCGCGGCCTGATCTGCCTGACCCTGACCGACGAACATTGCCAGCGTCTGGGACTGGAACAGATGGTGCCCAGCAACGGCAGCGTCTTCAGCACAGCGTTCACTGTTTCCATTGAAGCCGCCGTTGGCGTGACCACCGGCATTTCTGCCGCTGACCGGGCACGCACCGTGGCGGCGGCCGTCGCGAAAAATGCCGGGGCCGCAGACCTGGTGCAACCTGGCCACATCTTCCCACTGCGCGCCAAGGAAGGTGGCGTACTGACCCGCGCCGGTCACACCGAGGCCGGCTGTGACCTTGCGCGCCTGGCAGGTTTTACCCCGGCGTCCGTGATTGTCGAAGTGATGAACGACGACGGCACCATGGCCCGCCGTCCCGACCTGGAAGTGTTCGCGCGCAAGCACGGGATCAAGATCGGCACTATCGCCGACCTGATCCACTACCGCCTCAGCACCGAACACACGGTGGTGCGCATCGGTGAACGTGAATTGCCCACCGTGCACGGCACGTTCCGCCTGATCACCTTTGAAGACCGGATCGAAGGCGGTGTTCACATGGCCATGGTGATGGGCAAATTGCAGCGTGATGAGCCGACGCTGGTGCGCGTGCATGTGATCGATCCCCTGCGTGATCTGGTGGGCGCCGAGTACAGCGGCCCGTCCAACTGGACCCTATGGGCCGCGCTGCAGCGGGTGGCCCAAGAAGGTTGCGGTGTCGTGGTGGTGCTGGCCAATCATGAGTCGTCCCAGGCGCTGCTGGAACGGGTGCCGCAACTGACCCAGCCTCCGCGTCAGTTCAGCCGTTCGCAATCGCGGATCTATTCTGAAGTAGGCACCGGAGCGCAAATTCTGCAGGACCTCGGGGTGGGCAAGCTGCGGCACCTTGGACCGCCGCTCAAATACGCGGGCCTGACCGGGTATGACCTTGAAGTGGTGGAGAGCATTCCGTTCACGGAGTGACGCCCACCCATTCACAGACACCGCGCCCTCTGTAGCAGCTGGCGAACTGTGGCGAGGGGATTTATCCCCGTCCGGCTGCGCAGCAGTCGTAAAGATTTTGGGGCCGCTGCGCGACCCAACGGGGATAAATCCCCTCGCCACAGTTCGCCAGCTGCTACAGGGTTGCGTGGCTTGAATGCCCTTCAAGCAGATAGCCGGTAAGGCAAAGTGCTTGCACAAAGTTTGGAATACCATAATATGATATTCCATAGACCGGACGACCATCACTGACCGTACGGACCTACTGCTCCCGATAGGCGGGCATAAAAAGCCCCGCTCATAAACACAACAATGAGGGCGTAAAAATGGTGTTGAACAAACGTGCAACCGCAGTTCTTTTTGCGGGACTGCTGAGCGTGACCAGCCAGGCGCTGATGGCTGCCGAGAGCGTCAACTTCGTCAGCTGGGGCGGTAGCACTCAGGATGCGCAGAAGCAGGCCTGGGCCGACCCGTTCAGCAAGGCGAGCGGCATCACGGTGGTCCAGGACGGCCCTACCGACTACGGCAAACTCAAAGCCATGGTCGAGAGCGGCAATGTGCAGTGGGACGTGGTCGATGTCGAAGCCGACTTCGCCTTGCGCGCCGCCGCCGAAGGCCTGCTCGAACCCCTCGATTTCAAGGTCATCCAGCGCGACAAGATCGACCCACGTTTTGTATCCGATTACGGCGTCGGCTCGTTCTTCTTCTCCTTCGTCCTCGGCTACAACGAAGGCAAACTCGGCGCCAACAAACCCCAGGACTGGTCCGCCCTGTTCGACACCAAGACCTACCCCGGCAAGCGCGCCCTGTACAAATGGCCAAGCCCGGGCGTACTCGAACTGGCCCTGCTGGCCGATGGCGTCGCCGCTGACAAGCTCTACCCGCTGGACCTGGATCGCGCCTTCAAAAAACTCGACACCATCAAGAAAGACATCGTCTGGTGGGGCGGCGGCGCACAGTCGCAACAGCTACTCGCCTCCGGTGAAGCCAGCATGGGTCAGTTCTGGAACGGCCGAATCCATGCGCTTCAAGAAGACGGCGCACCTGTAGGCGTAAGCTGGAAACAGAACCTGGTCATGGCCGACATTCTGGTCATCCCCAAAGGTTCGAAAAACAAGGACGCGGCGATGAAGTTTCTGGCCAACGCCAGCAGCGCCAAAGGTCAGGCGGACTTCTCCAACCTGACGGCCTACGCGCCGGTCAACGTCGACAGCGTGGCGCGCCTGGATTCGGTGCTGGCGCCTAACTTGCCGACTGCCTACGCAAAGGATCAGATCACTCTTGATTTCGCGTACTGGGCCAAAAACGGTCCGGCCATCGCGACACGGTGGAACGAATGGCTGGTCAAATAAAAATGGTGGCAACCGCAGCCCGTCAACCCGCGCCAGTCGGGAGCGCTCAAAGCGCCTCCGACAAGGCCACCGCGATGACGCAAACCCTGACGCTGGCGCAGCGTTGGCGTGGCGCCAGTAACCTGGTCCCCGCCCTGCTCTTCCTCGGTCTGTTCTTTCTGGCACCGCTGATCGGCCTGTTGCTGCGCGGCGTGCTGGAACCGACGCCAGGCCTTGGTAACTACGAGCAGCTGTTTGCCAACTCGGCGTATGCGCGGGTGCTGCTCAACACCTTTTCGGTCGCCGGCCTGGTCACCCTGTTCAGCCTGCTGCTGGGTTTTCCACTGGCCTGGGCGATTACCCTGGTGCCGCGTGGCTGGGGCCGCTGGATTCTCAACATCGTGCTGCTGTCGATGTGGACCAGCCTGCTCGCCCGGACCTATTCGTGGCTGGTACTGCTCCAGGCTTCAGGGGTGATCAACAAAGCGCTGATGGCGATGGGCATCATCGATCAACCACTGGAAATGGTGCACAACCTGACCGGCGTGGTGATCGGCATGAGCTACATCATGATCCCGTTCATTGTGCTGCCGCTGCAGGCGACGATGCAGGCCATCGACCCGATGATCCTGCAAGCGGGATCGATCTGCGGCGCGAGCCCCTGGACCAACTTCTTCCGGGTGTTCCTGCCGCTCTGCCGGCCAGGATTGTTCTCGGGCGGCCTGATGGTGTTCGTGATGTCCCTCGGTTACTACGTCACCCCGGCATTGCTGGGCGGTGCGCAGAACATGATGCTGCCCGAGTTCATCATTCAGCAGGTGCAGTCGTTCCTCAACTGGGGCTTGGCCAGCGCCGGCGCCGCGTTGCTGATCGTCATTACGCTGGTGTTGTTCTACTTCTACCTGAAGCTCCAGCCGGAATCCCCGGTTGGCGCCAGTAACGCGAGGTAAGCCGTCATGCTGCTGACTCCCAACGCGATGAGCCGACGCATGCGTTTCGGCTTGTACTTCACGACGGGTCTGATCGCACTGTTCCTGCTGCTGCCGATCGTGTTCATCGTGCTGCTGTCCTTCGGCTCCTCCCAGTGGCTGGTGTTCCCGCCACCGGGCTGGACGCTGAAATGGTACGGCCAGTTCTTCTCCAACGCCGACTGGATGAATGCGGCTCTGGCGAGCCTCAAGGTGGCGGTATTGACTACGTTCTTCGCCGTGGCGCTGGGCTTGCCGACCGCATTTGCGTTGGTGCGCGGACGCTTTCCCGGCCGGGAAATGCTCTATGGCCTGTTCACCCTGCCGATGATCGTGCCGCTGGTGATCATCGCCGTGGCGGTGTACGCACTGTTCCTCAAACTGGGCTACACCGGGACGATGTTTGCGTTCGTGGTCAGCCACGTGATCGTGGCCTTGCCCTTCACCATCATCTCGATCATCAACTCGTTGAAGCTGTTTGATCAGTCGATCGAAGATGCTGCGGTGATCTGTGGCGCCTCCCGCTTGCAGGCGGTGTTCAAGGTGACGTTCCCGGCGATTCGCCCGGGCATGGTCGCCGGAGCACTGTTCGCGTTTCTTGTTTCCTGGGACGAAGTGGTGCTGAGCGTGATGATGGCCAGCCCGACTCTGCAAACCCTTCCCGTCAAAATGTGGACCACCCTGCGCCAGGACCTGACACCCGTGATCGCCGTCGCCTCGACGCTGCTGATCGGCCTGTCGGTACTGGTCATGGTCATCGCCGCTGCCGTTCGCCGGCGCAATGAAATCAGCGCCTGAGCGCGAGGAGTACGACATGAGTGCCGTGATCAAAGACACCGCGCAGCAAAACGACAAACCCTTGGTCAGCTTGCGCAACCTGAACAAGTACTACGGTGATTTTGCCGCCGTGGACGACATCTCGCTGGACATCAAGGACGGCGAATTCCTGACCTTCCTCGGCTCCAGCGGCTCGGGCAAAAGCACCACGCTGTCGATGCTCGCCGGCTTCGAAACCCCGAGCAGCGGCGAGATCCTGGTCAATGGCCAGTCCCTGGTCAACGTGCCGCCGCACAAGCGCGACATCGGTATGGTGTTCCAGCGTTACTCGCTGTTCCCGCATCTGTCGGTACGCGACAACATCGCCTTCCCGTTGGCCATCCGTAAACTGCCCAGCGCAGAACGCGAGCGCCGGGTCGATGCGATGCTCAAGCTGGTGCAACTGGAACAGTTCGCCCATCGCCGCCCTTCCCAACTGTCCGGCGGCCAGCAGCAACGCGTCGCCATCGCCCGGGCACTGGTGTATGAACCGCGCATCCTGTTGATGGACGAACCCCTGGGTGCGCTGGACAAGAAACTGCGTGAAGATTTGCAGGATGAACTTCGTCAGCTGCATCGGCGTTTGGGCATCACCATCGTCTACGTGACCCACGATCAGGAAGAGGCGATGCGCCTGTCACAACGCATCGCGATTTTCAGTCACGGCAAGATCGTCGGTCTGGGCAGTGGGTATGACCTTTATCAGAATCCGCCAAACGCATTTGTCGCGTCGTTCCTCGGTAACTCCAACTTCCTCAAGCTCAAGGCTCAAGGAAATGCAGTGGCAACTTTTGAAAGCCAGGCGCTGTCGATTCGCCTGACCGCAGGGTTGCAGACCGATCAGGATGTGTTGCTGATGGTGCGTCCGGAAAAAGCCCTGGCGTTGAGTGTCGATCAAGCCATTCGCGAGCCGCTGGCGGCAGGCTGGAACGAGGTCTCGGCGAAGGTGGTGGAGGTGCTTTTCCTCGGTGAGAGTCAGACGTGCAGTGTGGTGACTTCAGGCGGTACGTCGATGACGGTGAAAGCGCTGTCTGCTGCGGGGATGCCGCTCAAGGCGGGTGATCCGGTGCAGGTTCGCTGGGCTACGGCGGATGCCTGCGTGTATACCGAGTGGGCCGAGAGTGATTTGAACAAGGCTGCTGGCGCGCATTGATTCTGTGTTGGGCTGGTTATGCGGCCTGCTTTAACAAGTGTCACCCTCGGGTCGCTACAACGTCGGGTTGTAGCGGCCATTTTTTTGGGTGTGGTTCTAAGCAATGGCGACTTCCGGTTGGTGCTTTTAGATAGGAAACTTGATTGCGATGGCGGCGAGTTACTGGGGTGTACATATCCGTTTCTTTTCTCATGGCTGCTATTGGTTTCGCGCTTACAGCGAGTCACTTTTGAAGAGCCGGAATGCCGGCCCAGTCAAAAGCAACCCAAACGCTTTTGCCTACGGGGCACCTGAGATCAAAATCAAAAGCAAAGCGAGGCGGCCTGACAGCCGACCTGACGCTTGAAGCCTGCGCGTTTCCCTGTGGGAGCGGGCTTGCTCGAATGGACGTTAACGATGACGGAAAATCATTGGAAAAAACGCCGCCCTGTAGGAGCTGTCGAGTGAAACGAGGCTGCGATCTTTTGACTTGGTTATTTAAGGCAAGATCAAAAGATCGCAGCCTCGTTTCACTCGACAGCTCCTACAGGGATAACGAAAAGCGAGGAACGCCTGAACGTCAGGCCGGCTGGCAGGCCGCCTCGCTTTGCTTTTGATCTGCTCTTGATTTTGATCTTCTTGCCCCCTCGGCAGGCCGAGCGCAGGTTCTGCACAGTGGGCAACCCGGCATGGATGCCGGGTTAGCCGCGCACGGCCATGGATGGCCGATCGCGGCGGGCCCACGGAGCAGGACCGGAGCAAGGGTATGCCGAGCCCAGGCGAGGCACCGGCGAAAGGGGCAAGAGCCCTTGGTTACTTGGGGCCGGGCGGCGTTCCGTTTTTCCAAGTGACTCGCCGTAAGGGCGAAACCAATAGCCGCCGTGACCGCAGGAACGGATATGAACACCAACAAGAATCTCACCGCCGATCAGGCCGCCATCGCCGGCAGGCCAGCTCCCACAGCTTGATCGGGGTACATCAGGAAAACATCGATCGGCTGTTAGGCCGCCATCGCGAGCAATCACCGCTCTCACAGAGGTGCAGTGTTAACCAGCGACAAACAAAATGCCCGGCAATAAGCCGGGCATTTCAGACAAACACACTGCAAAAAATCAGTCGGTATACCCAAATCGCGCCGCCTTGGTAGCTTGGGTCTGCCCCCGCGTCGCCAGGCAGTAATACAGCGGACACGTCACCACCAACCCCACCAGCCACGACAGATCCGCGCCCTCTACCCAGTTGGCATAAGGCCCGACATACAAGGACGTGTTGGCAAACGGCAGCTGCACGATAATCCCGATGAAATACGCCACGATCGCATGCAGGTTGAAACGCCCGTAGACCCCACCGTCCGCGCGGAAAATCGACGCAATGTCGTAGCACCCACGCTTGATCAGGTAGAAATCAATCAGGTTGATCGAAGCCCAAGGCACCAGCACCAGCAACAGCGCCAGAATCAACCCGATAAACTGCGAAATGAAATCCGCCGAAGCCCCCAGCGCCACCACGCAGCAGCCCGCCAGCACCACACTCGACAGTACCACGCGCACCTTGACGCTCGGCGTCCATTGACTGGCAAAGGTCTGGATTGACGTGATGATCGACAGCACCGCCCCATACAGATTCAAGGCGTTATGGCTGATGATATTGAGCAGAAACAGCACCATCAGAATCGGCCCCAGCCACCCGGTGGACTGCTTCACCGCGGACATTGCCTCGGTACCCTCAGGCGTTGCCAGCACCGCGACCGCACCAAAGGAAAACGACAGGATCGTGCCCAGCGTCGCGCCCAGGTAGGTTGCAAAGAACGGCCGCGCAATGCCGATATCCGCCGGCAGGTAACGGGAATAGTCCGACACATACGGCGAGAAACTGATCTGCCAGATGATCCCCAGCGATACCGTCGCCAGCCAGCCGGACAGGTTGAAACTGCCACGGGTGAAGAAGTCCGCCGGCAGGTCATGAGCGAAGATGTAAAGGAAACCGGCGAGCAACGCACCACCCATGACCCACGTACCGATGCGGTTAAGGGTATGGATAAAGCGGTACCCGATCACCCCGATCGCGGTGGCGGCCAGGGCACCGATGAGGATGCTCGCGGACACGGGAACCGAGGGCGCGATGCCGACAATCGACTTACCAGCCAGCACGATGTTGGAGATGAAAAAGCCGATGTAGATGATCGCTGCAAAGAACACGATCAGCAGTGCACCGTATCGGCCGAACTGGCCACGGCTCTGGACCATTTGCGGAATCCCCATGCGCGGCCCTTGGGCCGACGCGAGGGCAATCACCAGGCCGCCGATCATGTGCCCGAGGGCAATGGCCAGCAAACCCCAGAACAGGTCGAGGTGGAACACTTGAACCACCATGGCGCCGGTCACGATGGGCAGAGGCGCAATGTTGGTGCTGAACCATAGGGTGAAAAGGTCGCGGGCCTTCCCGTGGCGTTCCGCGAGTGGGACGTAATCGACCGTGTGATTCTCGATCAGGGGGTCTTGCCGGGACATCTGGGACATGGGAATGAACTCGAGTTTGTCTGATCTTATATTTGTATGAAGCCAAACCGGGAGTGCTCTTCGGCAACCCCTCAGATGCGAGCCATATTATGGTATTCCAACATTTTAACAAGACTGATCCGGTGGTTTAGCGCCCCACTGATCTGGTAAAGAGCACGGCGCGACGCATCGTAAATCCTCTGAAAGCCCTGTATTCATTGGACCTAACGCCACAAACCTACGTTTATCGGGTCATGGAAAAAGCCCTTGCAAACTATGTATTACGGTATACCATCAGACCTACAAACTCATAAAAACTGCTCCACCGCCAGAGGACCGTCCCATGATCGATGCCGCCATCTATAAACAAGTGATGGGTTCGTTTCCGTCCGGGGTCACTGTGATCACCACGCTGGATGACGACGGACAAATCGTCGGCCTGACTGCCAGCGCGTTCAGCTCGCTGTCCATGGACCCGGCCCTGGTGCTGTTCTGCCCCAACTACAGCTCTGACTCCTACCCGGTCCTGATCAAGAACAAGCGCTTCGCCATTCACGTCCTGTCCGGCGGCCAGCAAAGCGAAGCCTATGCGTTTGCGCGCAAAGGTAAGGACAAGGCGCAGGGCATCGAATGGACATTAAGCGCACTGGGCAATCCGATTCTGGCCAATGCCACGGCAGTGATCGAATGCGAACTGTGGCGTGAATATGAAGGGGGCGATCACGCGATCATGGTGGGCGCGGTGAAAAACCTGATCGTGCCGCAGCAGAACGCCGGCCCTCTGGTGTATTGCCACGGCAAGATGGGCGCCCTGCCGGTTCTTGCGTGAGTTCTTTGGCAAGGGCGCTTGTCGAATCGTCCCGTTCGGCTGCGAAGCAGTCGTGAAGCTTTGCGGCCGCGTTGCGACCTGGCGGGAGCAAGCTCCCTCGCCACAGGACTACTGCCAAGCCGGAACAATTTGGCACAAATTACGTATTATGGTATACCAATAATCATCAGGCCCGCAGTCGACAGGCCGCCAACAAAAGATCCGAGGTAAGCGTCATGAAGTTTTCCCTTTTCGTGCACATGGAACGTTGGGACGAAAGCGTCAGCCACCGCCAATTGTTCGAAGACTTGACCGAACTGACCCTGATGGCCGAAGCCGGTGGTTTCAGCACCGTCTGGATTGGCGAGCACCACGCCATGGAATACACCATCTCGCCAAGCCCGATGCCGCTGCTGGCGTATCTGGCGGCCAAGACCACCACCATTCATCTCGGCGCAGGCACCATCATCGCGCCGTTCTGGCACCCGTTGCGGGTAGCCGGTGAATGCGCATTGCTGGACGTCATCAGCAATGGACGCATGGAAGTCGGCCTGGCACGCGGCGCTTACCAGGTCGAGTTCGACCGCATGGCCGGCGGCATGCCCGCTTCCTCCGGCGGTCAGGCGCTGCGGGAGATGGTTCCGGTGGTGCGTGCGCTGTGGCAAGGCGACTACACCCACGACGGCGACATCTGGAAATTCCCGACCTCCACCAGCGTACCCAAGCCCATCCAGAAGCCTAATCCGCCGATGTGGATTGCCGCTCGCGACCCGGATTCGCACAACTTCGCCGTGGCCAACGGCTGCAACGTGATGGTCACGCCGCTGATGAAGGGCGATGAAGAAGTGCTCGACCTGAAGAACAAATTCCAGGCTGCGCTGGACAACAATCCGGACGTGCCACGCCCGCAACTGATGGTGCTGCGTCACACCCACGTGCACACCGCCGATGATCCTGAAGGTTGGAAAGTCGGGGCCAAGGCGATCTCCCGTTTCTACCGCACCTTCGATGCCTGGTTCGGCAACAAGACCGTACCGGTCAATGGTTTCCTGGAGCCAAGCCCTGAAGAGAAATTTGCCGGGCGCCCCGAATTCGAACTGGAAAGCCTGCACAAAACCGCGATGATCGGCACCGCCGAAGAAATCATTCCGCGCATCAAGTATTACGAAGAACTGGGCGTCGACGAGTTCAGCTTCTGGTGCGATAACAGCCTGCCCCACGCGGAGAAGAAGAAATCCCTGGAGCTGTTTATCAAACACGTCGTGCCGGCGTTCCGCTGAGTCCCCACCCTGCCCTTCGGACACGAGCCGATGTGTATATCAATGTGCAGACCGATGTGCAGGGTCCTTCCCATGAACAGTGATCGTCTCCCGTCACTTGCCCTTCCCTCCGGCGCCGAGCAGGTCTACCTGCGCGGCGAATGGACCGCTTCGCATATCCATCTCAAACGTCTGCGCGCCAGTGTCTCGGCCAAGCAGAATGGCTTCTGGCAAATAGTTCACTGAGCTCACCCGAACAGCATTCCACGCACCCATCTGCCGCTAACGCGTGACGCGGCGGGTGCATTGTGTTCCGCTCATGATCAGGTTTGCCCAATGAACAATAACAACGCGCTGTTGATCATCGACATGCAGCAAGAGGACGGTTTCGTCCTGGAAAACTCCGAGGCGGTGATTAGCAATACCGTCGACCTGCTCGATACCGCCCGCCGTCAGCGGATTCCGGTTATCTATACCCGCCACATCAATCAGGCCGACGGCTCCGACATGCCGCTCGGCGAACCGCGCGCGGGCGATGGCGGTCCTGCGGGTTATCGCGCCGGAACCCCGAGTGTCGACATCATCGAACGCCTCGCTCCCCGCGCCGACGAACAGGTGGTGAACAAAGGCCGTTACAGTGCCTTCCACCGCACCGATCTGGATGCCCGACTCAAGGCGCTGGGCGTCGACACGCTGATCGTCAGCGGCGTATTGACCGATGTCTGCGTGCTGAGCAGCGTATTCGATGCCTTTGCCCTGGGGTATCAGGTTCGCCTGGTGAGCGACGCCTGCACCACGACCACCCTGGCCGGACATTATGCGGCGCTGTTGATCATGGCCAACTGGGTGTACGCCCTGGAAATCCTGACCTGTGCCCAGTGCCTGCGCGCCATGGAGCAGCGCGATTACCTGAGCCTGATTGCCGAACACCCGGACCAGTTCGCCCATCAGCCTCATGAGTTCGCAAGCGCCATCACCCGCCTCCACACCCACCTCGACCGGACCCAGGAGTAATCGCCATGCAAGTCGAAAAAAGAAGCATCGATTTCATCCCGCCGTCCGAGCGCCATGGCCAACCGGGTTCACTGTTCTTCATCTGGTTCGGCGCCAACATGAACATCACCACCATTGCTTCCGGCGTGCTGCCGGTGGTGATGGGGCTCAACCTGTTCTGGAGCGCACTGGCGATCATCGTCGGTTCACTGCTGGGGGCGATTTTCATGGCCTCGCATTCTGCTCAAGGACCGAAACTGGGCATTCCGCAGATGATCCAGAGCCGCGCGCAATTCGGCGTGCTGGGGGCGGTGCTGCCGCTGCTGTTCGTGATGCTGATCTACCTGGGGTTCTTCGTCAGCAATACGTTGCTGGCGGCCCAGGCACTGGAGTCCGTCAGCCCGTTACCGGCGACCGGCAACATCTACGTGATCGGCACGCTGTGTTTTGTCGTCGCCCTGTATGGCTATCGGTTGATCCATCGACTGCAGAAATTGCTGTCGGTTCTGTCACTGCTGGTGTTCGCCGCCGCAACGCTGTTCGCATTGCAGTTGCAGATCCCGAGCGAACAGTGGCTGCCGACTGGCTTTGTGTTGTCGAAGTTTCTGGTGGCAGTGAGCATCGCGGTCACCTGGCAGCTGTCGTACGCGCCGTATGTGGCGGACTATTCCCGCTACCTGCCTGAACACACCTCGAGCGCCAAGGTGTTCTGGTACAGCTATGCCGGCACGGTCAGCGGCGGTGCGTGGATGATGATTCTCGGTGCGATCCTGAGTGTCGGCATCAGCGACTTTTCCAGCAACGTAGGGGGTCATGTCGCCGGGTTGTTCGGCAGCGGCGCGGTGCTGCTGTTTGCCTTCATCCTTTACGGCCAGGTGTCGATCAACGTGTTCAACCTGTACGGCGCCTTCATGTCGACCATTACCATCATCGAACCCTTTGCCCGGCTCAAAGTCACGCCCCGGGTGCGGGGTCTGTTCATGCTGGTGATCAGCCTGGTCGCGACGGCCTTGTGCACCATCAGTCAGGACGATTTCATCAACTTCTTCCTCAACTTCATCTTCTTCATGAGCTACTTCCTGATCCCGTGGACCGCGATCAATCTGGTGGACTACTACTGCCTGCGCAAAGGCCAGTACCGCATCGATGACATCTTCAACATGAACGGCATCTATGGGCGCATCAACTGGATCGCCTGCGGCAGTTTCCTGTTGGCCATCGCCCTGGAAATCCCATTCATGAACACCACATTGTATGTCGGCCCGATCGCCACGGCACTGGATGGCGTGGACCTGGCCTGGATCGTCGGGTTGCTGGTGCCGGCGCTGAGCTACTACGGGTTGATGAAGTTGGGTAACAACCATCGACCTGTACTGGAGCAAGCCTCGCGGTAATCCATGGGGCGCATCCGAAAAAGAAAGGGAACTGGCGATGGGCCAGCAAGGTCGTAGTGGCTTCGCCTGGAGAATCGGATGCGCGCCCTGCATTTTCAAATCACTTACCGCTTGAACGACGCCCGACAGGTGTTCGTCCAGCCCGACTCATACATGACCGATGCCGATGCCTGGTATTACGCCTGCCTGCACGCAGGTGTGGGCCTTGTGTATGGGGACGATGATACGCAGGAGGATTTTGCGGCACTGCGCCTGCACGCCGAAAAATCCGGGGTAACCCAGGTCAAGTGGGAAGCATTGCCGTGAGTGACTTGCTCGATATCCAAAGTTTCTTCCCGAGCATCTTGTGGGAGCGCATTCACGAGAAAAGCGGTGGGCCAAATTTCGGGCAAAAAAAATCCCAGGCAGCTGATGGACGCCTGGGACTTAAAAATGCATAAACCGTGGTGGTGAACGCGGGGCGAATATTACTGAATATTTCTCCATGTAACAATATGTTTTGATTAACCATAAAGTTACTAAGGTTTATAAGTCCTTATATATCCACACATTTTTTAAGGGTGCCACTACATGAACCAACGGTATTCCCGCGCGCTGATTTCCTCCATGAACGCCAAATGATCCTGGCGTTTGTTCTCGCAATATACGTCCACAAATTCCGCACCCAACCCTTCGCGAACCGGCGCATAGCCTTGCATGGCCTGCACCGCTTCAAGCATTTGGGTCGGGAAACCGATGCCGCTGCTGCGATCTTCGTTCAGTGGTGTGATCGGTTCCTGGCCTGCTTCCAGCCCTTGCTCCAAGCCGACCAGAATGGCTGCCAACACCAGATAAGGGTTGGCATCGGCTCCCGACAAACGGTGCTCAATGCGCAGGTTTTTCAGGTCTGAATCAGGCACCCGCAAACAGGCATCTCGATCTTCAAAGCCCCAACTGGCTCGAGTAGCAGTATTCACCGTGCCGCTCAAACGACGCATGGCGTTGTGATTCGGCGCAAAGATCGGCATGCAGTGAGGCAACATTTCAAGGCAGCCGGCGACGGCATGACGCAGGGGTCGCTGATCATTGGCCGCCAGCAGGTTGTTCCCGGCTTCGTCGTAGAGACTCACGTGCACATGCATGCCACTGCCGGGGTGTTGCACGTAGGGTTTGGCCATGAAACTGGCGCGGTAATGGTGCTTGAGGGCCACGCCTCGGCTGCTTCGGCAGAACAACGCCGCCCAGTCCGCTGCGCGCAAACCATCGTCCAGGTGACCGAAGTTGATTTCGAACTGCCCCGGCCCCAACTCCGCCGTGATCACCGTGGTCTCGATGCCTTGCTCTCGCGCCGTCTCGACCATGTCGTCCAGTACCGTTGAAAAGCGCGACAGCCGTTCGATGTGCATGTTCGGCTGATCATCGGCATCGTCGGTCAGCGGATCACGGGGAAACTGCGGCAGGCCGTCACGCAGCTGACGGTCGAACAGATAGAACTCCAGCTCGAACGCGACCACCGGAAAGATCCCTTTGCGGTTCAGCCGTTGCAGCACCTGCGCCAGGACTTCACGGGGTTCGAACTCGATCGGATTGGCAGTGCCGTCCGAGGTAATCAGCATCTGCCCCAGCGGTTGCTTTTCCCAACTCACCAGCGTCAATGTTCCAGGCACCAGTCGACGCGCGGCGTCCGGGTCGCCATCGTTGAAACAGTAATCGCCGATTTTGAACAGCCCACCCTGGGTGCCCAGCAGCACGCAGTTCTGCGGCAGTTTCAGCACGCTGCCTGCGGCTACTTTTTCGAGCATCTCGATCGGGTAGCGCTTGCCGTAAAAGTGCCCGGGGATGTCCAGGGCGATCAGGTCAACGTATCGCACATCCGGAAAGCGCTGGCGAAACGCACGCACTTCAGCAACCAGATCAGAGCAGACAGCATCCATCGTAATGTTCCTTGTTGTTATCAGGTGTAAACCCAGAGCACGCGGGTAAGTTGGTCGGTGAGATTGCCGTAACGACAGTGGGTATGACTGGCCAGCTGGAAGCTGTCGCCGGTGCGCAACGTGACCGGTTGATCGTCATCCAGCCACAGCGTCAACTCGCCTTCGAGGACATAACCACCCTGCTCCGAGCTGTCGTTCATGTGCCGGTCACCACTGCTGGCACCCGCCTCGAGCCGGCTTTCGAGCATCGAGAAGGACGCACGCATTTTCGGTGAGACGAGAATGTCGGTGATGCCATCGGCGTAGTACAACGTGCGGCGTTCGTCCGGGCGGGTCACCCACGGCAAAGCCATGGGCTTGGGCAGGCTGTAGAAATAGGTGGTCGGCACGCCGAGGGTTTCGCTGATGGCGGTCAGGTCGGCCACCGTGGGCCGGGACAAGCCGCGCTCGACCTGAGAGAGGAAGCCGACGGAACGGCCGATTTTGTCCGCCAGGTCCTTGAGCGTGTACTTCTTATGTTTGCGCAGGTCCTGGATCAGGATCGCCAGCGCCGATATTTCTTCTTGCATGTCCATCTAGATAGCTTCCAGAAATAGTGCGGTTCAGAGGCTGTCGCGCAGGCGATACCAGGCTTTGCCAATGGCTTCCAGGGGTGCGGCCATGTACTTGCCGCCGGGGAAACGGTCGTTGACCAGCCCTTGATACAACGCGAGTTCATCCGGTTGACCGAGGATCGCATCAGACACCGCGCGGGCGCCGGCCAGGGTCGGGAGAACACCGTGTCCGGAATAACCTTGCAGCCAGTAAAGATCGCCCCGTCGGCCAATGTCCGGCGTGCGCTTGAGGGTGAGGTCGATGTGCCCGCCCCAGGCAAATTCCAGACCGACGCCCTGGAGTTGAGGAAACACGCGTTCCAGATACGGCCGGGTCGCAGCGGCGATGTCCTTGGGCATACCGCCCAGGTAAGTGCAGCCACCGCCGAACAGCAGCCGGTTATCCGGCGTACGGCGGAAATAATCGAGCACGAACTGGTTGTCCGTCACACATACATTGCGCGGTAGCAGCGTGATGGCCAGCTCTTCCGAAAGCGGCTCAGTGGCCACCTGATAAGTACCGACCGGCAGTACACAACTCGATAGCTGGGGATCCAGTTGATCGAGGTAGGCATTGCACGCCAGCACCAGCACATCGGCGCGGATGCACCCGCGCTCGGTGTCGACGGCAAAGCGTCCGTTTTCTTCGCGATAGCTCGTCGCTTTGCTGAGTTCGTGAATGCGTCCACCGGCACGTTCAATGGCAGCCGCCAGGCCGAGGGCGAGTTTCAGTGGATTGAGGTGCCCACCTTCCGGATCGAACAGCCCGGCCTGATAGCGATCACTGGCCACCCATTGCGGCAACTGCTCCTTGGCAATGAACTGCAATCCATCATGACCCCACTTGTGGCTGGCCTCGTGTTGCCACTCCGTCAGCAGACTGACCCGTCGCGGCATCACTGATGTCCAGAGGTGCCCGGGACGATAATCGCAATCGAAATAATGGCGACCGGGCAAGTCGCGCAATTCCCTGGCAGCCCAGCGCATACCGTCCCACAAGCGCCGCGCGCGTTCGAGACCCAGCGCGGCTTCCAGCGGCGGCATGTCACAGGACCACCCGAGAATCGCCTGCCCGCCATTGCGTCCAGACGCCGCCCATGCGACCCGACTGGCTTCCAGCACCGTCACGCGCTTACCGGCCAACGCCAGTCGCAGCGCTGTGTGCAGACCGCTGAAGCCAGCGCCGATGATCAGTACTTCGGTGTCGTGCTCGCCTTCCAGAGGGGTGCGATCAATCAGGCGATCAGCGCAGGTGTGGGCGTAGTAGCTGTCGACGTGCTGATCGGATTGCTGAAACATGCGGGCCTCATGAAATTTTATTATTCAAATTTCATGAAAAAATACACGGGATATTTCATAACGGCAAGGTGATGTTGATTATTCGTGGCGAGGGGATTCATCCCCGTTGGGCTGCGAAGCAGACCTAAAACCTGCAACCGAGGTGTATCAAGTGCACCGCGTGTGTTGAGTTTACGACTGCTGCGCAGCCGAACGGGGATAAATCCCCTCGCCACAGATGTACGCATAGCTCTTAACTGAGCAGAGTTCCGACATCTCTCAGACAAAAACTCAGGCAATCGGAATCAACGGATCCGCCGCCGCCCATGCGCTTTCACGATCCGCCGCCGGTGGGTAGATCCACTGGGTGTTGATCTGGGTTTTCAGCGCCTTGCCTTCCTGCCTGACCAACTTCACCTGGCGATCCCAGCCTTCGGTGTACACCGCGCCCCAGGCGCCCAGGTCCAGACAGGTCACGTACTTGGGTTGGCTGTAAGGCGTCGGATCAACGCCGAGGATCTGCGCGGCCACGTTGTTACCGGCATGACGGCCCAACACGATCGCATGCTGACAGGTCATCATCGCGTGGTTGCCGATGTCATCGGAAGCGGCATAGGCCACGTCACCGGTGGCGAAGATGTCGTCCTGGCCAATGACCTTCAAATGGCTGTCCACATGCAGTCGACCCAGCGCGTCGCGCTCACCGGGCACTTGTTCGGTCAGTGAGCTGGCGCGCACGCCGGTGGTCCAGATCACGGTTTTAGCGTCGATTCGCTGGCCGTCGGCCAAGGTCACGCCGTTTTCATCGACAGACACCACCGACGACTTCAAGCGCCATGCAACGCCCACTTCAGCGCTGGCCTCAGCGATCGAAACACTGATTTCGGCCCCCATCGACGCGCCGATTTTTTCACCACGATCAACGATGATCACCTCGATGTCTGCCTCGTCGCCGAGGATGGCGCGCAGTCGAGTGGGCATTTCGGTTGCGGTTTCAATACCGGTAAAACCACCACCGGCGACCACGACGGTATTGCGCGCCTTGCTCTGCGGCAGGTGCTTCAAGGATTTGAGATGGTTTTCCAGGCGGACGGCTTCTTCGATCTGGTCGACATCAAACGCATGCTCGACCGCACCCGCCGTGCTCGGCACTGCAAGACGGCTGCCAGTGGCCAGAACGAGTTTGTCGTAGCTGCATACCTGCTGGACGCCTGAATCATCGCGGTAACCCACCTGTTTGTTCTGCACATCGATGGTCTCGGCGGCGCCCTTGATGAATTTCACGCCGACTGCATCGAACAGCTCGCCAAGCGGCGCGGCCAGTTGATGTGCATTCGGTTCGTAGAATCGCGGACGCACGCGAAGCTCGGCCTGCGGGGCCAGCACGGTGACTTCAACGTCGTCATGACCGTGAATATCGAACAGGCGCGTGGCGCTCAAGGCCGTCCACATGCCACCGAAACCTGCGCCGATTACCAGAATATGCTGCTTCATCGTTAACTCCAGGGAAAAAACCGCGTGTTGAAATTGTTAAAGGTCTCGCTGGCTGAAGAGCATCGCCAACCGAATAACTACGACTGTATTGATCCTAGTTAATAAACGCAATCGGAATTTTTTGATGGTTGCCATCACCCGTATCGATTGTTTTTTTCGCACGCAACTGGCTAAAGCGCGGATTTCCGGTGATTGTCCTGCTCCGGGTCGGCTGCTAATATTGGCGACAACATTAGTCGGAGATCAAAATGTCTCTATACAGCGCAGGCGTTGAGTACGGCATTCATTGCCTGATTTTTCTGGTAGGCAATCGCGGTGATACCCGCGAGGCGAGCGTGCGCGATCTCGCCGAGCTGCAAGGCGTGCCATTGGACTATCTGGCGAAAATCTTCACCAAACTGGCCAAGGCACAACTGGTGGTCGCCACGGAAGGCGTACGCGGTGGGTTCAAGCTGGCCCGGCCTTCGGACGAAATCACTCTGCTCGACATCGTCAACGCCATTGACGGTCGCAAGCTGATTTTCGATTGCCGGGAAATTCGCGGGCGTTGCGCCCTGTTTGAAGGGACTGCGCCCGACTGGGCCCTCGATGGGCCCTGCGCGGTTCACGGCGCAATGATGAATGCGCAAAAACGCATGGAAGAGGCGTTGTCTCAGCAGACCATTCTTGACCTCTCCAGAAAGGTCGGACGCAAGGCTCCAGCGGAATTCGGTGAGCAGGTGGACCACTGGATGAATGAACGTCGCGAGAAAAAAAGCAACGTGAACCCGCAAGCCATCCCGGTGAACGACATCACTGACTAAGCCTCAAAGACAATCGCGCACGGCCTGGCGCAGTGCTCCCGATTTCGCCCACGGTGGCCCCTGGTACAACGAAACCCGGCTGCCGTCCTTCGACTTCACGATGTCCAGAATCTCGTCGGCCGTTATGATCCCCGGCGCATTGATTCGGTAGCCGTTGGAAATCGAGGACTGTTTGGTGTTCGAAACTTCTTTCTGCCACAACGGCAGCACGCACGCCGCGTATTCCTTGGGCGGCTTCTCACTGTACTTGCTGACGTTCGGCTCCCCTGGCACTACGGAAGCAGGCAACGAGCAACCCGCCAGCGACACCAGCATGACTCCCGCAATAAGCATCCGCATGACACTTCCTTTTCCTGAAAAGGAAAATGTAGCGTGTCGCGGTGCAGACATCCATTCGCTCAGGCGATCTTAATCAGCTGGTTTGTTATCAGAAAGTTCCGTGGCAAGCGGATAGGACCTCTCGTTGAGGTACTTCATCCAGCGCTCATAGGCGTCATGTTGCCGCTGCGTGACCCTTTCCCATTCCGGGCCGTTCAGCTGATGAGCCGAAATCAGCATCATCATTTCCGTAGTGGCCGCGTCCAGCTCGACGATCAGCTCATGGGCGTGGAACCTGAAATCATCAGTGGTCGTCATTGAAGTGGCCTCGTCCTTGCGAATAGTCGCTATTCCAATACGACATCCAGCCTTTTCGTTCGCATTAATGTTCCCGACCAACGGCAGCGCCTCAAGGGATAACGGCATCGCCCTGCCCCACCTCTGATTTGGGTCTAGTCTTTCGTAACGGAGAATTTATTGCAGGAGGTCAGCATGTGGCTCAACGAATCGGAACAGAAACTTCGGCGGGATCTTCAGGGCGTCGCTTCGGATCTACGATGGTCGGCGGTCGAGTTGCTGCGTATTGCAGAACAACTGCGCATGGCCGGCAATGACGTGGACGCGGAGGCGGCCAAGCGACTGTGCGAGTTGTTTCAGGGGGACGAAGCACGACTGGCGGGGTATGCGGAAGAGGTGAAGGCCAAGACCATTACTCGTAACAAAGCGGCTTAGCTGCTAAACAGGTTTTCTCGGGCAAAGGGGGGTTGAGTGGCAAAGTGGTTTGTGTGGCGAGGGAGTTTACTCCCGCTGGGCTGCGCAGCGGCCCCAAAAGATGGGACTGCTGCGCAGTCCAGCGGGACGGTGCGACGATTCGATAAACTCCCTCGCCACATTAACGCTTCTCTCAGCTACCGATTGTTTGCAGGCCGAGACGATCGCGCGCGATACGCAGGCAACGCTGCCGCAAACGCCAACGCTTCTTCTCGGCTGGAAAACGCGCCAAGCCGGTCACTTTTGGTGCATACGCGCCACGGGCCGTTGTTAACGCTGAGTACGTCGTAACCATTCATGTGCATTTTGTTCAACATCGGAACGCTCATGTACACCTCCATTCAGGCAGGAATATCCAGGGTTGACGTGCCTACCTTACACCTGACTGCCGCCAAGGTGCCGACCAGACGTCGCGGCAAATAAGATTGCACTTTCGGCACTATCGCCAACTCCAAAGTTCAGACCGCCGGTTTCGATCCGGCGCGTTTGTTGCAGTTTTATGACTGTCTTGTGACTGCCGGCCTATGGAAACTACACATGAAAGTACGCGCGACGGTCATCTGCGAGCAGGATCGGCACATCCTGCTGGTGCGCAAATCCCGGTGTCGCTGGACCTTGCCCGGCGGAAAAGTCGAGCGCGGCGAAACCGTTGCGGCCGCCGCCGTTCGAGAGCTGCAGGAGGAAACCGGGCTTGGGGTGGATGACATGCTCTACCTGATGGAACTGGAATCCGGCGACACCCTTCACCACGTCTACGAGGCATCGGTGGTGAATTACGACGCCGCACGCCCATTGAATGAGATCGTCGACTGCGTCTGGCATCCGTTGGATTCGGTTAACAACCTCAACACAAACGACGCCACGCTACGAATCGTCAACGCGTTCCGGCGCCGCTTGTAGGCACAGATCGATCCGGATCAGCCCTGATCGCCGCCGCCCACCGGCATGACCATGCCAGTGATGTAAGACGCTTCGTCGCTGGCCAGAAACAGAATGGCGCTGGCCTGCTCATCCAGCGTTCCGTAGCGCTTCATCAGACTGCTGTCGAGGGTCTGATCGACAATCTGCTGATACCACACCTTCTCTTCTGCGCTCTGTTCAGCGCTGTTGCGCGGTATCACCCGTGGCGGCGCTTCGGTGCCACCGGGAGCCGTGGCGTTGACTCGCACGCCCCGGCCAGCCGTTTCAAACGCCAGGCAGGCAGTCAATGCATTGACTCCGCCCTTCGCCGCGCCGTAGGGCACACGGTTGACGCTGCGCGTGGCGATGGAGGACACGTTGACGATCGCACCACTGCCTTGCTCCAGCATGAACGGCAGCGCGGCATGGCAGCACCACAGCGTCGGAAACAGCGAGCGGCGGACTTCGGCCTCGATCTGCGACGGTTCGTAGTGCTCGAAAGGCTTGGCCCAAATCGTGCCGCCGACGTTGTTGATGAGGATGTCGAGTCGACCAAACCGCTCGACCGCCGCCTGCATGACACGGCTGCATTCGGTGTATTGCTCGAGGTCGGCGGTCAGCGCGAGGCTGTCCTGGCCTAATTGCTGTTGCAACTCGAACACCAATTCGGAGCGGTCAACCAGGATCAAGCGTGCCCCTTGCTCCGCCATGCGCTCAGCGACGCGCCGGCCGATGCCTTGGGCCGCACCGGTGATCAGCGCGACTTTTTCGTGAAATCTGTTCATACCTACCTCGTTGCACAAATCGGTATCAGGCGCCCATGTAGCAGCTGGCGAAGTCTGTGGTGAGGGGATTTATCCCCTCACCACAGAAATCCCCTCACCACAAGAATCACCTCACCACAGGCATCCCCTTACCACAGGTTTCGCCAGCTACTACAGGTGGTGCGTGTTCGGCTATGTAAATGTTCAGGCCGCGCTGGCGGCGAATTTCTCGTAGTAGAAATTCACCGGGGCAATGCCTTGCTCACGGATGAACTGGCTGACCGCTTCGACCATCGGCGGCGGGCCGCACAGGTAGACATCCACGTCACCGTCGTTCAAATGCCGCGGTTCGATGTGCTGGGTCACGTAACCCTTCAACGGGTGCTGACTGTCAGGGCTGGCGACGCAGGCGCTGAAGCTGAAATTCGGGATGCGTGCGGCAAAGGCTTCCAGGCGATCGAGTTCCACCAGATCGAAATCATGCGTCACCCCATAGATCAGGTGCAGCGGATGCTCACTGCCCTGCTCGGCAATCTTTTCCAGCATGGCGGTAAAGGGCGCCAAGCCGGTGCCACCGGCCAACAGCAACAGCGGACGGCGGATCTCGCGCAGGTAAAAACTGCCCAACGGCCCGGCCAGGCTCATGCTGTCGCCGGCCTTGGCCATGCCGGTGAGGAAGCTGCTCATCAAGCCGCCAGGCACGTTGCGAATCAGGAAACTGACTTCACCGTCGCGCTGCAACGAGCTGAAGGAATAGGCCCGCGTCTGCTCGCTGCCGGGAATCGCGAGGTTCACATACTGCCCTGGCAGGAACGCCAGCTTGCTCAGCGCCTCGCCCTTGATCGACAGCGCGATGGTGCTGTCGGACAACTGGCGCACCGCGCTGATGGTGCCGTCGTAACTGGCCTGGCGCGTACGGCAGACATCCGAAGACGTCGGCACGCTTAACACGCAATCGCTCTGCGCACGCATCTGGCAGGTCAGGACAAACCCTTGCTCGGCCTCATCAGCACTGAGGGCGTCTTCGATGTATTCCTCGCCGAGGTCATAGCGCCCGGCTTCGGCAAAACACTTGCAGGTGCCGCAAGCGCCGTCGCGGCAGTCCAGCGGAATGTTGATGCCTTGGCGGTAGGCGGCATCCGCCACGGTTTCATGGGGACTGGCGTCGATGAAACGAGTGACGCCGTCTTCAAAATTCAATGCAATGGAATGCGTCATGACGGCTGCCTCACAGGTGGTAAACATCGATGACCTGGCGAACGTAGTCGTTCTTCAGGATCACTTTCTTGGCCTTGATCAGCGGGTTTTCACCGCGCACGTCGAGGGTGTAGAAACTGCTGCCAAAATAGCTGTCGACGGTCTTGTAGCGAAAACTCAGGGTGTGCCAGTTGAAGCGCACCTTGCAGACCCCGTCGGCCTGTTCAAGCAGCTCGATGTTGCTGATGTTGTGGGAAGTGCGAGTGTCCGGAATGCTCGCGCTGGAACGCTCGGTCTTGATGCGGAATACGCGATCTTCGAGCCCCGTCCGGTTGCCGTACCAGATCAACGAGATCTCCCGCTGCGGGTCTTCGGTCAGCTCGTCGTTGTCGTCCCACGAAGGCATCCAGAAGGTCGCGTCCGGTGCGTACAGCTCCAGCCATTCATCCCACCGGCGGTCGTCGAGGTAGCGCGCTTCGCGGTAGAGAAAATCCCGCACGGTGTCGTAGGTGGCGATCATCACACTTCCTCCACGGCAATCAGCGCGGATTGCTCGGCGGCCAGGGCCTTGAGCATGGTCTGCTGCCAGTATTTGTGCTGCAGCACGAACAGCCCTTCGTCTTCGGTGCGCACGCCGCTGAGCAGCGGATGCAGGTCGATTTCCTTCGCGGCTTCATCCGCCCCTTCAATCCAGTGCTCAGCCCCACGGGACATGTCGTTCCAGGTGGTGACGCTGCCCTGGTAGCTGGTCTGGCAGGAACGGAACTCTTCCAGATCGTCCGGTGTGGCCATGCCACTGACGTTGAAGAAATCTTCGTACTGACGGATTCGGCTCGACCGCGCGTGATCGCTTTCGCCTTTGGGGGCGATGCAATAGATGGTGATTTCCGTGCGGTTGACCGAAATCGGCCGGGCGATGCGAATCTGCGAGCTGAACTGGTCCATCAGGTACACGTTCGGGTACAGGCACAGGTTGCGCGAATTCTCGATCATCCAGTCGGCACGGGCTTTACCAAAATCATTGGCCAACTCGTCGCGACGCTCGTACAGCGGACGGTCCTCGGGATTGGACCAGCGGGTCCAGAGCAGCATGTGGCCCTTGTCGAAGGAGTAGAAGCCGCCGCCCTGTTTGGCCCAAGTGCCGGCGCTCATGGTCGGGTTGCTGTCACCGGCCTCGCGCTGCTTGCGCTGGTTCTGCGTGGCCGCGTAGTTCCAGTGCACGGAGCTGACGTGATAGCCATCGGCGCCGTTTTCGGCGGTGAGTTTCCAGTTGCCTTCGTAGATGTAGCTGGAGGAACCGCGCAGCACTTCAAGGCCGTCGGCGGACTGGTCGACGATCATGTCGATGATCTTCGCTGACTCGCCGAGGTGCTCCACCAGCGGCACCACGTCGGCCTTGAGGCTGCCGAACAGGAAGCCGCGATAGGACTCGAAACGGGCGACTTTGGTCAGGTCGTGGGAGCCTTCGCAGTTGAAGCTCGCCGGGTAGCCTGCCGCTGCCGGGTCTTTGACCTTGAGCAGCTTGCCGGAGGTGTTGAAGGTCCAGCCGTGAAATGGGCAGGTATAGGAGCTCTTGTTGCCGGACTTGTGCCGGCAAAGCGTCGCGCCACGGTGACTGCAGGCGTTGATGAAGGCGTTGAGCTCACCGTCCTTGTTGCGCGCGATAAAGATCGACTGGCGCCCCATGGTGGTGGTGTAGAAATCGTTCTTGTTGGGAATCTGGCTTTCGTGGGCGAGGTACAGCCAGTTCCCTTCGAAGATGTGTTCCATCTCCAGGTCGAACAGGCGCGGATCGGTAAACATCTCGCGCTTGCAGCGATAGATGCCTTGCTCTGGATTGTCTTCAAGCAAGGAGTGAAGGTATTCGGGTCGCAGGGTCATGGCCGCCGCCTCCATTGTTTTTGTTCAGGCAGGGCCATGCTAGGACGGGGGATTGAGGCGGACTATCCGAAGGGTGCAGACCTGTATCCGTTTTGTGCAGAATACCGGCGTCACCGTGGAACCCTGTAGCAGCTGCCGAGCCCGCGAGGCTGCGTGGTTTCCCTGTAGCAGCTGCCGAGCCCGCGAGGCTGCGTTCGGATGCGCAGCATTCGCCTGCCATCTTGCGAGCGCTGCGCACTCGAACGCAGCCTCGCAGGCTCGGCAGCTGCTACAGGTTTTGTGTTGTAGTTACATCAATGCCGGCGCTTGAGGGTGTCGGAAGGCAGTTCGCCGAACTGTTGGCGGTAGCTGCTGGAGAACCTTCCCAGATGCAGGAAGCCGTAATCCATCGCCACTTCCGTGACGTTGCGCACATTGCAGGTGGGGTCGCTCAGGCAGGCGTTGATGCGTTCCAGACGTTTCTGGCGGATATAGCTTTTCGGCGTGGTGCCGGCGTTGCGCTCGAACAATCCATACAACGAACGCAGGCTGATGTGCGCCTGGCGTGCCAGTTCTTCGCTGTCGATGTCGTGCTTGAGATTGCGCGCAATGTAGTCGGCAATCGCCTCGAACGTTGCCGACGGCGAACCCGGGTTGACGCGGCTGACATTGGTTTTCATCAAACTCAGCATCTTGCTGACTATGATCTGCGCGTAATGCTCCTGCACCTTGGGGATTTGCTCAGTGGCCTCGGCCTCCTGGCAAATCATCGCCAGAAGCCCCACAAAACCTTCCAGCTCGTTGAGCTGATAGCGATTCTCCAGAAACCGCACGCCCTGGTCCGGGTAATGCCAACGCTGCTCGTTGCACACGGATTCGAGCAGCAATGCCGGGACTTTGAGAATGAATTTTTCGCAATCGTCGGAATAGGTCAGGTCCACCGGATCGTCGGGGTTGATCAACAACAGCTCACCCGGCGCGAAATAATGCTCCTCGCCATGCCCCCGCCAGAGGCAATGACCACCGAGTAACACCTGCAAGTGATAGATGCTGTCCAGCGCCCCCGACGTCACCCGCACGGGGGCGCCGTAGCTGATGCGGCAGAGGTCGAGGCTGGCGAATTTACGATGATCGAGACTGGCCAGCGGACGCCCCGCGCGTGGCATCAGAATGTGGTGATTACCGACATGCTGATTGACGTAACCCGACACCGCATAAGGATCGGCGTGGTCGAATACTCTGCTGCGCTGACTCAACAGCTGCGCGTGCATCATCGGGGCATTCTCGTTGTTGTTTTAGGTTGCGTCGGGTCATTCTAGAACAGTGTCCACGACAGGTCACCGCCTCCCATGTAGGAGCCGAGCTTGCTCGCGATCGCGGTGTATCAGTTTGAATCTCTTCAACTGACACACCGCGATCGCGAGCAAGCTCGGCTCCTACAGGGTTGGTTCAAATCCTGAGTCAATCCTCCAGTGCGCGGACCCGCTCAGGGCGCTGTTGCTCGTCCGGTTGGGCGGACGACTGCAGGGTGAAATCGAATTCGATCTCGGCAAACCGACCGCTCACGCCATGCGCCGCTGCACGTGCCTGATCTTCACTGAAGGTGATTTTTGCGATCAGCTCATCACGGGTGGCATAAGCGAAATCGTCGTGCAGGTACTCATCGCCATCCAGGTTGATCTGGGTGGTCAGGTGGCGATGATCCGGCGCGGAAATGAAGAAGTGAATGTGCGCCGGCCGCTGACCATGACGCCCCAGCTGATCAAGCAATTGCTGGGTCGGACCATCCGGCGGGCAGCCATAGCCCGACGGCACGATGCTGCGAAAGCGATAACGACCCTCGGCGTCGGTGACGATGCGCCGGCGCAGGTTGAATTCCGATTGGGTGTTATCGAAATACGAGTAGGTGCCGCCGGTATTGGCGTGCCAGACGTCCACGACCGCGCCGGCCAGCGGTTCGCCTGCGGTGTTGAGCACCTGGCCCTGCATGAACAGCGTCACGCCCGGATCCACGCCATCATCGAGCCGCGCTTCGAAGTCCGAGAGCGGCGCACCGGCCACGTACAGCGGCCCTTCGATGGTTCGTGGCGTGCCGCCAGCCTTGCCGGCCGCCTCGTCTTCGGCGTCCATCAGCAGGTCAAGGTAATGCTCCAGCCCCAACCCGGCGACAACCAGTCCCGCCTCTTGACGCGCGCCCAGTACGTTGAGGTAGTTGACGGCTTTCCAGAACTCTTCCGGCGTCACGGCCAGGTCTTCGATGATGTTCACCGAGTCACGCAGGATGCGATACACCAGGGCTTTAACGCGCGGGCTGCCGGCATCGTTTTGCAGGCCACTGGCTTCTTCGAGAAACTTCTGGGCAGCGGCAGTGTGGGAAATCTTGACGTTCATGGTGGTTCCTCATCTTGTAATTATTAGCGTAGCGAACTGAGCAGGCTGGGCTCAGCGGTCATCCTCGCGAATCGACGAAGGATGCCGGCACATCGCGGTGACTTCGATCGCCATGTACGGGTAAAGCGGCAATTGCATCAGCAGGTCATGCAGCTCCTGAACGCTGTCGACGTCGAACACGCTGTAATTGGCATAGAGCCCGGCGATGCGCCACAGGTGACGCCACTTGCCCTGCTCTTGCAGGCGGTGGGAGAAAGCCTTTTCGTCAGCCTTCAAACGGGCGGCCACTTCAGGGTTCATGTCGACCGGCAGGTTCACGGTCATTTTTACGTGGAACAGCATGATGCACTCCTCAGACGTGATGCAGAACGGTGGATGACTTGTCGCGACGGTAAAACGCCAGGCGCTCTTCATCCAGACTCAGGCCCAGGCCCGGTGTTTTTGGCACGTGCAGCTCGAAATCGCGGTAGACCAACGGCTCGCTAAGGATGTCCTCGGTCAGCAGCAACGGCCCGAACAACTCGGTGTCCCAGGCCAGCTTGTTCAACGTGATGAAGGCATGGGCCGACGCCATGGTGCCGACACCGCCTTCGAGCATGGTCCCGCCGTACAGGCCGATACCCGCCGCTTCGGCGATGGCCGCAGTCTTCAATACCGCTCGAGGGCCGCCGTTCTTGGCGATCTTCAAGGCGAAAATCGACGCCGCGCCTTCGCGGGCCAGATTGAACGCATCCTCTACGCATTCGATGGATTCATCGGCCATGATCGGCGCCGGGCTCATGGCATTCAGGCGCACCATGCCCGAGCGGTTATTGCGCGAGATCGGTTGCTCGATCAGGTCGATGCCGTTCGTGCCCAGAATCCGGCAGGCGCGCACAGCAACAGCTTCGTCCCAGGCCTGATTGACATCGACCCTGACGCTTGCGCGGTCGCCCAGGGCTTTCTTGATGGCGATGACGTGGGCCAGGTCGCGATTGACTTCGCCGGCACCGATTTTCAGCTTGAAGATTCGATGGCGGCGCAGGTCGAGCATCTTTTCCGCTTCAGCGATGTCCTTGTCGGTATCACCGCTGGCCAGGGTCCAGGCCACTGGCAGCGCATCCCGCACACGACCGCCCAACAGTTCACTCACCGGCAGGCCGAGGCGTTTGCCCTGGGCGTCGAGCAAGGCGGTTTCGATGCCTGACTTGGCGAAGGTGTTGCCACGAATGCTGCGCTCCAGCCGCAACATCGCGGCGTTCACGTTGGCGCTGTCCTGGCCGAGCAACAGCGGCGCGAAGTGGCGATCGATGTTGGTCTTGATGCTGTCGGGGCTTTCATTGCCGTAGGCCAGCCCACCGATGGTGGTGGATTCACCGATGCCTTCGAAGCCATCGGCACAGCGAACACGAATGATCACCAGCGTCTGGTTCTGCATGGTGTGCATCGCCAGCTTGTGCGGGCGGATGGTCGGCAGATCGACGATGATCGTCTCGATCGATTCAATGGCTGTCGCAAGCATTTCAATACCCGTCAGGTTCTTAAAGTTCTGGAACCGATTCTCGTACGGCTTTTTTCGGGAAGCCAATATAGAATTGGTCTGACTTGATACCTTTAAGGTATGCAAACGACAGGCTTATGGAGGTCCCATGGAACTGCGTCACCTGCGTTATTTTCAGGTGCTGGCTCAAACCCTTAATTTCACCCGCGCTGCAGAACTGCTGCACATCGCGCAACCGCCCCTGAGCCGGCAGATCCAACAGCTGGAAGACGAACTTGGTGTGCTGTTGCTGGAACGTGGCCGCCCGCTGAAGCTGACCGATGCCGGGCGGTTTTTCCATGAACACTCCAGCGCCCTGCTCGAGCAACTGGGCAACGTGTGCGACAACACCCGGCGGATCGGCCTGGGCGAAAAGACCTGGCTGGGTATCGGCTTCGCACCTTCGACCCTGTATGGCGTGCTGCCGGATCTGATCCGCCGCTTGCGCAGTGGCGAGCCGCTGGAGCTGGAACTTGGGCTGTCGGAAATGACCACGCTGCAACAGGTGCAAGCGCTCAAGGCCGGACGCATCGACATCGGTTTCGGACGCATTCGCATCGAAGATCCGGCCATCCTCCAGACCGTGCTGACCGAAGACCGCCTGGTCGCCGCCCTGCCCGCCGGCCATCCTTTACTGGGTGCGCCGATCAGCCTGCGCGAACTGGCCAAAGAACCCTTCGTGCTGTACCCGGTCAATCCACGGCCCAGCTACGCCGACCATGTGATCGCCCTGTTCGAATCTTATGGGGTGAGCATTCATGTGGCGCAATGGACCAACGAGCTGCAAACGGCTATCGGCCTGGTGGGGGCGGGAATTGGTGTCACGCTGGTGCCGGCGTCGGTGCAATTGCTGCACCGCGATGACATCGGTTTCACCCCGCTGTTGGAAGACAACGCGACGTCGCCGATCATCCTCAGCCAAAGGGTCGGGGATGTATCACCGGGGTTGAGGCATTGTTTGCGGATGATTGAAGAGTTGTCGCCTTCTGAACTGTAGGACCTGTTGGACCTGTTGATCCTGTTGATCCTGTTGATCCTGTTGATCCTGTAGGACATGTAGGAGCTGTCGAGTGAAACGAGGCTGCGATCTTTTGATTTTAAGGGGCAAGATCAAAAGATCGCAGCCTCGTTTCACTCGACAGCTCCTACAGGTGTACGGGCATGCGTTCGTAGAGGTCCCGAAAACCCACCTTCACCCGGCAAACGCCCGGCGTCCGGCGTTCATCTCCGAGCGTAACTCGCCCACCAGGTCGGAGATTGCGCGAACGCTGGTCAGTTGCTCTGTCGAGACACCGCAAATCAACAGTTCAACCTGCCCGGTGGCGGGTTCAAATACTTCAATACGCAGCAATCCGCCGCTCTCCGTGCATTCGCAGGACAACGGGGTAAAACCACACTCCACAATGTTGCAAAGGACTGAAATGGGAACCATGGCTGACGTCTCGGGCGGCAGTGGGACGGATGAACTTAATGAGAATAGATGCCCTTGGCCAATCCTGCGCCAGTAAAAAGTGATACCTGCCTCTCATTTCCAGGCATTGATCAGTGGCGATCCCCGTCCCATATCCAGTTCCAGAGACCCGGTAGCTGCACCGCCTGGGAGCTGTCGGTGACGGTGCGCGCCGTCGCTGCCCGTTGCAGCTCGGCCTTATCGTCGTAAAAGGGTTTCTGCGCCAGTTTCAGCCCGGTGGTGTTGGCGCTGTCGACGAGGATTTGCAGGTACTCGCGGGCGTGCCGGGCGGTGTAGCGGTTCAGGTCGTGGAAGGTCACGACGACCGGAATCACCCCATCCACCGTCGGCAGTTCGCCGAGGGCGATGCGTTCACGCACCACTGACAGCTGCCGAAGCATGTTGGCCCGCCGCCGCGGACTGGCGTTAAAGCCCCAGATTTTGCCGTCATTGGCACTCAGGTCCGTCAGCAGCACCTGCAAGCCATGACGTTGATAGGCTGCGAACGTGCGCTTGTCGTAATTCCAGAACGGCGGGCGCACCAGCGTCGGTGGCGTGCCGGTGATCGCCGCGATGTCGGCGGTGCCGTTGCTGAGCGATTGCTCCAACTCGACGTCATCGAGCGAGCGATGATTGCTATGCCCAGGCGTAGCCGTATGGAATCCCAGGATCTGACCTTCGGCCTGCTCGCGGCGCATGACCTCACGCCCGATCTCACTGCCGCCCGCCCGAGAGGCCCGGGTCTGGACGAAAAACACCGCTTTGATGTTCGGCTGCAACGGATTGCTCGCGAGGCTATCAAGCACGGTCATGCTCGGGTTCCAGAAACTCGAGGCGCTGGGACCGTCGTCAAAGGTCAGCAGAAAACGAATCGGTGCTTGCCCGCGCAGACGTTGTTCGGTCTGCGGGGTCATTTCTATGGGAGCGGCGATGCAACCGGCAAGCCCGGTGACGATGGCGATTGCAGCGAGAACCTTGAACAGCTGTTTCATGTTTTGCCTTGGCAGACCCTTGCGGGCACGTTTGATGGCAAAAACCCTTCGCCCGTTTATCCATTATCGGCCCGCACTTCGCTGCTGGCCGAGGTTGGATAAGGTACACAGTGTTTGGTTCCAGCGCTGCCTGGCCGTCAGTTATTGGGCAAAGGATCGATCAAACGAACGGTCGATAATCGGCGCGGTGGCCAGGGCTGCCGGCAGTGCCTTGACCTTGAACAGAAAGTCCGCCGTGCTCTGCAAATCCGCAGCAGCTTGCGCATCCACCGGCCCGACGGTCATGTGTGCCTGACGCAACCAATGACGCGAAACGTTCTGGTCCAGGTTGGCCTTTTTGGCCCACAGGTCGGCGTGTGGCGAGGGGATTTATCGGAATGCCGCACCACCCCGTTCGGCTGCGCAGCAGTCGTAAAACCAGCGCACGCGGTGTACCTGATGCATCTCGGTTGTAGCTTATAGGGCTGCTTCGCAGGCGAACGGGGTGGTGCGGCATTCCGATAAATCCCCTCGCCACAGGATCCTGCTCGTCTGACGATCGCTAAGTGAACAGCATCAGACCCAGGCACCGACATTGTTCAGGCGCACCAGAAAATCGGCATGGAACGCCTGAGGCTTCGACCGAGGCGCGGACGTTGTAGTAATTCTGATCACCGACGTGCAGGACGATGGGCTCAGCCGCGTAAGCAATCGGCGCGGCAAACAATGCGCTGGTCAGCAGGCAGCGCACGAAACGGGACAGGTTAATCGGAGTGTAGGAGCTGTCGAGTGAAACGAGGCTGCGATCTTTTGATCTTCAACCTCCTCCCCCTACCCCACCAGATCAATCAACTGCTCACGCTGCGCCCCCGTCAGCATCGGCCCGAATCCCGCCCCGGCATTGTCGGCCATGTAACGCGGGTTCCCGGTGCCCGGTATGACGCAGGTTACCGCCGAGTGCGAGAGCAAAAACTTCAGCGCCAGCTGCGGCCAGCTATTCACCTGCACCTGCGAAGCCCATCCCGGCAATGGTTTGCCTTTGAGTCGCGCGATCAAGCCACCGCCGCCAAACGGTCGATTGCACATCACCGCCACGCCCCGTTCGCGACACAGCGGCAGAATGCGCTTCTCGACCCCGCGATCGTCCAGTGCGTAGTTGATTTGCAGGAAGTCCAGCGCTTCAGCCTTGAGCACCGCCTCCACTTCGTCATACGCCGACGCCGTGTAATGGGTGATACCGATGTAGCGAATGCGCCCTTCTTCCTTCCATTGCCGCAACGTCGGCAGGTGGGTTTTCCAGTCCAGCAGGTTATGAATCTGCATCAGATCAATCCGGTCGGTTTGCAGCAACCGGAACGACTGCTCCATCTGCGCGATGCCCTCTTCACGCCCGCGGGTCCAGACCTTGGTGGCCAGAAATGCCGGCGAGCGCGGTTCATGGATCGACAGCAATTCGCCGGTGGTCTGCTCGGCACGGCCATACATCGGCGAGCTGTCGATCAGTGTCCCGCCCTTCTCGAACAACGCGTTGAGCACGGCGGGCAGCTGCTTGTAGGCCTGGTCTGCAGGGGCAACATCGAAACCGCGATAGGTGCCCAGTCCGACGATGGGCAGCGGCTCGGCGCTGGAAGGAATGGCTCGGGTCTGCATGTTCTTGCCTCCTGTTGCGGTCGGCGGCGAGGGTTGCGCCGTGGCGTGATCGAACGTGAAGACCGCCGAGACACCGGCAGCCAGCGTGAGTAATCGGCGACGCGTGATGCCGTCAGTGTGGTTCATCGTAATGCCCTTCCACCTGTGTGCCAGCCGCCCGCTGCTCTTGCCGCCTGGCCAGCCAGAAACATAAACCGCCCCACAATCCGGCAAACGGCACGATCACCACCGCCACCAGACCAAACCCCGCGCCCAATGCGCTCAACCCGGCGGACAGCCAGCCGCTGGCAGCATCACCGCCGCGATAGACCAGGGTTTCGATCACATTCTTGGCCTTGTACTTCTCTTCGCGGCTGACCACCGTCCACAACACTTCTCGCGCCGGCCGCACCACGGCAAATTCCACCGCCCGACGCAGCCCTTGAGCCAGGGCGACGGTCGCCGGCACCGGCGCCAGGGCCATGGCGGCGAACGCCACAATCGTCGCCAGCGGCAGTGCCGCCAGTGCGCCGCCCACGCCGATCAACCGTATCAGGGGGGCCGTCAAGACGAGCTGGAACAGCAAGGTCAACGCCGAGACGATCAGATCAACGATAGCGAAAAATTGCGTCCGGCTCGCCACATCAGCGTAGCTGCCTGCGACGATCCGGCCCTGTTCGAAATACAACAACGTCGCCGCGCTGGTGTGCAGCAACATGAACAGCACCAGCCCCATCAGGTATCGGGAACGCACGATCAAGGTGACGCCCGCCAGCATGCCACCGCCCAGGCGCCGATCATCCAGCGACTGATTGCCGGACTGTGAAGCGGTGCGGGCCAGCAAAGCCCGGTAGCAACGCACCGCGATTTCCAGCAGCAAGGCCGCCGCGAGGGTGAGGGCCACCGGTCCGAGACGGGTGGCCATGGTAGCGGCCAGCAACGGCCCGATGAAGGTTCCGAGCGTGCCACCGGCGGCAATGAAACCGAACAGCCTGCGCCCTTGCTCACTGGAAAAGCGGTCGACCAGCACGCTCCAGAAAATCGTCACGATGAACAGGTTGTAGATACTGATCCACACAAAGAACACACGCCCGACGGTCACCGGCGCGACGCGATTGGCGATCAGCACACCGAACACCAGCATCGACAGCGCAATCAGCCGGTAGATCAGCGGCACGAACTGCGTGGCCGGCAGCCGTGAAACCAGTGCGCCGTAGAGCGGAACCATCAGCAACATGACCACAAAAGTAGCGGTGAACAGCCACTGCAACTGGTCGGCGCCCCCCTCCAGCCCCAGCGCATCGCGCAGCGGCCGTACCAGGTAATAACTGGCGAGCACGCAAAAGTGAAAGGCAAAACCCAACATCAGCGCGGTTTTTTCAGTGGGCTGAACAGTGAGCCATTTAAGGGTGACGGGCATCGATCCCCTCCTCTTTGCACCGCCAGGATCGGCGCGCCTCACGACCGGTCGACTACACTCTGACGGCGATCACGCGATCGCCACCTTCAATCCCAGAGCCGTCAATGCCGCCACCTAACGTTAGCCGAATGCCGCGAGTCCTGATGTTCATTGCCGTTATCGTTGTCGCGTTGTACCTGGCGCTGTGTGTCGGGCTATGGGTGTTTCAGCGCGCGCTCATCTACTTTCCGCAGCCTCGATCCGTCGAGACGCCGCTGTTAACGCTCTCGGACGCGGGCACGCAGGTGCTGGTCTCCCTGCGAGCGCACGAAGGGCCCAATGCATTGATCTATTTCGGCGGAAATGCCGAGGACGTGTCTCGCAACATGCCCTCGTTTGCCCAGGCCTTTCCTGATCACGCCCTTTATTTTCTCAATTACAGAGGCTACGGCGGCAGCGCCGGTTCGCCGTCGGAAGACGCCATTGCGCGTGATGCCGAGGCCTTGTTCGACAAGGTGTACGCCGAGCACCCGCACATTGCGCTGGTGGGCCGCAGCCTGGGTTCGGGCGTGGCCATACGCCTCGCCAGCCAGCGCCCGGCGGCACGCCTGGTACTGATTACGCCCTATAACAGTCTCGAAGAAATTGCCGCGCGCCAGTTCCCGATATTCCCGGTGAAGTGGCTGTTGCGGGACCGGTTTGAATCCTGGCGCTACGCCACCCGCATCACGTTACCGACACTGTTGATCGCCGCTGGGCAAGACGAGGTCATACCGGGTTCGAGCACGCAGCGGTTATACGAGCATTTCGCCAAGGGTGTGGCGGTGTTGGAGGTGATTCCGGAGGTGGGGCACAATTCGATTTCCGACAGTCCTGAGTACCTCAGGTTGCTGGGCGACGGGCTGTAAAGCCAATGGTCTGATTCGGCTGTTACTTGCCTGGCTTAAACTGCCCCACCGGATGTAGCCGTCTTACTGCACGATCTCTACCAGCGCCGGGCCTTTCTTGACGATGTAGGTCGCCAGTTCCGATCCCGTATTCGCCCCCACATTCTTCGCCACATGCGCGACGCCTGCCGGGATGTACAGCGAATCACCGGTCTTCAGTGTCACCGGTGGCTGCCCGTCCAGCTGATACTCGAATGTCCCGTCCAGCACATAGGCCACTTCAACACCAGGATGGGCGTGTTTGGGCGATGCCACGCCCGGTTCAAAATCCACCCGTACCTGAAGAACTTCACGTTCTGGAACGTCGAGATCACGGTGCAGCAGGTCGGTGCGGTGCAGGCCTGTCTGCCAGTTTTTCGCCGCCGGCAAGCTCTGGTTAACGCCGATGGGAGCTTCTTGAGCCTGGGCAAAACCGGTGAAAGCGACAAATGTTGCAGCGGCAACGGCCAGGCCAAGCGAGCCAGCGGTTTTAGAAAAGTCGAATCGGAACATTGCGGTTCTCCAGTCAGTGCAGCCAGTCAGTGCACGATAAATGCCGCGGTTGCGGTGACCTCATTCAAAGGCCGGCATGTATCGCGCACGTGTCAGGAGCGCTACGGAGTTGTATTCGAAGTTGGCTGCATGGGGGGTTGATACGTGCTGATACACGCAGCCAGGGCGAATCAGGATCGCTCGGACATTTCCCGCCAGCGTCGCGCCTGGATCAGCAAGGCCGGCGCAAAATGCAGCAACACCATGCGCACCAGGTGATGAGAGAGAATGAACACCACGTTCAGCCCGCCACTGAACGCGACGATGGTGATGGTCTCGATAGCGCCCGGCATGTACGCCAGCCATGCCGTCAACGGGTCGCTGCCGAGAAATTTTCCTGCCACGGCGGCGAATGCGGCAGCCACCAGCAACATCAGGACCACGCCCATCAATCCAGCCCTGCCGTGACGCACGAGGTCGTTGAAGCTGATGTCCTGGAACTTCGAGCCGATCAACACGCCGAGCAGGACCGAGGCGAAATCGACACTCCATTGCGGCATGTGGAACGTCTGCAGATAACCCACCTTGATGAACACACCGGTGAGGACGATGGCCGTCAGCATGAACGGTGCCGGGACGCCAAATCGCAACAACAGGCGGCCCAACAAAAGGCACAGCACGATCAGTGACGCCAGTGTCAGTAAGGTGCTCAAGACCCAAGGGCTGCTTTCAGCAGCGGCCAGGCCAGGTGTGCCGGGAATGCACAAGCTCACCAGCACCGTGATCGTCAACAGCCGGACCAGATGCACCACGATCACTTTGCTGGACGCTCGCTCGGACTCCAGCAAATCGAACACCGCAGCCAGCGCACCCGGATACACCGCCAGCAGCGAGTCCTTGGCGTTCCAGCCAGTGACTTTGTACAACCACAAACCGGCGACGCCAACCTGAACGGCCAGGCACAGCAGTAACAAACCAAGGCTGGGCAACAGCGACGCGACGGTCTGGTTGTCCCACGCCTGAAACATCAGCCCGGTCGCAATCCCCAGGACAATTTGCACGAAGCCAAGGCTGAAACGCAGCGTGGGAGAAAACCCCGACTGGCTGACGATTAATGCGGTTGAGAGTATCGAGCCCAGCAAGAGCCCATGGGGCACACCCACATATTGCAGCGCGGTGCCGACCGCGATGGCCAACAGCAAACACAAAAGGGTTTTCATGAATCGTCCTTAATTCCAGCGTTGGCCTGCAATTTGGATCCAATCGATGTTCCTGCCCGCACTTTTTCCCACTGAACAACCGGCAACGTCAAGCAAAAACACATGTAGCAGCTGCCGAGGCACGAGGCTGCGTCGGGCTGCGCAGCGGCCCCCGAGGGCGGTCCTGCGGACACGCAACGCAGCCTCGTGCCTCGGCAGCTGCTACAGGGGAATAAACAGGATTCAGAATCGGGTGATACCTTCAATCGCCGTCATGAGCCCCCATTTTACAAACAACGTGATCGCGCTCTTTGTAGCAGCTGCCGAGGCACGAGGCTGCGTCGGGCTGCGCAGCGGCCCCCGAGGGCGGTCCTGCGGACACGCAACGCAGCCTCGTGCCTCGGCAGCTGCTACAGGGGAATTAACAGGATTCAGAATCGGGTGACACCTTCAATCGCCGTCATGAGCCCACATTTTGCAGACGACGTAATCGCGCTCTTTGTAGCAGCTGCCGAGGCACGAGGCTGCGTCGGGCTGCGCAGCGGCCCCCCGGGGGCGGTCCTGCGGACACGCAACGCAGCCTCGTGCCTCGGCAGCTGCTACAAAAGAAAAGGCGTCAGTTCGGATCCAGCAACCCGCCACGCCAATGGCGCGACACCCGGCTGCCGGTGAACTTCGCCACGACCATGCCCTGGGACACCAATCGATCGCGATAGCGCGTCACCATTCGCCCCGCTTGCTCGGCCACCAACACGACTTCTGAAGAAGGATCCCCCGGGCACCGCAGAATTCGGGCAAAACGCTGTCCTTCCTCGACAAAATCCCCCAGGTCTTTTTCAAAGATCAGCACTCCCGGTTGCGGGGCCAGGATGGTCTCCATCTGCCCCATTTCCATGGTTTCGACAGGCCAGTCACCCGGCGTCAGCGCCTCATCGATGACCCCGTAACTGCACAACCAGGCATAGAGCCCCTCCGCATCCTGTTCGGCAAACCGGTCGCTGACATCGCCCTGCCCGCGCAGCTCCAGCGTTGCCGCCATTTGCCGCTCGCTGACGCCCTTGCGCAACCAGGGCGCAATGATGCTTTCCTCGAAGGAGCCATCGCCGCCGTCGTCCCAGATGATTGCCACGTCCATTTTCATCGCCGCCGCCAGTTCACGGCCACGGGGCCAGAAACTGCGGTGCACGTAGAGGTACGGCAGCGCCTCGTCATCGGTGTGCAGGTCGAGCATGACATCTGCGCTGGAGGCCAGTTGCACCAGGCTTTTCTGCCATTCCTGAATGTTCGTCGAGGGTGGATTCATCGCCGCGGACTGGTCGAACCCGCGGTTGAAGTTGTGGCCGGTCGCGTCGTGGAATCGGCCCAGCAGACGTCCCTGACGAAACTGCCCGATACCCAGCGGATTGGCCTGGGGCACCACGGTCACCTGGCTCTTGAGCCGACCTTCGTCCTCGGCCACTTGCAGGCGTTGCATCAACAGATGCAACACCAGCATTCCGGCGATTTCATCGGCATGCACACCGGCTTGCAGGTGCACCTTGGGGCCGCTGCCATCGCCCTCGAAACGCCAGGCACCCACCCGCAGCGGGTCGCCGTTGTTGCTACGAACATTGAACGAAATATCCTGCGCCATCCGCGTGTCCTCCCGTCATGACCGTTAAAAACCCGTGCATCGCCGCTGGTGATTGAACAGACGTTCAACTAAGCTCGCGAACGAGTAACCGCACCCAAGGACGTCCCTGTGACCACTACCGCTCCGAAAAACCGTCGCGCCGAACCTGACGAGCGCCGCGAAATGCTGGTGGCTGCCACGCTGCGTTGCCTGGTCCGTGACGGGCATGCCGGTATCTCCGTGCGCCGCATCGCCACCGAGGCCGGCGTGTCCGTTGGTTTGCTCAACCATCATTTCGGCAGCATCGATGCGTTGATCGCCGACACCTATCAGAAGCTCGCGAGCGAACTGACCACGGCCCTGCTTCAGGAAATAGAGCAGGCCGACACGCCGGCCGCGAGGATGGACGCGTTCCTGACCGGTTCATTCGCACCACGGGTCATGGACCCCGATTTGCTCGGCGCCTGGGTGGTGTTCTGGAGCCTGATTCGCCATTCCGAACACGTCAGCCAGTCTCACGAAAAAAGCTACCGCGCCTACCTCGACTTGCTCCGCCAACTCCTGGATGACCTGGCTGCCAGCGAAGGTTTTGTGATTCACGACACTCACCTGGCCGCCATCGGCCTATCGGCGATGCTCGACGGACTCTGGATCGAGTGGTGCCTCAACCCCGAAACCTTCAGTCCCGCCAACGGGCTCCACATCTGTCGCTGCTGGATAAAGGGGTTGCGTCACGGAGCATTCAGCACCGACGACGTCCTGTGAGGCGTGACGCCCAAAGATCATCGCCAGGGTGCCGCTGACCGCGATCAGCCCGGCGCCGATCATCAGTGACACATCCATCACCGTGCCCCAGATCAGGCTCGACAACAGGAACGCCCAGATCAGCCCGGTGTACTCGAACGGCGCCAGCAACGTCGCCGTGGCTCGCCGGAAACTCGCAAACAACAGGTACTGACCGATACCGCCCACCAGGCCCGCCGCGAGCATCCCCAGCCACGCCGGGGTCGGCGACGGCGTGTGGGTCCAGGGCAGCGCCACGGTCATGCAGATCACAAACACCACGTTGGTGATGAGCATCTGCTCCAGCACCGACGTCTGGTCATCCACCTGCCGCAACTGGATGTAGGTGAATGCCCAGCACATGGCCGCCAGCAGCGTCAGCACCACCGGCAACGGCTCGGCGATGTTGCTGGGGCGACAGGCGATGATCACCCCGACAAATCCGACGATCAGGGTGAACCACTGCCAGCCGTTCGCGCGCTCCTTGAGGAACACCGCCGCCAACACCGTGACCATGATCGGCGCCGAGAAATACAGCGTGGTCATCTCCGCCAGCGACAGGTCCCGGGCCGCCGTGTAATACAGCACCCAGGCGACAATCGACAGCAAACCACGCTGCACCAGCAGGCGTCGGCTCGGCGAGCGCCAGGCTTTTTGCACCAGCCGCAAGCGCCCCGCCACCAGGCACACAAACACCACGAACAAGCTGCGCCAGAACAGGATGGTGACCACCGAATAATCGGCCACCAGCCACTTGATCACCGCGTCCTGCAACGCCAGAAACGCATAGCCCAAGGTGCACAGACCAATACCTTGCAACGACCGGTCGACCGTCCCTGGCGTGCTCATCACACGGACCTGCGCACTGGCGTTCCGCGACGTTCGAAGAAGGCGAACAGCGCCTCGATCAGGAACGTCAGGCAGACATACACACCCGCCACCAGCAACAGCGGCTCGTAGACCTGCAGGGTTTGCGCGCGCACCACGTTGGCCGCGCCCAGCAGGTCGATGATCGCAATGGTCGACGCCAGCGCCGTGGATTTGAGCAGCATCACGGTCTCCCCGGCGAGGGTCGGTAACAGCAACCGCATCGCCCGAGGCAAGCGTACCCGCAACAAGGCCTGGCGCTGGGTCATGCCGAAGGCCGACGCGGCTTCCATTTCACCTTTGGGCACTGCCAGCAGCCCACCGCGAATGACTTCACCGACATACGCACCCACCGACAGCACCAGTGCGAAGACGATGTACCAGTAGCCGTCACGCAGGTACGGCCAGAAGAAGCTGCCACGGATCAGCGGAAACTGGGCAAACAGGCTGCCGAGTCCGTAGTAGAAAATGTAGATCTGGATCAGCAGCGGCGTGCCACGCAACACGCTGGTGTAGAACAGGCTGGCCCTGGCGATCACTTTGTTCTTCGAGATCCGCGCCAGCGCCACCAGCACCGCCAGCACGAAACCGAACACCATGGAGATCAGCAAAATGGTGATGGTCGTTTGCAGACCTCGACCCAACAGGGCCGCGTATTCAACTATCCACGCTGGAATCATTTCATTTACTCAGCCAAAGGCATCCAGCGACGGATGCGTCGTTCAAGTCGTCCGGACAGGTAATTGGACGCCAGCGTCACCACGTAATACATCGCCGCAGCTGTGAGGTAGAACAACAGGTAGTGACGGGTCGACCCCGCGCCTTGCTTGGCGGTGTACAACAGTTCGTTGGTGCCGACCACGCTGATCAGGGCACTGTCCTTGATCAGGTTGATCCACAGGTTCGCCATCCCGGCCATCGCGTAAGGCGCCATGATCGGCAACGTGACTCGGCGGAACAGCCCGAAACCGCTAAGGCCAAACGCCCTCGCTGCTTCGATCTGGCCGTAGGGAATGGCCTGGATCGCCGCGCGGAAAATCTCCGAAGCGTAAGCCCCCTGAACCAGCCCCAGCACCAGGATCGCGGCCAGTGGACCACTGACGTTGACCGCGTCGTAACCCATTTTGGCCATCAGCGAATTGAGGAGCATCGAGCCGACGTAATACAGCAACAGAATCAGCAGCAACTCGGGAATCGCACGGAACAATGTGGTGTAGCCGCGCATCAGCGCCGCGATCGGTTTGGGCGCGCCCAACTTGAGACAAGCCACCACCAGGCCGATGAACAGCCCGACGACAAATGCCCCAGCGGAGATCTGTAGGGTCATCAGCAGCCCTTTCAGTAGCGCGCCACCCCATCCTTGCTCGGTGAAATTGATCAAAGCGAACATTTCTGGCATTTCGGTCTCCCAGTAAGCGGTCTTCAAATCACCACTACCCCTGTGGGAGCAAGGCTTGCCCGCGATAGGGCCCTGTGGGCAAAAAAAACATCGCGGGCAAGCCTTGCTCCCACAGGATCAGCGTTTCCCTTGGGATATGCGTTGCAGCCTGGGGCTCAGAACGCAGGTTTCACGCTGGTGCCGAAGTAGCTCTGGGAGAGGTCGTCGTAGTCCTTGCTCGCCAGCAGCGCGGTGATCGCCTTGTCCAGGCGGGCCTTGAGTTCGGTGTCGTCCTTGCGCAGACCGGCACCGACACCTTTGCCGAAGATCGGGTCGTAGGGCACGGTGCCGAGGAATTCGAGGTTGCTGGCGTCCGGGGTTTTGACGAATTCGGTCATGGCCGTGCCGTCCGCCATCATCAGGTCGATGCGACCGGCGATCAGGTCCGCGTTGGCCGAATCCTGGGTGTCGTAGTACTTCACGTCGGCGATTTTTTCGTAGTAGGCCTTCAGGTAGCTGGCGCTGACCGTGGAGTTCTGCACGCCAATGATCTTGCCCTTCAGGTCATCCGGGTACTTGCTGATCTTGGTACCTTTGGGGCCGACAATCGCGACGAGGGAATCGTAGTAAGCCCTGCTGAAAGCGATCTGCTTTTCACGTTCTTCGGTCACGGACATCGAGGAGAAAATCACGTCGATCTTCTTCGCCAGCAACGATGGAATGATCCCGTCCCACGCCACTTCCTTGATCTCGCACTCGGCTTTCATTTCGGTGCACAGCTTGTGGATCAGGTCGACTTCAAACCCTTTCCATTCACCGTTGGCCTGCTTCTCGGTATACGGCGGATAGGGTTCAGCCGCGACCGCGAACCTGATCGGCTGGGCCTGAGCGTTGCTGATACCGGCCAGCAATACGCAAGCCACGCCTGTCATCCAGTTTGCCAAACGTCGATTTCCCATGATTTTTTTCCCGTCTTTTTATGTATTAGCGAGTTTGATGAGCGTTGACGAATTGTCGGCAGCGCTCGCTGCGTGGGTGTACGAACACTTCGTCCGGCGAACCGGTTTCCTCGATCAGCCCTTGATGCAAAAAGGCGACTTTGGAGGAGACATCACGTGCGAAGGCCATCTCATGAGTGACCAGGATCATGGTCCGGCCTTCTTCGGCGAGGGAGCGAATCACCCGTAGCACTTCGCCGACCAGTTCCGGGTCGAGTGCCGAGGTCGGTTCATCGAACAGCATGACTTTGGGGCGCATGGCCAGGGCGCGGGCAATGGCGACGCGTTGTTGCTGCCCCCCGGAGAGAAACGCCGGGTACTCGTTGCGCTTGGCCGCAAGCCCTACGCGTTCGAGCAAGGCTTCGGCGCGCTCGGTCGCCTCCGCCCGGCTTTCACGCAAGACCTGGGTCGGCGCTTCGATGAGGTTTTCCAGCACCGTTCGATGGGGCCAGAGGTTGAAGTTCTGGAACACCATGCCCAGGCTCGAGCGAATCCGCACCAGTTGCTTGGCATCGGAAACCAAGGGCGCGCCAGGCCGATTCTGGTTCAGGTGAATGCTTTCACCGTCCACCAGAATGCGTCCCTGGTCCGGTATTTCGAGCATGTTGATGCAACGCAGCAAGGTACTTTTTCCCGAGCCGCTGGCACCAATCAGGGAGATCACTTCACCTTCGCGTGCCGTCAACGAGACGCCTTTGAGCACTTCGATATTGCCGAAGCGTTTGTGCAGACGATCGACTTCGATCATGGTCTTGCACGAGGCCGGTTCGATAGTCGCTTCGCAGGTCACGCGGGAGATCACGGGCCGAGGCGCTTCACCGTTCAGCACCAGGACAAACTTGCGAATCCGCTGGCAGGCCTGGGCCAGTCGCTCTTCGCCGAGGGTGAACGAGAGCCGTACAAAGCCCTGCGCCGGTTCACCGAACGCTGCCGCATCCAGCACCGAAACATGCGCTTCGCGCAGCAGGCGCCAGGCGAATTCGAGCGACGTCAGGCCGGTGTTGCGCACGTCTATCAGCACGAACATGCCAGCGTCGGGTTTGAGCACCGAAATGCCCGGGCAGTCCGCCAGGCTGTTCACCACCAGATCACGACGGCGGCGATAGATGTCGCGCATGCCGTGGGTGACGTCGGCATGGGCCTGCACCGCCTTGAGTGCCGCCTCCATGACAAACCCCGGCAAGCCATAAAGCATGCTCAGCACCAGGTTTTCGACGTGGGCCACCAGGGTTTCGTTGGCGACGATCCAGCCGATGCGCCAGCCGGTCATGGCGTGGGATTTCGACAGGCTGCCGATCACCACGCAACGCTCGGCCATGCCTGGCAACGCCGCCAGGCTCAAATGCTCGCGCTCGAACGCCAGGCTTTCATAGACCTCATCTACCACCACCCAGAGGTCATGGACGATGGCCAGTTCGGCAATGGCTTGCAGCTCTTCGCGGTTGAGCACCACGCCGGTGGGGTTATTGGGGTTGGAGAGGAAGATCGCTTTGGTGCGCGGGGTGATGGCCTTGGCCAGCACCGCAGCGTCGAGCCGGAAACCGGAGTCCGCCGTACACGGGACGCGCACCAGTGTGGCGCCTGAGGCCTTGAGCGTGGCCTCGTAGGTGACGTACATCGGGTCGAGGGCGATCACTTCATCGCCACTCGTCAGCAAGCACAGCGAGGCGGCGAACAGTGCGTTCTGCGCCCCTGCCGTGAGGATGACGTCAGGCGCTTTTACTTCGCGGTGGAGCAAGGTGGTGTAGCGGGCGGCGATGGCTTCGCGCAGGGCCAGGCGGCCGGCGATTTCGGTGTAGTGAGTGTCGCCCTCGCGCAGGGCGTGAATGGCGGCGTCGGTGATGAAATCAGGGGTGGGGAAATCCGGGTCGCCGACGCTGAGAATGATCACATCCTCGCCACGGCGCTGGGCTTCGTACGCCGCGTAGTGGATATCCCAAGCGGCAACGCCGTCGCCTGTAATCCGTTCAACAAAGGGTGAAAACCGCATGCAAGTGCCTCGTTCAAAATGAAGAAACGCAAGCCCGCGCTACCAGCCGGGGAAGTGGGAACCAACATAGTCGAAGCTGAACAGTCGTTCAACAGAAAAGTCACAGTGGTTCGCGTTCAGCGCAAACAGGTCGTTTTCACGACAGTCATGACGTTTATCGGTCAGGGGGGATCGGGTGGGATTTTTGATTGAGGGAGTGCGGTGAGTGCTGTGTGGCAGGTGGCAGGTGGCAAAGTTTTGATTTTGCAGCGTCTGTGAGGGCCTCATCGCGAGCAGGCTCGCGATGAGGCCCTCACACTCAAGACACACCTATCGTGGCCGACGAACAACCCTCACCTTCGCACTGTCTCCGCCGCCACAGAAAAATCGCTCACCGCCATCCGACTCAAGCCCCGAGACGCCAACGCCGTCCGGCAGCCTCGCGCTCTCCAGTACCTCACCCGACTTGGCGTCAATATGGCGTAACTCGCTTTCATCGCCCTCCCACGTCCCATGCCAAAGCTGCCCTTCGACCCAGGTCACGCCGGTGACGAAACGGTTCGATTCCAGCGTGCGCAAGATGGCCCCGCTCTGTGGGTCGATCCGGTGAATCTTGCGCTCACGGTATTCACCGACCCACAGCGAACCTTCAGCCCAGGTCAGGCCAGAGTCGTTGCCACCGCCCGGTGCCGGGATGGTGTTGAGCACCCGACCGGTGCGCGGGTCAATCTTCTGGATGCGATCTTCGGCGAGCTGATACAGGTGCTCACCGTCGAAGGCCGTACCGGCGTGGGCGGCGACGTCAATCGAGCGCACGGTCTGGCCGTTCGCAGGGTCGAGCGCGGTGAGTTTTTCACCGACGGCAAACCAGACATGCTGACCGTCCCAGGTCACGCCGTGCACCTTGTCGACACCTGGAAACGGTCCATATTCACAAAGAATTTCAGCGGTTGAATGTTTCATTTTCGGATCCTCTTCACGGGTTGGTGACGTTCATCCTAATCACCGGGAAGTGGTGCCGGGAGTAACAAGGTCGTCGCGAAACCCGGCACTGGCGGCGTCATCCAGCGACGGGCGCGACCATGACCGAACGACTGCACCTTGCCTGCCGCCGACAGCTTGTCGAGCGTGCGCTGCACCGTGCGCTGATTGGCGCCAAGCGCCAGAGCCAGGGCTGAGCTGGACCAGGACTCACCGTCCGCGAGGCAGGCGAACACAGACGCGTACTTCTCCTCAACAGGCGGCGCGAGCAGGACTGCCTCAGATGAAACCAGCGGCACCAGCACAAATCCGCGTTTAGTCGCGTTCACTCCCGCCAGGGGTTTGAGTGCGACACGCAGTCGTCCGATTTCAACGCGCAATCGTGCGCGAAGGGATTCATCGGCAAGCTTCAATCGGAAGGCCCGGGCAATCAGCACTTCTCTGGACACGTCGCCAGGCCAGGCTTCGGCCAGTGCCCGAACCAAAGAAAACAACACCGGACGCGTGGCCAGGGACACCGACATCCCCACACCGCGCACAACCGATCGGCAGGCATCCACGACCAGCACGGTAGAACCGAGCAAGGCCTCCACTTCATCCAGCAGGATCGGCCGTTCCGTGCCCCGGACGATCAGCAGCGCAACAGGAGTGTCGAGCACGAGCGCGGCGTTTTCCACTTCGGCTGTCAGTGCCGCAATGCCAGCCTCCTGTGCCGCATTGGCGGCCCGTGCGAGCGCCGCACGCGCCTTGTCGGTTTGCAGTCGCCGGATCGCAATGCCTGCAACGACCAGTTCATGGGCAGCCCTCAACGCGGGAGGCAATGGCGCCGGGTCGAGGTTTGCGAGTAATTCCTGAGCGTCATCGAGCTGCCCGACCAGCAACAAACGCCGAATCTGCAGATACCGTGCATGGGCTGCGTTGATCCGGTCACCCTGAGCCTCCAGCACGATCCGCGCCGCTTCCAGTGCCCTGGTCGGCCACCCCAGGTCCCGGGACGCCAGCGCGATTTCGGCCTCGGCAACCAGACAGCGCGCACGCGCCAGCGCTTCCTTCGGCCCGAACGCCCGCGCGGCGCGGCGCACTAACTCCCTGGCCCGAACCAGATCACCCAGCTGCGCCATCGCGATGCCCCGCAGCGCGAGCGCCGGAGCATCCTCACGCAGGGCAATCCGGTCCAGCGCACCGAGTGGATCACCCGCGGCCAGCGCACGTGCCGCCGCCGTGATCAACGAATCCATGTGTATCGCGCCACAGTTGTCACCTCTTTGGTTCGTGCCTGGTGGTTAGTCTAGTCAGGACCACGTCCCACCAGTGCTCGCGATGGTATTCGAAGGCTGTGCTAGGCTTTTTCGTCTGACGTGAGGTGATGCATTTTAACTACCCGCCCCCCCTGGATGATGGAGTTTGACGATGAAAACCACCGTTTCCTGGCTGACGATTACGTGTATGACGCTGATGCTTGGCGCCTGTTCTGCCTTCGATGCCGGAAGCGGAGGCGCGGGCGAGATGGAGATTCGCTCGGGGACGATCGAACAAATCACCCAGACGCAAATGCAGACCAACCATGACAGCGGTGTCGGGGCCATTCTGGGCGGTATCGGCGGTGTCGGACTGGGCAGCCTGATCGGTCGTGGCACCGGGCGCGACGTTGCGATGATCGCCGGAGCCCTGGCCGGTGCGGCGGGCGGCAATTATGCAGAGAAGAAGCGCTATGATCAGCCGGTCGACGCACAGCAGATCATTGTGCGCACCCGCAGCGGCGTATTGGTGTCGGTGACGCAACCGATCAATCCGGCGCTGAAAAAAGGCATGAACGTCTATGTCGAAGGCGCGGGTAATGAAGCGCATGTGGTGCCACAGAATTAGGCACATTCATGTGTGGCGAGCGACTGTGGTGAGCGAGCTTGCCCGCGCTTGAGTGCGTAGCACTCACAAAAAAATCATCCATTGTTCGTCAGATTTCCTGGGGCTGCTGCGCATCCCAGCGCGAGTAAACTCGCTCGCCACAGGTCATTGCCCGACACACGCTCTCGCTTGCCTTCAGGCTTTCGAAGGGGACGGCATGGCGCCCTGGGCTTGTGGTTTAGTGACCAACCGCAGATTAACCAACGCCACCCTTCGCCCGTCCGGCGACAACCGCTCCTCTATCTCAAACGGTTCGAACCCCAGCTTTGGGTAAAGCAACAGACCGGCCGTATTTTCGTTGAAGCACGAAAGCTCTACGTCACGAGCCCGATGCCGTTCGAACGCAAACGCGATCATCGTCTCCACCAGATACCTGGCAACTCCCTTGCCCCGGGCTTTCGGTGACACGATCACGTTGCCAATGGCACAGCGCCCGCCTTGTTCAAACGCATAGAAATTCGCAAAACCTACGACACAGCCATCCGCCTCAACCACGGTCGAATCGCTGCGTTGAGCGATGGACGCGTTCAACTGTTCTTCCGTCAGCGGGTACTGCGCCTTGGGGAACATGAAGAACAACTCTTGTGGCGTTTGAGGAAAGCTGCAAATCGTCAGGACATCGTCAGCGCTGACGGGGCGGTGGGTTAACAGCATGATTTGGCTCCATCCAAAGGTAGGTGCCACAGATTACGGCTCGCGGGTAATAGTTAAAAGTGCGGCCCAACTTTTTCCCGCCGCAGGCCCGCGAACATTCAACAGGCCGAGCGGTAGCTAGCCTGCAAGCTTATGATCTGCGGTTGCGGTTGCGGTTGCTGTTGCTGTTGCTTTAGTTCTTGATCCACCCGCCCCTTCGGGAGGCCGAGTGGAGGTGTTCATCTGGGGGTCAGGCGCGAAGCGCCGTGCGGCGAAGCCGCACACATCGAGAGGAGGTCGTCGCGAAGCAGACCGTAGGCGAT